>Ga0105237_10009680_pt1 | contig 10313 bp, 7 predicted proteins | sample KBSC24metaG_FD_81520 | JGI IMG/M metagenome (GOLD analysis project Ga0105237, IMG submission 81520) | Corn rhizosphere microbial communities from Kellogg Biological Station, Michigan, USA - KBS C2-4 metaG | ecosystem: Host-associated > Plants > Roots > Rhizosphere > Soil | place: Michigan, USA... | reverse complement strand
CCAGGTGCTTCGCGAGCTCGGGCACGTTGGCCTTGATGCCTTCGACCACACAGCGCGCCAGTTCGTAGGCACCGTAGGCGTTGTGATGCGTGTCATCCTTCATTGGTTCGGTCTGTCCGGGGAAGGTGTTCGCCGGATAGTGCACGAGCGCTTTGGAGGAGTTCTCCGGGCCGAGCGCGGTGTAGAATTTCACGCTCATCGCGTTGAGATCGATCACCGGCACGCTCAACTCGGAGCCGGTCTGCCGCACAGCCTCGGCATATTCGGAGAGCGACGGTTCGAACGCGCCGCCTTTCCAGTGCCGCCGCTCCATGGGCGTCACCAGTACCGGAATACCACCCTTGCTCCGGGCAGCCTCCACGAATTTCTGGAGATTTACTTTGTAGGTCGTGAACGGCCCGGCGCCTGCACTCTTGTCCTTTTGATCGTTGTGCCCGAACTGAACGAAAAGGTAGTCCCCATGTTTCATCATGCTCAGGATCTTCTCCAGCCGTTTCTGGTGCTCGAAAGAAAAGAGCGCGAGTCCTGACTCCGCCTGGTTCGACACCGCCACGCTTTGCGTGAAGAAGCGCGGCAACATCTGCCCCCAGCCGGTATAAGGCTCGCGTTCCTGATCGGTGACGGTGGAATCGCCGGCCACGAAAACCGTGACCGCATCCTTGGCCGGCTTGATTTCCATCGACGCTACGCCGGGATGACTGCCATTGAGTTCGAAGCTGAGATGATCGTCCCAATCGAGCTTCGGCGGCGGGCCGAGTTCGCGACCATTGAGCGCCGTCGTGCCTCCGGTGCTGATCGCCGGCTTGCGCACGTTTACGGTAAAGGTGCGCGTCTCGTATCTGCCCGGTGCGGTCTCCACCTTCTCGATCATCAACCGGCGCGACTCGGCTTTGATCGTCGTGGACGTGGCGGCTGCCGGATCGCCGAAGCGCATCGTGACCTCGTAGTTGCCCTCGTCGACATCCACCGCGAATACCTTGGGCTGATCGCGCGCGGCACCCTCCCCCGACAAATATCCAAAGCCGCGCTTCGCGTCAAAAGCGGTCTGCGGCGCGACCTGTGTGTAACCCGCCTGTGCCTTGCCGGAACCGAAGTCGAACTTGAACTCGGCCGCATCGAGCGCTGCACCGGCGATGAGCAGCGCGCTGGCGACAGCCAGTCCCCACGGCAATGGCAGTCTTCGTTGGACGATGAATCGAGAGGTCATGGTATTTGGGGGTTATGCTCGGAATAATCGGGGCCTTCGATGTGAAAGACTTCGAGCAGTTCGCGCGCAACGGGGCTGTCGTCGAGATTCGCGGGCATGATCTCTCGCATGGCGCGCCACCACCGCTGGCAAACCTCCGTCTGGGCAATGGCCTCCCAGCGGGCTTCGTCTTCGATCTCTACGTAGGCGAAGAGATTGCGTGTTTCCGGATCGAGAAAGATCGAATAAGTGCGCACCCCGTGGGCGATGAGCGTCTCCTCGAGATCACGCCAGATAGGGCTGTGCCGCCGGGCGTATTCGGCCTCCTGACCGGCGTGGACGGTCATGCGGAAGGATTTGCGAATCATGGCAATCCTATTTCCAAACGACCGTGACCGGCTCCTTGTCTGGCGCCGCGTCGAACTGGATCCCGCCGGGAAAAACACGCGCCGGCAGTTCGCGGCCCGCGCGCTCCGCATGCGCGGAGACGACACCGGGCGCATCGACGACAATGGTGAGCGGCACGTCGTAAAGCTTCGAATCGAGCGAACCGGTGATCGTGCAAGTGATGCGGCCGACGGTTCCGGCGACGGTCAGCTTCGCGTCGTCCCGCTCCTTCTCGTAGCGCGCGACGTTCGCAAACGTATCGCCCCAGATGTCACGCTCCCGGTCCTTCACATACTTCAAGTGTGCATGGAAGATCTCCGGATCGCTCATGGCCGCGTAGCCCTTGGCAATCGCGTGGGTCATCATGATGTCCCACTTCTTCTCCTTCACCAGTTTATCGGCCCATTCGTTGAGCGAGGCGACCGTCGATTTGCCCCCGGTGCTCGCCTGATGCGAGCGGTAGGCCAGATGATACTTCAGTGCGGCGGCCTGCACTTCGGGCGTGGATTGATTGAAGGGGAAGGCCAGCGTGAGCGCCGGCTGGCCGATGTGCGTCTTGCGCAGATTGTCGTCGAAGGTATAGCTGATCGCCGCCGCGCGATCGCCGGCGAAGCGCGCGATGCGGGCGGTTGGCGGCGGAACGGAAGTTGCCGTCTGCGCGCGAGCGGTTCCCGCCATGAAGGAAAGACCAAAAATGGAAATGGGGAACAGCAGTCTCATATGACGGGGCTACGGGGTATGGCTCTTCAAAAGTTCCTTGAGCATGGGCGCCACCGCCGGAATTTCCTTCATCACCAAGTCCGCCATGGCGCGCGCGCCGGCCTCATTGAAATGCGTGGCATCGCCATTCTTGTTGGCCATTTCGGCGCTCGTTTCCGGGCCGAGCCGCTCAACAAGTTCCTTGCTCGATGCGTGCAGGTCAATGACCGGCGCCTTTTTCTCCACTCCAATCTCCTTCATCGCATCGGCGTAGCGCTGAAGCTCGTCCTGAAGTTTGCCATCCGCCGCGAATATTCGGCGCACCATCGGAGTGACCAGGATGGGCGTCGCGCCGATCGCGCGGGACTGATCGACATAGAGGCGGAGGTTCTCCTTGTAATCGGTCGACGCGTCGGTGGCCTCGGGCTTTTCCGGGGCGTGCGAATCGTTGTGGCCAAACTGGATCAGCACATAATCGGGCTTCTCCGCGAGTGCTTTCTTCCAGCGGCCCTCCTGGATGAAGGTCTTCGTGCTGCGGCCCGCTGCGGCAAGGTTGATCACGGCGACGGCGCCGTTCCGGAATCGCTCCTGGACGAATTGCCCCCAGCCGCGGTCCGGTCGCGCTGCCGGATACTCGCACACCGTCGAGTCACCCACGACAACGATGCGCAATGGCGCCACCTGCCCAACTGCTTGCGCGGCGAACACGAGAAGCGCAGCAAATGCAAAGAAGCGCCTGAAAAAGAGGAGTCGTTTCATCGGCATTTCATCCTCGAGGATTGGAATTCTGGGAACAAGTAGTGCAGTTATACTTCGTCCGCGAACCGCTGTCTTCTTCGGCACGAACGCTCGTTGCGATCACGAGCAGGGTCAGCGTTGAACAAATCAGTCGGGTCATAGTTGCGAGGGGCGTGGAAGCACGAAAGCTGGATGAACCGTGCGCAGTATTGGGATGGATGCGATCAATGCGCCGGCTCTGCGTCGAGTTGGATGGCATCATAGGCCCATCCGGCACTGAGCCACGAACCAAGATCGCCGCTCCCGCTGAGTGGCGACACACTCAGGACGTTCTCCCCGATGACGAAGGCGCTGGCGGGAATCCGGTAAGTAAACGTGACGTTGTTTCCCCGGTATGTGCCGATCGTAAAGCTCCGGCTCCGGGGTTGGCTCGTGCCCTCTGGAGGCTTGGGCGGTTTCCATTCGTTCATCCGGATCTCCGGACGGGCGCCATCGTAAGCGCATGTGATCCCGATGCGAAGGACGCGATTCGCAATCTGCTCCTTGGTGAGTGTAAACTTGATGACCGACGGACTATTCACACCTCGCAATTGCAGCGCGGGAAATTTCGCCGTTGAGTCGGCGCCGACCACGAAGGCAACCGGCCCCCAGGGACTCATCCGCTTGTCGGAGGGATGCATGGCGACGATCTTGTCGCCGTTGAGGAATTCGGTGGGTGTCCCATCCCATTCGCCAATCCGAAAAAGCGCCGGCGGGATGGGCGTCGCGGTCAGATCGAGTTTGGCCTTTGCACCCGCCTGCACAGTTACCTTGCCGGACCCAGTGGCCAATTCGCCTTGGTAGAGCTTCACGTCATAGTTGCCCGGTTTCATGGGAGGGCTGAGGTAGGTCCCGTCCGCGGCGACCGTTGCCCAGTATTGCGCGCTGGCGTTGGAGAAGCCGACGACGCCATGCAAACCGGCGGGAACACCCTTGGCCAGCCCCGCAACGCTTCCGCGTTGGGCGGCGGGCACATAGCCAGTGAGATCAAGCCCCGCGGTGTCGATCCATGAAAAATCGAGCGGGGTTGCTGGCGGCTGGCCATCGGTGAAGACCAGCGCATAGGGACCGTGCAGCACGTCAAGTCGCGGCGACTCGGTCATGTTGTGCCCCGAGTTCATGTAGTTATAGACCTCGGTGGACTGGTTTTGGATGTCCCGGTGGAAAGGTCCACCCGAGCTGCTTTCCCGCGTGCCATACACCATCCAGACGCCCACACCCGGACCGGAAACACCGCAATACGTCATGTCGATGGCACGATCCTTCCCGTGCGTTTGCGCATCACCGTAATACTTGGAGTGCGTCGTGCCATCGTCGGAGCCGAACACATCCTTGCTTTCGATCGTCCTGGTCGTGCCGCGATTGTTGGACGGCTTCGGACTTTCGGGAAAGTGCGTGCCGTCGAGACGAGTGATCCAGCGCAACTCGCCAACATTCGGCTCCGCCGTCGCGTAAGTTGCCATGTAGATGTTGTTCATCCCTTTCCGCACCATGAGATACTGCGTGAGGCTCTTTACCGAATTGTTCGCGGCGTCTGTGGCGAGTGTGATCTTGACGATGGCATCGCCGATGACTGCGGACGTGACTTTGGTCGCGCTGCCCAGGCCGGAGGCGATATGCGAACCTTTCTTCGCCTCCTGCAATTCCGCGCCGCCCTTGTAGCGGAGGGAAACGATGTCGCCGTTGGTCTTGTTGACCTTGAAGACCAGGCCTGCGCCGGAGTCGACCACGAACGCCTTGCCGTCGTCGCTGACACCGAACGCGCCGAGGCCCTGCTGCGGCAGGAGAACGCCGGCGATGGCGATGAAGAACCCGGCCACGACCGGCAGCACGGACGGACGGCCGTGGGGACGATTCATCGTGCGATCATGGTTGTCGGCGAATAAGGAATGCGCGGAGGGCATGGAAGGAATGCGTTTTGGGCTAATTGTGCAGTCAGCGGCCAAACGCCGGCACGCCGCGGCCTTCGGATGAGAAAAACGCGGCGACGGGATTCTTTTCGCCCAGGCCATTCAGGCCTCTGACGACGCATCGCGCGTTGAAGCGTGCCCCCTCGACGGTGGTATGGGTGCCCTTGTCGGCAAACAAAGGCTCAACGGCTGGGGCGCCCATCTCTTCGTAGCCCCGGGCAATGATCTCGTTGAGATCGATAAACAGCGCGCCGCTTTGCCCCGCCGCTTCTCGCGCCCAAAGGCCGTAGCTGCCCGAAGCGCGCCCTACTTTGCCATCGGGCGTCCAGCTCTTGTGAGGAATAGGCGAGCACACGACAGGGATCGCCCCCTTGGCGATCGTGGTCGTAATGTATTGGCGAAGATACCAGCCGTAGCTGTGCACCACTTCGTGCTTTCCGGTGAGCACGTTGTCCACTTCCTGCGTTTCTTCGCCGTTGCCGCGGATGGTCCCCCGCGCGCGAGTCGCGCTCGTCACCGGCGGAGGCTCGTTGATGGGGCCGGCGTCGTTGTGCCCGAACTGCATCAGCACGACGTCGCCGGCGCGCAATTCCCGCAGAATATCATCCCAACGGCCCTCGGTGAAAAAGGTGCGCGAACTGCGCCCCCCGATGGCCCGGTTCACGAGATTCACCTTCGTCTTGTCGAAGAAAGGAGCAAGTTCATCGCCCCACCCGCGCTGACCGGGAGTGCCCACGCGGACGGTGGAGTCGCCGATGATCCAAACGGTCGGCAGATCAGTCCGCTTCCTGGTTTCGAGACCCGTCTTCTTCGCGTCTTCGACAGGACGGTCATCCGCTGGAGCTGCAGCGCCGGCAATTACCGGCACCAGACTGATCAACGCGGCGAGGAATTTGACAATCGTTGCTGGAAGGGAAGGCATGATGGATGTCTACCAGAGGGAGGCGAAATTCAGGAATGGAGTCAGCCCCTCCCCCCGGACGGGCTGCCTCGCATCCAGTAGTAAGAATGCCGAGAAGTCCACGGAATCCTTCCTTCACAGTGACCGGATGACCGGCCATTCCTACGTTGTCGAGAGTTTCTCACGCAGCAGGCTCACGCGTTGAACCGGATGACGCGGCGGCGAAAGCGTTGCAATCCCAGCAAGCAGCCCAAGCCACCCAGCAATGAAATCGCCGAGGACGGCTCAAGGAGCCGTCACCGGCCACACCGCCTTTTGTGGCATCAATGACTCTGCCGGGAGCCGCTGCCGACGCCAACGGCAACGCCGCAAAGAGGAGGCTGATCGCCGTGAGCCAGCGGAAGATTGCGGCTTTGAATCGAGGCATCGCTTGAATATTCATGGCGCGTTCACTTCACGACCGTTAATGGGACAAGTTCTTGATCGAAAGATCTTTGATGACATCCCGCTGCCAGCGACCGTCGCGGGCCTCGATCTTCACTTGGGCGGGAGGGGGCGGCGCAGCGGGCAGTTGCAAATATCGCCGTGCATTCTCGTGGCAGATATTGCGCACGAGCGAGCCAATCAGGCCGTCGTCATTCGGCAGTTCACCCGACTCGATATCGCGGCCGATGAGGTTGCAAAGCGCACGGCGAAAATACTCGTGGCGCGGATAGGACATGAACGAGCGCGAGTCCGTCACCATGCCAACGAAGCGCGAAAGCAGCCCGAGGTTCGAGAGCGCGTTCATCTGCCATTCCATCGCTTCCTTTTGATCGAGGAACCACCAGCCGCTTCCGAACTGAACCTTGCCGGGGACTGTGCCGTCCTGGAAATTCCCGGCCATCGTCGCAAACGCGTAGTTATCCGCGGGGTTCAGATTGTAGAGGATGGTCTTGGGCAGCGCACTTTCGGAATCGAGCCGGTTGAGGAAAGTCCCGAGCGCCGCCGCTTGCGGAAAGTCGCCGATCGAGTCGAAACCGGTGTCGGGGCCGAGCGCGCGCAGGAGGCGGGTGTTGTTGTTGCGCAGGGCGCCAAGGTGGAGCTGCATCGTCCAGCCGCGCTCCGCGTAGAGACGGCCGAGGAAGAGCATGACGAAGGAGGCAAATTTCGCGTGTTCCGCGGGCGACGCCGCCTGGCCGCGGTGGGCGGCGGCGAAGATGGTGGCGGCCTCCGCTTCGGTGCAGGGCTCCGCGTGGCAGCGCTCCAGGCCGTGGTCGGAAAGACGGCAGCCGCGCTCGTGAAAGAAGTCGCGGCGCTGGCGCAGTGCATCGAGCAGCGCAGGCAGCGAGCCGATGTCCCTGTCGCAAGCCTTCTCCAATCGCGCCACCCACGGGTTGAAAAACTCAGGCCGGTCCACCGCCAGCGCGGCATCGGGCCGGAACGCCGGCAGCACGCGCGCGCCGATTCCGCTGGAGTGGATCGCGTCGTGATGGGCGAGATCGTCCGACGGATCGTCGGTCGTGCAGAGTGCGGTGACTCGGAACTTCTTGAGAATGCCTTGCGTCGAAAAATCCGGGGTGGCGAGCTGCTCATTGGCCTCGTGCCAGATCCGCTCCGCGTTGGAGGCGCTGAGCAACTCGGTAATGCCGAAGTAGCGGACGAGTTCGAGATGGGTCCAGTGGTAGAGCGGGTTGCGCAGGGTGTGCGGCACGGTTGCCGCCCAGGCTTTGAACTTCTCCAACGGCGTTGCGTCCCCGGTGCAGAAGCGCTCCGGCACGCCATTCGCTCGCATCGCCCGCCATTTGTAGTGATCGCCTTCGAGCCAGATTTCGAACAGGTTCTCGAACTGGCGATTCGCGGCGATGTCGCGTGGCGAGAGGTGGCAATGGTAGTCGAGAATCGGCTCTGGCGCGGCAAACTCGTGGTAAAGCCGGCGCGCCGTGCGGGTGCTGAGCAGAAAGTCGTCGTGAATGAATGGTTTGGAGTCCATGGATTGTTTTGAGGGCCTTCACTTCGTCTCGACCGGCATCCCGACGGTCTGCACGTCCACGTTCAGAAAGCTGAGATTCCTCGTATCCTGTTGCGTGAAGGGGCCAGCCGCGCCGGTGATGCGCACGTTTTCGAGGGAGAGGTCGACGACGGGGCTTTCCGGCAGGCCGGCGATCTCGCCGGCTTTCTTCGTCGCACCGGTACAGGTGATATTCAGGAACTGGATGTCGCGGACCAGCGGTGTGATCCCGGTGACGGGTTTGGGCTCGGGTCTCACCGCGGCCTTTCTGTCGTCGTAGAAGAGCGAGATGCTGATCGCCGTCCCCACGTCTTTCATCGTGATGTCGCGGTAGATGACATTCTCGATCACACCACCGCGAGTCCGGTCGGACTTGATGCGCAGTGCGGTGTCGGTGCCTTCAAATCTGCAGCGCTCGACGACGAAGTTGCGGACCCCGGCCTCGGTTTCGCTGCCGATCGAGACACCGTGGCCATGCAGAAAAGTGCATTCGGTCACGGCCACATTTTCTGTCGGCTCACCGCCGGCTCCGCCACCCTTGAGCGCGATGTTGTCATCACCGGTATCGATGGTGCAGCGGCGGATGAGCACGTCACTCGAGTTCGCCGGATCAATGCCGTCGGTGTTCGGCGAATCCGCGGGCGAGAAGATGGTGACGTCCTCGACGAGCACCTCGTGGCAATGGTGTGGCACGAGGTGAAACATGGGCGAGTTCCGCAAGGTCACGCCCTTGATCCGCACGCGTGTGCAGTCGCGCAGGAGAATGAGGTGCGGGCGCGGAACGTAGAGCGGCTTTTCCACCGCCGCTGTTGGTTCGCCGGGCTTGACGGCATCAGCGGGTTCACCGGCCCGGTCAGCCTTGGCCCGCTGAACGGCGCGTTCCGCGGCCTTGTCCGACATGGCCCACCAAACAGCGCCGGCGCCATCGATGATCCCTTCGCCAGTGATGGCAACATCCACGAGTTTCACACCGCTGATGAACGGGAGGAGTTGCTTCCGCGCGGCATCGATTTCCGCCTGCGCAGCCGGCAGCGGATCGGGCAGGCCGAAATCCACGAATTTGCCTGACGCCTGGATGACCGCTCCCTTTTCCAGGACCAGTTCCATGCGGCTCGTGAGTTCGATCGGGCCGGTGACAAACGTTCCCGCAGGTACGATGACATGCCCACCCCCGGCCATGGCGCACGCGGCGATCGCGGCGCGAAATGCGGCGGTGTTCATTGCGGCGCCGTCACCGACCGCACCGAAATCGGTGATCCTGAACGCGCCCAGCGGAATCGCTACGGCCCGCGGCTCGTGATACGAAACCTCTTTCGCTTGCAGGGGACTGAGCGCCAGGGTGGCGGCCGATGCCGTGGCGAAGAGGGGAAAAAGAAGGCGTTTCATAATGTCATCTCAGCGACCCCGGCGGGCGACCTTCCGGAACGCGGCGGGCGTGGTGCCCTCGGCTTTGCGGAAGGCGATGAAGAAGGTGTTGATGTTTGGGTAGCCGCTCTGCTGAGCGACGGATTCGATTTTCTCCTCGTTCGCCGCGAGCAGCTTCTTCGCGAGATCCATCCGGACCGAGCGGATCTTGTCACCGGGCGTGCAATTGACATGTTCCGTGAAAGCCTGGTGCAACCCGCGCATGGACATGCCCGCGGCGCGGGCGACATGCTCGACGCTGATCGCCTCGGCGAAATGCTCGGCAATGAAGCGCAGCGCCCGGGCGACGCCCTGGTGGCGCACGGCGAGGATGTCGCTGCTCTTGCGGGTGATGACCTGCGCGGGGGCGACTCGCACCGGCTTCGGCGGCACCTTTCCGCCGCGCATCATTCGATCGAGCACGGCGGCGCCCAGGTAGCCTTGCTCCTCGAGATTCGTATCCACGCCCGAGATGGAGCGGTGCGCACCGCCGACCGAAAGCAGGTAGTCCTCAATACCGACGATGGCGACCTCACCCGGGACGGCGAAGCCCGCTTGCTCGCAAAGCTCCTGCACTTCCACCGCGAGCGTCCCATTGGCGGCGAAAATCGCGATCGGCTTGGGCGCGCCCTGGAGCTGCGCGAGCAGCCATTCCCGGCGCCGCGACCATTCGCCGCGCCCCCGCTTGTTTTCCTTCGCCCGGTGCCAGCGGAACCACTGGCACGGGTGGCCGGCTTCCCGGAGCACATTCACGAATCCTTCGCCGCGCTGGTCCTGCGACCAGTTGTCGAGATCGCTGTAAAAGAGGAAATTCTCAAACCCCCGTGCCAGGAAATGCTCGGCCACGAGCCGCCCGGTCTGCGCGTGGTCCTGCACCACATGGGCGAAGGGCAGTAGGGGCCGGCGCATGCTGAAATCAACGGTCGGCCTGTTGACCGAAACCACGAAGTCGGCGAGATCGTCGCCCGCAGCCAGCCAGGCGAGCACGCCATCGCCCTGCCAGCCCCACGGAATCACTTTCTCGTGGATGATGCTATGCGCCGCAAGATGCCAGCGATG
>Ga0105237_10009673_pt1 | contig 10320 bp, 7 predicted proteins | sample KBSC24metaG_FD_81520 | JGI IMG/M metagenome (GOLD analysis project Ga0105237, IMG submission 81520) | Corn rhizosphere microbial communities from Kellogg Biological Station, Michigan, USA - KBS C2-4 metaG | ecosystem: Host-associated > Plants > Roots > Rhizosphere > Soil | place: Michigan, USA... | reverse complement strand
GTGGTTGCGTTCCACGTCGCCAGGGGACGCTGTGCGATGGGGAGGTCGGCTTGCCCGGCCGGCAGGTAGGGCGCCATCACGTTCTGCACCAGCGGGAGTCCCAGCGAAGCTGTGGCGGAGGTCACACCGGGCAGACGCTCCACGCGTTCCGTCAGGTCGTGAATGAAACGCGCGCGCCGCGCATCATCCGGATACTTGGCCGGCGGCAGCGAGAAGCGCATCGTCAAGGTATGCGTCGCGTCGAAGCCCGGGCGGACACTTTGCAGTTGCCGGAAGCTTTCCACCAACAGCCCTGCGCCAATCAGGAGCACGATCGAAAGCGCCATTTGTCCCGCTACCAATGCGCTTCGCGTGCGGTGACGGCCCGCGCCTCCGGTGGTGCCCCATCCGCTGTCCCGCAGCACCGCCATCAAATTCGGGCGCGACACTTCGAGTGCGGGAGCTAGTCCGAACAGAATGCCGGCGAGCAGAGACACGGAAAGTGTGAACGCGAGGACGCGCAGATCCACCTGAATCGGCTGAAATCCGGGAAGAGTCGCCCCAGATGCCGGCACGAGCAACGCCACGCCCCAACTGGCGAGCGCCACGCCCAATGCCCCGCCCATCAGGGAGAGCAGAATACTTTCCGCCAGCAATTGGCGGATCAGCGTGCCGCGTCCCGCGCCCAACGACGCGCGAATCACGATTTCCCGAGCGCGTCCCGTCGCCCGCGCCAGCATTAAGCTCGCGACGTTGGCGCACGCGATCAACAACACCAGGCCCACCGCTGCCGTCATCATGACCAGGGTGGGACGGATGTTGGTCACCAGGCTTTCCTGCAACGGATCGACAACCAGGCGACCGCGAGGATCGGCATCCGGATTTCCCGGATGCTCCTGACGGTACTGCTTGTTCAGCACCGCGACCTCCGCATCGGCCTGGCTGACAGTCACGCCATTTTTCAAACGTGCGATCGCGGTGACGAAGCCCGCGCCGTTCCGAATCTGTTCGGGTGCGAGCCCCGAGTAATTCGCCATACGCGTGATCCAGACATCCACGCCCGCGACTGGAAACGGATAGTCGGGTGGCATCACGCCAGCCACTTCGTACGATTCCTGGCTCAGCGTGATGGGTTTGCCTGCGATGTTCGGGTCGGAGCCAAAACGCCGGTGCCATAGGGCACTGCTGATCACTGCGACCGGACTACCGCCCGGCTCGCCTTCGGCGCGCTGAAAGGTTCGTCCCTTCACCGGCGACGATTCGAGCACATCGAAAAATTCCGGCGCCACGCGTGCTGCGCTCAATTGTTCGGGATCGCCCGTGCCCGTCAAGGTCAGACCTTCGGTGGTGAAGGCCGCGATCCCGGTGAAGGAACGGTTGTGGTCCCGGAGCGCTTCGTAGGCGATCAACGAATAGGGCGCCGCGGCGCCGGGCCGGCCAGGATCGGCAGCGGTTACCACCACGAGTTGCGAAGGTTCATGTAGTGGTAACGGGCGGAGCAGGAGTGCATCCACCACGCTGAAAATGGCGGTATTTGCGCCGACACCCAAACCAAGCGTGAGGATGGCGATCACCGTGAACCCAGGGCTCTTGCGCATCATGCGCAAGCCAAAACGAAGACTTTGGAACATAGATGAAAAACGGAGGACGTCCCTAGTTTAACAGTGTGTTGCGAGAGTGCTTGTGAAGAACACCGTGGGCGCAGGGGGCGGAATGTACGCGACTTCCAGACGGGCAGGTGGAAGCGACTGCCCCACAAAAAACAATGATGCCGGCCATCTACAGCGTGGCGGCTGGAGACTGAACGCACCAATACCATCCCAGCTTCGTGGCACACGATTTGTGTGTGGGGGACGTTGGCGCTAAGGCTGAAGTTTTGAACGGTGAAGGCGAGATCTGATGGAAAAAAACAAAGCCGACTGAAAGTCGGCTGCGGCCAGGATTGGCAGCCCCACCTAGTCTAGTCTAGTCCACCACCGCGCCGGCCTTCACCATCGCACTTTCGATCTGCTCTTTGGTGAGGTCGGTACTGATGAAGAGTTCCTGGCGGGCTCCCGAACTGAGGGCGATTGCCTTCCACCCGTTTTGCGTCGGGACGGTGACGCGCATTTTGACTTTGCCGCGCGCGTCACGGACCGGCCGGATCACGCCCGGAATTACGGAGCGGATCTCGGGATTCGCCGAGAGCAATTCTTCCAGAATGCCTCGTACGCCATCGATGATGCTGTGCTCAATTTTGAGGCGATCCTTCGCGGTGCGCAAACGCACTTAGTTCCATCCTTCGCCGCCGCGCAAGGGCACGAACCGGCATTGCGTAACGACATTCCAGAGCAGGCCATCGCGCGTCTTATGGAGAACGCGGAGTTCCTGATCGCCGCGATCCCCGACTGGGATGACCAGCCTGCCGGGCGTCTTCAACTGATCAACGAGCGACTCGGGCACGTGGGGCGCGCCCGCGGCGACCGAGATCGCATCATAGGGCGCCCGTGACTCGTAACCCATCGAGCCGTCGCCGCCAATGATCGTGATATTTCCGTCGCGTCCGACATAGTGCAGATTGTCCCTGGCAATTGCCGCCAGCTCGGGAACAATCTCGATCGATACCACCCGCTTGGCGATCGAGCCCATCACCGCCGCGGCGTACCCGCAGCCGGCGCCCACCTCGAGCACCGAGTCGCTGCTGTCCAATTCCAGCGTCTGGGCCATCAACGCGGTCATGTAGGGCTGCGAGATAGTCTGACCGTAACCGATATCGATCGGCTGGTCGGTATACGCGGAATGGCGAAACTGAGGTGGGACGAAATATTCCCTTGGAATCGCTTGCATGGCCCGTAGCACGCGCTCATCGCGAATCTGCCTGGAGCGCAGTTGCGATTCCACCATATTGCGGCGTTCCGCTGCCCAATCCGGAATCAACTCCACCCCCAACCCTATAATAACTGTGATGACCCATCAGATTACGCTGATTCCAGGAGACGGAATTGGACCCGAAGTAGCCGAAGCGACAGTACGTGCAGTAGATGCCACTGGAGTGGCGATGGAGTGGGATCGGGTGGAAGCCGGCGCCCGCGCCCTGGCCGAGCAGGGGCAACTGATCCCCGACGATGTTTTCGCCTCCCTGGAAGTGACGCACGTGGGGCTGAAGGGGCCCACCGCCACGCCGATCGGCGGAGGCCATCAGAGCATCAACGTGGCATTGCGCAAGAAGTTGGGCCTGTATACGAATTTCCGCCCGGTCCGCATGTTGCCGGGTTTGAAGACGCGTTTTTCCGACCTGAATCTGGATCTCGCGATCTTCCGCGAGAACACCGAAGATCTCTACTCCGGACTGGAACACGAAGTGGTGCACGGCGTCGTGGAGAGCATCAAAATCATCACCGAGAAGGCCTCTACCAAGATCGCAACGGCTGCTTTTGAATATGCGCGCCGCGAGAGTCGCAAAAAAATCACTGCGATTCACAAGGCTAACATCATGAAGCTGAGCGACGGCCTTTTTCTCAAGTGCTGTCGCGAGGTTTCCTCGAAATTTCCCGAGGTCACTTATAACGAGCTGATTGTGGACAACGCTTGCATGCAGTTGGTGATGCGGCCCGAGACGTTCGATCTGCTGGTGATGCCGAATCTTTATGGCGACATCATCTCCGACCTGACGGCGGGCCTGGTGGGCGGCCTCGGAATCGTTCCGGGAGCGAATATCGGCGATCATCATGCCATCTTCGAGGCGGTCCACGGCACTGCTCCCGATATCGCGGGCAAAGGCCTGGCGAATCCAACGGCGCTGATGCAGTCGGCGGTGCTGATGCTGGCGCATGTCGGTGAGCGAGACGCGTCGCGGCGCCTGCAGACGGCTATCCATCACGTCTATCAGGCGGCCGAGCATTTGACGGGCGACGTCGGCGGGAAGGCATCGACGACGGAATTCACTGATGCGGTGATCGCGGCTATGGGAAAGATTCAGTAGTTAGTGGGGCGCCAATCGTGGCCGCAGCCGCCTTTTAGGCGGCTTGTCGACCCCTCAACGAAAGGTTGCGAAGCTCGTAGTGCGGAATTTCCATATTGGCGCAGAAATCCGCCTGAAAGGCGGATGCGGCCAGGATTGGCCGCCCCAAAAGAAAATTACCTGACCTGTAGCAGCTTGCCATCCACGTAGTCGAAGACGACATTGGCGCGTGCGAGTGCCTCGGGCGCGATCGGCGTCTTGCGATTCAGCCGGATCTCGAGGCTGTGATCGTTAAAGTACAACTCCGCGATGAAGAGCATGTCGTACTCCTGGAACGGGTCGTTCAGGAACACGATATGGCTGCCGGCAGCGACGTGTGGGTGAAGTTCGCGGAACTGCTGAATCACCTCGCCCGTGACCTTCCCGGAGTCGGCCATTTGCACTTCGAATTCCACGTGCTTGATGTGCTGATTGGCGTAAAGCCACCAACCCACGCCGGCCGCGATCAGCGCTTGGAAGCATCGCTGAGCACCCAACTGGCGGAACAGTGGCTCGGCGGAAAGAAACTTCGCGGCGCCACCTGCGACATCCACGAATATCGTTGCGAGGAAGACGGCGAATGCGGCCATCGGCAGGTACAAGGTCGCCTGACTTCGGCCTACCAGAAACTCCACTGGCAATGGCGTCAGCAACAGAAACACGCAGCAGAAGCGAAGTTCCAATCGAGTGCGGCGAAACGCCAGGTAGAGCAACGCCAGCCAGAAGATGACTACGTGGACCCGGTTAAACGGACGCCAGAAATACAGGAAGGTGTTCAGCATCCCCATCTGGTACATCCAGACGCGGTGCATGGAAAGCAACGGTCCGTAGGCAGAGTGCGATGCCAGGCCTTCGGGACCCAACGCGCGTCCGTAAATATAGACGGCGGTCAGCACGCCGGCGATCATCGCGGTCCGTGCGGAAGCACGTGGGCGGTCGTGAAAGATCGCCTCGTACCCCAGCAGCACGACTGGAAACGTCACCGCCATTTCCTTCGAGTTGAGCGCACAGAGAAAGAGCGCGAAGATCACCGCCAGGTCACGGCCCCTCGGAATCTCGCCGCCCTGCCGGACTCGCACGTACCAGCTAAACGCGGCCAGGTAAAACAGGCAACACAGCACGTCGTAGATATTCGACATGCCGAAATACAGAATCGACATGCCCACGTGGTAGCAAAACATCAAAGCCGAGAGCACTGCTACCAGAGGCGCGCAGCCCAGGGACAACCCGAAGCGGTAAACCAGGTAGACGTTCGCGAGCAGCAATCCCAGGTAGAACGCGTGAAACGGGGACGGGTTGAGACCGAAAAGATCAAACAGCGGCAGGTAGAAAACGCCGCCCATTGGCCGGTAAAAGCCACGCCAGATCTGGAATTGTGAGGCGAGCAAGTGCCCGTAGCCGGATCGCCAGTATCCGGCCATGTTCATCATGTCGTCCTCGACGAATCGGACACGGAGGGAATCCCAGTTAAACCAGGCGAATACAGCCGCCAGCAGAATCGCGAACAGAACTCGGGAGAGCCGCGACGGCTTTTGCACCCGGATATTCTAGCGTCTTGAGTTGGAATTGCGTGTGCCACCTAACCTCGCAGCCTGAGGTTCGTCCATGCCGGAGGAGGGTCGATGTGAGACTCGTGGCGTTATCGATTTCGATGGCTGCTCTGGCGCTGGCTCAAACACCCGTAGCGGAGAAGGGATTCGAAGTAGCATCGGTAAAGCCGACAGCGACAAAGGACAACTCGCTATCGGCGGACTTCCCACCCGGCGGAGGTTTCACCTGCAGGAACCTGACCCTTGAAAATCTGCTACGCAGCGCGTATCAGGTGGAGGCGTACCAGATCGTGGGAGGGACGAAATGGCTGACGTCCGACGGCTTCGATATTCAGGCGAAAGCCGCCCCTGGCGCCGTAGATCCCGGCCGCGATGAGGTGAGGAAGATGCTGCAGGCACTACTCGCGGATCGATTTCATATGACGCTGCATCGCGAGACCAGGGACCTGCCGATCTATGCGCTAACCGTGGGAAAGGGAGGCTCCAAACTCCAGCCGGCTGACAGTAGCGCCAGCCAGAACGGAACACTCAAAATGGGGCACATGGTTACGCGGAAGATGACCATGGCCTCGCTCGCCAGTATTCTTACTTTTGACCTGAAACGCCCAGTGAGGGACGAGACGGGATTGAAGGGCGAATTTGCGTTCACGCTGGATTGGAGTCCCGGACTGGGTGAGGCGGACGCCAACCAATCCTCACTGCCTTCCATCTTCACGGCTTTACAGGAGCAACTCGGATTGAAACTGCAATCGACGAAAGGTCCGGTCGAAGTTCTGGTAATCGACCACGTGGAGTTGCCCGCTGGAAATTGAATTCCTTTCAGAAAGTACCGTGTGCTCGCGGTCGCGGCTCGGTCCATTCCGTATGTTACTGAACCGCGACCGCGAGGGAGCGGAACTTCTAGTCCAAAGCCGTCAGGGAGTCATTGTACGGGCCGGCGCGGGGCGCAACTTCGCCTTCTTTATAAATGAACTCGCCACGCTTCATTGTCTGGTGCACCAGATTCACGCCGAAATTGTGGGTGAGATCGCGGTAGTCGGGGCCGTTCAGGATCACCAGGTCGGCGTCTTTGCCCACTTCCAGCGAACCGACCTTCTTCGCCCTCCCCAGAACGTAAGCGGCGTTGATGGTGGCGGCGGAGAGTGCTTCGTCCGGCGTCATCTGCATGCGCAAACATGCCAGCGCTACCACAGTCTGCATGCTGACAGTGGGCGAGTAACACGGATTGAAATCGGTAGCCAATGCCACAGCTACGCCCGCATCGATGAAAGCGCGCGCGGGGGCATGACGGCCGTCGTTACAGAAGGCGGGGCAGGGCAGTAGGGTCGCGATCGTGCCGGTGTTCGCGAGCAGCGCCGCATCCTCTTTGGTAGCATGCTCCAGATGATCGGCGGCCACGGCGAATTGCCGGATGGCCATTGTGATCGCGGCGGAGGTGCCGCATTTTTCCGCGTGGATCTTCGACCGGAAACCGAGCCTACGAGCCTCCTCCAGGTAGCGGAGGAAGATCGCCTCGTGTTGCGGGTCTTCACTCCACGCCAGGTCGGCAAAACGGGCGAAGCGGCGGCGATTCAATTTCGGCAGTAGTTCGTCTGTCACCCAGCGCAGAAAAGTCTCGTTCTCCTGGTTGCCGGCGGACGGATCGAGGCGGAAGAGGTAGGTGGGCACCACGTGCAGCGGATCGTCTTTCAGTGCCGCCATGACCCGCATTAGTTTGGTTTCGGCGCTTTCGTCCAGACCGCATCCCGTCTTGGCTTCCACTGTGGTGGTACCGTGCCGCGCCATGGCGGCAACGAAACTCTGCGTGCGGGTTTGCAGGCGCTGGCCGGTTCCGGTTCGGACGGTGCGACTAGCCGTATCCAGATCGTGCTGAGGAATTCCGGGCGGCGGAAACATCAAATGAGTGTGGCTGTCAATGAATCCCGGAATGACTACCTTACCGACCGCACTCACTTCCACTGCATTCCGCGCGGCCGCGAGGTTCTCGACCCGCCGGGTTGTACCAACCTCGACGATCACGCCGTCCTTGATTAGTAGTGATCCGTCAGAGATGATGTTGAGATCGTGGAGTTCGGCGCCTCGACGGGGTACCGCAGCTCCACGCAGGGTGACAAGCTGGCGTGCACCGCGAATTAGAATTGTGGCCGTTTAGGAACTCCGATCATACAGGGTATCCCCTAAGCATAAGATACCACCCTTACTAGTAATGTTCAGCACATCTGGTGCCTAAAATGCCCAAACAGAGTCCAACTCGCAGGGTTCCCCAAAAGAAGGTCGAAAAGCATCTAAAGACATTAGAACGAGTCATTTCCAAAGCTGGGGCGGGCTCCCGGACGGATGCCCGCAGTTGGATTGGTACTGGCCGCGTCAAGCTAAACGGCAAGGTCGAGCAGAATCCCGACCGTTGGGTGGATATGGACTCCGACCGAGTGACCTTGGACGGAAAGCCGTTGCGGGCCGCCACCAAGACCTATGTACTGTTGTATAAACCAACAGGCTACCTGACGACCTATCGGGATCCGGAGGGCCGTCCTACCGTTTACGACCTGATTCCTGACGTGAAAACCTGGCTTTCGCCGGTGGGCCGTCTCGACCTGGACACCAGCGGCCTGCTGGTGATGACAAATGACACCCATTTCGCCGAGCGGGTAACGAACCCCGATCATCATGTATCGAAGACTTATCAACTGAAGGCGTCCACGGTGTTGAGCGATGAGCAAATCGAACAGCTTCGAAACGGACTGGAATTGAGCGACGGCCCCACCCGTCCCGCGAAGGTGAAGCGGGTTCGCGAACATCCCAAGTACACGCATCTGGAGATCACGATTACAGAGGGACGCAATCGCCAGGTGCGGCGCATGATCGAGGCGCTCGACAGCAAAGTGCTGAAGTTGGTTCGGACGGCGATCGGCCCGGTGCGCATTGGCGACTTGCCCATCGGCAAATGGCGCGACTTAACTCCGCAAGAAGTGCAGGCGCTGCGCAGTTAACAAACGTGGCAGACCTCGCCATCACTGTTATAAACTCACACTCATGACTTTACGACCGATGCGCCTCCGGGTGCTCCTGCTGGCGGCAGCTTTGTCTGCCTTGCCTGCGGGCGCACAACCGGCGCCCAAAGTAACCACTCCCAAAGATGCCCTCGGATTTAACCTCGGCGACGACTATCAGGTAGCCAACTATACTCAGTTGGAGGCCTATTGGAAAAAGCTGGCTGGCGAATCCGATCGAATGAAACTGGTCGACATGGGGCCCACGGAAGAAGGCCGCCGCCAATGGATGGCGGTTGTCTCGTCCCCTGAAAACATCAAGAAGCTCGACCATTACAAAGAGATCTCACAGAAACTGGCACATGCAGAAGGGCTCTCCGAGGAGCAGGCGCACGGGTTGGCGCGGGAAGGGAAGGCGGTCGTTTGGATCGATGGAGGCTTGCACGCCTCGGAGTCGGTCGGTGCACAGCAATTGATGGAAATGGTTTACCAGATGGTGAGCCGTACCGATCCGGAAACCGTGCGCCTTCTGAACGACACCATTCAGCTGTACGTGCAGGCGAATCCGGACGGTCAGGAACTCATCGCCAACTGGTATATGCGCGGGTCGGAAAAGCTCTCGGCACCCATCCGCGATCCGCAGAAGCGCAGCATGAACAATCTGCCGCGCCTCTACGCGAAGTACGTCGGACATGACGACAATCGCGACTTCTACATGTCGAACATGAAAGAGACGACCAACATGAATCATCAGTTATTTCATGAATGGTTTCCGCAAATCATGTACAACCACCATCAGACGGGACCCGCCGGCGCGGTAATCTTCATGCCGCCGTTCCGCGATCCGTTCAACTACAATTTCGATCCGCTGGTACCGCTGGGCATCGAAATGGTGGGCACTGCAATGCACAGCCGCCTGGTCGCTGAGGGTAAGGGTGGCAGCGCGATGCGCAGTGGCGCCAACTACTCCACGTGGTGGAACGGCGGTTTGCGCACCGTTACCTACTTCCACAACATGATCGGCATCCTGACGGAGATCATCGGCAATCCGACGCCGATGCAGATTCCGCTGGTGCCCGAAAAGCAGTTGCCGCAGGGCGATTGGCCGCTGCCGATCGCGCCGCAGACGTGGCACTATCGCCAATCCATCGATTACGAAATCACCAACAATCGCGCCATGCTCGACCTGGCCTCGCGCTTCCGCGAAACCTTCCTGTTCAACATCTGGCGCATGGGCATGAACTCGATCGATAAAGGCAGCAAGGATTACTGGACGATTTCGCCGAAACGCATTGCGGCCCTGGAAGCGGCAGCGAATGCGGAGGGCGCGACGGGCGGCGGCCGTGGTGGACGCGGCGGTCGCGGAGCTGGCGGCGGTGACGCTGCGGCAGCGGGTGGCGATCTTCCGGCCGGGCTGACAGTCGGCGGTTTGGGCGCGCGCACGGTGCCATCCGAACTCTACGAGAAGATCCTGCACGATCCGAAAATGCGCGATCCGCGCGGCTACATCATTCCGTCTGACCAGGCGGATTTCGCGAACGCCACCGAGTTCGTCAATACCCTCATCAAGAACGGAATCACGATCATGAAGGCGACGTCGGCTTTCACGGTTGCGGGCAAGAACTATCCGGCGAATTCGCTGGTGGTCAAGACGGCGCAGGCTTTCCGGCCACATGTGATGGACATGTTCGAGCCGCAAGACCATCCCAACGATTTCCGCTATCCGGGTGGTCCGCCGATTCCGCCGTACGACATCACCGGCTGGACACTGGCGATGCAGATGGGCGTGCAGTTCGATCGCATTCGGGACGGCTTCGACGGC
>Ga0105237_10009672_pt1 | contig 10320 bp, 12 predicted proteins | sample KBSC24metaG_FD_81520 | JGI IMG/M metagenome (GOLD analysis project Ga0105237, IMG submission 81520) | Corn rhizosphere microbial communities from Kellogg Biological Station, Michigan, USA - KBS C2-4 metaG | ecosystem: Host-associated > Plants > Roots > Rhizosphere > Soil | place: Michigan, USA... | reverse complement strand
GCACAGGATCGGGTTGCGCTTGTGCGGCATCGCGCTGGAACCCTTCTGGCCGGAGCCGAACGGCTCCTCCAGCTCGCGAACTTCGGTGCGCTGGCCGTGCCGGACTTCCAGCGCGATCGCTTCGCACAGCGTCGCGATGATCGCGAGCGCGGACACCCACTCGCTGATGCCGTCACGGATGACGACCTGCGTCGCGACGTCGGCGGCGGCCAGCCCGAGCGCCGTCGCGACGTGCTGCTCGATCGCCGGATCGATGTTGCTGTAGGAGCCGACCGCGCCGGAAATCTTCGCCACCGCAACCGCTTCGCGCGCGCGCCGCAACCGGTCGCGCGAGCGCGCCATCGCGAAGGCGAAGTCGGCGACCCGATGGCCCCAGACGTCTGGCTCGGCGTGCACGCCGTGCGTCCGGCCGACTCGCAACGTCGCCCGATGCGCGAGCGCGTGGTCGCGCAACGACGCCACGAGCCCGTCGAGCCGCGCGAGCAACAAGTCGGACGCCTCGACGAGTTGCAGCGCGAGCGCGGTGTCGAGCAGGTCGGACGAGGTCATGCCGTAGTGCACCCACGCGGCGGCGTCGCGCGGCGTCGTGTTGTCGGCCCAGGCGGTGAGGAACGCGATGACGTCGTGCTGGGTCACCGCTTCGACGGCCGCGACCGCGTCGGGCGTCGGCGCCGGCGCGTTGCGCACCGGCTCGACCGCGTCGGCCGGGACGGTGCCGGCCGCGGCGTGGGCTTCGAGCACGATCCGCTCGACCTGGCACCACAACTCGTATTTGTGCGCCTCGCTCCAGACCCGGCCCATCTCGGGCAAGGTGTAGCGCTCGATCATGTTGCCGCCGCCTGTTCGAAAGTTTCCTTGAACTGCGCCAATTTTGCCCGCAGTGACGTGTCGGCGACGGCGAGGATCTGCACGGCGAGGACGGCCGCGTTCGTCGAGTGGTCGAGGCCGACGACGGCGACCGGCACGCCGGCGGACATCGACGTCATCGCCAGCAACGAGTCGAGGCCGCTGACTCCGCCGCCGCGCAGCGGCACGCCGATGACCGGCATGGTGACGTGTGACGCGATGATCCCCGCGAGGCTCGCGTTGACGCCGCCGCCCGCGACGACGACCTCCACCCCGCGTGGCTCCAGTTCGGCGCACCAGTCGAGCAACGCGCGCGGCGAACGATGCGGGCTGATGACGGTCTCGTCGTAGGCGACGCCGAACCGGCCGAGCATCGCGCCGACCCGCGACATGGTTTCGTGCTCGAGCATCGAGCCGTAGATGACCGCGACGAGCGGCGTCTCGCTCATGTGATCGCCGCCGCGATGTCGTGGCGATAGTGAGCGCCCCGGATCGACAACCGCCGTACGGCGTCGTAGGCCGCCGCACGCGCTGCCGCGACATCGGCGGCGACCGCCGTCACGCCGAGCACCCGGCCGCCCGCGGTCACCAGCCGGCCGTCGCCGTCCGACGCGGTGCCCGCATGGAGCACGTCGACACCGGCGACCGTGGCCGCGTCGTCGAGGCCGTCGATCGTGTCGCCGGTGACCGGCGTCGCCGGATAGCCCTCGCTCGCCACGACCACGACCACGGCCGCTCCGTCACGCCAACGCAACGGGCCGACGTCGGCGAGCCGGCCGGTCGCGACCGCGTGCAGCAACTCGCCGAGCGGGGTGTCGAGCAGCGCGAGCACGACCTGCGTCTCCGGGTCGCCGAACCGGCAGTTGAACTCGACGACCTTCGGACCGCCGGACGTCAGCGCCAGCCCGACGTAGAGCAAGCCGGAGAAGGGCGCGCCGCGCGCCGCCATGTGCTCGACCGTCGGCACTGCGATCGTCTTGACGACCTCGTCGACAACGTCGCCGGGAAGCCAGGGCAGCGGGCAATAGGCGCCCATGCCGCCGGTGTTCGGGCCGGTGTCGCCGTCGCCGACCCGCTTGAAGTCCTGCGCCGGCAACAGCGGCACCACGGTCGCGCCGTCGGTCAGGCAAAACAGCGACACCTCCGGCCCGTCGAGGTGTTCCTCGACGACGACGCGATGCCCGGTCCCGTGTGCCAGCGCCGCCGCCCGATCGGTGGTCACTACGACGCCCTTGCCCGCGGCGAGCTCGTCGTGTTTCACGACGTACGGCGGACCGATCGCGTCGAGCGCGTCAGCCAGCTCCTCCGGCGTCGTCGCGACTCGGTGGCCCGCGGTCGGCACGCCGGCAGCGGCCATCGCGTCCTTCGCGAACGCCTTGCTGCCTTCGAGCGCGGCTGCGGCGGCCGACGGGCCGAAGACGGCGAATCCGGCGGCCCGCAACTCGTCGGCGGCACCTGCGACGAGCGGCGCCTCCGGGCCGATGACCACGAGGTCAGGGCGTACTTCGGCCGCGACCGCGAGCGGTGTCGCCAACGGCACGATTCGCGCGATCGACGCGATGCCCGGATTTCCAGGCGCGGCAACGATTTCCGTGACGGACGGATCGCGGGCGAGGCCGAGACAGAGGGCGTGCTCGCGGCCGCCGCCGCCGATGACCAGGACCCGCACGCCGCTCACTCTTTCATGGCGGCAAAGTCGGCGAGGCGGCGTTCCAGGCCCGCCTTGACGGCCGGCCAGTCGTCGATCGTGACGGCGAACACCACGGTGTCGCGGGTCGTGCCGTCCGGGCGGACCATATGCCGGCGCAACAGGCCCTCGCGGGTCGCGCCGAGCTTCGCGATCGCGGCCTGTGACCGCAGGTTGATCGAGTCGGTCTGGATCTTCACCCGGCCGAACCCGCACTCCTCGAACGCGTGGGTGAGCAACAGCAGCTTGCATTCCGGATTCACCGCCGTGCCCCAGGCCGCCGGGGTGTACGCCGTCCAGCCGAGGTGGGTCCGCTGGTGTTCGAGACTCGTGTCGCCGAGGCTGGTCGTCCCGACGATCTCCTCGCCACGGCGGACGGTGAACATCGCCCGCGCCTCGGTCGCTGCGGCGTCGATCCGGCGTTCCCAATCGAGCGGATCGCGGGGTCGCCCCGACGGACCGCCGGAGTAGCCGGCCGCCCAGACGTCGTCGTAGTCGAGCGCGGCGAAGATGCCCGGCGCGTCCGCCCGCATGGTGGGATCGAGCCGCACGCCGGCCCCGACCAGGGGGTGCCCGCCGGGCGGCGTCGCCATCAGACGAGCGGCCGGACGACGATCGACTCGTCCCGCCCGGGGCCGACCCCGATCACCGAGATCGGCGCCGACGTCATCGCCTCCACCGCCTCGACATAACCGCGCGCGTTCTTCGGCAGCTCATCCAGCGACCGAGCCCCGGTGATGTCTTCGTCCCAGCCGGGGAACTCCTCGTAGACCGGCACCGCGTGGTGGAAGTCGGTCTGCGTCATCGGCATTTCGTCGTACGTCTTGTCGCCGACTCGATAGCCGACGCACACCGGGATGGTCTCGAAGCCGGTGAGCACGTCGAGCTTCGTCAGCACGAAGTCGGTGACGCCGTTGATCCGCGCGGCGTACCGCGCGATCACCGCGTCGTACCACCCGCAGCGGCGCGGCCGGCCGGTGGTCGTGCCGAACTCGCCGCCGTTGGTCCGCAATCGCTCGCCGACGTGGTCGTGCAACTCGGTCGGGAACGGCCCGGACCCAACCCGCGTCGTGTAGGCCTTGACGATCGCGACGACACGATCGAGCCGGGTCGGCGGGATGCCCGAGCCCGTGCACGCCCCGCCGGCGGTCGGGTTGGATGAGGTGACGAACGGATAGCTGCCGTGGTCGACGTCGAGCATCGTCGCCTGGCCGCCTTCGAGCAGCACGACCTCACCGCGATCGAGCGCCTGCGCGAGCAGCAACGACGTGTCGGCGACCATCGGGCGCAACCGCTCGGCGTGCACGAGCAGCTCGTCGACGACAGCGTCGACCGACAAAGCCTTGCGATTGAAGGCTTTCACCAGCAACTGGTTCTTCTGTTCGAGCGCGCCTTCGACTTTCTGCCGCAGGATCTTCTCGTCGAACAAATCCTGCACGCGGACGCCGACGCGAGAAATCTTGTCGGCGTACGCCGGGCCGATGCCGCGGCCGGTGGTACCGATCTTCGCGTCGCCAAGGAAGCGCTCGCCGACCTTGTCGATCGTGGTGTGGTAGCTCGTGATGACGTGCGCGTTGGCCGACACGAGCAGCTTCGACGTGTCGACGCCGCGCGCCACGATCGCGTCGATCTCGCCGAACAGCACGCCGAGGTCGATGACGACCCCGTTGCCGATCACCGGCACGACACCAGGACTCAAGATGCCCGACGGCAGCAAGTGCAGCGCGTACTTCTCGCCGTCGACGACGATCGTGTGCCCGGCGTTGTTGCCGCCGTTGTACTTCACGACGTAGTCGACCTGGCCGCCGAGCAGGTCGGTCGCCTTGCCCTTGCCCTCGTCGCCCCACTGCGCGCCGAGGACCACGATCGCGGGCATCGCGGCGTCCTTTCTCCGGTCTCACATGTCGAAAGCCCCGGCGCAATCAGCGACGGGGCTTCTTGCGATCAGAGGCTACCGGACTGCGTTAGCCGAGCGCGTCGAGCGCGGCGGGATCGCTGTCGGCCAGCAACTGCCGGCACCGCGCGGCCTCGTCGTCCTCGCCGATCGCGGCGGCGGCGCGGCCGAGCGCGTGCACGCTGCGCAAGAACCCGCGGTTCGGCGCGTGTGCCCACGGCACCGGGCCGTGCCCTTTCCAGCCGTTACGGCGCAACGCGTCGAGGCCGCGGTGGTAGCCGACCCGCGCGTAGGCGTACGACTCGATCGTCGAGCCGGCGCCGAAGGCGCGATCGGCGAGGTCGGCCCAGGCCGCGGAGTGGGTGGGATAACGGGCCGCGACCTCGGCCGGATCGGTCTCGCTCTCCAGCGCCGACCGCGGCGCCGGCTCGTCCGGCAGCAGGGTCGGCTCGGGGCCGCCGAGCAGGTTCGGAAACGTCGACATGGTCAGCGCAGCTTCTGCCCGGTGCTCTTCAGATCCGCGCACGCCTCGACGACGCGGGCGGCCATGCCGGCTTCCGCCGACTTGCCGTAGGACCGCGGGTCGTAGACCTTCTTGTTGCCGACGTCGCCGTCGACCTTGAGCACGCCGGCGTAGTTGGTGAACATGTGGTCGACGACCGGCCGGGTGAACGCGTACTGCGTGTCGGTGTCAATGTTCATCTTCACGACGCCGTAACCGAGCGTTTCGTGGATCTCCTCGATCGCCGAGCCGCTGCCGCCGTGGAAGACGAGGTCGAACGGGTTGGTCCGGCCGAGCTTCGCGCCGACGTGCTCCTGACCCTCGCGCAGGATCGACGGCTTGAGCTTCACCGCGCCGGGCTTGTAGACGCCGTGGACGTTGCCGAACACCGCCGCGAGCAGGTAGCGGCCGCGCTCGCCCGGCGCGCCGAGCACCTCGGCGACGCGCTCCATGTCCTTCGGCGAGGTGTAGAGCTTTTCGTTGAGTTCATTGGAGATTCCGTCTTCTTCGCCGCCGACGACGCCGATCTCCAACTCCAAGATCGTGTGCGCCTCGATCGACATCGCGAACAACTCGTCGGCGATCTTGAGGTTCTCCTCGAGGTCGATGCCGGAGCCGTCCCACATGTGCGATTGGAAGATCGGCTGGCCACCGGCCTTGACCCGCTCGATCGACAGTTGCAGCAGCGGTCGCATGTAGCCGTCGAGCTTCTCCGGCGGGCAGTGATCGGTGTGCAGCGCGACGTTGACCGGATAGTTCTTCGCGACGACCTGCGCGAACTCGGCGAACGCGACCGCGCCGTCGACCATGTTCTTCACGGTCGCGCCGGAGAGGAATTCCGCGCCGCCCCACGAGACCTGGACGATGCCGTCGCTCTCGGCTTCGGCGAAACCGCGCAACGCCGCGTTGAGGGTCTGCGACGACGTGCAGTTGATGGCCGGATAAGCGAAGCCCCCCGCCTTTGCCCGATCGAGCATTTCGGCGTAAGTGTCAGGGCTGGCGATCGGCATCGCTTTCACGCTCCTTTGCGTCCCGCACGTGTCTTCGCAGTATGCCCGCCACGCTAGCCTCGGCCCCCATGCAGGCTGGCACCGCGCAGGTCGCCTCGATTCTCGGATCGCTGTCGGCGCAGCATCTGCTCGACGTGCTCGGCGTCGTCGGCGTCCTCGTCATCCTGTTCGCCGAGACGGGCTTGCTCGTCGGCTTCTTCCTTCCGGGCGACTCGCTACTGTTCGTCGCCGGCTACGCGACCGTCGCGCACAACTCGCTGCACTTCACGCTCTCGCTCGGCCCGTTGCTGGTCGCGGCGCCGGCCGGCGCGATCCTCGGCGCGCAACTCGGTTACGAACTCGGCCGCCGGGCCGGACCGCGATTGTTCTCCCGCTCGCAGTCACGGCTGTTCCGGCCCGAGTACGTCGAGCGCACCGGCGCGGTGCTGCGCCGATTCGGTTACGCGCGATCGATCGTGGTGGCCCGGTTCGTACCGCTGGTGCGGACGTTCCTCAACCCGATGGCCGGCGCCTCCGGCGTGCCGGCCCGCACGTTCGCACTCTGGAACGTCGTCGGCGGGCTGGTCTGGACGATCGGGCTGATCTTGCTCGGTCACGCGATCGGGCATTACGGCCCGATCCGCCGGCACATCGAGCTACTCGCGATTGTCGTCGTCGTGCTGTCGCTGCTGCCGCTCGCGTTCGAGATCGACCGCCGGACTAGGCGGGCCCGGCGAGCACGCTGAGTTGGGCAGCACGGATCTCCGCGTTCTGCCCTTGCACCAAGAGGAACAACGCCTCCCGGGCCAGCCGCTGCGCGGCGTTTCCGGCGAGCATCGACCGACCGGCGCCCGCGGCGACGAGCGCTGCCGACGCGCGCAGCGCCAACGCGTGCGCCTGCGCGCGTGCGGCGACCCGCTCCGCCCGCGGCCCGCTCGCGTCTTGCAATTCATAGGCACGGGCGCGGAGATCGTCGAGCTCGGCGGCGAGCGACCCGGCGTCGTCGAGCCGGCGGACGCACTCCGCGGTGACGCCGAACACCGCCGGGCTCACGTCGGCCGCCCGCTCGGCATCGGTCGCTCGCCACTGGTCGTGCGGCTCGACGAGCACGACGTCCGCGTCAGGCACGAACACGTCGTCGAGACGCACCGAGACCGTCGACGTGCCGCGCATGGCGACGAGGTCGAGCGCGTGCGCGGTCACGCCGTTCGTCTCGCTCAGCGGGACCAGCGTCCAGACGACCTCGGCGCCGTCGACCGCGCCGACCAAGAACACGTCGGCGAGGCCCCACGACGTGAGCCAGGCGAGTTCTCCGTCGACCCGCCAGCCGCCGTCGACTCGGCTCGCTCGCACGGTTGGCGGTCCCGGGCGGCGTAGATGCGTGAACGCCACCCCGGCGAGCGCGTCGCCGGCGGCCAGCCGCGGCAGCCAGCGGTCGCGCAACGCGTCGTTCGGGCTGCGGACCAGCGTGCGCACGGGGGTGTGGTGCTGGGTCCAGACGAACCATGTCGACGCGTCTGCGCCGGCCAACACCTCGACGATTTCGCGGATGACCGCGAGCGGTTGATCGCTGCCGCCGGACGCCACCGGCGCCGTCACGCCGAACAGGCCGGCGGCAGCTAGGGCCGCGAGATGCGTGCGGGGGACACCCTCGACCTCTACTTCTTCGGCGTGCGGGCGGAGCAGTTCGTCGGCGAGCGCGCGGGCGGCGTCGACGACGGTTTCCGGCACGCGACCGAGCCTAAGACTTGTCCGTGATCATGGCGTTTCACCCTGTACAACGCCATGATCACGGTCAAAACCGGGTTGCAACGCCATGATCACGAGCTACGGCGTGGCTCACTCGGGGCACGCGCCGCGCGGCTCATCATCGGTGCCATGGCCGTGCCTGCGCCCGAGCCCGACGACGCGCTGCCGTTCGATCTGCGCGACGCGTTGACCCGATCGCGGTTGGAAGACGCTGTCGCGCATCTCACCGATGTCGACGTCGTCGAGTTCGAGCGCGACTGGTGGGACGGGCAGGCGCATGCGCCCTGCCTGGTGGTCCGTGGCGGCCGGCGGCACCGGCTGCTCCGGGTCGTCGAAGCGGCAGGCGAGGCGCTCGTGGTTCCGTTCGACCGGCGGATCGCGCAACGCTGGCTGGCCGAGTTACGCCGGCCGCAGCGCGCGGAGCTCGGCATCCCGGCGCAGCGGACTCCGGCCGACGTCGTCCTCGACGCGGGCGAAGACGTGTTGCGGTGCGAGAGCCCCACCTGTGGCGCGTTGCTCCCGGTCGATCACGCCGGCCCGTGCCCGGTCTGCGTGCTGTCCGAGGAAGGCTACGAGCTCGGCGGGGGCGGTGGCGGCGGGGGAGGCCCGGAGGGCGCCAGCGACGAAAAGTCGACCGCGACCGGCGCGCGCACCGCGGGGTCGTCGACTTCGAAGTAGTCGGCTTTGTTGAAGCCGAACATCCAGCCGATGAACGACGACGGGAACGCTTCGACCCGGGTGTTCAACGCCCGCACATTGCTGTTGTAGAACCGCCGTCCGGCCGCGATCCGATCCTCGGTCTCGGCCAATTGTTGTTGCAGCGCAAGGAAATTCTGCGAGCTCTTCAGGTCGGGATAGTTCTCGGCGACCGCGAACAGCCCGTTCAGCGCGCGGCCCAGCGTGTTCTCCGCCTCCGCTTGCGCGGCCACCCCGCTCGCGGTCGACCGTGCCGCGGTCACGGCCGCCGTACGCGCTTCGGTGACGGCTTGGAGCACGGTGCGTTCTTGCGCGGCGTATCCCTTGACCGTCTCGACGAGGTTCGGGATCAAGTCATGCCGACGGTTCAGCTCGACGTCGACCTGCCGCCACGACTCCTGCACCAAGTTGCGTTGCCGGACGAACCGGTTGTACGACGCGATGACCGCGAGGGCCAGCACGACGAGTATCGCGATGATGATCCAGAGCGCAGTCACGACGTACCCCCTACGGATGGCGACCCGGCGTCGTAGCCGTGGTCGTGCCAGACGAACGACGGAATGCCGGCGACGACGTCGCACATCGTCGACAGCGCTTCGGTGACCGCGACGGCGGTCTGCTCACCGCTCCACCAGCAGACGAGGTCGGTGACCTCGATGCGCCAGCTGAAATGCGACCGCGACAGGAGCAGCTGCATCGTCCGCGGGGTCAGCACGTCGGACGCGAACTTCGGGTCCGGGCAGCTCACCCGGAACGCGCGGTTGAAGTCTTCGCTCTCCATGTCGATGTCGGCCATGCCGAACGCGTGCCCGACCCGCGAGAACAAGCTCTCCGGCGTGACCTGCAACCGCGGCAGGTCCGTCGGCAACGACAGCGCGGCCACGGTGTAGCGGTGCACGGTTGTCGTCCGCCCGCCGTTGCCGTTGGATGAATGCGTTTCGTAGCTGTAGTCGAACGAGACAAACGGCTGCGTCTTCCAGGCGCCGGCGATCGCGTTACTGCACTTGCGGTGATCGCCCTCATCGAACGGCGGGCCGTTCCACCGGCCGGCCCATCCGTCGTCGGCGACGGCGAACTGCCACTTGTTCGCGGTCGCCCACTGGAACAGCAGCGCGCTGCGGGCCTTCTCACGCTTGTTGCGGAAGTAGGCGACGACGACAACGAACGCGAAAGCGATCGCGGCGAAGACGAAAAACTCCACGCCGGAAGCGTCTCAGCCCAGGCCGAGATCTCCAAGGGTGTACGCAGCCCGATAATCCAGCCCGGCCGCGGCGACCGCGGGCGCCGCGCCTCGCTCGACGATGACCGCTACGCCGACGACGATCGCGCCGGCTGCGCGCAACGCCTCGACCGCGGTCAGCACCGAGCCGCCGGTCGTCGAGGTGTCCTCGACCGCGAGCACCCGCCGTCCGGTCACATCGGGGCCTTCGATCTGTCGCTGCAGACCGTGGGCTTTGCCTTCCTTGCGGACGACGAAGGCGTCGAGCTTGCGGCCGGCCGCGGCGGCTGCGTGCAGCATCGCGGCAGCGACCGGATCGGCGCCGAGGGTCAGCCCGCCGACCGCGTCGTAGTCCCAGTCGGCGGTCACGTCGAGCATCACCCGGCCGACGAGCGGCGCGGCCGCGCTCGACAACGTGACCCGGCGCAGGTCGACGTAATAGTCCGCCTCACGGCCCGACGACAGGATCACCTTGCCGTGCACCACGGCGTCCTGCTTGATCCGCGCCAGCAGTTCCTCGCGATCGCTCACGCGGCGAAGACTAGCGACTTAGGCTCCTGGCGAGCGGGCCGCTTCCGGCCCCGGCCGAGAACTTGGAGTCCGATCATGCGCCGTCGTCTCGTGCCCTTCGCGTTGGCCCTGACCGTCATCGCGGCGATCGCCGTCGACGTCCCGGCGGCCGCTGCGCCAGGCGTGCCGCACCAGGCCGTGGTCCTCGGCATCTCGGTCGACGGAATG
>Ga0105237_10009671_pt1 | contig 10320 bp, 8 predicted proteins | sample KBSC24metaG_FD_81520 | JGI IMG/M metagenome (GOLD analysis project Ga0105237, IMG submission 81520) | Corn rhizosphere microbial communities from Kellogg Biological Station, Michigan, USA - KBS C2-4 metaG | ecosystem: Host-associated > Plants > Roots > Rhizosphere > Soil | place: Michigan, USA... | reverse complement strand
AGTGGCCCGTCTTTGCCCAGGGCTATCTTTGTTATTGTTGTCATTACTGCTATTTTATTTATTAATGACCCAAAGGTCGGCGTATGTACACCTTGACTGGTTGCCTTTATGGCTCAATTTATTTGCCTGGAAGGCTCAGATTGGTGGTGATTGCAGCGGAAGTTTGTAGTTGGGTTACCAGTGTTGGTTACTTGTTGCCGGTTACCAGTTACCTGCAACCTGAAACCGGCAACAGCTTTCTGGCAGCATGCCATATTCTGTCTTTAAGATGCCGTTTACCCGCTCTGCTATGGCGTTTTGATAAGGGTTCCCTTATGGCTCATGCTTATTTGTACCTGGTAAGCTTGTAACCTTTGGGTATAATCATTACAGCAGTACTGCACACCCCTGTCAGAATGATGAATAAGGGTTGAACGCGATGGATGATGCTCTGCAAGGGCCTTGCTTAAGGCATTAATGCACCCTTGCGTAGAGAGATTGGGCCAAAGGCAATGACCTACTATTTTTCTGCTGAAGGCATCTGTGATGAGGCTTAAATAACAGAAACCATCTTTTAGGCTGATGTAAGTAATATCGCTTACCCACAACTGGTTTTTACCGGTAAGGGTAAGGTTTTGGATAAGGTTATCATACTTGTAAAATGGATGATTACTGTCTGTGGTAACTGCCTTGCGCCTGCGGTAGCGGATGAGTAAATCATAACGTTCCAGCACTTCAAACAATTTATCCCTTCCCATTTTAATGTGATGTTGCTGTAGTTGTGCGTGAAGTAAAAAGCAAAGTTTTCTTGTGCCTGTGCGTGGCTGTTCTTCCCGGATAGCTTTCACCATTTTTACCACCAGGGAGTCACGCATATCCTGCTCCGAAGCATGGTGTGTGCTGTAATACCATGCCTGCCTTGTTTTGCCAAACACTGAACAAAAGCGGTTAACCGCAATATGCGGGTAGAGCTCTGTGAGCAGCGTCACTGTTTGGCTCCAGGCTTTTTTCTGATAGGTAGTTTAAATTGTTTTTCGGCTACATCTACCATTGTCTCCAGGGCAATGTTTTTTATTTCAGCATCCTGCAGTTGTTTTTCCAACTCCTTAACGCGTTGCTGAAGTTTTTGTAACGCTACTTTTTCAGCCTCTGTTATAGGTGGTAAAGTTACAGCTACGGTGGGCTGGTACCTCTTCAAAATGTGACGAAGTGCACTTGAAGACATCTTTAAATCATCCATAGTCTGCCTCATGGTATATCTTCCGCAATGTATTTCCCGTGTCAGCCAGCGTCGGAAACTATCCTCGTACTGGTGCAGTTCTTCTTTGCCACTTATTTGCGGTGCAATCAGATTTTTGAAATTCTTGTCCTGTTTTGTTCTGCGCATCTTTTTTGATTTTGCTCCAATAACTGTCAAGCTATTTCAGGACGAGACAAAGAAATGACAAAATTTATCAAGGCTTACCGCAACGAGTAATGAAGACAGGTTAAGTCGGGCATCAAATAAAAAAGGCTGCTCGATATTATTGAGGCAGCCTCTTTAAAATTCAGTTCTTTCTGTTAAGTGCTATTGGTTTACCACCTTATAATCCCTGTTAAGAAAATCTACAGTAATAAGATATTTTCCATCATTATCAGGTGCCGGAAAATTAGCACCGCTATCGGTTACAAACGGGCCACCGGATTTTGCAGCTTCTGTTGAATTATCATCCACCGCAAACTTATGATCCCAACTACCATTCACAGGTAAAAAGAGGTATTGTTTCTTGCCGGTTAAGTTTAAACTCAACTGAAAGACTGTTGAATTTACCCTGGTGAATTGTTGAGAAGGAACAGGAACTGGATTGTTCCAACCACCGGGTGTCGCATCACCTACCATAAAGAGATTATCAGGGACTGTTCCATTATAAGCTGTCACCTTAAATTTTCCAGATTGAAAATCCAGAATAATTTTATACCAGCCACTATTAGTTGGGCCAGGGAAATTCGCGTTGATATCTGCAGAGCCAAAGCCAAAATCGCCACCTTCATCCAAACCTGCAATGGTATTATCAGCCACCGCATATTTTGTATCCCAGCTTCCATTCTTTGGTAATATCAGGTATTGCTTCCCTCCATTCAACATAAAAACACCGCCATAAGTTGTCTCATCAATCCTTTCCAATTCCTGCGCAGGGGTCGGAACGGGATTGTTCCATCCGCCTTGTGTCGCATCACCTACAATATAAAGCTTGCCATCGGCCGGCAATTGCACCTTTGGAGGAACTTTATAGGGTGTCATTTTTATTGTGAGCGTATTAGATGCTAATTGCTCATTGTTGTTTGCATAAGATGATACAACTCTCACGTTTATATCATAAGCAACACCAAAAACATATCCGTAACTAAGCAGTAGGTCATTTATTTCCTTTGCAGTAAAGGAAGTGCTCAGTGATTTAATAATTGTACGGGTATATGGCCTGGCAAAATTTCCTGTAGCAGAATCGATCTCAACAAGATATTTCATATTTGATGAATCGGTTGCATACTTTGGAGAAGTCCAGGAAAAAGTCACCGCTGTGTTTAAAGAGTCTGAAGGCTTGGAAGTAATTTCTGTCGCCGAACTGCTCAACACAGGCGCTGTTCCATTTGAATAGGATGGCAAATCTTTCACTTTGTCGCAAGACGCGAAAAGTGCACATGCCATAACCGCTATTAATAGATGATTGATTATTTTTTTCATATACAGTTTATTTAGAACCGGTCTGTTACCGTTATCTGTTATTGTTTGGTGATTGTATATTTTCCTCTCTGGAAATCTACCTGTATTTTATAAGTGCCGCTTGCCGCAGGGCCTGGAAAATTATCACTCCAGTTAAAACCGAAATCCCCGCCGTCAGGACTTTGATCAGCAGTTTTCTTACACGCAAATTTGTTGCCCCAATCACCGTTTTTAGGAAGGAATAAAAACTGCTTTCCACCTGTCAGCGGAACAGTTAATTCATAGAATGTTTCGCTTACCTGGGTAAACTTTTGGGAAGGAACAGGAACAGGATTGTTCCATCCACCATCTGTTGCGTCACCAACAAGATATAATTCACCAGTTACAGGAGGAGCCACTTTTGGAGGAATAGCATAAGGTGTAACAGAAAATTTAAGCACATTCGAATAAAGCGGAACAGAACTGTTAGTGAGAGTAGACCGTACCCTTACTTCAATGTGATGCTCTATACCAGGCTTTAATACAAGCTGGTTTAAAAGATAATCATTAAACTGGCCAACAGTGATGGACAAGCTTAAATCTTTACTTACCGCTACAGTTTGTTTCTGGGGATTGCCAAAATCTGCTCCTGTTGTATCTATCTCAATTTGATAAGATACATCCTGAGAACTGATGCCTGTGGTAAATTGGTATTCAGGGTTTGTCCATGCAAAAAGAACAGCCTCTTTATCAGCCTTAAGATATTCCAGATCCAAAGATTCCGGTGTTGCATTCGTGAGCGCAGTAAGCACAGGCGGCGTGCCTCCTTTAAAATAATCTTTATGCTCATCTTTGGTACAGGACCATAGCAGGCCGGCTGTAATAAGAGAGAAAATAAATAACTTGAATATATTTTTCATAATTACTTTTTTGTCTGGTGAATTAATAGCCTGGGTTTTGGTCAAGATTGGGATTTGATGTCCTGTTCGCCGCAGGTATCGCAAACAGATTGTATTTATCATCAACCGCAGTTCCGGAAGCTACGCCACCTTTCCAGGGCCATAGATATTTATTGCTTGTCAGCAAGCCATAACGAATAAGGTCAGTTCTGCGATGACCTTCCCAATAAAGTTCCCTGCCTCTCTCATCAAGTATGGCTTGTAACGTTAAATCAGCAGCAGATAACTTTCCTTTATCTGTTCCGCCATAACCCCTGAATCGTATCTTATTGATATAATCAAGTGCAGTAGTTGCATCACCGCCTGTGCCACCACGTAATACAGCTTCAGCATAAATCAGGTACATTTCAGATAAGCGGAATACAGGAAAATCTATATCTGCAAAGTCTTTCTTAACATCAGAAACAGCCTGGCCATCTGTACGGATATTCACAAACTTTTTTACATGCAGGCCATTACTGAAATCACTCACATCATTGATCGTTATCTGTGCAGCATCTGTTTTATATTTAGATGTTGTAAACATGGCTCTTGTATCTGTGGCACCTGTTTTATCCGCAAACAAATTTGCCAGCCCTTGTGTTGCACGATAACCATTCCAGCCACCACCGGTGCCATAATCATCATGGTCATCACCACAAGCAGCATGCATTAAGAAAGTAGTGTTGCCATAAGCCTGAGTATGTAATCCATCACAATTGATAGTAAAAATGAATTCATTTTTCTGCTTGTCGTTATCTGCCATGAAAAGATTTGCATAGCTTGACTGAAGGCTGTAACCAGCACCAATTACCTTGCTTGCATAAGTAATGGCTTCTGTATATTTTCCGGTGCCTGTATATACTTGTGCATTAAGGTACAACCTTGCAAGTAAGGCCCATGCAGCAGCCTGATCAACACGGCCATACTCAATGGTTTTGGCAGGTGCAAGATCTCCGTCAATTGCTTTCAGTTCACTTTCGATATAATCAAACAAAGCAGGCCTTTCTATTTGTTTTGGCAAGTCGGTACCAATCAAATTTTCTTCTGTAATAAAGGTTGACTTACCAAACAGGTCAAGCATTACCCAATAGTTGAAGGCTCTTAAAAAGCGTGCTTCGGCTCTTGATTTTTTTATATCATCTGCGTCTGCACCTGTAATGTTTCTTGATGCAAGCTTATCATCTGTAGATTCACGCAGGTATTCATTAATAAGTGTGATATTATAGATTGGCCTTGCGTACATACCTTTAATAAATGGGTCTGCGCTTGTCCAGCTTAAATTATGAAAGTCGTGAATGGTTTGATCATTCCATGCAACAACAGCTTCATCGGTAGGCAATTCTTCACAATTAAAAAGGCCACGGATGAATGCCACCTGCGAACCTTCATCAAGGCCACCTGCAATATCAGGAGAACCGGAAGGCCCTGTATTACCAGTAATCGCAAGAGTACCATATATCTTTGCCAGCACACCTTTATAACCGGCTGCAGTAGCGTAGGTAGTAGCCGGTGTAAGATCATTTTGCGGGAATAGATCCAGCTTTTTTGCACAGGACGTTACAAGTGAAATTGCAAACGCCGCCGTAATAATTTTCTTTATTTTATTTTTCATAACGTCAATCAGTTGTGGTAATTAAAAATCAAGATTTACTCCAAGAGAATAGATACGCGGACGTGGATAGATAGTGTTATCAACACCGGTATCAGAAGAGCTTTCCGGATCAAGTCCTTTGTACTTTGTAATCACAAAAACATTCTGTATGCTTGCCGCAAGACGAAGATTGGCGCTCTTGTTAAATACCTTGCCCATGTTATAGCCAAAGTTGATATTGTCCAGTCTTAAGAAAGAGGCATTCTCTATGTAATAATCTGAGAGATACTGATTGTTGCTGAATTTTGAATCCAGGTAGTTAACAGATGCGTTGCCTATAAAACTGAGTGGGTTTTTGATGGCCCTTAACACACCGTTATTCGACTGAAAGTTATTATAGAGATAATTACCGAATGAACCATGCAGTGCAAGGCCCAAAGAGAATTGTTTATAGATAACCTGCGTATTGATGCCTAATAAGAAATCAGGCGCAGGCTTTTTATAATAATAGCGATCTGCATCATCAACCTTACCATCCCTGTTAATATCTTCATACAAACCCTCTATTGGGGCACCCGTTTTTTCATCATACACCTGTTTGTAAACATTATAAATGTAAGGAGCATATCCAACAGCAAACTTGCCGATGTTATTACCTGTACCGCCACTTATACCGCTAACATCTACCCCTTTAAAAGACGGATCCTGTTGTTTAAGCAGGTTGGTAATTTTTGATTTGTTATAAGTAACATTAAAACCAAAGTCCCATTCAATTGTACCATTTTTTACCGGGATAGTATTCAAGCCAAATTCAACACCCCTGTTTTCCATATTGCCCACATTTGTTAAGAGCGAAATGTCAAAGTTGGCGCCAGGTGCAACAGGTATAACACTTAATAAGTCTTTTGTTTTCTTGTAATAGAAATCAACAAATCCTGAAATCCTGTTATTTAAAAATCCGAAGTCAAGGCCTGCATTATAAGTGGTAGTTGTTTCCCACTTAATATTTTCATCATAAGCAGTAGGACGTAAGAAACTATAGTAAGTATCGCCAAACTGGTACTGGGCAGTAGAATTACTCTGACTATAACGCGGTAAATAAGGGTAAAAGTTTGCCCCTAAATCCTGCTGACCTGTAATACCCCAGCTTAACCTTAGTTTCAATTCATTTAATACACTACTTGTTCTGAAAAGGCTTTCTTTTATTTTCCATGCAGCAGCTACCGCAGGGAAATAACCCACACGATTTTTCGGTGCGAACTTAGAGCTTGCATCCCTTCTTAAAGAAGCAGTCAACAGGTATTTGTCATCGAATGTATAGTTTAACCTGCCTAAGTAAGATTCAAGACGGAACTGTGGTTTATCAGTTGGGAATGTAGGTGCTGTTCCAGGGATAGTATCAGTAGCGGGATTACGCTGACTGAAGGATGCATAATTATATACATTGGTTAAGAAATCCTGGTACTCGTGTGTAGCAAGTACATCGATTTTACTTTTGATAGAAGGCAGTTCTTTTGCATAAAAAAGAGAAACAGCATACAATGTATTTTGCTTCTTTTGTTTGTAATGAGTAAACCTTCCTCCTGTTTTATAGTTTGTCGCAGAAAGCGAATCTATGTTATCATCTCCCTGGCCGCCTAATTTATCAATACCAATATTTGCCTGTACATGCAGGTCTGGCAAGAAATGAAGTTTATAATCTAACTGCACATTGCCGATAAGCCTGTTAGCATTTGAATTATTATTTCTCAAATCAAGCAAAGCAAGTGGATTACGTGTGGCAAGATCAATAGGCTTGCCATCTGCCTGTAACCATTCATAATAACCACCATATTTGTTGCTGGCGTATACAGGCTGTGTCGGGTCAAAAGCAACTGCCGAACCAACTGCACCTTCGTCTGCAAAACGATTGGTTGTATAGCTGTATTTTACTGCAAGATTCACAGCAAGATGATCATCCAGGAACTTAGGAGTTAAGTTTAAAGCAGAAGAATAACGGTTAAAATGGTTGGTCTTTAATATACCGGCCTGGTTTAAATAACCTACTGATATACGGTAAGGGATTGTTCCAACACTTCCACTTGCACTCAGGTTATTGTCGAATGAAGGTGCATCTCTAAAGATAACATTCTGCCAGTCTGTATTTGCTGTGCCAAGTAATTTCTTATAAGCATCATTGCCTGTTGTGGCAGCATCAGCATTAACGATGTCTGTTAATTGAGCAGCATTAAGCACTTGTATTTTCTTGGCGATGTTGCTCAGCGCAGCCTGGGTATTAAAGTTAAACTTGGGTTTTCCTTTAGCGCCTTTTTTGGTAGTGATAATGATGACGCCATTAGATGCTCTTGAACCGTATAAAGCAGTTGCAGAAGCATCTTTAAGCACACTCATTGATTCAATATCATTCGGATTAATTGTATTCAGCACGTTAGCAGAACCAGCCAGGCTGTTGTTCTCAACAGGTACGCCATCAATCACAATCAAAGGGTCGTTGCTTGCATTCAGCGAAGCCCCGCCGCGAATGCGAATCCTGCTGCCACCACCGGCAGAGCCGCCGCCGCTGGTAACCTGCAATCCTGCAACCTTACCTTGTAACAGTTGTTCAGACGATGCAATATTTCCTTTCTGAAAATCTTTTGCTGTTATCGCAGTCACAGAACCGGTAAGGTCTCCCTTTTTACGGGTTCCGTAAGCCACCACAATCACATCATTAAGAATGCTGCTTGCACCTTTTAGCTGAACATTTACGGTACCGTTCCCAATGGCAATCTCCTGGGATAGAAAACCGATACTCGAAATAACCAGCGCTTTGGCATTTTGCGGCGCAGTAATTTTAAATGCTCCGTCGGTGGAGGTTTGGGTGCCAACGGTAGTTCCTTTAACCATTACAGTGGCCCCCGCTACAGGCGCACCGCTGGAGTCTGTTACTTTTCCTGTAACAACTTTGTCCTGTGCAATGGCTGTAAAGCAGCAACAAACCATGGCAAGAACAAATGAAAATAGCAGTTTAGTCAACTTCATACATTTTAGGTTTATACTTGTTTTCAGGCAAAGCGTTTTACTAATACATCTGCAAACAACTTATTGCAGCAGGTGCATCAGCATGTAATATTTTTATTGATGTTGATTTGTTTAAAGGAGAAATAAAAATTGCGTTGCTAAGAATAGAAATATCTGTAAGAATAATTCCACGCAGCTGTTTATTGATAACTGGAAAGGCTTTTGCAAGCGGTTCGACTAAGCAGTATAATCTCATCATATAAGCAAGCAATTAGAAAAGGATTAAGGTGTATATTTTACACTATCTTGTACAAATGTGTACATTTTACACAAAACAACAAAATTAATTTTCTGGACTCAGGAAAATTTAAGGTGTTGAAACAATGCAAGTGTTTTAGAAATCTATCCCGGTAAGTTTTCTTTTGGTTTGTTCGTATTTCTGAAAATTAAACTGGTAAAGCTTTCCCGGGCGATGAGGTACATCATTTTCATACTCACCGGTATCTATTAGAAAATCCATCGAAAAGAATTTCTTACGGAAGTTCCTGCGGTCAAGTTTGGTATCAAGAATAGCTTCATAAAGATTTTGCAATTCACGAAGAGAGAATTTCTCGGGCAAAAGATTAAAGCCTAACGGATGTTCCAGTATTCTTTTTTGCAACCATCTATAACACTCAGTCATAATAACATTATGATCGAAGGCCATTGTTTTGATAGCATTTACATTGTGCCAGTGCAACTCGTTATCCATCTTCTTAAGATGATGATGTTGTATATTAAGTAAAGAACAATAGGCAACTGTTAGTACCCGTCCACCAGGATGACGCCTGGGATTGCTGAAAGTTTTTACCTGCTCAAGGTACACATCATCCATGCCTGTTCTTTCCTTTAAAACGCGGTATGCTGCATCATCAAGCTCTTCGTTATCTTCAGCAAAGTCGCCAAGCAAACTCCACTCACCCTTAAAAATTTCGAGGTCACTTCTTATAAGCAATACTTTCAGTTCATTTTCTTCAAATCCAAATATTACACAATCCACTGTAATAGGCACACGCGGGTAAGAGGCAACCAGTTTTTGTGCGTCTTTTATCAATGATACATTACCTGTAATTTCTGGGTGAACGGCAGCAGTCAGGTCATTTTTCATTATGGCAATGATTTAAGAACAGAATAAGAAATCGCAATAAAAATAGGAATTTTCATTTAATGTGTTATTAATACACGTTAAAAATCTTCAAGATAAAAGTTGAATACACTTTGGCTGATGCCTTAAGGCTCTAAACGAAGAGATGATATTTGATAAAATCATTTGGCCGCCAAATATATAGCTCGATAATTATTATTAATGAACCTGGTGGCATGAATCTTATAAGAATATCGAGAACAACCAGGAAAAGAATAAATAGTATCTCTTGTCACCATCACATTATACTATTCGTTTGCTTTATCTTTAGCAAAACAGCCTGCTTATGCCCCAATTTGAGATTAATCCCAACATTGCAAAAGCCAGAACCTTAAATACAGACTACTATACTTCTTCTCAATGTTTCGATGTTTCGCGGGAAAAAATTTTTGCTTCATCGTGGCAACTGATTGGCGACACAGATAAAGTAAAGGATCCGAACTCAGCATATCCCTTCATTCTCCTTGAAAATTATCTTGATGAACCTTTGCTGCTTACAAAAGATAAAGACGGGGTCCTGCATTGCATGAGCAATGTATGCACGCATAGGGGTAACCTTATGGTTTATGAGCCTTGTAAACTTAACCAGTTAAGATGCAGGTATCATGGCCGCCAGTTTACGCTTGATGGTAAATTTATTTCTATGCCTGAATTTAAAGAGGTAGAAGATTTTCCCACAGAGGCAGATAATCTTCACAGCCTTCCTTTGTTTCAATGGGGCAAACTGCTTTTTACTTCATTAAATCCGGCATTCGACGCCAATGTTGTTTTCAAGGAAATGATGCAGCGGATGGAATGGTTTCCTATGGATACATTAGCGTATCGTGCTGACTTGTCTAACGATTATACGGTGAAAGCCAGCTGGGCACTCTATTGTGAAAATTACCTGGAAGGTTTTCATATTCCTTTTGTACATGCCGGACTTAACCAGGTACTCGATTTTGGT
>Ga0105237_10009670_pt1 | contig 10321 bp, 10 predicted proteins | sample KBSC24metaG_FD_81520 | JGI IMG/M metagenome (GOLD analysis project Ga0105237, IMG submission 81520) | Corn rhizosphere microbial communities from Kellogg Biological Station, Michigan, USA - KBS C2-4 metaG | ecosystem: Host-associated > Plants > Roots > Rhizosphere > Soil | place: Michigan, USA... | reverse complement strand
CTGGACCACTTCGACCAACGCTGTGGTGGCGTATAACGGTAGTATCGACGTCAATAACGTCTCCCAGAGCGGTGCTGGCTTCACAATTCTCACCGGCCACACGGTAGCCGTTGCCATCGACCTGGGCGCTCAACGCATCTGGTTCCGTAATGTGACCACCAGCGGCAACTGGAACAACAACGTCGCCAACAATCCAGCGACAAATGTGGGCGGGCTTAACATAGCAGTGCTTGGCACTCCGTTGTTCGCGCTACTCGCGAGGATTGGCACGGCTAACTGGAGCACCAACTTCGGTGCCACGACGCTTGCCGGCGCGGTGCCATCCGGCTTTACCGCCGGCTTCGGGCCGGTCGCAGCAGGCACCTCGCAAGCCCGCGTGCTCATACTGGCTTAGGTCACATGACGCCACACTATACGACGGATGATCCTAGAGACTTGAGTCTGAGCCAGACCGAATTGTTGCGCGAGGGTATGTTGGCTGATGCCGCCTGCCGCATAGAGGCGCCTCATTCTAGTAACGTCTGCCTCCTTCAGGTTAGTCTTGTGATGCCTTTCTCCATGGACTGGATTTTGTGGGCCTCTATAGCCCTGCCTACCTTTTACAAACATGTCGTGGGTGTTGTCGGACGGCGTGCCCAGAAACAGATGACTTGGTCGTACACAGGCTTTGTTGTCGCATTTATGACAGACGAAAAACCCGTGAGGTATCGAGCCGAAATGCAGCTCCCAGGAAAGGCGGTGGGCGACAAATGGCTTTCGATTGATCTGGAGGCATCCGTAACCGTCTCCAGTTCTGACCTGATATTCCCAGCATCCTCTTCCTTTCCGCACATGGCGCCAGAAGCGCTCAGCAGTAGTGCCGTACTTCCCTGCGTCAGCGCACGGACGGCTACAAAAGCGGGCCTTTGGTCGTCCGACATAAGGCCCTCTTGCATAAAACTGGCGATTGCAGTGATCGCATCTGGCTGGGATTGTTGCCATAGGGCACTGTGTCACAGATATGGGATAGAGTATAGCCTAAAGTCGATGGTGATGGCATGACACGTCTCGCACTCTCAGGCGGCGCCTACGAGGCCCGCAGCGTCATCAGCTCCGCGCAACGTTGCTTAAATCTTTTTGCTGAGACCGTGCCGACCGGCAACCAGAACACCGGCGCCACCGGCCAGGGCGAGCCGGCGCAGTTCGCCTACTACCCGACGCCCGGCCTGCGCCGCCTCAACACGCTGCCGCAGAACGGTGTCCGCGCCATCAGGCAGGCCACGACCGGCGGTATCTACGCCGTAGCCGGCTCCGGCGTGTATCGCATCGACCCCAGCACCTGGGCCGGCACACTGCTCGGCTCCATCACCTCCGGCCACCGCACGCCCGTCAGCATGCAGGACAACGGGCTGCAGATGGCGATTGTGGACGGCTCGCCCTACGGCTGGTCCATCGACCTCACCAACGACACGTTCGCCGCCATCAGCGATCCAACCGGCATGTTCAGCGGCGCCGACGTGGTGCAGTATCTCGACACCTATCTGCTGTTCAACAAGCCCAAGACGCCGCAGTTCTATTCGTCCGACAGCCTGGCCCTGAAGTTCGACCCGCTGTGGTTCGCCAATAAGCAGAGCTTCTCCGACCTGCTGGTGACGCTCGCCGTGGCAAAGCGCGAGATCTGGCTGCTGGGCGACCGGACATCGGAGGTCTGGTATAACAGCGGCAAGTCGGATTTTACGTTTGAAGAGCAACCCGGAACGTTCGTCGATCACGGCTGCTGCGCCAAATACAGCGCCGCCGTCTACGACAATTCGGTGTTCTGGCTGTCCCGCGACCGGCAGGGCCGCGGCTTCGTCATCCAGGGCGCCGGCTACCAGACCAAGCGCGTCAGCACCCACGCCATCGAGCAGGAGCTGGCCGGCTACGAGACGCTGAGCGACGCCATTGGCTTCTGCTACGGCATCGCCGGCCACGCCTTCTATGTGCTGACGTTTCCCAAGGCCGACCGCACCTGGGTTTACGATATCGTCACCGGCCTGTGGCATGAGTGGTGCTGGATCGACAGCAACGGCGACGAGCATAGGCATAGGGCGAATTGCTGCTATCCGTGCAATGACACCATCGTGGTCGGCGACTGGCAGAACGGCAACCTCTATGCGCTGGACCGCGATGTCTACACAGACGACGAGCGGCCGATCAAACGGGTGCGGGCCTATCCGCACCTCATCAACGACGCAAACCGGGTGTTCTATCGGATGTTCGTGGCCGACCTCGAAACCGGCTGGACACCGCAGGATGCGCTGGTCACCTCAACCGACCGCATCATCACCTGGCTACCGCTGCTCGCGCAGTTCAACGGCATGAATGTCGGCGCGATCACCGTCACGACCGGCGGGCCGCTGATCGATTGGGACCGCGATTTCGTCTACATGCTCGGCCAGACCGGCTATCAGAAATATACCACCGACCTGGCGACGCAGACCCCGCTGGCCAGCCTGGTGGGAACGCCGACCCGGTTTGTCTTCGGCGCTGATATTGATCCGCTGGGCGGCTATCTGCTGGTGCAGACTGATCCTGGCAATCCGAATGGCGTTCCGGTCTCCAAGCTCGACCCCGCCACCTTCGCGGTGCTCGATACATTCGGCGTCGTCACCAGCGCCCCGTCCTATCCAGCGTCCGTCTGGGTCGGACAGTACATCGTCTGCGTGGTCTGCAACGGCGTCAGCTTCGGCTTCCTGAAATCCTCCGTCTCCTCCGGCATCGTCTCGGCATTCCGCGTGGATACGATGGAGCACGCCGGTTTCTCCCAAGCCGTCGTGAGCGGCAGCACCAACAACCGCGGCTTTATGGTTGCCGGCCAGTCGGGCGAGAATGCTGCCTCGGTGTTCCTGTCATGGGACGCCACCACGACGATCAAGCCCAGCGTGCCGCTCTATCGCATCGACATCGCCGCCAGCGCCACGTCCTACGATCCGGCATCATGGCCCACGACAAATCCCGGCATCACCTGGACCACGGTCGGCACGGTGGCCGTCTCTGCGGTCAATCCGGCCTGGACCGGCTTCACCGTCCAGTCGCTCGGCTACGACCTGGCCGATGGCAACGTCATCTGGATCGTCGGCACGCAGACGGCGGCGGACGGCTACCACGTCATGAAGCTGAGCGCGCAGACCGCGGCGGTGCTGTGGAATATCCATATCGACACGGTGGTGGTGGACCTCGGCAAGTCGCGCATCAACGGCTCGCTCTGGATGGTCGCCAATGCCGGCGCTGCTGCCGGCCCGACTTCCTCCTACCGCATCAACACGCTGACCGGCACGATGGAGACGCAGCCGCTCAGCGGCGTGTTCGCCAGCAGCGGGCCGCACGCGCAGATCAGCGACAGCCAGAGCACGCTGATCTTCTACGGCGGCACGTTCATCGACAGCACCACGTCACCGATTCCGGTGGACGACAGCGTCGACTTCACCGGCGGCTGGGCGCTGATGGGCGGCCAGACCGTGATCACCGAGACCAAGGCGGTGGCGGACGACAACCTGATCAATCTCGAATGGTCGGACGACCGTGGGCACAGCTACGGCAGCCCGGTATCGCAGAGCATCGGCGATCGCGGCGAATACCGCACCAGCCTGCAATGGCAGCGCCTCGGGATGTGCCGCGACCGGGTGTTCCGGATCAGCTGGTCGGTGCCGCTGCGCACGGCGCTGCAGGGCGCTTTCGTTGACATCAACACAACAGCGAAGACATAGCGATGCCACTCCCTCTTGGCCCGCCACGCATCCAGTTCATCGACGCTGACGGCCATCCAATAGCCGGCGGGACCGTGGAGACGCTGATCCCCGGGACCTCAACGCCCAAGGACACCTGGCTGGACCCGGACAAGGCGGCGGTCAACACCAACCCTGTCGTGCTCGACGCCGCAGGCCGCGCCATCATCCTGGGCAGCGCCGACTACCGGCTGATCGTGCGCGACGTTGACGGCAACCTGATTTATGACGGCTGGACCTCCACCGGCATCAGCGATGCCATGCTGCCGTTCACCACCGCGCCGACGCTGGCGGATGCGCGCGCCATGCTGGGCATCGACGAGGCGATCCAGGTCGAGACGGATCGTGCGCTGGCTGCGGAAGCCAACCTGCAGACGCAGATCAACGACATCATTGCCGGGGACGTTTCCGGTTCGCTGCAATCGCAGATCGACACCGAGCGGTCGGAGCGCATTGCCGCCGATGCAAACCTGCAGACACAGATCGACGCACTGGGCGCGAGCGCGCTCAAGGTGGGCAGCAACGTCACCGACTCGTCGGGCCACATCCGTGTGAACTTCCCGACGCCGTTTCCCAACAGCACCACCGCCGTGGTGACGCAGCTCATGAACAGCGACCTGAGCGCGGTGTGGCTGTCGGTGAACTACGACGCCAACGGCTTCGATATCTGGTCGAGCATTCCATTGGCCGACGACACGGTGCATCCGATCCCGGCCGCCTTCTGCTGGATCGCCACCGGCAACTGAATGACCGTCGCGCTCAACACGGGCGTGCCCTCGGCGCCGCTGGTCGATCCGGTCAGCGGGCAGGTCACGCCGGCCTGGCGCGCGTTCCTCATCGCCCTCTACCAGCGCACGGGCGGCGCAGTCGGGCAGTCGTCCGATACATCCGAACTGGAGGCGCAGCTCGCGGCCGAGACGGCGGCGCGCAGCACGGCGGACACCGGGCTGGCGACCGGACTGGCGAGCGAGGCGGCAACGCGCGCGGCGGCCGACACGGCACTCGACACCGCGGTGACCCGCGAGGCGACGCTGCGGGCGCGGGCCGACAGCAACGAGGCGACGGCGCGGCAGAATGCCGACGCGCTGCTGGTGCCCATCGCACAGCTCTGCTCGATGTGGGCTGCGTGCGACCTGTCGTTCCTGCCGACAGCCGATCCAGGCAGCGGCATGCCGTGGCTCGACGGCACACACATCGCCGTTGGCACGTCGGCAACTGCTGTGGTCGGCATCGGGAAAGAGGATGGCACCGGGCGCTGGGGCCTGGAGGACGGCACTGGCGCGTGGACGTGGGGGTGAGAATTGGCCGACACCAAGATTAGTGCGGGCGCCGATCCCGGCACGCTGACGGCGACCGACAAGCTGCCGCTGGCGCGGTCTGCGAGCACCACGGCCTACGCCGCGACGATGGCCGAAATCGCCAGCTACGCGAATACCGCCTACACGCCGAACTACAGCGCGGCGCCGCCGATCATGGACGGCACGGCAGCGCCTGGCGTTGCGGCAGCGGTCTCGCGCGGCGACCACATCCACCCGTCCGACCTCACCCGTGCGCCGCTGGCGTCACCGACGTTCACCGGCACGCCGGCGGCGCCGACAGCTACGACAGGAACCAACAGCACACAGATCGCGACAACGGCCTATGTCCTGAATGCGGTCACGGGCGGAACCGCCGCCGCTATTCCAGGCGCCAACAACGCGGACAATGGCGGGTTCGCCATCAACCAGCGGACCTATGTCAGCGGCACAGCGCTCGCTGCCGGGGCCTATGGTCACGACCGGTGGAAGGCAGGTGCTGGCGGCTGCACCTACACGTTCGCCGCACCATCTGGCCCCTCCAACAGCATCACCATCACCGCCGGCACGCTGCAGCAGATCGTTGAAGGCGAGGCGCTCGCTGGCGGCACCTACACGCTGTCATGGACCGGCACGGCACAAGGGCGGATCGGCACGGGTTCCTATGCCGCCTCGCCGGTCAGCGGCAGCGTGACGGCGGGAGCCAACACCACCATCGAGTTCAACACCGGCACACTGTCGCGGGTGAAACTCGAGATCGGCTCTGTGGCAACGCCGTGGGTTGCGTTGTCGCCGCAGCAACATCTCGCCGCCTGCCAGCGGTTCTATCAGACGCTAGGACAATATGTTGCTGGTTATGCAAGTGGTGCTGGATTGACCGTCGCTGCATCGGTGTCAATGCCAGTAGCCATGCGAGCGACACCAACTGTCGTGATGACTGGTAGCGCGCCGCTAAATCTTAATAGCGTCACATCCGCTGCGGTTGGCGGTTTTTTATACACACAGGGAATAGCTGCTGCCGCAGGGCAATGGGCTATCAACGTCGGATATAACCTGTCGGCGGACCTCTGAGGTAACCCATGCAGCTCATCTACACATCCGCAGCGAATACCACGATCCAGGCGACGCTGGACGACAAGGAGAGCCTCGGCAATCTCACCGGCCCTGGCGTGTTCTACGTGCCTACTGATCCGGCGAATGCCGAATACGCCGAGATCGTCGAGCAGGGTTACAAGGTCGAGCCATACGTGCCGCCGCCGGAGCCAGTGCCGGAGGCCGTGGACCTGCCGCCGGTGATGCCGACCGACCCGACGCATGCCACGCCCAAGGCATACGTCGACACCGAGATCGCGGCACTCGCCGCCCGCATCGAGACGCTGGAGGCCAGGCTCGGGTGACACCGCCGCCCTTCGTCGTGCTCAGCCTGCCACGCAGCCGCTCCTACTGGCTGTCGCGGTATCTGAGCTACGGCGGCTGGCATTGCGGTCACGAGGAAATCCGCCACGCGCGGACGCTGAGCGATGTCAGGGCGTGGTTGGCCCGGCCGCGCACCGGCACAGCGGAAACTGCGGCAGGGCCGTTCTGGCGGCTTCTGAGACGCCTGGCGCCGCATACCAGGGTGGCCGTCGTGCGTCGCGACCCGGCCGCAGTGTTCAACAGCCTGTTGCGGCTCGGTCTGCCGTTCGATGCCGCGGTGATGGTGCGACAGTTGCGGCGGTTCGATGCCGCCCTGGACGAGATCGAGGCGCACTGGCCAGGGGCGCTGAGCGTTACATTCGACGGTCTGCGCGAGGAGGCGACGTGCGCCCAGGTGTTCGAGCGCTGCCTCGGATTGCCGCACGATCCGGCCTGGTGGGCTTCGCTGGCGCCGCAGAACCTGCAGGCGGACATCCATGCCGTGACACGGGATATGGTGAGCAATGGCCCGCTGATCGCGCATCTGCAACGCGGTATCGGCCGGCGTGACTATACGGCCCGGCTGGAGGTGCTGGACAATGGCCAGACCTTCGCGCATCTCGACGTGCATCGTTGGACAGCGCGATCAGCCGCTGCGATGCGTCGGGATCTCGATGCGGTCATCGCGTGGCACAGCCCGATTTACGTCACGCAGACCGCGCACCCGCATAACGACGATTTCGACAAATGGCGCAGGTTCGTGACCATGATGGGGTTTAAGTTCCGCAACACGGCACCGAATGGATGGTCCGTCTACGTGCTCGGTGAGCAGCACTGATGCGGCATTTTGTCCGCATCGCTGACGGCATCGACACACTGCCGCTGCAGCTTGAGCTGACGCGCAATGAGGCGCTGTGGGATGCGCTGCCGACGCGGCGGCTGTATGACGGCACGCCACACGGCGCGATGACCGACATATACGCGCGGTATATGCCCGAGGCCGACCTGACGGACCTCGCCGTGCGCAGGCGTGAGCATCGCAATGTCTGGTGGCCGGCATGGCACGCACTGCCCGCATTGCGTCCGCTGGTGTTCGGGCTGATGGCGCGGGTGCAGGCGGTGGAACTGGGTAGCGTCCTGCTGACGCGGCTGCCGCCTGGTGGCGAGATCCTGCCGCACTCGGACGCGGGCAGTTGGGCGCCGACTTATTACCACTGCAAGGCGCATGTGACCGTTTCTGGCAGCGCGATTGTGCGCGTTGAGGACGAGCAGGTGCGTTTTGAGCAGGGATCAATCTGGACGTTCGACAACCTGAAGATGCACGCCATCGCCAATGATGGTGATGTTGACCGGGTTGTTGTCATCGTGTCGATGCGCGCGGAATGAACTGAACAGGAGGGTGTAATGCCGGCTGGATGGGTGGCGGCTGGTGCGGGCGCGCTGTCCGCAGGCTCGCAGTTGATGGGCGCCGGCAAATCAGCCGGTGGGGCGAAAGACGCCGCCAACCTGCAGAAGATGCAGTACCTGATGACGCGGCAGGATCTGTCGCCATACACCGCAGCGGGTGCGAGCGCATTGCCGGGCCTGACGGCGCTGGCGAGCAGCGGGCCGACCGGCGGCGGGCCTAATTATCTGGATCTCGCCTATAACCAATACCTGCCGCCACGGATGACGCAGGCGGAGTTGGAGCAGACGCCGGGTTATCAGTTTCAGCTCCAGCAGGGGTTGAAACAGACGCAGAGCGCAGCAGCGGCGCGAGGGCTTGGTGTGTCAGGTGCGAGCCTCAAGGGTGCGGCTGAGTTTGTGACGGGGCTGGCGGACAAGAACTATCAGAACCAGTTCGCCAACGCGCAGACGCGGTTCAAAGACGTACTGGAGATGAGCACCGGGCAGCAGAACGTCCTCAACAGCCAGTTCAAGCGGCTATATGACACGGCTGCGCTCGGTGAGAGCGCCGCGGCTGGGCTGGGTAGGGAGGGTACGACAGCGGCATCAAACGCCGGCAGTGCGCTGACGACGGCGGGGGGAGCGGAGGCGGCGGGACTGACCGGCGCCAGCAACGCGCTGAACCAGGGCGTGCAGAATTACCTGAGCTACGACGCGTTCAAGAACTACTCGAACCCGCAGAACACGTACGGGACGCCAATCTACGGCTCCGGCGCCAACCCCAACATGCTGTGGTCGCAGCAGTAAGAGAGGACCGCGCGCGATGAGTGGCTCGAACTTCGGCCTGGCACCGCCGGTTGTCGTCAACCCGCTGCAGGCGCAGACCACGGCGCTCGATGCGGCGGGCAAGGTCTACGACCTGCGCGACAAGCAGGCGACCGAGGCGTGGGGCGCCGCTCTGCAGGCATCGACCGATGAGAACGGCAATGTGGATCTGCAGAAAGCGCAGCGGCTCGCATCGCAGAATCCGCTGGCACGGCAAGGCATGACGCGCACGCTGCTGAACACCTCGACGCTGGCCAACGAGCAGCAAACCCGCAATCTCAAGACCAACGAGGTGCTCGGGAATGCCGTTGGCGCGACGCTGCAGCTTCCAGACGACCAACTGAAGCAGGCCGTGCTCGGCCAGGTCGAGCGACTTGTGGCGGGGCGCGTCATCACGCGCGAGCAGGCCAACGCATCACTGATGCATATGTCATCCAATCCCACCGAACTGCGGCAGCAACTGGAGACGCTCCGCACCGGCCTGATGCCGAGCGGAGAGGCGACGACGCAGATCTCAGGCAGCCTTGGGACACAAACCGGGCTGGGCGGTCGCACCATTGGCACCGTGCAAAACCGGCGCACTGGTGCGGTGAGTTCTCCGGATCAGCCTGGCGCCCCCCAGGGTCTGTCAGCCGAGCAAGCCGCCGAACGCACAAGATGGCTGCAGTCGCCGAGAGACTATGCCGACCCGGCCAATCCCAATGTCCAGAAGCACGGCACCAACGAGACCTTCCTGCGGGATAGCGGTGTGCCTGACCAATACATCTATCCCGGCGGTGCTCCGGCCTCACCTGGCTCGCAGGCATCGCCGTTCGGAACCGGGCGGCCACCACCGGAACTGCTTAATCCCAAGAAGCCACCGGCGGCGCCAGCACCCGCCGCCTCGCCTACAGCGACCCCAGCCCCGTCGCCGGCAGGAACGGGGGTCAGTGGCCCGACGCCGCAGCAGACTGCGGAGGCAGAGGCGACCAAGGAACAAGGGAAGCTAGGCCCGCCGCTGTTCCAGAAGGAAGTAAACGCGGGCGCCGAGGCGCAGATGCAACTGGCCAACTACGGCACCATGCTCTCCGACCTGACGAAATTCACCTCAGGTTCAGGCGCCGGCAAGACGCTCGACTGGAAGCGCGCGGCCGTCACATGGGCGCCGGGGCTAGCGAAGGCGCTCAACATCAAACCAGAAGAAGTCGCGGCACAGGAGAGCTTCGACAAGGTTGCGGCTCAGGTGGTGCAGGCGCAAAACCCAGGCAGCGACGGGCGCATGAACCTGAACATGGCGGCCACTCCACATTCGGCACAATCCCCAGAGGGCGTCGATTTCATCATCCGCACGCTGCAGGGCAATGCCGATTACATCCGCGCCCGTGCCTCGCTCGCCGCTAATTACAAAGAGAAGGGGAATTACCCGGCCTTCCAGGAGAGCGTGAAGGATCTCGACCCGCGCGTGTTCCAGCTTGCGCGCATGACACAGCCACAGCGAGACAGCTACTGGAAGAGCCTGGACGACACGGTACAGAGCCAACTCGGCGCAGCGATTCAGAAGGCCAAGGATCTGAAGGTCCTCGGTGGCTGACAACTACGACACGATCATCAACGACGCGGCGGCCGAGTGGAACCTCGACCCGCGGCTGCTCAAGGCGCTGATCCTGCACGAGAGCGGCGGCAATCCAAATGCCG
>Ga0105237_10009668_pt1 | contig 10322 bp, 12 predicted proteins | sample KBSC24metaG_FD_81520 | JGI IMG/M metagenome (GOLD analysis project Ga0105237, IMG submission 81520) | Corn rhizosphere microbial communities from Kellogg Biological Station, Michigan, USA - KBS C2-4 metaG | ecosystem: Host-associated > Plants > Roots > Rhizosphere > Soil | place: Michigan, USA... | reverse complement strand
TCTTACAGCGACCTTTCCCAGGCATTATTGATACATACACTCTACCAGCGGACTTGGGAAGTTGGCACACACATAAAACAACCACTGTCCGAATGGGTTCCGACGGGAAAAGCGAGAGGCTTTCTCAACACCCCCACCAAAGATAACTTCTGGCTTCCATTGTACCCGCTCTACGCCAATTGGCGCAACAGCGCTTGTGACTGTCTCGATGTCATACACTGGCAAGCGTCTAGCACTGTCGCAAAGGCCTCTGGGATCGAGCACGGCGTTATATTACACCTTCATCTGGCACGTATCGTACTTCTTACACCGTTCCAAGAAATTCAAGACCTCCTATTCTGCTTGATTGGCAAAGTGGATAATTCTCCCAAGGCGTCCTTCTATGTCCATGATGGCAGCTATCAGCCTCGCAATAGTACGAAATTACCTCAGATCCGGAAGATTATATGGCGATGGTTGCGTGAAGATCAGCACAAAGCACGCTTGGCGATGGTCCATGCCGGCTCAGTCTTTTGGTATGTTCGGCGATACTCCTCGGCAAGCTTTTATGAACCTATTGCCGTGTACCTGGCCTCCTTAGTCCTTTGGACATACGGATCGTATCAAAGCGCAGCTCTCGAACGTGACGCAGCCATGGCCTTACAACGGCCAGAGGGAGGGCCCAGCGGCCCAGATGCCGAGGCTGTGGTGCAATCTACTCGGATGGAGAGAAAGGAGCACCCTGTGAAATTCATTGCCAAGGCGGCCGCCAACGCTGAGAATCCTCCCGCAATGGTAGACATCAACGGCACGGCCTCCACAGGTCCGACTCCCAGGGACAACCTTAAGACTCCAACTTCGACAGATCGAGATGCAAGCGGCCCATCTCAATCATCAGCCCAGCAAGTCGCGGATTCAGAGAGCGAGGACAACTTTTCATCTTCTGATGAGCAACCGGAATTCATCCATCTAGACCGACCATGCGACGATGAGATAGTTCACCACTTCGTGCGCAACGGGCACAACATGTCAGGGCATATGAGCAATGTCGGAGATATCTGTAAGGCGCCACACAAGGTGGTGCTGGAAGGTGCCAAACTGCTTCGAACACGACTCCCTTGTTGGGGCGTCAGCAGGGAGTACCATGATATTCTGACCAAATTGGCCGAGTTGAGGAAAGCCGGCTGAATCCTTTCCAAAATTCGGCTATTAGCGTACCAAGCAAGGGTATGTGAGTGGGGGCACTAAACGATCAAATATTTGGGGTTTCGATTCTTACTGGGCGCAGAGGCTCTAATATTTAACTCAACGCTAGTCGAGAATCAAATAACATCAGAAGAGATCGATCCCTCCTCCCTTAACACCCTTCAGAAGACCTTTGGTTGTCGGGAATAGAAGCGTAGCCCCTAGGCATCAGATTGCATCAGATTGCATCTCATAGGCTCTCCGCGGGCTCGGAAGGCTGAACATTATTTCCCCTTGAATGCAGGGACTTGTCGTCAATCGGGAAACAGGACGCTAACGAAGAATGCCTTACTTGGAGCAAAATATATGAAGATTTCCTGTCATCTTTATTAAACCGATCACTGATCTTTCAAAGTGAGGAAATACTCTTCACCTTTTAGTGTGGCACACGGGCTATTCCGAAGCCAAAACCATGAGTCACCAGCTACTTTGTGAAGCCAGGAAAACACGGCGAGCCTTTGCTCCTGCCCGGCACCGACCTGAACGTGGAACCCAGCCTCCTGGTCGAATACGTGCAGAGTGGCAGACTCACCAACGGCATCCTTGACCTTCTGCTACTGTCCTCGGAAGAACATCTCGCTCGTGCCGTCCGCGATCCACATCGGGACCTTGATTCGTTGGGCAATGTCCTTGATGTTAAATGCCCTAGCCTGTTGAACGTCCTCGTATGGCAATCTCGTGTTGAACGACCACAGCCCACGCTCAATCGACCGCTTCAGCGCAAGGCCGGGGGCGACCATGGTGAGGAGCTTCTGCAAAGCAATCCACTGCTGTAAGTTTCCAATCTTGGTTATGCCCAAATCCATGCTCCAGTGCTGATCATGCATTCCAAAGTGGGAGCGTCGCCACAGCGACTCCACCCAATGCTTGGGCATTCTTCGTGGACCAATACCCACACCAGATCGGGGGCAAACGTGACAGAAAATATAGCTACAGACTCGGCAATGGAAGTTATTACGTGGGACTCGACCCTCCAGCTGGAGCCGAACCGTAAGGAGAACTTCGAACTCGGTGTAAGGATGAGATTGACATATTCTTAAGGCTCGGAATCTTCTATCCTCGTGGCGCAACTGTCGGCGGCTCCGCTCAGGTCAATGCGATGAATTTTCCATTGCCGCCCGATAAGGACTGGGAATACATTGCTGAGCTGACTGGCGATGCTTCTTGGGGACCCGAGGCGATGCGACAGCACTATATTGATGTGGAAAAAGCTGAATATCTCCCTCCTGGCACTCCTGGTCGTGGGTTCAACGGATATGTCAAGGTATGATTACTCCACTTGCTCCAATTGTAGAAGCTGATATAAAGGCTGTATTCGACAGACTGAGCGCAATGAATTCTCTTCCGTCGTTGGTCGTTCCAGTGTGGCAAAAGTGGTCCGCGAGGGCATTCGCCTTCTCGAAGAGGTTGACGTTGAGGACGACGCTCATCTCACCAGGCTTCTTGATGGGGACATAACCTCGGTGGGTACCACACTGTACACTCAAGAAGGCTGGTCCCAAATGCCCGTGCATGTCGACTGCCGCCGCCCTCGCAGCAGTGGGCACAGATACGTCAACCAGACCGCAGAGGCGGGGACATTCCCGCTTACTCTCAGCACGCACAGCCTTACAACCAAGATCATCTTCGAGACAGAATCGGGCTCGCCCAAAGCGGTTGGGGTCGAATACTTGGTCGGTGAAGCCCTCTACGGAGCGGAAGTTCGTTATGACAAGACAAAGACTGGGCGACCGCAGAAAGTTTTTGCCTCCAGAGAAGTCATCATCGCTGGAGGCACGTTTAATACTCCCCAGATTCTCAAGCTGAGCGGTGTCGGGCCTCGGAAGGGGCTGGAAGATCTTGGAATCCCTGTCGTGAAGGATTTGCCTGCGGTCGTGAGTTTCTCAGATTCCTATTCCCGCCCAGTGAACACAACGCCGATTCTCTCTTTTCATATCGAAATACCTAAACCAACAACGTCTGGATATCCAGGGTCATCATAGGCAGGACAATTACGAGGCCGGCGTTGTTGTTCGTGCATCCACTATCTGGGATGGGAGCCCGCTCGCGAACTGCAAATTCAATCTGAGCGCCCCGTTGTCGGATGATCCCTGCATGGTGCAGTGGCTCAACGACGGCTCTGGAGCTTATGGAGAGGCAGGCGCCCGAGTGAGCTTCACTTTCCGCTCGAGTGTCTCCGAGAATGACGACGACGATATCTACGCCTTCGGGTCACCCAACCTTGAGTTTACTGGCTTCTGGCCTGGATACTCTATGTCTGCAGTCTCAATGCCGTCATTCTTTTGATCCTTGGTAAAAATGCAAACTGGCAATACCGCGGGCACAGTAACACTCCGTTCAAAAGACCCCCGACAGCCACCCCACATCGACTTCAAGTACTTCGAAGAGCAGAGAGAGCGGGACCTCAAGGCCTTGTCGGAGGCTGCGGACTATGTTCTCGAGGTAATGGACTCTGTGAGCGCTCCATGTACACCCATGACGGTTGTCCTCCCGCTTCCAGGACTACCCAGGAGTCAGGCGATAAAGGAGCAGGCCTTTAGCCACCACGCCACTTCGACTTGTCATATGGGACCCAATGATCACCCAGACTATTGCGTGGACAACGATTTCAAGGTCAATGGTGTCCAGGATCTGCGGGTCGTTGATGCTTCCGTCTTTCCTCGCACGCCAGGTGCTTTCCCCGTCACCCCAACGTTCATGATTAGCCAGAAAGCTTTCCGCGTGATCATGGCCGGATTGAAGAACCGTACGACGTCGTGATTACTAGTTAAAAGACTTCAATTCGATGAGGAGGGATTTCACTCGTTGATATAGTATTAAATAATCATGTACTGGACTAACAAGGTTGAGGGAAAATAATGTCAATTTGCTTCAACCAATCGAATTTCTTAGATTTGTCGTATTGTCGTCCAAGATTCAGTCTGTTTTGAAAATGGTTTTGGCCGTAGGGGCACCACTCGAAACTCAACCCAGGAATGATGAATAAGGGAAAGCAAGCTCATGACGAATTGTTCACGTGAGAATTTAGCTTGAGACCTTCTCCTCGTGCGAGATACTTCCATGCTGCTTGACCTGGGCCTCTGCAGTAATCTCATTCAATCTGTTCTCCAAATCGTGACTTGCGTAGCTGTCTTTGCTAGTGCCGATGACGATCCAGGGTGCGTTGTTGAACAAGTAGTTCATCTCTTCCAAAGGTCGGCGGGCCGTCTCTGGAAGCATAAGCCAGAAGAATATTGCGTTGGTCAAATTGCAGACAATGAAGAGGTAGTAAAATCTGTAGCCGATGTTCGTCATGGCGATTGGTGTTACCTGGCCCTATGACGAGTAAAAGAAGAGAAATAGTTAGCACATGATTCAGAGATTTTCCTGCCATGTAAATTTCAGGGAGTGAACTTACGATCATAGTGTTGAAAGCAAAGCTCGTCATGGTCGCAATGGATACGCCCTTGCTTCGAGTCCGGGTGTCAAAAACCTCAGCAGGGATAATCCAGCTAAGAGGGCCACAAGTGCACGAGAACGAAAAATTGTAAAGCCATGTCATGATGATGAAGCCCCATTGAGCACTTCGGTTGTTCGACGTTCCAGGGGGGAATTTCGCCAGCAGGATCGTTGCAATGATGAAGGTGACCATGTTTCCGAGATTTCCAAGAATCAATGGCCAGCGCCGACCGGTTCTGTCAATGAACAGGATCGTGCAAAATTGTGCGATTAGTGCAATAATGCTGTTGATTCCCTGGTATTTAAGAGTGTCATCGCCTGAGATCCCGATCTGGCCATATATGGTGACCGAGTAATATTGGATGGCGGAAACACCTGTCATTTGCACTGAAGCTTGAAGCGCGCAGCAAATGAAGAGCCTTCGGAAGGCGGATCGTGATTTGAAAAGCTCGAGATATGACTTTGCCTCATGTTGGTGTTCATAGGTGATCGAGGCTTGAATTTGTTCGAATTCTGCCATGACCCAGGGATCTCGGGTGTCTCCATGCGCATGGAGCTTCGCGAGCGTTTCCAAAGCCTTTTCTTGCTGGTCGTGGTCCATAAGCCATCTGTGAAATACGTTGTGAGCTTCACCATCTTAAAGCAGCTGGAGAAAACACTAACCTCGGTGATTCTGGAAAGAGGAAAATCAAGGCACCCAAGAAGACAGCAGGGACGATTTGCAATCCAAGAGGAACTCTCCACTGTGCACTGTTGGTCTTGACGTGCACGTAGGTCGCCCAAGAGATCCACGCGGCCACCAGTGCACCCACACCAAGCATGAACTGCTGCAAGGCTGTAATACGCCCTCTAATGCTTGGGTGGGCCAGTTCAGCTTGGTAGAGTGGTACAATCATGACCAAAAAGCCAACCCCGAGACCAGCAAGGAATCTCCCAGACCAGAGGTAGCCGATAGTTTCTGCACCCGTTTGAAGACCTCCACCAAGGCAGAAGATCACTGCGCCGATGACAATAGTCCATCTGCGGCCAAGGTAGTCTCCTGCCGGTCCTGCAAAAAATGCTCCGAAGAAGGCACCAGTTGTAAACATGGATACCACAAGACCAGACTGCGTGTCATCAGGATTGAATTTGTCTTTGAAGGTGTTGCTGGCGACGACTTCAGCAATAACACCCAAGTCGTAGCCAAAGAGATATGAGCCGAGAGAGGCAAAGACACCAACTAGGAATTGATACCATTTAGGTGGAAGAGCCATACTTTCAATCGTCGCGCGTCGCGCGTCGTATTGCGTGCAAGTGGGAACGTGTCAAGCCGATGCTTTATAAATGCGCAACAAGCCTGTGCAACGCATTGGATGCTGACTGAAGATGCAAATCGAAGATATAGATATATCAGCAGAGCACAAACTCTAATATGTGACAACGCGACTCCCAATAGGTGCTAGGACCGGTGGATATGATTTCAACGGTGGCTTGATTGCTAGCGACAGATTGATCCCGTAAATTTTCCCACACGAGACAAATCCCCGCAGAGCTGGGGCATAATGCTCTTTGAATGAGAGCAGTCATAGGCCAATGGCTACTCACCCTGTCACACGATCCACAAAAGAAGAATTGTCCCCTTGTGTGAATAAGAGGCGAGCAACAATGTGGAGGAAACGCCGGAGGAGGAGGAGGAAGATGGGTGCAATACGGAGTCGCTTGAAGACGGTGGATATCAAACTCCGGTGGGAGGTGGTATCGCCCAATGCGGAAGTTGTCCGGCGTTGCCACTCTCGTTTCCATCAGTTGTCCGAGACTCTCCTGACTTCGACAGCTGCTACGGTTCCCCAATCCCAGCAAAGTGCTATTGGTAATACTGATCAAAAGCCAGAGTCGGTATCGTTTACCCCGGATAGCCATCTCATAGATAAAAGTGGGCATCCCCCCATCTATTACCCACCCGTGAGCTATCAAGCCTCATTATTGATGGTGTCCCACGCTTCCTTACCTGGAATCTTGGATGGTGCGGAGGCGCCCAGAAATTACCACCGTGAATTCGCCATGTTGTGGTACGAGGAACTGGCTCGCGCTTTATGAGAATTGGGCAGATCTCCCGGTGTGACTTACACCGAGGATCAACTTCGAATTTAGGCAGATTTCCCGCCATGCAAAAGTTGGAGATACCAAGAGAATCAACTTCTCTAAATATTAGATATTTAGACGATGTGTTGTCAAGTGTTACGGCTTCCCTAATATTGCAAAACAAGTGAGTAAAGAGGTCGCCATTTAGGAAAGATATCTATCAGATCAAATAGCGTTGAGGAGTCAGTCTAGAAAGGCACTCGAATTCCGTTGTCATGACGAGCTACACGCCGACCTCATCGGGCCCCTCAATTAACGTCTTCCCCTCTCATAAAATCTCAAAGATCAACCGGAACATCTACTCTGGGTTCACGGAGCATATGGGAAGATGTATTTATACTGGGCTTTTCGATCCAACAAACCCCAACAAAGACCTCATCGATTCGAATGGATTTCGAACTGACGTGCGCGAGGCCCTGAAACCATTGGATATCCCAATCTTCAGATACCCTGGCGGCAACTTTTGTGCCACCTACCACTGGCAGGATGGGATTGGCCCTGTGGAATCGAGACCGTCCAGAAACGAATTGGCATGGGAGACCGTCGAAACCAACCGCTTCGGCACCGATGAATTCATGAAATGGTGCGAAGCAGTCAATGCCGAGCCGTATCTTTGCCTCAATTTCGGCACCGGCACGCTCGACGAAGCCTTGGCGTGGGTGGAATACTGTAACGGCACAAAAGACACTCACTACGCTAACCTTCGACGGAAGAACGGCCATGCCGAACCATATAATGTCAAGTGGTGGGCCCTTGGGAACGAGATGTGGGGTGACTGGCAGGTCAACCAGATGACCCAAGAGGCATATTCGGAGCGTGCCCATCAATGGGCCAAGGCTCTGAAACTCCTCGACCCCAGTATCCAGCTCATCCTCTGCGGCAAGGAAGGTCCCACGACATGGGACTACACCACCCTGAAGCGCAACATACTAGCCGCTGGAAAGAGCGACTTGGGGGAAGAGCGAGGTCCTCTCGTTGACTTGCACAGTATCCACTTGTACACCGCTAGTGAAGACCATTATGAGAACGTGACAGCACCTCTAGCAGCGGAGCGGAATATTGAGGTGACATCCAGCCTGATCGACTTGGCATACATTGAGAACAAAATCCCTCCGACCCAGAAGCGACCCGGCATAACCTTCGATGAATGGAACGTATGGTCTCCCACAAGAGCACCAGGCAGCAAAGGAGGAGAGGAGAATTATACCTTGTCAGATGCCCTTGGAGTCGCGGTCTGGTTGAATGTCTTCGTTCGCAAGTCTAGGGATGTCGAAATGGCCTGTATCGCGCAGAGTGTCAATGTCCTCAGCCCTCTCATGACGAATGAAAAAGGCATTACCAAGCAGACGACATGGTGGCCGTACGAGTTGTTTTGCAAATACATGAAGGGTCACACGATCGCTGTCCAAGTCGCTAGCGCAGCTTATGAGGGCCCCACCAAGCCCTCATGGATAAGAGGATTGATGAATACCCCTTTCCTGGATGTCAGTGCTACTTTGGACGATGATGGCTGGGTCAGTCTTGTTGTCGTCAATCTCCACCTCGAATCCGACTTGGAAACTTCGATTGGCGGTCTGACAGAGGGCTCAGCAGTAAAAGTGTACACGGTTACTGGATCACACGCAAAAGTCACCAACATGGGAGGCAAGGAAGAGGTAAAAATAGAAGAATCAGACTGGGATGGAAAGAACGGAAAGTTTGTGTTCCCAAAATGTTCTATCACCATGCTGAGATGGCAAACTTAGACCATGCCTGGCTTATCTAGCATCTAGAACAACATGGTTATCCCCATCGGTTCCACATCCATGAAAACGATTGTTTTTCTCCCTTCAATTATCATGCCCACTGCTTCACTGCGTCTTCCACAACTTCCTCGAGCGTCAAGGGTGGCAATGTCAGATATGCGTTCGCAATCGGGGTGAGACCTTCTGTGACAAGATTGCTACCATATCCATCTAGGAGAAATCCAGCTTGGACCAACTTTATCGCTGATGGAATATCTTTGTTTTTAGCCCAAGAGCTTTGCGATGTTTCGATGAGCTCCTGAGCATTGAAAGAACTGATATCGTACTTGGTATTTTGGAGTCTCTCTAGCACGTTGATGATCTCGTTCTGGCTGGCTTCGAAGCCATGGATGGAAACAACCTTATTTGCAGTGTGTTCTCCAGCAAGGAGAATCTGTGCGATGCCCTCAGCAGCCCAGGGAAGTGTTGACCATGATAGTTTGTGGGTTCCGTTTTGCCAGAGCCTGGCCTTACGAGTTTGAATATTGATATCAGCAAACGAAATATTTGGTTCCAGAGTCCTTTGCGAGACACTTAGTGACAACGAGGCCAACTTTTCAGGGGTACTACAAGCTTACCAATCAAGCCATAGCCCTGTGGGAACTGATGTCCACGATAATCCGGTCGACTCTTTCGTCTTCAAATACTCAACGAACCCACCCTTAGCATCGAATACCGGTGATAGTTGCCGCGCAGTGGGGTTTGTGTTATTGAGACCGTACTCCGAAGGAATAAAACGCTTGACCCTGGCTTCGATAGCTGCCTCAATGAGACCATTCTGGACGGAGATCGACCCAAATCCAATAGCTGAGATTAAGACGTCCTGTCCAGTTAATGCCTTCACTAGTTGATCATGAGGCGTATCATCGTCGACATAGTGAACTTTCACCCCTTCAGGGAACGTCGACTTGGAGGATTTTCTTGCAATGATATCAACCGTAAATTGAGACGGCTTCGCCGCTAGAACTTTGACGATGTGGTACCCAATATTTGTACCACCCGCCTAATCAAGTGCGTTAGTCTCTGAATACTCAACTCTTTTTTCATGTTTGGTCCGTTCTCCTTACACCAAATACTGTCACCTTTCTCAACTCTGCGCCTGTAGCTGGCATTTTGAATTTTTGATGTGGCTGTTTCCAAGTGTTGCCTAAGGCGAAATGCTCTTGGGTTTCGCTGTGAAGAATGATTTCAATATTGGATAGGTGACCTGATATCATCCATTCCTCAAGGCATCTACAGGGTCGCAATGAATGATTTATACATTTCTACCGGTCTCCCTAAAGGCTTACTTCATACTGTTCCTCATCCACCGAATCCGCTAGACTGTGTCGGATATCCCTTCGAAGTTTGGTAAGCATTGCATCCGTGCTCAGTGGGCTGTCATCGTATAATTCATCGTTCACGAAAACAGACCTTAAATGTTTTTTACCTGTTTCAGCCAGTGCTTTAGTAATGGGATGTAGCCCCCCAAGAATTGGTTGCACAACGGCCCAGTATTTACTTGGCTCCAGGTCCCTATTATATCGGCAGTTAGTCAGTAAGAGAGGACAAGGCCAGTTAGAGTATGGAAAGACTTTGCGGTTACGATGGGAATATGCTGAGCCATGCCTGGTAGGCGCCCAGCCTGTTAAACTGCCTCCAAGGTTAGGGCCGTAAGTGCAAGTATTAATCGCGCAGAGGCAAAATTACCTGATGTAGAAGTACATCTAAGCTTCGCGGCAGTGACGACATATGTAGGTGTTCTGACCACCAGGT
>Ga0105237_10009666_pt1 | contig 10322 bp, 9 predicted proteins | sample KBSC24metaG_FD_81520 | JGI IMG/M metagenome (GOLD analysis project Ga0105237, IMG submission 81520) | Corn rhizosphere microbial communities from Kellogg Biological Station, Michigan, USA - KBS C2-4 metaG | ecosystem: Host-associated > Plants > Roots > Rhizosphere > Soil | place: Michigan, USA... | reverse complement strand
CCCACCGCCGCCGGGTTCTCCGCCGCCAGAAAGATCGCGTCCACCAGGTTGCCGACGTAGGTGGTGTTCAGCGCGTACTTCCCTTTGGCGATGTAGATGATCCACCCCTCGCGGAGTTGATCGACAAGCTTCGGCAGTACGTTGCGGTCCCGCGAGCCGTAGATGAACCCCGGCCGCAGGATCGTGACGGGTACGCCCTTCTCACGGTGATACTTCATGGCCAGCGTTTCGGCTTCCACCTTCGATTGCGTGTACCCGTCGATGTGGAACTCGGGGAGCGGTTCGGCCTCGTCGGTGCCGTAGTGGTGGCGGGCCTCGTACACGCCCAGGCTGCTCAGGTGAACGAACCGGGTGATCGGCTTGCCGGTGACTGCGTCGAGCAGGCGGCTCAGCCCCTCGACGTTCACCTTGCGGTACTCGTCGACGTGGCCCCAGTCGCCGACTTTCGCGGCCGAGTGGACGACCACATCGACACCGTTCAGGGCGTCGGCCAACCCCGTCGGGTCGGACAGGTCGCCGTGTACGATCTCCGCGCCGACGGATTTGAGGAAGGATGTATCCGCAGAGGGGCGAGCGAGGCACCGCACGCGGTGCCCCCGACGGACGGCCTGTTCGGCGAAATGCGAGCCGACGAAGCCGGTTCCGCCGGTGACGAAGTAGGTTGGCATTGGAGTGTTGTAGTAGCCGCGAGCCGGAGGCGAGCGTGTCGGACCTCCCACGCGCTCGCCTCCGGCTCGCGGCTACGAACTCACTCGCCCAGCCACCACCGCTTCTTCACCCGCTTGCCGTAGCTCAGGCCGAACTTCATCATGGCGATGTCGGTGATGTGTTTGACCACCTCACTCGGGTCGTCGCCGACGAACACCTTGTCCAGGTCCACCGGGTCGATGGTCTTCTCGGCCACGAACTTCTTCAACTGCTCGATGCCCGGCGCCCAGTACTCGCGGCCGACGAGGGCCACCGGGAAGTCTTGCAGCTTGCCGGTCTGAATGAGGGTGAGCACCTCGAACAGCTCGTCCAGCGTGCCGAACCCGCCGGGGCAGACGATGAACGCGTAGCTGTACTTGATGAGCATCAGCTTCCGCACGAAGAAGTGCTCGAACTCGACGAACTTGTCCAGGTACGGGTTCGGCTTCTGCTCCATCGGCAGCTTGATGTTCGCCCCGATGCTCCGCGCCCCCGTCACGTCCTTCGCCCCGCGGTTGGCCGCCTCCATGATGCCCGGCCCGCCGCCGGTCATGACGGTGAACCCGGCCTCGGCCAGCCGCTTGCCGATCAGCCGCGCCTGCTTGTAGAAGCGGTGGTTCTCGTCGAACCGGGCGGACCCGAACACGGTCACGCACGGGCCGGCGAAGTGCAGCTTGCGGAACCCGTAGATGAGTTCGCGGAAGATGCTCACCGCCTGCCCCAACTCGAACCCGCGGGCCTGCGGGCCTTGCAGGAATTTGGCCTCGGGGACGCGGTCGTCGGCCGACTTGCCCCACTGCAAGAGTTGCGACTCGGTGACGGGGCGTGGGAGAGTAGGTGTATCGGGCATGGGAGAGAACCTTCTTGTTTCGGGCGAGCGGCCCGCTCACGCGGGCCGCTCGTCACACCGCATTATTCGCGGGCGATGCCGGCCTCGCGTAACAAACGGTCGGTCGCGGCGTACGCCTCGGCCACCCAGTCGGCGATCCTGTCCGGCTCGGGCGAGTATTCCAGCTCGATGCTGACCGCACCGGGAATACCCAGGGTGGCGATCTCTTTCAAGTATGGCACGAAATCGACCACCCCGCGGCCGGGCGGCAGGTCGCCGTGAACCTTCCCGTCGCAGTCGCTGATGTGGACGTGAACCGCCCTGCCCTTCAGCGCCCGCAACTCCTCCGGCTTGCTCCCGGCCAGACACAGGTGGCTGATGTCGATGTTCGCCCCCACCGCCGGGTGGCTCACGCCGTCCAGGAACCGCACCATGTTCGGCACGTCGTTCAAGAGGCTCAGCTTGAACGGCTCCAACTCTAATGCGATTCGCAGCCCCCTTCCGGACGCATAATCGCCGAGCGTTTTCAGGTGCTTCACCCCGGTGGCCCACTGCTCGGCGGGCGGGATCACCTGCCGCTCCCAGATGTACTCGCCGAGCACCAGGAGCAAATTCTTCGCCCCCAATTCATACGCGAAATCCAGGTACGCCTTGCACCGATCGACGTGGAACCGCTGCACGCTCGGGTTGAAGTCGATCAGCCCGACGGCCACGCACGCCACGGAAATGATCGGCAGTCCGGCCTTCTCGCACTCGGTGCGGATGAGCTTCCGCTCGACGGCGTCGGTGTCCAACGGGTCGGCGAAGATGTCGATGCTGTCGAACCCGATGTCCTTCGTCTTGCGGATGCCGTAGGCGGTGCCCTTGCCGGCTTGCGCCCACGCCGAGTTGATGAGGCCGAGTTTCATGGGGAGAGTCCCTGGGTGGCCGCGACCCGGCGGGGAGCGCGTCGGACCTTCCACGCGCTCCCCGCCGGGTCGCGGCTACTGACCGTACTAGAATATCCCTCGCTCCCACCGAGACCCGCAATGTTCGCTCGCCGCGATTACGTCCGCGACTACATGATGATCCCGCCCGGCACCGGCGAGGCGGCGGTGGTGAACGCGATCGTGGAAATCCCGAAGGGCCGTCGCACCAAGTTCGAGGTGGATAAGGCGACCGGCCTCATCAAGATGGACCGCTACCTGTACAGCTCCAGCATGTACCCCGGCGACTACGGGTTTATTCCGCAAACGCTGGCCGAGGACGGCGACCCGTCGGACATCCTGGTGATGGTGAACGAGGCCACCTTCCCCGGCTGCCTGATCGAGGCGCGGGTGGTGGGCATCTTCCGCATGAAGGACAAGGGGGCGAACGACTTCAAGCTGCTGGCGGTGCCGCACCGCGACCCGCTGTTCGGGGACATGAAGAAGCTGGAGGACGTGCCCCACCACTTCCTCCGCGAGGTGGAACACTTCTTCAGCACGTACAAGACGCTGGAAGGGGTGACGGTGGAGCCGCTCGGCTGGGACTCGCAGGAGGCAGGTACGAACGAGGTGCGGGCGAGCGTGGAACGCTTCCGCGGCACCCTGGGCAGCGTGTACGGGTGAACGGGTCGGCCGCGAGACGAAGGCGAGCGTGACCTCAACGCGCTCGCCTTCGTCTCGCGGCTAACCCAACAATATTGGAGTCACTTCGCAGACACCTTCGTGTCGGTCGTCTCGAACGGGGCGAGGGCGGCATCGACCTTGCCGATCAGCTCTTTCAGCCCCTTCCGCAAGCCGTCCAGGTCGGTCTGGGCCTTGGCCAGTTCATCAGTGCGGGTTTTCACCTGGGCTTTCAGCGTGTCCCGCTCCTTCTCGACGGCGGCCCGTTTGTCCTTCTCCGCGGTGGTCTGCTCCTTGGCCGCCTTCAACTCCTTCTCCAACTTCTCCACCCGCGCTTCGAGCGTCTTGTCCGGGACGGTGGTCGGTCCCGACTGATACGGACTGCAACCCCACAGCACGACAATGACGCCGAGCAGGACGGGCAGGATGATGGCGGCGCGAGACATGACGGCATCCTTGTGGTGGGTGTCGAGGCGATACAACCGGCACGACCGGACGGCGCGCGGCTAAGTTCTCCCCATTCACTCGGCGGACGAGTCGCGCGCCGATGACCCAAATTCACCCCGCTCGCGGACCGTCACAGTTTCACGCCGACGGATTCGCCGGATGTGCCGCCCCTGCGGATTCCCTCAAGCCCGTTGCCGCCTGCTCCGCCAACCGACACCCCGCTGTCAGCACCTGCTCCCGCCAGTCGTTCGCCGCCGGGCAGAACGCTTCGGCCAGTCTCTGCGTTGCCCACTCGGCCGTCCCCCAGTGGTGGGCCATGTTCTCCGCTCGCAGTGCCCCCATCATGCGGATCGGCCCGTAGGTGCCGAACTCGGCGCACGCGAACAGGTACTCCCGCTCGCCCCGCCGGGCGTGGCACCACGGGCCAATCCCGCCGCGGGCGTCGTAGGCCGTCTGGTGCGGGTTGCACACCTCGTAAGTGTCGGGGCCGAACCAGCCGTTCAGTCGTTCCACTTGGGCCGGTGTGGGAACCAGGTCGAGCAGCAGTTTGAAATGCCCTCGCCTCCCCAGCCCGGTGTGATAATCGAGGTGAACCACGTCCCGCGACCGGCCGAGCCACCGCTCCCAGTGTTCGCCCAGAATCCGCACCGACTCGCCCGGCCGACTGCCACCGAAGAAGATGCCTTTCGGGTGGTCGTACTGCCCGGCCGCGACCGCCTGCTTCAACTTCGGCAGGCCGTGGCGCAACACCGCCCACGCCGCCCGCAGGGGAAACGGGTCGAATCGGCTCGGCGGGTGTTCGGGGTTGAGTAGGGGCATCAGGTCGGCGTATCCCGGAGGCGATCCGCGATACTCCTCGCCGGGGAGGAGGAAGTTGCGGTTCAGGTCGAAGTTGTCCTCGTTCGTCCGACGGCGGTGCGCGAACCCCCACGGGTTGATGCAGTGGACGAACACGCACCGCACCGGCGGGTTGGCCTTCCACCGCTCCAACAGGGCGAGTTGCACCGCCGACCCGAACGGGGCTTCGACGCCGTGAACCCCGCTGCTCACCACGAGCGTGCGGGTGTGGTCGCTGTCCGGGCTGTGAGCGGCCACATCGATGAACAACTCTTCTCCCATCGGCCCGCGGGCGGCGATGGGGTGCGACTCGACGGCCCAGCCGTGGGCGGTGGCGGCCTCGCGGAACCGCCGACGGGCGGTGGCGTAGTCGGGCGAGAACGCGTCGGCGGCGAGCATGGGTGGGGTCCGGGTGACGGCGAGCGACCGGCCGGGGTACACTGTAGCAAGCCACCGCGAGGAACGTGCGATGTCGATCACCCTGCCGGACGACGTGATGCAGTTGGCCGAACGGCAAGCGAAGGCGGCCGGGTTCGCCAGTGTGGATGAGTACGTCGCGGATTTGGTACGGGAGGACGAAGGGGTCGAAGACCTTTCCCCACCGGCCGGTGGCATTCGCACGGCAGAGGAACTCCGAGCAGCGGTCGCCGTCGGGTTGGCGTCGCCACCGATTCCGTCAGTGGACGACATGTTCGCCAAACTCCGGCGGATTGCGAATGGGGGCAGCGAATGACGCTCATCGTTCGTCACCAGGCGGACGATGACACCACCGCGTTGACCGCTCGCATCGTAGCCACCAGTCCCCGGACCGCTCAGCGGTTCGTGGATCGGCTGTTCCGGACCTATCGCTTGTTGGAAGCATTTCCACATCTCGGCTCAACCCCACCAGCGGGCCTCGGACTCGACCCCGCCATCCGATTTATGACGATGCGGAGATACCACAGGGTGGTAATTGTTTACCTGCCACTCCCGGATGGGGTGGAGATCATCCGGGTGGTGGAAGGCAACCGCGACTTGGCGACCCTGTTGGCCGACCCGTAATCGTATTCCCTGAGCGTGAAGGTGGTTCTTCTCGATACGCCCTACACTTCCCCCATGCCTCGCCGATTGCTCGCCGCACTGTTCGTGATAGCCCTCGTGGGACCACTTCTCCCGCCGGTGCTGACAGCCCTGTGTCACCCGGATTCGTTCGCCGCGTTCGCCGAGTGGGATCGTCTCGCTGCTCTGCTTACCAACACCGCGTTGCTCGCCCTGCTCGCCGTCGGCGTGGCCGTCCCGCTCGGCACGCTGCTGGCGGTGGTCATCGCTCGTGGGCCGGCCTTTCCCTCCCGGTTGCTGCGGGCGGCCGTGCTGGTCGGGCTGGCGGTGCCGTTGCCGGTCACGGCCGTGGCGTGGCAGGCGGTAATCGGCGGGTGGCTGCCGAGCATGGCCCTGCAACCGGGGGCGGTGGAATGGCGGGCGTGGAACATCGGCCTGCTCCCGGCCGGGTGGGTTCACGGCATGGCCGGGGTGCCGTGGGTGGCGTGGATCGTGAGCGGGGTGCTGGCACGCACCGACCAGATCCTCGAAGACGACGCGACCTTGGTCGGCGGGTGGGCGGCCGTGCTGTGGCGTGTGGTGCTGCCGCGGGCGGGGCTGGCGGCGGTCGCCGCCGGCGGGTGGGTGGCCGTGCAGACCGCCACCGAGATCCCCATTTCCGACGCGATGATGGTCCGCACGTTCGCCGAGGAGGTGTACACGCAACTGGTGGTCGATCAGGCCCGCATCGGGGCGGCGGTGGCGGTGTCGCTGCCGGTGTGGGCGGCCGGGGCGGTAGTTGGTGCGCTGGCCGTCCGGCGGGGGCGTGTGAGTGCGGACGTTCACGACAGCCGCCCGCTGGTGGGGCCGGCGTGGGCACTGGCCGGCGGCGTGGTGGTGCTGCTGTTCGCCGGCGTCCCGCTGACGGCCCTGGTGGTGAAGGCGTCCGGCGGCGGACTGTTCCACAACCTGCTCACCCAGATTCGGGCGCTCTGGCAGATAATTCTGCCCAGCGTGCTGTGGGCGGCGGTGGCCGGCGTCGTCACGGCGTGGCTGGCCCGGCGGGCGTGCTGGCACGCGGCCCGTAGCCGCTGGTTTGCCGGGCTGCTCGTGGCCGTGTGCGCGCTGCTGTTCCTGGCGCCGGGGCCGGTCGTCGGGTTCGGGCTGAAGTGGGACATTCAGCAACTGGTGCAATTCGAAGACCGACTGCTCGGCGGGCGGAACGCGATCCCCTTCCCCCCGCTCGCCACCGCACTGTCCGATCAGCCGTCGCCGCTGCCGGTGCTGTGGGCCGCGGTGGTGCGGCTGTTCCCGGTGGCGTGCGTGGTCCTCTGGCCGGCGGTGCGATCGATCCCGCACGAACTGTACGAGGCGGCGGCCATCGACGGCGGGAACGAGTGGCGGTGGGTGGTCGGCCCGGGCACCTGGCGGGCGTTCGCGGCAGCGGCGGTCGGTGTCACCGCACTGTCACTGGGCGAGGTGAGCGCGGCGAAGTTGACCGCCCCGCCGGGGTACAAGTCGTTCATTCTGGAATTCTTTCAGCAGGCGCACTACGGGGCCGAGGAGATGGTCGCGGCACTGGCCCTGGTGCAACTGGCGCTGACGGCGGCGGTCATGCTGACCGGGGTGTGGCTGGCCGGAAGCGAGGTGCGCAAGGAAGGAGGATGATCCCACCAGCCCGCTCTCCATTCGTGACGCGGAAGGCGCGGTTTACTCCCATTCCCCCATGTGTCCGGGTTGAATCGGAGAGGAGGCGCCCGCCTCCGCCGCCCGTTTTTCGGCACTACCGCTACAGCCGCGCTCGCTCGCCCCGGTTCGCCCGTCATTTCGATTGACACCAAACCCCCTGCATTTACACTCAACATGTACGCCCCCACGTCACGCACACAACCCGACCCCGCACCCAGCGAGGAGTGCCATGGCCCGCAAGAAGTCCGGCGGTGAAGGCGGCGGCAACGCCATTCTGGTCGTGTTCCTGGTGCTGTTCATCCTCCTGTCCATCGGCCTGGGCGTAGCCTTCTGGACCGGCCAGGAGAAGGTGACGGCCGCTGCGGAACTCGACAAGAAGGCGAAGGAGGAGGTCAACTCCGCCAAGGACGCGAAGGAGTTGGCCGACCTGAAGGCGAAGCTGTACCGGGTGGCCTACGGCATCGGCAGTCAGGACGACCTGACCGCCGTCCAGAACCCCGGCAAGCACGAGGCGGCCCTGAAGGACGAACACGCCGCCCTCATGGCCGCCATGTCCGCCACCATCACCAAGGCGGTGGACGACGTGCGGAAGGGGCCGGACGGTAAGCCGATCGAGAACGCCGGGGCCGGGCCGTTCGACGTGAAGGCGCAGGAGGTGATGAGCTGGCCGTGGCCGGGCGGCCCGAACCAGGTGCTGGCCAAGCCCAGCCCCGGCCCGCTGCTCGACCGCCTGGTGAAGGTGGTGGCCGAGCGGGAGCGGACGTACCACGAGAGCCAACTGGTGCGGAAGAACGCCTCCGACGACGCCACACAGTACAAGGCTGAGAAGGACCGGTACGTCGCCGCCCTCACCGCCCTGAACGATCAGGTGCAGAAGCAGATCAAGGCGCTGGACGACAAGATCACCGCCGTCGAGGCCGAGAAGAAAGCGGCCATCGACACGTTTGTGAAGACGGGGGACGACACCCGCAAGCAACTGGGGGTGCGTGCCCGCGAGATCGATGACCTGAATACCACGCTGAAGGAGAACAGGGACAGGCTGGAAAGCACGTCGCGTCAGTTGGAAGACATACTCCGCAAGAACACCGAAATCGACCAGGAGAGGCGGGGGGTGTTCGCGGTGAACGTGCCGCACGGCGAGATCGTCCGCCGCAACCCGCGGGACAAGACGGTCGAGATCAACATCGGGTCGGACGCCGGCGTGCGGGCCGGTCAGACGTTCACCGTCCAGCCGGCGTCCACCCGCACCGAGGGGCTGCACCGGCGGAAGCGGACCAGCTACGACTCGGAAGGGAAGCTGGTGGTGTCGGACGAGCTGGCCAGCAAGGGGACGATCGAGGTGGTGTCGGTGCTCGGCCCGCAACTGTCCACCGCCCGCATCACCGACGAGCCGGACGACATCCGCGACAGCATCCTGAAGGGGGACCTGCTGTACAACCCGCTGTTCCGCAAGAACGCCAAGGACCACGTGGTGCTGGTGGGCATCTTCGACACCAACGCCGACGGGCAGGACGACATCACCGAGGTGGCCCGCAACCTGGCCAAGCGGGGGGCCATCGTGGACGGGTACTTCGACCTGAGCAGCGGCAAGTGGGAGAGCCTCGACCCGGGCAACCGCAAGCCCGGCCCCGGCACGAACACCACCTACGTCGTCCGCGGGTGGGAGTTCGACACCGGGGCGGCCGACACCACCCTGATCGCCGCGAAGGGCAAGCTTCAGAGCCAGATCAACGAGGCGGTCAACGCGGCCAAGCTGAAGGGCGCCCAGGAGGTGAAGGCGTCCAAATTCTTCGCCGAGATCGGGTACTCGGTCAGCCCGTCCATCAGCGACGAGTCGACCAGCGCCGCCGCCGTCAAGTACCTGAAGGAAGTGCCCGCCGCCCCGCCGGTGCCGAAGTGACCCCTTTCGGGGAATGACGAATGCCCCACCAGTGACCAATGACGAAGGGGAAGCACGCCGGTGGTGCTTCCCCTTCGTCATTGGTCACTGGTGGGGCATTCGTCATTCCGGCGCGGCCGGTCATTTCCCCACCACCGCCTCGAACGTCACCGAGTACGCCTTCAGTTCCGGCAGTTGCGACACCACCGCCGCCGCGTCGCGGGCGTCGGCCTCCGTCGGCACCACCAGCGTCACATGCAACCGCTGCGGCCCCGGCCGCGACACCCCGACCCGGCTGGCCCGGCCGAAGCAGGCCGAGCGGATGGTCGCGTCGACGTCCGCGTCCGTTTTGGTCGCCGCGATCGGCGCCTGCCCGCGGGTGACCGTCACCGTCGGCAACGGGGCGTCGCTCGGCGTCGGTTGCTTCGACGGACTCCAGTTGGTGGTCGGCTCGTTCGGCGAGACCGGCACCGGCAACCCCTTTTGCGGCGAAGGCGGTTCCGGCATCGGCGTGCTGGCGATCGGCACCCGCGAACTGGCCGACACCGGTTGCCAGCTCATCTCCACCGCGCCCGGGTCAGCCGGCACGGCCGTTCCCGGACCCGACGGAATGGCCGGTTCCCGCCGCTCGAACGCCCGCGGCGTTTCGGCCATCACCGCCCGGTACGGTGCCGTCTCGGCCCGGTTCGGAGTCGCTTCCGGCACGTCCTGGATCGTCCGGTACGCCGGGCGGGCGTCGCCCAGGCTGCGGGGCGGCTCTTGCGGGAACGACTGAATCACCACCGGCTTCTCGCGCGGGTTCACCATCTGTCCGCCGACCGGCACCGGGAACGCACCCGGCGTGGCCCCGGTCTGGGTGTACCAGCTTTCCGACGCCTGCGGGTAGCGGCCGTTCGGGGCATAGGGGTTCGCGCCGGCGGTCGGCGTGCCGTACCCGTACCAGCGGTAGGCCGGCGGGCCGGCATACACCCCCGGCGGCGGTTTCGGAGGCGACTGGGGTTGTTGGGATTCGGCGGTCGGCCACCACGGTTTCGATTCGGGCGGCGGGTCGGCCGGTTTCCCCCCGAACATCGACTTGCCCCCCCAGACGTTCCCCTGGCCTTGCGGCGGAGGCTGCGACTGTTGGGGTTGTGGGCGGTTCGCCGCGCCCGGAGCGGGAACGGAGGCCGGCGCCTGGAACTGATCGACGGGACCCGGCGGCGCCGCACGGACGACCGTCGGCGCGGGCGGATCGACCGCCCGCACGGGCAACAACCTGGCGGCCGGTTCCTGGGCCAACACGACCGACCCGACGGCACACGCCCCGCACGCCAGCCAACGAGTGAGTGTCTGATTCACGGTCCCATCCCTG
>Ga0105237_10009665_pt1 | contig 10322 bp, 13 predicted proteins | sample KBSC24metaG_FD_81520 | JGI IMG/M metagenome (GOLD analysis project Ga0105237, IMG submission 81520) | Corn rhizosphere microbial communities from Kellogg Biological Station, Michigan, USA - KBS C2-4 metaG | ecosystem: Host-associated > Plants > Roots > Rhizosphere > Soil | place: Michigan, USA... | reverse complement strand
CGCAACCCGGCCGACCGCCGGTGACGGCCGTGTGGTGGTGGCGGCGGCGGTCGTAGTCGTCGGGGTGGTGACGGTCGGCGCGGCGGCTGAGCTCGAGTGGTGTTGGCCCCGGTGGTAGCCGATCGCGTAGGCGGCGATCAGAAGGCCGAGGATGACGCCACCTGCGGTGAGCCCGCCGAGCAGCCAGCGCCAGAGCCCATCCGAGCTGGTGTGCGTGGCTGTCGTGTCGTCGTTCATCGCTGGATCGCCGTTGCTCATTTCATCGCGGCGGCGAACATGACCGCCATGCTGACAGCGAGAAAGGCGGCTAGCCGACCGGTGATGCGGCCGAGCCTCGTCGCGCCGAGGCCGGTGGCGAGGCCGAAGGTGGCCATGGCGAGGTGGAAGAGAGCGTGCTCGAAGGTGTTGCGCTCGAGCGGCTCGTAGAAGCGCGGCACCATGACGAGCATCATCACCGTCGGTGCCGCGATCACGGCGGTGAGCCCAAGGGTGGGACGCTCGCCGAGCCGCCGCGAGATGACAGGAAGTGAGCCGAGCAGCAGTCCGAGCATGACGCCGACGAAGAAGTGGCCGGCGTGGTCGAGGTGGTGGTAGCGGATGCTCGCCTCGGAGGCGTCGATGACCTGGGGGAAGAAGGCGGAGAGTCCGACGACGCAGCCGGCAGCGCCGAGCGCGAGCTGGCCAGGATTCGCCAACGGCACGCCCGCGGATGTCGGCGTCTCGAGCGGTCGCGGCTCTTCTGCTCCGCGCGTGATGCGCGCCTGATAGCGCGTGCCGGTCCAACTGTCTGTGTGCTCGACGAGCGTGTAGTGGCGTCGCTCCCAGGCGGCGCGGGCGAGCGGCAGCAGTTGCAGACAGAGGGAGAGGAAGCCGAGCGCGAGCACGAGCGCGAAGATGCTGCCGGCCAGGCTGTAGCCGCTGGTGCCGGGCGGCTGGACCGCGTATCGGCGCGGCACGCCGAGCACTCCCTCGAGAAACCAGGTGCCGGTCAGGCCGTAGCCGCCGACCAGAATCAGCGTGATCGTCCAGGCGCGCCCTGCGCGCGATGTGGTGCGGTCGGCGTTGCGCTCGAGCAGGTGCGCGAGAAAGGCGAAGCACCAGAGGACGACGCTCAGGATCAGGTAGGTGTGGAAGTGGGCGACGACCCAGGTGGTGTTGTGAAGGCGGAAGTTGATCGGGATCAGCGAGTCGATCACTGCGCCGACGCCGCCGATCGCCCAACCGGCGAGGCCGACGTAGAGCAGGGTCGAGGCGAGTGTCCATCGGTAGCGCGAGCCCCAGACCAGCATCGTCATCGAGTAGATCGTCACCACCGCGACCGGGATCAGCGCCCCGTAGGAGGCGATCTCGGAGCCGATCTGCGCCCAAGTCGGCTGGACGAAGTCCATATAGATGTGATGCGAGTACGCGGTCGCGATGAAGATGAGCGAGCCGGCCCAGCCGGCGACGAACACCTTGGTCGTCTCGTAGGGGCGGCCGGCGTAGCGGGGGATGAGCACATAAACGGCGGCAGCAGCGAGGTAGATGCTCAGGTTGGCCATCGAGTGACCGAAGAAGTAGACGAGGTTCTTCGCGACCAGGGCGTCGAAGGCGGCGGTGTGGTCGTAGGTGCGGCCGAGGAGCCCGGTCAGGATCGCGCTCGCGACCGCGCTCGAGAGCAGTCCGTCGATCGCGACCACGGTGGCGGCGATCGCCTGCGGCGGCGGCGCCTCCTGCTCACGGCCACGCAAGAACTGCCAGCCCAGCGTGCGCACGAGGCCGCCGTAGCGGGTCGTCGTCTGCTCGAGCACGTCTAGGCAGTAGACGAAGAAACCGACGCCGACGAGCAGGTTGCCGACGAAGAAGACGCTCTCCGACCAGGTCGACCACTGGCCGGCCGGGTAGAAGGGAAGCGGCGGCAGGAACGTCCAGCCGGCGCCGAACCCGCCGACGAGGGTCGCGATCACCACGCCGAGCGCGCCCGCCACGATCAGTACGTAGCTCGCGAGCATCCGGCCCGGCCGCAGCGGGACGGTTGGGTGCAGCACATACCAGAGCGCACCCATCGTTACGAGCAGGACGCCGGTGATCATCCCGGCGCCGTGTAGCGTCAGCAGCCGGTAGAACCAGCCTGGCGAGAGTCCGATCACGGTCGCCTGTGTCAGGCGCATCACGAGGCCGAGCACACCCATCACGAGGACGAGCGCGAGGCCGGTGATCGCGAACAGCAGTCCGATCCGCCGCTCGATCCCGCGCGCCTCGACCGTGAACGCGGCCGCGCGCGGATGCGTGACCTGCGACGGAGGTGTTGTGGCCGTGGCGGCCATCAGGGCCGCGTGACCGTGAACGTGCTCTGCATGGTCGAGTGATTGAGCCCGCACAGCTCGAGGCAGCGGATCCGGTACACGCCCGCCTGGTTCAGGGAAAGGTCGAGCTTGTTGTGGTAGCCAGGCATCGCCTGCACGGAGCCGATCAGGTGGCCGCGTGGGTCATAGAGCCCGAAGCCGTGGTTGACGTCGATCGAGGTGACGTCGAAGCGGATCCGCGTGCCAACCGGGACGCGGTCGGGGGCGAGCGACCAGAAGAACTGCCCTCCCGTCACTTTCACGACCGTCCGCCCGCTGGGACCGCCGCTCGCGTAGGGCAAATCGAACAGCGAGATCCCGACCACGAGCACGCCGATCACGAGCAGAAGCGCGAGCCAGCGCTTGCGTAGCCAGTAGCCGACCCTATGGACCCGTTCGTCCGATGCCTCCGACCCGGCCTGCACGCCAATCACCAAGAAGGCGACTGCGAGGACGAGCGCGAGCACGGCGAAGACGACGCCGATCGCGATCTGCGGATCGCCGTAGTGGACGCTCACTGTCGAGCGCGATCGACGGCGATCGGCGACAGCTCCTCGAGCGGCCCACCCATCAACTGCGGCTCGTACGCACCGACGGTCTGCCGGGTCGCGATCGCGATCCGGTTCCAGACGTTGATCGCGACGATCTGCCAGATCAGCTCGGCGAGCCCCTCCGAATCGAAGTGGCGGGCGGCCTCGTCGTACACCGCAGCGGGGACGTGGGTGTCGGCGATCAACGTAACCGCGTCGGTCAGCGCGAGCGCGGCCCGCTCGCGTTCGCTGAAGAACGGCGCGTCCTGCCAGGCGGCGACTGCGTAAAGCCGCTGTTCTGACTCGCCGGCGTTGCGCGCGTCCTTGGTGTGCATGTCGATGCAGTAAGCGCAGCCGTTGAGGATCGAGGCGCGCAGCCTGACGAGCTCGCGCAGCGCCGGATCGATCCGGATCTCCCGTTCGAGTGCGACCAATGCCCGCGACAAGGCGGGCGCGTCGCGACCGATGTTCATCCTTTCCGGTTCGACCGTGCTGTCAGTCTCGGTAGTCATCGTGTTCCTGCTCCCTGTCTATCCGACTAAGGCTGGATCAGGCCGCGGCGGATTGCGTAGCGCGTCAGCTCGACCCGGTCGCTCATGCCCAGCTTGTCGAGGATGTTCTGGCGGTGGCGTTCGACGGTCTTGACGCTGATGAACAGCAGCTCCGAGATCTGCCTCGAGGTTTGCGCCTCGGCGATCAGCTTCAACACCTCGAGCTCGCGCGGTGTCAAGACGTCGAACTCCTCTTCGCCGCGGCCGCCGCGTTCCACGTAGTCGCGCACGAGCGTCGCAACCGCCGAGGGGTAGAGATAGGAGTCGCCACGCATGGCCGCGCGGCAGGCATCGACGATGTCGGTATCGGCGCCAGACTTCAGCACATATCCTGATGCGCCCGCTTTCAAGGCCTCGAACAGAAACTGCTCGCTGTCGTGCATCGACAGAATCAAGGTCTTCAACTCGGGCTTGCGCTTGTGCAACTCAGCCGTCGCTTGGATGCCGGTCATGCGCGGCATCGAGACGTCGAGGATCGCCAGGTCGACGTCCTCCTTCAGTGCCTTGTCGACCGCTTCGGCGCCGTCCTCGGCTTCGGCCACGACCTCCAGGTCAGGCTTCGAGTCGAGGATCTTCCTCAGCCCGGAGCGGACGATCGCGTGGTCGTCGGCGATCAGGATCCGTGTGACCAGCGGGATGCCCATCAGCTCGCCACCTCGACACGCCCCGCGGCTTCAGTGGCCGGAACTTCCAGCCGGACCTCGACGCCACCTCCGGCAGCCTGCTTGATCGCAAGCGCGCCACCAACGAGCACCGACCGCTCGCGCATGCCGCGCAGACCACCGTTCTCCTCCGGCGCACCGCTAAACCCGCGGCCATCATCGACGACACGAAGCACGACCCTGCCGGGTCCGGACTCGAGACCGATCCTCACGTGGCGTGCCCGCGCGTGACGCGCGATATTCGTCAAGCTTTCCTGCGCAACGCGGTAGACGGCGAGCTCCGTCTCTTCTGACAGCGGCGGCAGCGACGGCTCGAAGCGATGCTCGACCTTGACACCGGACGCGCGTTGGAAAGACCTGGACAGCTCGGTCAGGGCACTCACGAGGCCGAGATGCTCGAGCATCTCCGGCCGTAGCTCGCTCGAGATTCGACGTACTTCGTCGAGCGCGCTGCGTACGGCTTGCTTTGCCTCGTCGATCTCGCCGCGGTGGTCGGGAGCGGTATCCGCGATCGCGTTCAGTTGCAGGAGCACGCCGGTCAAGACCTGCCCGACCTCGTCGTGCAGGTCACGAGCGACCCTGATCCGTTCGGCCTCCTGCGCCGCAAGGACGCGCCTGGCGCTCTCGTGCCGTTCGCCTTCGAGGCGGTCGAGCATCCGGTTGAAGGAACTTACGACCCGTCCGATCTCATCGCTACGGCGCACCTCGAGCCGCTGGCCGCGGCGAAGCAGGTCGACGGTTTCCATCCGCTGCGCCAGATGCTCGAGCGGTGCCACCGCCCGCCTCAGCAGCCACGCGTCGGCGGCCAGCGCCACGACGAGGCCGACGCCAACGATCAGCGCCTGCTCGAGCTTGATCGGCGCGCTGATCGTCACCGGCGTCACGACCAGCAAGAGAGCGACGACCCCTAGCAGCCCGACGTTGACTGCAAACACACGCCAATACACGGACAGTGTTCGCTTCGCCATAGCTCGACGTTAGCGCTGCACCACGTCCACTGCGCCGACCCTCCCACGCCGGCGAGAACTCGGCGGAGCGATCAAGATCGGCACCGGCGTCGCCGCCTTCAACTCCTCAGCCAGGCTGCTCTGGAGACCGCGCCGCCGCCAGCCGCGGGCGCGTGACCCGACGAGGATCACATCGGCGGCCTCCTCGGCGGCGATCTGACCAAGCAGAGCGGCGCGATCGCCGACGCCGGAGCGCCGCTCCGCCGTCTCGGTGATGCCGTACTCCTCGGCGAGCCTGACCAGCAGACGCTCCGCCTGGATCCTGTCGCCTTTCATCGCCACGGTTTCGGAGCCGTCCTCGGCGGCATCGTGGGAATAGAAGCCCTGAGCCACGTGAGCGAGCACGAGGCGAAGGCCCAATCGCTCGCTGAGCTCGACGCCCAGCTCGACCGCCCCGCGACTTTCGTCGCTGCCGTCGACTCCACAGATCATTGTTCCGCGCATCTTCCCTCCTTCGAGACGGTGCACCCATCGTGGCGCGAGGTGACATGACGGGCCATGGAGCGACGACCCGATTTCACAGATGGTCGGCCCCCACAGCCTGCAAGGACGAGTGCGGCGGGCTCCTGCGCGCATCTGGCGCCTACATGGGTCCCAAGCTGCGCCCAGATGGAGGCCCGACCTCATTGGCCCGGCCTGTTCGAAGCGCCAACCTGAGTCGAAACCGAAAGAGGAGGCGATCGTGGAGCAGCCCTCGGCATGGGTCAAGGCTCGCGCGTGCGAACAGATCACACGCGAGAACGGATCACCACGAACCGAGAAGCGCTTGGCGTTCGACCGGCCGGCGTGAGTCGGCCGGCTCAAGTTGCGCAACGTTCGCGGCGATCGGTCGCATCTGTCCCAGGCTCGCTTCCCGCCGGTGCAACGACAGACGATCCGAATCAGGCGTCGACCTGCGAGGTCATTCAGGGCCGCCGCGGCGCCGAGATGGTGTTCAACCGCGAAACGGTCGAGGGCCTCCTCGAGAGCCGCGACTTCTTCTGGCTCGACCTGAACCGTCCAAGCGGAGAAGACTTCAACGTTCTTCGCGAGGTCTTCCACTTCCATCCGCTTGCGGTCGAGGATTCTGAGCAGTTCGATCAGCGGGCGAAGATCGACGTCTACGACGACTTCGTCTTCATCGTTGTCTACGGCGCGCAACCTGACGACCACCGACTCGTCGAAGTGCACTGCTTCTACTCCGAAGGCTTCCTCGTCACCGTCCACCGCGAGGCCTGCCCGGCATTCACGGCGATCCGAAAGCGCTATCAGCAGCGCGAGCGGGCAATCGAGCAGCCATCGCTGCTGCTCTACCGCGTCATCGACGGGCTCGTCGACAGCTTCTTCCCAAGCCTCGCCGCCTTCGACGACCGGATCGACGAGCTCGAGGACGACATCTTTCTGAACGCCGACGACAACCAGCTGCAAGAAATCTTCCAGATGAAGCGGCTGCTCGTCACGATGCGCAAAGCCGCGACTCCCCAACGCGACGCATTCGCGAGCTTGATGGGAGGTATCGCCGAACTTCCAGGCCTCGCCGATGAAGATGAGCGCTACTTCCGCGACATCTACGACCACCTGATCCGGATCAGCGATCTGATCGACAGCTATCGCGACCTGCTCACCGGGGCGATGGACGTGTACCTCTCAACCGTCTCGAACCGGCTCAACTCGGTGATGAAGCAGCTGACGATCATCGCCACGATCTTCCTGCCCCTCACATTCATCACCGGCTTCTTCGGTCAGAACTTCGACTGGATGGTCGGCCACATCGGCAGCCTCCCCGTCTTCCTCGGGCTCGGCATCGGCAGCGAACTGATCGCCCTCCTCGTGCTCCTCGCGTTCTTCAAACGGCGCGGATGGTTCTGAACCCGATACTCCCGCTCGCGGCACGGCGCGCCGTCGGCGGTCCCGTCTCACGCCGCCTCCTCGCCGCCTACTTCCTGGTCGCGCTCGCCTGCTGGCTCGCGGCGAGCGCCACCGCGATCGTCGCGGCGCCGAGCCTGGCCGCTGGGCGACCGCTCGCGTCCGCGCCTGTGCTCGCGGTGCACCTGGTGGCGCTCGGCGTGTTGCCGTTCGCGGTGAGCGGCGCCTCGTTCCACCTGCTCCCGGTGATGCTGCGCAACGAGCTGCCGTCCGAGCGTGCACTCTGGATCGCGCTGCCGCTGCTCGCAGGCGGCCTGCTCGTCGCATCGGGGCTCGGCCGGGAGGCAGAGCCGCTCGTGTGGGCCGGCGCAACGATGGTCGCCTGCGGACTCGCGATCGTACTGACCGAGCTGCTCGCGCTCGTCGTCCGCGCGCCGCGCGGACGCACACTCATCGTGAGCCGTCTCGGCGTCGCGCTCTCGTGTATGCACGTCGTCGCTGCCCTGTGCCTAGGGGCCGTGATCTTCACGCAAGACGCTCCCTTCGCCGGGCTTGGCTACGGGCGCTGGCTGCTGATTCATCTGCACGTCGCGCTGCTCGGCTGGATCGCCCTGCTGATCCTCACCGTCGGTCGGAATCTCGGGCCGATGCTGGCGCAGGCTCCCGTTGCGCCGCAGCGCTCGCTGCCGCTCGAGGAGGTGGGGCTCGTCGCCGGGCTCTGGCTCCTCCTTGCCGGCATCGGCACCGAGGAGCGTGCGCTCACGCTCGCCGGTGGCGCGCTGGTCGTCGTCGCGATCGGCCGCTTCGCCTCGCTCGTCGTGCGTGTCGGGTTGACTCGCCGCGGTCCGCTCGAGGCGCCGCTCGCCCATCTGCTGGCCGGCGGCCTCTTCCTCGGCCAGGCCGCCGCGCTCGGACTCGCGGCGGCCGCCGGTGCCGGTGGCACGCGGCTGGTCAGCGCCTATGTCGTGCTGCTACTTGTGGGCTGGGCCGGGGGCATCGTCGTCGGGCACGTCGGCAAGCTCTTGTCGCTCTCGCTGTGGGTGTGGTGGCCGCCGGGCCCTCGCCCGAAGCAGGCGTCCCTCTACCCGCGACGGCTCGGGCTCGCCGAGGCGGCAGCCTTCACCGTCGGCGTCGAGTTGCTGGCGCTCGGCGTGCTCCTCGGCAGCACAGCCGTTGCACGCCTGGGCGGCGCGACGTTGCTCGGTTCGGCGGTGCTCACCGCTGCCGGCGCGGCACTGATCTGGCGCCGGCGCTCACGGTGAACCTCGCTCGGCGGAAACGGCGAATCGCTTCAGGCATCGCGGGAGTCTCGGGTGGGGGCGGCACATCGCGCAGATGGGGCCGCGAGCCGATGGCGTGTCGGTCTGCAAACGGGGAGTCTCCACGCAGGAGGTGAGAGATGAACGCTTTCGACTCGTATACGTCGGTTCTGGTCGTGCTGAGCATCGCCCTGCTGCTGATCGCTGCCGGCGTCGGCAAGAAACAGCTCGTCTGGAAGCGACCCCGGCCCCTACCCGTCCGGCGCAGGCGCAGGCCATAGAGCGACGTCCACGCAGTTCCGGGCGGTCCGTCCTGCCCTTCCGTTGGGACGGGCCTAACACGACACCCAATCGAAAGGAGTCGCTCCGTGCGACGCATGATTCTCTCCGCCGTCGCGGTCGTATGCTGCCTCACGCTCACGGCTGCGGCCTTCGCGGCCGGGAGCGCGAACAGGCTGACCGGAACCGACGGGCCTGGCTTCACGATCACGATGAGCAAGAAGACCGTGAAGGCCGGCACCTACAAAATCGTCATCCGCGACCGCTCGTCGATACACAACTTCCACCTGACGGGACCCGGCGTCAACAAGAAGACGAGCGTTGCCGCCGTCGGCACGACGACCTGGACGCTGAAGCTGAAGAAGGGCACATACAAGTTCGTGTGCGACCCGCACGCCTCGATCATGCGCGGGGTGCTCAGAGTCACCTGAGCTGCCAAACCATCGGCCTGCCGTGCGCGCCCTTTCGGGGCCTGCCGCGCCGGGTTGCCGTTTCTTTGTCGGACTGGACCGGTCGCCGCGCGGCGCCTGAACGCCACGTTGCACCACCGAGTCCGAACCTGAAAGGAGACACAGTTGAGCATTGACCCGATCCTCGATGTCCGCCGCGAGCCGCCCGCGCGTAGGCATGAGCTGATCTTTGACAGCTACAGCGCCCTGCCCGACGGCAGCGGCTTCATCCTCGTCAACGACCACGACCCCAAACCGCTCAAGTACCAGTTCGAGGCCGAGCACACCGGCCAGTTCACCTGGGACTACCTCGAGCAAGGTCCCGAGGTTTGGCGCGTCCGCATCGGCCGGCCCTCGCCGTCGGCAAAACGACTACATCGCCCGGCGCGCCCGCCGGGGCCAGCGCGCGAACGCTAACGAGATCCGCGCGGCCTGATGCAGTCCTAGCGTCGCGGTCGGTGGAGTCGCGCCGCAGACGGGATGGGGTGCCTTCCCGATACCGCCGAGCCTCTCAAAGGGCCACGCTGGTCGAAAGCCGATCAGGAGGTGTTTGAACGTGAAGGGACCAGTAATCTGCGGCGTCGACGCCTCGAGTGTGGCCGTCGGCGCGACCGAAGTGGCGCGTGAGCTGGCCCAGCGCTACCAACTGCCGCTCCTCTATGCGCATGTAGTTCAGCGAGGGGAAGGCGACGACACAGCGGACGAACTCATGCACGAGGTAGCTGCGGCCGAGAACGCCGAGGTAGCGATCGAGAGCGGTCACCCCGCGGACCGATTGGTCGCGCTCGCGCTTGAGCGACAGGCGTCGTTCCTCGTGGTTGGGAACCACGGACCGCGCTCGTCCCTGCTGGGAAGCATCTCAGCCGATGTCTCTCGCCGTGCGTCCTGCCCAGTCGTCGTCGTGCCTGCCGCCGCCGGGTTCGCGGACACACACGACGCAGCTTCGGAGCTGGAGGTCAACGGCGGCATCGTCCGCTTCAGTCTCGGTCATGCAACGCGGAGAGCCGCATGACGAGCAGTGCGACCGGTGGGACACCGCCAATCGTCCTCGGCGACGAAACGCTGCAGACGTAGCCACGCCTCTTGGACGACGTCGTCTGCCTCGGTCAACGAGCCGAGGATTCGATAGGCGACTGCGCGGAGACGCAGCCGCTTGCCGTCAAACCGCTCGCCGAGCGATTGATCGTCGTCCATCGGTCACATCCGAGCGTGGCTCGGGGTCATACCTCCGAGGCCCCACTCCCTACAACGATGTGACAGGAGCGTGTGATGGCGCGAGTTCAGGGTGTGCAGAAGAAGCAGGCCGGTCTGATGGTGAAGCTGGTCTACCGGTTCGGTCCGCGGATGATGCGCAAGCTGACCGGCCGCCAACCGTCGCTCGGAACCGGCCTCGAGCCTATGGAAATCTGGGCGCAT
>Ga0105237_10009663_pt1 | contig 10323 bp, 5 predicted proteins | sample KBSC24metaG_FD_81520 | JGI IMG/M metagenome (GOLD analysis project Ga0105237, IMG submission 81520) | Corn rhizosphere microbial communities from Kellogg Biological Station, Michigan, USA - KBS C2-4 metaG | ecosystem: Host-associated > Plants > Roots > Rhizosphere > Soil | place: Michigan, USA... | reverse complement strand
TGACCATGATGATGCTGCACTGGCTCCAGCAGTCCGGCAACAAGCCGATCACGCTGATGGGCGGCGGCACCACCATGGTCGGCGATCCCTCCGGCAAGGACGAGACCCGCGCGATGCGCACCGTCGCCGAGATCGAGGCCAACAAGGAATCTATTCGCGGCGTGTTCGCAAAGGTGCTGCGTTACGGCGAAGGCAAGAGCGACGCCGTCATGCTCGACAATGCGGAGTGGCTGACCAAGCTGAACTGGATCGAGATGCTGCGCGACGTCGGCCGGCACTTTTCGGTCAACCGTATGCTGACGATGGACTCCGTGCGGCTGCGCCTCGAGCGCGAGCAGGAGATGAGCTTCATCGAGTTCAACTACATGGTCTGCCAGGCCTACGACTTCGTCGAACTCGCCAAGCGCACCGGCTGCAAATTGCAGATGGGCGGCTCGGACCAGTGGGGCAACATCATCATGGGCGTCGATCTCGGCCGCCGCATGGGCACGCACCAGCTGTTCGCACTGACGACGCCGCTGCTGACCACGGCCTCCGGCGCCAAGATGGGCAAGACCGCGCAAGGCGCGGTCTGGCTCAACGCCGACCAGTTCTCGCCGTACGACTTCTGGCAGTACTGGCGCAACACCGAGGATGCCGACGTCGGCAAGTTCCTCAAGCTTTTCACGACGCTGCCGATGAGCGAGATCAAGAAGCTCGAGGCGCTCGGAGGCTCGGAGATCAACGAAGCCAAGAAGGTGCTTGCGACTGAGGCGACCGCGCTCTTGCACGGCCGCGACGCAGCGAATGAGGCGGCTGAAACCGCGCGCCGCACCTTCGAGGAAGGCGCGCTCGCCGAAAGCCTGCCGACGGTGGAAATTCCGCGCGGCGAACTCGACGCCGGCCTCGGCGTGCTCAACGCCTTCGTCAAGGCGGGCCTCGTCACCTCCAACGGTGAGGCGCGGCGCCAGATCAAGGGCGGCGGTCTGCGCGTCAACGACGAGCCCGTCACCGACGAGAAGATGGTGCTGTCACCAGCCCATCTGACGCCGGAGGGCGTGATCAAGCTGTCGTTCGGCAAGAAGAAGCACATCCTCATCAAGCCTGCATAGGCGTATGAGCTTTTCGCTGCTTGTCAGGGCGCGCCGAAGCGCGCTCCCTGACCGGCAATGGACCAGAACACGCCCAGGAAAACGACTGCGGAAACGTCCAAGAAGGATATCGCGGCGACGCCGGAAGGCACCGTGCGCATCGCCCTCACCGTGCTCGCTCTGTGCTTCACACTGGCCGTGCTGGGCCGTGGGCTCGGCGACAGTTTTACGGTTTTCCTGAAGCCGATCTCGGAAAGTTTTGGCTGGGACCGCGCACAGATCGTCTCGGTCTATTCGCTCACCTGGCTCGCGAGCGGTCTCACCGCCCCCTTCGTCGGACGGCTATTCGATCATTCCGGACCGCGCATCGTCTATGCGCTCGGGCTATCGCTGCTCGGCGCGGCGTTCCTGATTGCAGCGCACGCACAGCATCTGTGGCAGTTCCAGCTCTCGATCGGCCTCTGCGTCGGCATCGGCGTCGCCTTCATCGGCATCGTGCCGAACTCGATCCTGCTCGGTCGCTGGTTCGGGCCGCGCCTGCCGACCGCGATGTCGGTGGTGTATTCGGCGATGGGCGGCGGCGTGCTGGCGCTGCTGCCGGCCTCGCAGCTCCTGATCGACCATCTCGGCTGGCGCGGCACCTATCAGCTGTTCGGCTTTGCAGCATTGGGGCTGCTGGTGCCGCTGCTGCTGCTGCCGTGGCGGCTGTTCGCCTCGGGCTCGCCGTATGTGGTGAAGAAGACCGATCCTGATTTCGTCGACAACGGCTGGACGCTTCTCGGCGCGATGCGCCACCACGCCTTCTGGGCCCTGTTCTCGACCTTCTTCTTCACCGCCGTCGGCATGTATGCGATCGCCGCGCAGATCGTGGCCTATCTGATCGACGCCGGCTTTCCGCCGCTCCAGGCCGCGACGGCCTGGGGCTTCTCCGGCGTCGTGCTGGTGTTCGGCATGTTGGGCGTCTCCGCGCTCGACGGCCTGATCGGGCGCCGGCCGTCCGTGCTGTTGAGCTACGCGATCTCGATTCTCGGCATCGCCCTGCTCTGGCTGCTACAATACTTCCCCAACATCCTGGTGCTCTCCGGCTTCGTCGTCTGCTTCGGCAGCATGATGGGCTCGCGCGGCCCGCTAATCAGCGCGACCGCGATGCGGATCTTTCAGGGCAAGCGGGTCGGCACCATCTACGGCACCATCTCGATCGGCAGTGGCCTTGGCTCGGCGTTCGGCTCCTGGAGCGGCGGCCTGATCCACGACGCGACCCACGGCTACAACGCGTTGCTCGCCTTCGCACTTGCGAGCGTGGTGCTCGGGATGATTCCATTCCTGGTTGTCCCTGCCTTGCGGCGGTAGGTATGTCCGAGGTAACCTGCACCCCTCCGCGCCACCGGGAAATTACGGGCGCGCGCGACATGGCCACTCGCGAATAATCCGAACTCGCCGGGCTCTGCGGCGTTTTGTCCGACATGACGAAAAAGTCAGCGCGGATTACGCGCCTACGGCTTGCAGGGTGGAACCGAATGCGATTCAAGTCGCTTGGGAATTGTGGATGGAAGGGCGCAAATCATGAACTTCAACTATCTCTCTCGCTATCAACCGGCTCTGCTGAGCCTGTTTCGTTTCGTCACCGGACTGCTGCTGTTCCAGTATGGCATCGCAAAACTGTTCAAGTTTCCGGCGCTTCCCTACTTCGCCGACATTCCGCCGCTGATCTACGCGGCCGGCACGCTTGAGCTGGTGCTCGGCGCAGCCCTGATGCTCGGCCTGTTCACGCGGCTCACGGCGTTCATCCTGTCGGGCGAAATGGCCTTCGCCTACTTCATGGGCCACATGCTCAAGACCGGCTCGCCGGTGTTCCTGCCGCTGCTCAATGGCGGTACCGCCGCGATCCTGTTCTGCTTCGCCTGCCTCTATCTCTCGGCAGCCGGGGGCGGCTCGATCAGCGTCGATGCCGTCATAGGCAAGGAGAGCGACGCATCGGATGGCGCTTACGCCCGGCGCTGACGCGCCAGAGGATCGACCCGCAAGCAGGACGGCACCCGCAGATCTGCCGGTGCCGTCCTAGCGCGCCCCCAGCACGTTCCAGATGAGAACGAGGGCCGCGACGAGCAGCACGGACATGATGATGCGATGAACGAATCGATTCATTGCAGGTCCAGTCAAGCTCTGTAGCCACCAAAGTCCAAGATCGATTTTCTCGGGCACATGAACCGGCGCCTCCCGGCGCACGGCGATTTGCCCGCACGGTTGCGCACAAGCCTGCGAACGCCGTTCCGCGCGGCAGGCCGCCGCATGCCTCCATTCATGATTGGTAAGAACTTCATGCTACCGGTGCGAGCAATAATAACCATTCCGTAGAGGCTGCGATGAGGCTGCTGAGTCATCTGAAGATCCGCACCAAGCTGGCCAACATGGTCTGCCTCGCGGCGCTCACGGTCACGGCCATCATCGGGGTATCGACCGTCCTCAGCAAGAGCCGCATGATGGAAGACCGCGTCCAGCTGATGCGGACCGCGGTGGAGCTCCTCTACAACTACGCGCAATCGCTCCAGGACGAGGTGACCGCCGGCAAGCTGACGCAAGCCGAGGCCAAGTCCCTGTTCCACCAGCGCGGCCGTCGCATGAGCTTCAATGGCGGCCAGGGCTATCCGGTGGTCTACAATCAGGACACGTCCCTGGTGGTGAACGGCGCCAATCAGCAGCTCGAAGGCAAGATCACGGGCACCAAGGACTCCAATGGCGTGCTGATCGCCGACGCCATTCTCAGGGCTGCCGACCAGGCTGCGCCGGGCGGCGTGACCTCTTATCTCTATCCGCGCCCCGGCCAGACCGAACCGGTCCGCAAGACCGTGTTCGCGCGCAAATTCGCGCCCTGGAACGTGACCATCAGCTACGGGCTCTATGTCGACGACATCGACGCCGACGTGCGCGCACTGACGCTGGAGCTGGCCGTCATCGGCGTCGGCCTGATGCTGCTGATGGCGACGCTGTCCTGGCTGATCGCCCGCGACGTGCTCGGCGCGCTCGACCGCCAGAAGAACCGCATGCAGCAGATTTCCGAAGGCGCCATCGACAAGCCGGTCGAGGAGACCGACCGCGGCGACGAGATCGGCCGCATGGCCGAGACGCTGGAAGTGTTCAGGCAGACGGCGCTCACGGCGCGCACGCTCGAGGCCGAGCAGGTCGCCGCCAAGACCCGCAGCGAGCAGGAGAAGCGCGATGCCCTGATCGCGCTCGCCGACCGCTTCGATGCATCCGTCGGCCAGCTCGTCGGCCTGATGGCCTCGGGCTCCGGCGAGCTCGAGACCACCGCCAAGTCGATGTCGTCCACCGCGGAAGGCACCAACCGCCGCGCCGCATTGGTCGGCTCGGCCGCCACCGAAGCCAGCCAGCGCGTCCAGACCGTCGCGGCGGCGGCCGAGGAGCTCTCCTCCTCGATCACCGAGATCAGCCGCCAGGTGGCGCAATCCGCCGAGGTGACGGGGCGCGCCGTTGACAGCGCCCGCCGCACCGACACCATCGTGCGCGCACTCTCTGATGGCGCCCAGCAGATCGAGCACGTCGCCGAGCTGATCTCCAGCATCGCGGCGCAGACCAATCTGCTTGCCCTCAACGCCACCATCGAGGCCGCGCGTGCCGGTGAAGCCGGCCGCGGCTTTGCCGTCGTTGCATCCGAGGTGAAGTCGCTCGCCAGCCAGACCGCGGAGGCCACCCGCGAGATCGGCGACAAGATCGCCCAGATCCAGGGCGCGACCAAGGAGGCCGTGGACGCCATCGGCGGTATCACCGCCACCATCGAGGAGGTCAGCCGCATCGCCACCTCGATCGGCGCGGCCATCGAGGAGCAAGGCGCCGCCACCGCCGAGATCGCGCGCAGCGTCTCGCAGACCGCGGAGGCGACCAGGGAGGTCACCACCAATATCGGCGGCGTCAGCACCGCAGCCAACGAGACCGGCAACGCCGCCGGCATGGTGCTCGCGGCAGCCAGCAGCCTCTCCAAGCAGGCCGAGCAGCTCTCCGGCGAAGTCGGCACGTTCCTCGCCGGCGTCCGCGCGGCGTAAACTGCAAAGACATTCTACGCGATCGTCGTCATGCCCGGGCTTGTCGCGGGCATCTACGTTCTTGGTGGGGCGTGGATGGCCGGGACAAGCCCGGCCATGACGCCGGAGAAAGAAACCTCGCGTCTACCGCCTCGCGAGGCTGCAACCGCTCGACAGCGGTCTTGCTGATCCGGTCGGGCTGTCGCCGGATTGTGCCGACGGCAACTGCTCGTCGAATGGCGTGTTCTGCTTGCCGGTGTTGAATTCGAAGATCTTGCGGAACAGGCCGGGCGCCATCGCCGAGATCGGATTGACGCGCATCACGGGCGCGGCCGGCGTGCCGACGACCTCATAGGTCACGCCGATCAATCCCTCGTTGTTGCCGCCGCCGAGGAAGATGCCAAACAACGGGATCTGGCCGAAGATGTTGTTGACGCCGTACACCGGCACGAAGGTGCCGCTCATGCACACCTGGTTGCCGGGATAGTCGATCGAGCCTTCGATGGTGCCGCCGATCATCGGTCCCTTGACGACGCCGTCGCGGATCGTGAGCGCGCCGTTCTGCCGGGTGAACTCCGCTCGCAGCGCCGTGAAGGCCACGCCGCTCTGCGCGCCATTGGGACCGCCCGCCGCGACGCGATCGAGCTGATCCATTCCCTTGACCGTGAAGTCGCGCACGTTGATCAGGCCTTCCCTGGTCGTAGGCTCCGACGTCGGCGGCTCCATCGCCACCACCATCTGGCCGCCGAAGACCTTGTTGGTGGTGTCGGTGAAGCGCAGCAGCGCGCCGGCATCGTTGGTCTGGAGATAGATCACCTCGCGGGCACCCTGGGCGCGGCCGCCGCGCAGATCGGCCGCCACCGGCGTATCGCGGCCGATCTTGCCGCTCAACGTGAAGGCTTTGACGGCGCCGCTGCGCCGCGACATCTTGGCATCGACACTGCGCATGGCCTCGCCGTTGAAGCCGGCGACGGCGCCGAGCTTCACGTCGATGTCGAAATCGACGTTCTTCATCTTGCTCTTGGCATCGTCCTTGGAATTGCCTGAGATCGCCGACTTCAGAAAACCGCGGCCGTCGAACACGTCGCCGCGCATCGTGCCGCGAACCACGCCGTCCTGGCTGCGCTCGACCTTCAACGACGCCTTGTCGCCGTCGGACGGCGCATAGACCGGGAAGTTCGCGTTCATGAGGTCGCCGTTCGGATCGACCTCGAGCGAGCCCTTGATCGAGGCGCCGCCGCCCTCGATGACGATGTCCTCGAAGCGGGTCGATTGCCCCGTCGGCACCACCTTGAAGCTGGCCTTGCCCGATTTGCCGGGCAGCTTGACCCAGCCGGGAAGGATGTTGTCGAGCTTGACCGAGGTCAGGTCGGCCTCGATCCCGAGCTTCGTGGTCTGGTCCGCGCCGCCCGCGATCTTGCCCGAGAGCTTGATCGGCAACGAGCCGCTGACGGCGGGGCTGAGATCGAAGCCGAGACGCGCGCGGCTCGCATCGTCCAGCGTCGCCTGCAAGCGGACATCGGCATCGCCCTCGGCCGGCTTGCGATAGTCGAGCGAGGCCGCCTGCCCGTTGATCTTGACGTCGCCCTTGACCTGGTAGCCCTGGTTGCTCGCGACGATCTTCAGGCTGTTGGCCTCCAGCTTCTGGTTCATCACCAGCTTGTCGGCGGCAAAGCCGTTGAGGTCGGCGGTGACGGCGTAGGTGGTGTCGGCCTTGGTCAGCTCGCCCTTGACCGGCAAGCCGAGCTGGATGTTCGCCGAGAACGTTCCCTTGCTGGTGTTGGGATCGACGACGGTCGCCGACAGATCGCTCAGCCGGTCATTGGCGAGCATTTCGGCCGCCGCAGGCACCGGTCCGTCGACGCGAAACCGGGTGCGCGACGGCGACGGTTTGGGCGCCATGTCCGGCACCTCGAAGACGAAGTCGGAGATCGTGACCTTGCGGCCGGCGGGCGTGTCGGCAATGCCCTGCCCGATGTTCACGGTGGCGGTGCGCCCGGTCACGCGCGCCTTCAAATCGGCATCGTGCACGACAGGCATGCCGTCCACCGGGCGGACCGCGACGCCGCTCGCCACGATGTTGACCGAGAGACCGTCGTCAGGAATGGGCGGGCCCTTGCGCGGAAGGTTCCTCGTCGGCGAATTGACGCCGATCTCGATGCGCTGGAGCGTGCCGCGTTCGATCCGATCGATCACCCATTCGCGCAACTCCGGAACGACGAGCGTCGGCCACATCCGCTTGAGCGCGGAGGCCGACATCGGCGTTCCCGCAAAGCCCAGCGTGAGCCGCGGCTCGCCCGAATAGTCGATGGCGCCAGTGCCGGCGACGCCGATCTCGCCGTTGCTGATATCGGCCTGCGTCAGCAGGAGGCGCTTGTGGTCGGTGTCGAAGCGGAAGCCGATCGCAATACGGTTGAAGACGAGCGGCGGCTCGTTGTCGATGCCGCCGAGCAGGATCGATCCGCCGCTGAAGCCGAGCTGCCAGTCGTTGACGTTGCCGTTGGGCGGCTCCAGATGCGCCAGCAGCGTCAGGCGGTTCGCGCCCGAGAGAATCTTGAACGGTGCGACCAGCACGCGCCGGTTGGCGTCCCACTCGACATTGATCTCGGCCGTGTCGATCGCCATCGGATAATCGGGCGTGTCGGTGTCGATGATGTTGCCCGCGCCGACCATGACCTTGCCGCGGAAGAAGGTCGGCACGCCGTCGCGGCCGAGCTCGCCCTTGAGCTCGCCGGTCAGCGGCAGGTCGGCGGTATAGGTGAGATCCTTGACCCGCAGCGCCAGCAGGATGTTGGCGGTGGATACCTTGTCGGCGCGGATGTCGACCGAGCGCACACCGTTCTCGGCGGGGCCGATCGTGGCACGCAGCGACCACGGGCGCGCGCCCTCCTCGCCGAGGCTAAGCGCGACGCCGCCACGGCTCGGCCGGCGCAGGCTGAGCGTGATGTTCTCGAACGACCATTTACTGCCGCGCTGCTGATCGTCGACGATCAGATTGCCGTTCTTCAGACCGATCTCGTTGAGGTTCTGGCCGTCGAGGCCGGTCATGCTCAGACTGTCGAGCCAATCGAGGCCCTGGAGAATGCCGCTCTGCGCAGTCGCCTGAGGCGCCGCCTGGGATGCGTCCGGGCTTGCCGGCGCGGTCGCGAACGGCGGCGGGGGCACGCCATTGCGCGGGAATGTCGGCGGCAGGCCCGCGTCCTTCTTGGAGGCCACGCCGGTGGCCAGCGGTTTTGCGGTGTCACCGGCCGAGACTGTGACGGTGCCGTCCGGCGCGATGCGGATCGCGAGCTCGGCATCGACGAGATTGAGGCTTTCCGCGCGCAGGTGCCCCATCAGCAGACCGGCACCCGACAGTTTGACCTCGGCCTTCGGCGCGGTGGCGACGATGGCATGGTCCTGGTCGCGCACGATGATGTCGCGGATGCGCACAGCGATACGGATTCGCCCGGCCCGCTCGATCTGGGTGCCGCCGACCTCTACCGTGTTGCCGTGACCGATGTTGTCCTCGATCGCCGCCGCAAGCCAGGGCGTCGCGATGTCGAGATTGATCGGGCCGGCGCCGAGCCGCCACCACAGCGCGCCGAAACAGCCGACGAAGATCACGACGAGGGCGCCAACGACGATGGCCATGCGCTTCAGCCAGCGACCGCCGCCCAGCCAGCTGCGCAGCGATCCGATCCCGTCACCGAAGCGATGGAAGCCCGAATTGGAACGCGACAACAGCCGGCGTGCACGATGGCCCGCCGCTGCTTCCTGATCCGGGTCCCAGTCGGCGTCGTCCCATTCCTGCGGCTCCGAATGACCGCCGCGCCGATCGAAATCCCGATTGTAATCCTGGGGCGACTTATTCCTTGCCATTGCCTCTCGATACAGGCGCCCATCGTGGGATTGAGCGCCGCCGGGACCGCAGCCGTCGACGGGGAGCGAACGCCCCTGCGCCGGCATTGCCGCCATACCTCGAATGTTCCTGCTGTTCGTCATTTCGCCCCGGGAGCGCGTTCAACGAGCAGTGGGGTGGTGCGTGGAATTCCTTGTAACCATACTCCGGCGCCATCAGACTTGCCCAGCCGAGGGCACGATTCCGGCACACCGGACGAGAGCTGCAATACCGCTTTGGTTGACCCGCCGAAAGCGTCGAAAGGAAGGCGTATGTCCAAGAAATCCCAAAAGAAATCGTCCAAGACGCCCTCCGGCATTGCAGCGGCTAAAAAGAAGGCCCCGAAAACCCTGGCAACGACTCAAACAAAGTCCGCGAAAACACAGCGGACACCGGCAAGCAAATCAACCGCGAGCATAGCAAAAGCAGCATCGCATGGCGCCGCATCGAAACAGTTAAATTCCTCCAGATCGGCCCCCGCGTCCGCGGCGAAGCCGGTCCTGACCGAGGGGCAGAAGGCCCCCGCCTTCCGCCTGCCCCGCGACGGCGGCGGCGCCGTCACGCTGTCGGATTATGCCGGCCGCAAGCTCGTCCTGTTCTTCTACCCCCGTGCCGACACGCCCGGCTGCACCAGGGAGGCCATCGACTTCACGCACCTGGCCGACGCCTTCGCCGCGGCCGGTACGGCGGTGATCGGTATTTCCGCGGATTCGTTAAAGGCCCAGGAGAAGTTCCGCGACAAGCACAGCCTCGGCGTTCCGCTGATCTCGGACGAGAAGCACGAGATGCTGGAAGCGTATGGCGCCTGGGGCGAAAAATCCATGTACGGCAAGAGCTTCCTCGGGATTCTTCGCACCACGGTGCTGGTCGGAAACGACGGCAAGGTGGCCAGGATCTGGCGTAACGTCCGGGTCGACGGCCATGCCGATCAGGTGCTGGAAGCGGCAAGAAGTCTTTAACCAGTCCTTTAAATACGACTGTTCCCATTTCCGGAAAATTAACCATGACCGGCCCAGATTGCTGCGGCAATTAGGCCGTACGGACTCATCCGACCGGCGCGGGAGTGCCGATGTCGAAAAGTTCTGCCCAATACTCGCAGTACCCCCAACATCATCCTCACGACCACGGACGGCCTCTGCATCGCCGTCCAGCCGCCGCCGCAGCGGCAATCGCGCTTCCCCTGCCCGCGACCGATGATGCCTACACCATCGTCCATGCCGGCAAGCAGGTGCGCTTCGGGCCCGTGGCGTTCTGGATCGTGGTTGGCACCGTCGTGCTGCTCGGGCTCTGGTCGGCCGCGACCGCCACGTACTTTGCCTTTCGCGACGACGTCCTG
>Ga0105237_10009661_pt1 | contig 10324 bp, 9 predicted proteins | sample KBSC24metaG_FD_81520 | JGI IMG/M metagenome (GOLD analysis project Ga0105237, IMG submission 81520) | Corn rhizosphere microbial communities from Kellogg Biological Station, Michigan, USA - KBS C2-4 metaG | ecosystem: Host-associated > Plants > Roots > Rhizosphere > Soil | place: Michigan, USA... | reverse complement strand
GACCGCAGGAGTGTCCTTCAGGGCGGAGGTGACACTTGCCGCGGAAAATCGCTTAATTATTCCTTCTGCGCGCTCGTCCATTCCGGATTTGACCTTCGTCCAATCCGGATTATAGGCTCCTCTATTCCGGAATAAAGTCACGTCCAATTCGGATTAAACTTCGAACGGAGGCCAAGTGCTGGCACATCCGCAGCGGACTTTATGTGTAAGGACTGTGTAAGTGCATCGGCCGCGGGAATCTGCAAAATTACGCATTGAAAGTCCGATGCGTCTATCCCGCTAACGCACAACAACGGCGAGCGCAGATAAGCCGATGATTTCAGTGGTGCCCGAGGTCGGAGTCGAACCGACACGCTTTTAAGGGCGGCCGGATTTTGAGTCCGCATGGGGGATGCCCTAAGTGGTTGATTCGACCGATATTTTAGGCCACCCGAAGCTTATGTGTAAAAAAATGTGCAAGTTTTTGTTGGATGCTTCACTGCGGACCGCTCAACTTCGGTGATGAAAATACGACATAGGCCCTGGGTTATTTTCATCGACCTTGGTGCGAATTGATCGGATTGCGGTGTTCTGAGGATCGATGAATTCTTCATTGAATCTTCTCGGTGACTCGCGAGCTGTTGTAGCCTCAGCATCCGATCGTGCATGGCCCATGCCCCTAGGCGCCACTAGGAGGGCTGGGCGCGTGCCTGCTGAGTTGCTCCGCATAGCCCTCTACAACGTCGTCGAATCCCTCGCTTCCACACGAAGTCGCCACTCGCCTTCCTTACAAATGATTTTGATACCTCCGACGAGCCGCAGGTCATGGCGAAACAGACTTCGCTTGCGGGCCAACATTTGCTCCACCATGGCCTCGAGCGGCGGATGACCCGCCATCTGATTTCGAACCTTCGTCACCCATTCATTGTTGCCACGGACCGTGTCCAGAACCATTGCATTCCAAATCGTCGAAGCGAGTTGCAGGACTTTCTCGACCTCCTGCGCTGTGGGCTGATCTCCCTCCTTTTCCAAAAGCGGTTCGGCGAAGGCGAGAAAGGCTTCTGAGATCTTTGTATCAGGAGGCGGCCGGCTGGTTGATTTCCCGGTGGAAGGAGTATCTTGAATGAGAAGCGGCCGATAGCTCGGAGAATGAGGTCGGCTCTCTGCCACATCGGGAAGTCCATGGAGGAAAATGGCTCCGGACTCGCAACGGGAATAGGCCTCGAATACGAACTCCATCCAATACCGTGGATTAGTTCCCCACTTGAAATGCTGTTCGAGTGCTTCTACACGGGTAGTCGCCGGTGTCTTTAACGCCACGCGATCCAGATAGGCTGTCCACCCGGTCAAATCGGGGGCGACAACCACGTAGGGTGACGTGAAAACCACGCGATCGGTGTCACCAGGTATAGGCGGTGGCAGAACGCGAGCGTACCAGAGTTCACCAGTCCGGCCGGAGTAGCCGGAAGTGCAAATGGCAGTGGATGCGCGACCGGTTGCAAGATCCTCTAGCTGGACCCGCGTTCCGTCGGGTTCCTCGACGCGATAGATTCCCATCCTCGAACCCTGGAGAGACCGCATGAGAGCCAACATGTTGGCATGGGTGCCACATTCCGCGGCGACGGCGATGATGACGTCGCCAAGTGTCTCGCGGCGGGCGCCGATTCCCAGATCGAACATCGACCAGCACGTGAAGTAGGAGGTCGACACGGGGCTCATCGGCGGCCAAGATGGCGCGTACTCGTCCTCCGCCGGGCCGATTTGCTTCACGAATGACTTCATTTCGGGCATCTGAAGAAGTTGCTCGCCCATAACTGACATCTGGTTCTGCGCGTAAACGTAGGCCGCATGTGCGGGATGCGTTTTAGCGAGCTGCTCCTTGGGAGTGATCGAGTTCTGCAAGTCCTGGGCCTGTTCCTGGCCTGCGCGGAAGGCCGCGAAATCAACCACCTTCGTTCGCAGGTGCCGTCGCACCGCTTCGATGACTCGGCGAGTAATTGGGCCGTGCCGCAATTGACTACTCATGACAGGCCCAGTTCGCGCCCCAGAATCTGACGAACAAACCCGTCGGGGCGCTCACCTTGTACCAGTTCGCGGATGTTCGCTATTGTTTTGTCGACATGACCGAGTATTTCAGCTGCTCTGGTTGTCGCGTGGTATGCGCCCCAGACGTCGAGGCTGGTGATCTCGTAGCCGAAGTCGAGCACGAGCCAGCGCAGGGCCGCGAGGCCTGCTCCCTCCGCGAATTTGGGCTCCCGATCAAAATGAGCTTGGGCGGCTCGGGTCAGTGTCTTCGGATCGCAAGGCGAGCTTTCTGCCAGCTTCAATGCGAGATCGAACAACTTCAGTTCCTTGGCCGCCGTAAACCACTTTCCCTCGTCACCTGGCGACAGTTCAATCAGATCGCTGAGAATCCGTTCACGGGGGATGCTTGGGTAAACCTTCGCCACGGCACGAAACGTCGCGAGATAGGTACTCTGCGTGTGAGATATGAGGCCGAATCGCTGGTAGGCTTCCCCGACTCGGCCGGCCTCCAACAGAATACGTTCGCACAAGCGATTGACAGCGCCCTCGGGAGTCCAGTGGCCGCGAAGCGAGTCGGCCAGCGCAATGGCGTCGTCGTGCCGGAGTTGCGCCGCCAGAGCCTTCACTGCGTAGCATTTGTAATGCCAGAAGTCTGTATGCGCCAGTACCGATTCGATCTCTTCATAGCGACCCGCGCGCAGCAGGGCGCTCAGACAGGCTGATGTGCCGTGATAATGTCCACGCAAAGTTTTATCCGGGCTCAGCGCCATTCGAGTGATGCCGATCATTCGATCGGCCCAGGCGCTCGCAATCTCTCGAGTCGCACACAACTCTCCCCAAAAGTCTGCCAGAGTTTCTATATAAGGTATCCGGTCGGCGGCATGCGCCTCGTAGAGCCGTTCCAACCATTTCTCGCGATCCGAAATCGAAACACTCGCCGAGCTGATAACCGGAACCAGGCTCTCGATGGCGCGGTTGACTGCGCTACCCAGAGCGCCAGACGAACTGTCAACATGTTCGAGTGCAGGCGAGAGTCGCTCGATGAGGCGGACTGCGCCTTCTGCGGCGGTTACCGGGTCGGTTCGCGCAACTCTCTGAATTTCGGCGACTGCTTCCTTGATCCGAGTCGCCGCGGCGGATGACGACCTCCACGAAAAGGCATTGGGGCGGATTCGGCTCGTGAACACCCATTTGTGCGCTGTGGCGATTGTTTTCCTAGGCGTCACGATCTTTGAGCTCATTCCTTTCCCATGGGTCAGCCTGAGAAGGCAGTTCCAAGATCGAGTTTTGCGGCGAAGAATTCATCCTCGAGCAGTCCTCTGGATAGTTCTCCTGAATAGATCAGCACGGGACGATAGCTCATGCTGCGTGGAATCTGCAGGCGTCTGATCTTTTCGGTCACCTCATGGACAACACTGGGGGCAAGCGGATTTCGTGAAAACTTGATTTCGCAGACATATAGAGTGTTGTATTTTGTCTGGATGAGGTAGTCGATCTGACATCCGCGCTGTCGCTGGGTTTTGCGCTGAAAGAAAGGGTTGTCGTAGATGACATCATTTGAATCAATCGAAAGAAGCTGAAAAAGAGTGAGTCGATTTTTGAGAACGAGGTTCTCGAATTGCAACCCTGAAACTGAATCAAGATTTGGCAGTCTGGAGAGAGTGCCGCGCTCGATGCGTCGGCGATTAGGCTGAATGTATTTTAGATAGAAACGCACATAGTTGTCGCTGAGGCGAAGCCTGCTGAGTTTGCTCTCGTGCCCGTTTTTTAAGCTCCATGTGAAATCTCTGGCAAGTAATCCCGTCTGAATGAGATCTTCTGCGTAGTCGCTGATTTTCCCGGTTTTGCTGACGCCCAGAGCTTTGTAGAGGCTGTCCAGGTCAAGAGGCCCGTCGACGAGCGCGCCGACGATGCGGCGGTATGTTTCGTTTCTCGTACTGAAGAGATCCGCGAAAATGTGGTCAAACTCGTTGAAGAGCAGCCCTTCGCGAGTGAAGCATAGCCGTTGTATGTTTGCCTCGCTGGATAGGGAAGGGTTTATCTCTTCGAGGTATCGCGGTATTCCACCAGTGACGCAGAGGAGGCGGAATTTTTCCTGAGGCCTGATGCGATTCCGCTGCTCGCGCCAGAATAGATCGCAGGTTGAGAGCGGGAGTTCTCCCAAGGTCAAGTCTAGCGAGACTCGACCCAGGAATCCTGTGTGATGCAGGATGTTTCGCTCTATCCAACTGCTCAGGGAGCCGGACAGGATCAAGATGAGGCTTGGATTTCGTGCGAAATGCAGGTCCCAGGCATTCTTCAGCTTGCCTAAGAAGCTGGGATCTTGCATTCCCATCCAATTGATCTCATCGAGGATAATCAATTGCCGACCTTGGCGAGCACGGTCCGCTAGCGCCCACAGAAGGGTATTCCAATCGTCAGCTCGGGGTGGTGGGACGTTGAGCTGCCGCGCGAACTGTTGAGCGAAGTCCTCACGTTCTTGCTCAGCTGTCAGTTTGGCTGTTGGCGGTAATCCTTGAAAATGCAGCGACTTGTAGCGAGGCAGTTGCCTTGCAAATTCGTCAGTTAATCTGCTTTTACCGATCCGTCTCCTGCCTTTGATAACTACCAGACTCGCCGAGCGCTTCTGTGCGAGTTCCTTCAGTCGGGCCAGCTCGGCCTGCCTGCCGAAGAAGGGGGTTGCGGATGTCATTTTGGTGCACTTTTTAAGTGTGTGCCTTGAGTGCACTATAATAGCAGATGTCGATTTGGTGCACCCGATAAAAACCGGTGCTCTGAACGCTCCCGAGCGCCCTCTCGAACGACGCTTGGCCACGTTATCGATCGGGGACCTCTGGTAACATTTGCCAATGAGTTTGAAGCTCTCCTACGTGAATCCTCACCTTCGCGACCCCGGTGCACGGAAAAGAATGATCATTCGCTCTGTAGTCACGTCCTCTGCTATCGATGGGATCCGTGTCGTGTTCAAGAGGCGTCATAAAAGCGCCGACGAGATACGCGTCCGTGGGATACGTTCCAAGGTACCGATAGATGCCGCCCCGGTTCGCTTCGTGCTGTTCGATTGCTCGTGGTCAATTTGCCGCTGAGTACGAGGCGGATTGGAGTGGGCGGCCAGTAATCCCGCTGTAGCGGGCAGGGGCCTGACTGTTAAAGATATCGGACGCCTGCATACTCTGTGCTTAGATGCCGGCCCTAATGGACACTGTTGTACTCGGCCTGCGAGACCGGCTCGAGCCAGATCGTCTTACCTTTCTGGGTGGGCGTCACGGCGATGTAAGAAAACTCTGATCGCAGCGTGGCACCGTGCCAATGCGCCACGCCGGGTGCAGACCGGATGACGTCGCCTTTTTGTACTAGGCGCGCCGGCTTGCCTTTCTCCTGGTAATAGCCGCTGCCCTGAGTGATGAGGAGCACCTGTCCGCCTGGATGAATGTGCCAGTCGAGTTTGGCGCCGGGTGCATACGTTGCAAAGGTAATGCTCGGATCGAATGTGCTGTCTCCAGCGCTCAATTCGTTGAGCCAAATGTCGCCCGTATGCGTCTTGGTTGTGGCAAGTTGACCCTTCGGAAAAATTTCTTCCTGAGTAGCAGAGGACGCTGCCAGAGCCGAGAAGCTCATCAGCGAGAGCGTCGTCCATTGCAGTATTGCTCGCATTGTTCACCTATCTCATCCAAGTGGTCTCGAGGACCGTTTCAACTGTTGACTTCGGATTTGTGTTCAGCCTGGAGCTTGCGCGTACCGAGCCACTTCACTATCGCCGGGTCCCGGTGGTCGAAGAAGCTGCTCGCCTTCTGATCGAGTGCTGTCATCGCGGCAGTGTCATTTCGATCCAGCTCGAAATCGAAGATCGCCAAATTCTCGGCAATGCGCTCCTTGCGGACGGACTTGGGGATGGCGACGATGCCGCGCTGGATGAGCCATCTGAGCACTACCTGCGCGATGCTCTTGCCATGCTTCCGGCCAATCGACTGCAGTACCTCATTGCTGAAAAGGCCGTTCTTGCCTTCGGCGAACGGACCCCATGCCTCGGGCTGGACCGCGTATTCCTGCAGCAGCTTTTGCGCGGCCTCCTGTTGATGGAAGGGATGAATTTCGATCTGGTTGACAGACGGTTTGATTTTGTTGTGAAGCACGAAATCAACGAAGCGATCGGGATAAAAGTTGCTGACACCGATGGCGCGGATGCGACCTGCCTCGTATAGCTCCTCCATTGCCCGCCACGCCCCATACACATCACCGAACGGCTGGTGGATGAGCCAAAGATCGAGATAGTCGACCTGCAGCTCGTTGAGCGAACGTTCGAATGCGAGCTTGGCGCCCTCGTAGGTGGCGTCCTCGATCCAGAGTTTGGTCGTTACAAACAGCTCGCTGCGATCAATTCCATGATGGCGGATCGCGGCGCCGACGGCCGCCTCGTTGCCATAAGACGTTGCGGTATCGAGGAGCCGGTAGCCCACATCGATGGCATCTCGAACGCTGCGCTCGCATTGGGCGGGATCGGGCACCTGAAAGACGCCGAAGCCGATACTCGGCATCGCGACGCCATTGTTGAGTGTGACAGTGGGGATATCGTGGGTCATGCTCTAATTCGATCGGTCAGCGATTGATGAATCGTTGGTGCGAGGCGGCGTAACGGTCGCCCTGCACCTGGACAGTGGCGAGCGCTTGGCGAATGCGCTCCAGTTCCTCAGGCTCCAGCACGACATCGGCGCCACCCAGGTTCTCTTCGAGCCGATGAAGTTTGGTGGTGCCGGGAATCGGCACGATCCAGGTTTTCTGCGCCAGCAACCAGCCGAGCGCGATCTGCGCGGGCGTCACCCCGTTTTCCTCGGCAAGCGCGCGTACGAGCTCGGCCAATGCCTGATTGGCCTTCAATGCCGCGGGGGAGAAGCGCGGCACAGTGTTGCGGAAATCGTTCTCGGCGAAGGTCGTATCCGATCCGATGCGGCCGGTTAGGAAGCCTTTGCCGAGTGGACTGAACGGCACGAAGCCGATACCCAGCTCTTCCAGCACGGGCAGAATCTCCGCCTCGGGCTCACGCCACCACATCGAATATTCGCTCTGAAGTGCTGTGACCGGTTGCACAGCGTGCGCACGGCGGATTGTCTGCACACCGGCCTCAGATAGCCCGAAATGCCGAACCTTGCCTGCTTTGATCAACTCTTTGACCGTGCCGGCCACGTCCTCGATCGGCACGTTGGGGTCGACGCGATGCTGATAAAACAGGTCGATGTGATCGGTGCGCAAGCGCCCCAATGCAGCGTCAGCAACCTGACGGATTCGCTCCGGGCGGCTGTCCAACCCCTCGGCGGTCACTCCGTTCCTGAAGCCGAACTTGGTTGCGATCACCACCTGATCACGCATCGGCGCCAATGCCTCGCCGACCACCTGTTCATTGATCCCGGAGCCGTAGGCTTCGGCGGTGTCGAAAAACGTTACGCCGCGCTCGTAGGCGGCGTGAATCATGGCAATTGCGTCTCTGCGATCGGTGGGCGGCCCGTAGCCGTAGCTCAAGCCCATACACCCCAGGCCTAGGGCGGATACTTCCAGTTGGCTGTTGCCGAGTACGCGAGTTTTCATGAAGCCATTCTGGGCGCGAACCTGCCCGTACAGTAGATGGCATAATCGAATATGGTTAATAACCGGGGTGCATAAATGTCGAAAGAGAGTTTCGACCAACTGGCCATTTTTTCCGTGGTAGCCCGTGAACGAAGTTTCACGCGCGCTGCGGCAAAGCTCAGTGTGTCGCAGCCTGCCTTGAGCCGAAGCATGCGCCAGCTCGAAGAGCGCTTGGGTGTTAGGTTGTTGGCCCGTACCACCCGCAGCGTTGCGCCTACCAAAGCGGGGGAGCGCCTGCTCGAGGTGGTGGCTCCCAGGTTTGAGGAAATCAACCACGAATTGACATTACTGAGCGAATTCCGTGCCAGGCCTGCGGGGAGCCTGCGCATTACGGCGGGCGAGCACGCGGCAGTCACCGTGGTTCAGCCCGCTCTGGCGAAGCTCCTGCCAGACCACCCTGACATCAACATCGAGGTCATCGTGGATTACGGGCTGACGGACATCGTGGCACAAAATTTCGACGCAGGTGTACGGCTGGGCGAGCAAGTCGCCAAGGATATGATCGCGGTGCGTGTTGGTCCTGACATCCGGATGGCGGTCGTGGGCTCCCCCGATTACTTCTCGAGACATCCACGCCCCAAAACCCCGCGCGATCTAACTCAACAGAACTGCATCTCCACCCGCCTGCCGACTCACGGTCTCTTCGCGTGGGAGTTCGAGAAAAGGAAGAAGGAGTTGAAGGTGCGAGTCGAAGGCCAATTGGTATTCAACAACATTGGCATGCGTCTGGATGCGGCGCTGAACGGGCTCGGGCTCGCCTATATGCCGGAAGATCTCGTGCAAACTCATATCGCAAAGGGGCAATTGATTCGCGTGCTTTCAGATTGGTGCGAACCTTTTTCGGGATACCATCTGTACTATCCGAGCCGACGACAGACCTCACCGGCTTTCACGTTGTTCCGTGATGCTTTGAGATACTCGGTCTGACGATCAACGGTACTGTTATTCAGTGGCCATCGGGAGAACTGCTCGAGTCGTTGCGTTCGCGGGTCCAATCCGGATTCCTCCTACATTTTCGAGAGAGACTGAGCCCCATGCGATGGTGCAAAGAGGTTATGGCTGGCCTGCGGTCATTATTAAGCTAAAGCCCAAGCTATGAAGCTTGCAAAACGGCGATCAAGTCGCCATTCTGCGCCCCAGAACGGCGAGATAACCGCCATTATGTGGGGTAGTGATGGAATTCGTTCAACGGATGCTCAATGCGGGGAAGGATCATTTCTTCCTCCTGGGTCCCAGGGGGACGGGAAAAACGCTTTGGTGCACACACGAATTTCCGGATGCCCTGAGGGTCGATCTACTGAACCCTGTCATTCTCCGGCGTTACATGGCGGCTCCGGAATACCTCATCGAGTTCCTCGAAGCGAACGCGAAAGCGAAGCACGTCCTCATCGACGAAATTCAAAAGCTTCCCGAGCTGCTCGAAGTGGTGCATCTGCTGATTGAGCGCAAAACAGGGGCGCAATTCATTCTCACTGGATCCAGCGCCAGAAAGCTTCGGCGACAAGGGGTCAACTTGTTGGGCGGCCGGGCCGCGCAGCGATTCATGCATCCATACATGGCGGCCGAGCTCGGCTCACAGTTCAATCTCGACAAAGCGCTGCGCCAGGGGATGTTGCCGGTCGTGTGGGCGGCCGACAATCCGCAAGCAATCCTCGAGTCCTATAACGCGCTGTATCTGCACGAAGAGGTGCAGATGGAGGGTTTGGTGCGCAACATCGGCGGCTTTACCCGATTCCTCCAAGCTATGAGCTTCAGTCAGGCCTCGGTGTTGAACCTGGCCAATGTATCGCGCGAAGTCCAGGTAAGTCGGAAAACGGTCGAGGGATATCTCGATGTACTAGAAGACCTGCTGTTGGGTTTCCGCCTGGACGTGTTTGCTAAACGTGCGAAGCGTGAGCTGGCGACGCACCCTAAGTTCTACTTCTTTGATGCAGGGGTGTTTCGTGCCAATCGGCCGGTAGGTCCGCTCGATTCAACGAGTGAGATTGATGGGGCGGCTCTCGAAGGGCTCATTGCTCAACACTTGCGTACCTGGTGTGACTATTCGCAAAAGAAGCACGAGTTGTTCTATTGGCAAACACGATCTCGAAGCGAGGTCGATTTTGTTGTCTATGGAGAGAGTGGTCTGTTTGCCGTGGAGGTCAAAAACGCCAAACGAATTGATGGCACCGAATTGCGAGCTCTTAACAATTTCGCTGAAGACTACCCTGAGGCCAAGCGTTTCATGCTCTATCGGGGTGACGAACGATTCAGTCGCGATGGAGTATTGTGTATGCCGGTCGAAGAATTCCTTCTTGGGTTGAAACCTGGAAATTTTCCAAGTTGAGAAACGCCGCGGCTTCAGTGCGATCGTCCAATCCGGATTATGGGTTCGTCTATTCCGGAATCAGGCGACGTCTAATTCGGATTAAACTTCGAACGAGGGCCAGTGCCGATGCATCCGCAGCGGACTTTATGTGTAAGGACTGTGTAAGTGGCGTCTGCTGCAAAAAACTGCAAGTTGCACATTGAAAGTCCGATGCGTCTATTCCGTCGACATACATAAATGCCGGCGAATGCAGAAATTCTAGGAATTTGAGTGGTGCCCGAGGTCGGAGTTCGAACCGACACGCTTTTAAGGGCGGCGGATTTTGAGTCCGCATGGGGGATGCCCTAAGTGGTTGATTCGACCGATATTTTAGGCCACCCGAAGCTTATGTGT
>Ga0105237_10009660_pt1 | contig 10324 bp, 8 predicted proteins | sample KBSC24metaG_FD_81520 | JGI IMG/M metagenome (GOLD analysis project Ga0105237, IMG submission 81520) | Corn rhizosphere microbial communities from Kellogg Biological Station, Michigan, USA - KBS C2-4 metaG | ecosystem: Host-associated > Plants > Roots > Rhizosphere > Soil | place: Michigan, USA... | reverse complement strand
GGAACCAGGACAACTACGGGCCGGTGATCGTCCCCAAAAAAGGGTGGACGATAAAGCTTGACAGCCTTACCTTCCCGGTCTACCGCAGGCCTATCGAGGTATATGAAGGCAACAAGGTAGAAGTACAGGGCAATGATATCCTGATCAACGGTAAAAAGGCTGATTCTTACACTTTTAAGATGAACTATTACTGGATGATGGGCGACAACCGCCACAACTCTGAAGATTCACGTTTCTGGGGGTTTGTACCCGAGGATCACATCGTGGGCAAGGCCCTGTTTATCTGGATGAGCACCGATTCAAGCGCCACCTTCTTCAACACCATCAGGTGGAAACGATTGTTTAAGGGGATACATTGATTTGATTTCGAAATTCGGATTTTCAATTTCGGATTTAAGAAAATTCATAAATTAACATATGAACCAAGCTAACTACATTGAAATAAATCCGGAGAAAGGTTCGGCAAACCCATAGTTAAGGGTACGCGAATTTCAGTTAACGATGTGCTTGGCTGGCTTAATCAAGGAATGTTGTTTGATGAAATAATACTGGATTATCCTGAATTGAACGAGGACCAAATAAAAGCATGTATCTCTTACGCTTCTGAGATAAAATAAAAGTAATTCCGAAATCGAAAATCCGAAATTCGAAATTAGTTCAGAGATTCTATCCCAAACCGCTCCGCCAACCCATTTAAATCTTTCACCACAGCATCCACCAGCGGAATACCATTAACTTTCCTGTCTGCTTCTGCTGCCGTTTCCGGTTCACCGGGTATGATGACTTTTCTATAGGGGTCTACCGTAGCCGATAACTTAAAGCGTGCTATCCAGTTATCCATGTGGGCTTTAAATTCATCCACCGGGCGGAACCCATCCACGCGCATCGCCCCAACAAAATGACCTATACCCGCCCCTACCGGGTCTGACGGCGGATTTAAGAAAGACACAAACGGGGGCACCCAAGGCCCATAATTAGCCCCTGATAAAACAGCCGAAAGAATATCAACCGTAGCCCCCAATCCAAAACCCTTGTGACTGCCATGATCAATATCACCACCCAATGGCAACAATGCCCCGCCTGATTTTAACGCATGAGGATCAGTGGTACTGTTCCCCTGCTTGTCCTGTATCCATCCTTCGGGCACTTGCTTTCCCAAACGCTGCGCTATTTCCAGCTTGCCATTTGCAGCAGCCGAAGTTGCCATATCCACAATTACCGGCGGGTATTTTCCTGCCGGGAAAGCATAACACATTGGGTTAGTGCCCAATAACCTTTCACTGGAAAAAGTAGGCGAAACCAGCGGACTCGCATTCGTCATGGCGAAGCCGATCATATCCTGCTCAACCGCCATTAAAGCGTGATACCCCGCGATACCAAAATGATTAGAGTTGCGCACCGCCACCCAGCCCGATCCATATTGAGCCGCCTTTTCTATAGCCACCTTCATAGCAAATGGGGCAACCACCAGGCCAAGCCCTGCATCACCATCCACCGTAGCCGTTGTAGGGGTTTCATGGACTATCCTGATATTAGGCCTGGTATTGATGCGTTGCTTTTCCCATAGACGTACATAGCCGGTCAGTCGCGCCACACCATGCGAATCGATACCTCTCAGATCTGACTTCAACAAAACATCCGCGGCAAGTACGGCATGGGTTTCGCTGCAGCCCATCGCTGTAAAAATGTCTTCGGTAAATTTTCTGAGGACTGATTCCGAAATAAGCATGGGGCAAATATAATAACCTTATTCTATCGGGAATAAGTATTAATGAAGGAGAAGCTTTCCTTTGCTTACACCGGTGCGATAATAAATGCGTTTGTTATTATGACTAACCGAAACCCCGGAAGCACTACCCGCCAGCGTGGTTACCACTCCAGGAGGACTTATTTTACGGATCATGTTATTTCCGGCATCGGCCACGTATACATTCCCGGAAGCATCCACGGCTATACCCGAGGGATCATTAAAGGATGCGACTGTTCCGGTGCCGTTGGTTGAGCCACGTACACCGCTCCCGGCAAAAGTAGTCACTACCCCGTCAGGCGTTATTTTGCGGATCAGGTTATTGATACCATCAGTCACATACACATTACCCGAAATATCAACCGCTAAGCTGTTTGGAAAATAAAATGAAGCCGCGGTTCCCGTTCCATCTGCTGAGCCAATGCTCCCACTTCCGGCCAGAGTACTTACCACCCGCCCTGCGGTTATTTTACGGATCGTATTGTTCAAAAAGTCGGCTACATAAACATTACCGGACGCATCCAATGCCACGCCGGTAGGATTATTAAAAGTAGCACTCGTATCCTTGCCATCATCTGCGCCCGCGATGCCACTCCCGGCGAATGTGCTGATCGTACCCGCCGGGCTTACAAGCTTTACCTGGTTATCGCCTGCATCGGCAACATATACATTCCCGGAGGCATCCACAGCCACGCCGCCTGGACTTTCAAAGGAGGGTTCGGTGGTGACGTTGTTCGAAGTATCAACCTTAGCTACCGTACCGGCCAGGGTGCTCACTGTGCCATTGGGTGCTATCTTGCGGATCAGGTCATTGCCGGAGTCGGCCACATAAACATTCCCGGCAGCATCTACAGTCAACCCGGAAGGCCCGTTAAATGTAGCTATTGTCCCTGCACCATTCACAGCACCGATGCTACCATTACCGGCCAAAGTGCTCACCACACCAGCCGGACTTATTTTACGGATCAGGTTATTTCCATAATCAGCCACATAAACATTACCCGCTGCGTCAACCGCCACATCGCTTGGCCCTGAAAAATTAAGGGTGACGGAAGAATCAGGGTTTGTGATATTTCCACCCATCGACCCCGTACTACCAGGCGCTTTGCCGTTGGTAACATTATATTTATAAGGACTGACCGTATTATTTTTTGAACAGGAAGCAAAAATGCAAGCCACAGAAAAAACTGCAAGGAATAGGAATAAGCGTTTTTCCGGATAAAAAAGTTGCACAGCCTGGAGAATAAAATATGAGCTTATAAACGGGCTTTCCGGCCCTGATGTTTCAAATATAGGGTTTTCTTTTTCGGATGACCAGTGGGGTTTGATCTATTTGCTATCCAACCGCTTTAATATTTCTAGTCCCGCATCCCATTCGCCATAACCTGAAGCCACATTGATATGCCCGGCATCGCCTATGTTCACCAATTCACTCCCCCAGGCTTGCGCAAACTGTGCTGCGCGTTCGGGAGTAACAAACTGATCATTGGTGCTTGTAACCACGATTGACGGAAAAGGCAACTTGCCTAAAGGCACCGGCCGGAACCCCGAAGTACCGGCCGGAAAAGATTCCGCGCCCGCATCCGCAGGTGCCACCAATAAGGCACCTTTTATAGGAGTTTGGTATTGCTGCGCCCAGTAAGCTATGGCAACACAAACCGCACTATGGCCTACCAGTATCACATCCTTAGGATCATGCTTTGACACCTCTTTATTGATATTGGTTACCCAATCTGCAAGTGCAGGAGTTTCCCAATCATGCTGTTCAATGCGCCTGAAACCATATTCCTTTTCCCAAAGAGATTGCCAATGCTGCGGGCCTGAACCGCCTATGCCGGGTAGGGTGAAGATGGTCGTCTGAATCACTGATAAACAATCTTGGTAATCTGGTTCCCATTCTCCACATAAATATTATCATTACTATCTATGGCAATACCCTGCAGCCCGCTAAAAGTCAACCCGGTTGCCACTCCGTTCAGGGAACCTTTACCTGCAAATGGGGTAACAACCCCTGTTGACGAAACCTTACTGATTACGCCAGTTGAGCTATCAGCCACAAATAAATTTCCTGTGCTGTTAAAAGCAAGTGAAAAAGCACCAGCAAATGCAGGCGGAGTAAAATCGCTGACAGTTCCATCGGGCGTTATTTTTCTGACATGCGGATTGGTGCCATCAACGACATAAACATTCCCGGCGGCATCTGTGGCAACCCCAGTAGGAGAATTAAAAGAAGCCGCTTTGCCTTTTCCATTTGCAAAACCCTGCTGCCCGCTTCCTGCTAACCAAGTTCCTACACCTTGTGTTGTTATTTTGTATAGTATATTGTCAAAAGTATCTGTCATATAAATAGTGCCATCTTTAGCGACCGCCAACCCTTCGGGCAGCGAGAAAGAAAAAATAGCATTTGCATTGTTTTTGAGAATAGATACTGATCCCTGGGATGTAATTTTCCAGATAATACCTGTGTGCGCATCTCCAGTTAACAGGTTGCCATCTTTGTCGAAAGCCACACTACAGGGCTGGTTAAGCTGCTGGCTGGTAACTGTACCATTATTGCCTGGAATTTTCGAAAGGCCGGCGTACGAAGTCACCACACCCTGGGGTGTTATTTTCCGGACGACCGGATCGCTGTCGGTTATAAACAAGTTGCCTGCAGCATCAATGGCGATAAAGCGCGGTAAATTAAAAGCTGCTGCAACTCCGGTCCCGTTCACCTCTCCAGCCACACTGCTGCCTGCTAAAACACTAGCGGCATAACTGAGTTGATAAGTAAACACCGGCCCTGTAACAACGGCTCCATCTTTGACCGATACTGTCACATTTCCTGTGCCTGCACCTAAAGGCACAGTTGCTGTCAGTTGGGTAGCGGTAGCAGCAGTTACTGTAGCAGCTTTCCCATTGAAGAATACTTTATCATCGGCAACAGTGGAACTAAAGTTGGTTCCTGAAATTACCACTGAAGTATTATAAGAGCCCTGGGTAACGCTTAAAGTACTAATAGTAGGCGCAGTACTTGGATGAGTTGGCGTTGGGCTATCTTTTTTAGAACAGGCCGATAACAGAAAAACTACTACGGATAAAATAAATATTTTTGGTAATAAGTGAGTTTTCATATTTTATTGCAGGCTGATTTTGATGATTTTGTTATGATCTGTATCGGCAACATAAATATTTCCGGCAGTATCCGTAGCAATACCAAGCGGGTTTTGTAAAGATAAGTTGACTGTTGCTAATCCCGAGGAATTGGCAAAATTACTCGCCACGTTAGCGTTCGTAACTTTCGCTATTGAGCTGCCATCAATAATATACACATTCCCGTTTGCATCAACTGTGACTGCATTTGGGCCATTAAATGCGGTATTATTTGCCGATCTGTTCAGATCAGTAACACCACCCGCAGGTGTAATTTTCCTCACTTTGTAGTTCAGCAAATCAGCCACATATACATTCCCGGATTTATCGACAGCCACATCGGTTGGGAAATTGAACGTTGTTCCTTTTGCAAAGGTAGATACCACCCCGGCAGGTGTAACCTGGCGGATGTAATTATTTTGAGGATCACTCACCAGTATATTGCCCGAGAGGTCTATTGCCATACCATTAACAGCTTTAAACTTTGCTGCTGTTCCTGTGCCGTCGGCATATCCTGCCTCGCCGCTGCCGGCAAAGGTAGACACCCCACCTGCAGGTGTTATTTTACGAATGACATGATTAAGCTGATCGGCAACAAAAACATTCCCATTAGCATCAACTACCACATCTTCGGGTAAGTTAAAGCTGGCTGACTTGCCAACACCATTAACATTGCCTGCCGCACCCGTGCCTGCGATAGTAGTTACTGCGCCATCCGGAGTGATCTTCCTCATCAGGTGATTTTTTTCATCAGCCACAAATACATTCCCTGATTTATCAACATCCAACCCGGTAGGTGTATTAAAACTTGCAGCCGACCCAATACCATCAGCTGAGCCAACCGTGCCGCTACCAGCCAAAGTGCTTACTATCCAACTTGCCTGGTAAGTGAAAACAGGGCCCGATACAACGACACCATCACTTACCGAAACAGTCACATTTCCTGTACCTGCGCCCAACGGAACAATAGCCGTTAGTTGAGTAGCGGTAGCGGCAGTCACTGTAGCGGCTTTACCGTTGAAAAATACTTTATCACTAGCAACTGTGGAACTAAAGTTGGTTCCTGAAATTACCACTGAAGTATTGTAGGGCCCCTGATTTACACTTAATGCACTGATTGTAGGCCCGGTAGCAGGATGAGTTGGTGTAATAGAGCTATCCTTTTTTGAACAGCCGTTAATTGTTAAAGTGATTGTGAAACAGAACGCTATTTTAGTCAGAATTTGTAAAGATCTTTTCATTCAGAGAAAGGTTTAGGGGTATATGCAAATATACGAAATATCAGCAAAAAAACCAATTGGAACAGGTTTACTTTTCCGTTAAAACCGTAAACTTAAACTCCAGCGGCTCGAAATTTTTGATGAGTTCATCTATAAATTCCTGCCCCCATTTTACGTAGAAGAGGCCGAAATTTTCGCTGCGTTCCTGCAGGCTGTCTTTGGGGAAAAGATCAGCTTTGATATGATCCACCTGTTCCAAACGGGTGTGATAATTCTTTTTCTCAGCTTTGATTAATTTCTTTTCCAGGTTATCGATCGCATGCTCCAACCTGGTCTGTACAGCCCCTGCCGAAGGAGCAAGTGTAGGATCGATCTTGAACGAACGCAGTTTTATTCTCTCAAATATTTGCTGCAGCTCGCGCCATTCTTCTTTTAAGGATAACTCGTGCTCACTGTGCTTTTTTACCCAATTCTTCTTAATATCATCATTACTCTTAAAAAGCTCGGTAAGCTGCAGTTCCATCCGGGCTATTTTGGATGCTGATTGTTTTGGAACAACCAAACCTGAATTCCGCAGGATCAGTATCGGAAAATCAACTTTATAATGATCAAAATTGGATTTCAGCTCCAGCCAGTAAACCACTTCGGCGCCACCGCCCACATAGGCTATGTTCGGCAGGATATACTCCTGGTAAAGCGGCCGCATCACTACATTCGGACTGAACCGTTCGGGATAAGTGTTGATCTCCTTTTGTAGCTCTTCTTTTGAATAGCTGATCTCGGTATTTAAAACCTTATATCGCTCATCTTCAAAAACGATGCGCTCACGCAAACCGTCGATGAGGTAAAAGAAATTAATCTCGCGCGGGTTTACCTGTATGTGCACTCCAAGCTTTTCCAATTGCTCATTGGTGGCCGAGATATTTTTAAAGCTGTTTTGCCCAATAATATCCTGTTCTATGATCCCGGCAAATTGTTGCTTCAGCTGATGATCGTCTGCGTCGATGATTACCAGGCCATACTGCCCAAACAAGGCATTTACCATATAGCGTGTGGCGTCAGCCAGCTTATCAAATTTGGCATAAGCAGTTTCCACTATTTCTGCTAATTCAGGTGCATGGCGTTCCATGCCCAGCACACCTTTGTACTGATTCAACGCCTGCCGCATGGTATCAGGATTGATGCGCCCGGTCGCGCCGGAGGCTTCATACCACCAGTGTACTTTTTTGCCACCGATGTTTGTATAATTGATCTCCGCAAAATCATGATCTTCGGAAGCCATCCAATAAACAGGCACAAAATTTTTATCCGGGAACTGATCTTTTAATTGCCTGGACAATTTGATGGCCGTAACGATCTTATAAATAAAATAAAGAGGCCCTGCAAAAATATTGAGCTGGTGCCCGGTAGTAATGGTATAGGTATTAGGCGACCTTAGCATATCAATAGCCCCCCTAACCCCCTGAAGGGGGAGTTCGTCGAAAATAACCGAATATTGCTTTAATAATATATCCGCAAGAATATCACGGTCTGCCGTTACTTTCCTGTTCTTTATTACCGCAGCAAAACCTTCCAAATCCGGGCGCTGGTTATAAAACGGCCTTAGTTCGGGTTTATCTTCGAGGTATTCAATAACCGTGTGCGAGAAAAACCCGGTGTCTTTATAGTTTATACAGGCGGCGTCCATCTATCTGATTTCGGATTTACGATTTACGATTTCGGATTTGGTGGTTAGCCCGCTCCGCAATTTTATTTTCGAAATTAGATTTAAAAATCCGAAATCAAATAGTGGCGGGTTAAAAAGCGCTTATTTTACAATTTGTCCATAAAGGTCAAAGTCTTCGGCGCTATCTATCTTCACGTTAACAAAACTGCCGACGGTCGCATAATGCTTGCTGGCATCGATCAGGACTTCATTATCAACTTCGGGAGAATCAAACTCGGTACGACCGACAAAGTAATTTCCATCCTTCTTGTCAATCAGCACTTTATAGGTATTGCCGATCTTTTCCTGGTTCTTCTCAAATGAAATGCCCTGTTGTATCTCCATAATGGCATCGGCCCGCTCCTGCTTCACTTCGTCAGGTACATCATTCACCAATAAGTGGGCATAGGTATTTTCCTCGTGCGAATAAGTAAAGCATCCCAGCCTATCGAACTGGGTATCTTCTACCCATCGCTGCATTTCTTCAAAATCCTGTTCCGTTTCACCCGGGTATCCGGTGATCAGCGTGGTACGCATGGCAATACCTGGAACTTTATCACGGATTTGGTTAACCAGGTCGATGGTTTTTTGCTTGGTGATATCGCGCCTCATCGATTTCAACATATTATCGCTGATGTGCTGCAACGGCATATCCATGTATTTGCAGATATTTTCGCGCTCGTTCATCACATCCAGTACCTCCATCGGGAAACCGGACGGATAAGCATACTGCAGGCGAATCCATTCGATACCGTTTACATCTGATAACTGGCGCAATAACTCATCCAAATTACGCTTACCGTACAGGTCAAGTCCATAGTAGGTGAGATCCTGGGCGATCAGTATCAGTTCTTTAGTTCCGTTTTTAGCTAAGCTTTTAGCCTCCTTAACCAATTGCTCTATCGGCTGGGTAATGTGCTTGCCGCGCATCAAAGGTATAGCGCAAAATGAGCAGGGGCGATTACAGCCTTCAGCGATCTTGAAATAAGCAAAGTGCCGCGGTGTGGTTAATAAGCGTTCCCCGATCAGTTCATGTTTATAATCAGCGCCTACAGAATGCAATAGATTTTGCAGGTCATTGGTGCCGAAATAAGCGTCTACATTCGTGATCTCCGCTTCCAGTTCAGGTTTGTAGCGTTCAGATAAGCACCCGGTAACGATTACCTTCCCAACTTTCCCCTGCTCTTTCAGCTCGCTGTATTGCAAGATAGTGTCTATTGATTCCTGTTTGGCGTTATCAATAAAGCCACAGGTATTGATCACGATGATATCATCGCTCTTTAACTTTTCAGACTCATGCACTACATCAAACAGGTTGCCCTTAAGCTGGCCCATGAGTATTTCTGAATCATGAATATTTTTGGAACAGCCGAGAGTTACCACGTTGACACGTGGTTTGGTCTTTATTGCTGTTGGTTGTATTGATTTTGTCCTCATTGTCGCTTCATCAGCCCCCTCTAAATCTCCCCCGGTAGGGGAGACTTTTTTAATTCTACTTTTTAAAAGCCCTCCCTTCCGGGGAGGGTTAGGTGGGGCTTATTGTTTAAATAAGCTATCTACAAATGCTTTCCGATCAAATAATTGCAAATGATCCGCACCTTCGCCTACACCTATATATTTTACCGGTATCCTGAACTGGTCTGATATACCGATCACTACACCGCCTTTGGCTGTGCCATCAAGCTTAGTTAGTGCTAAGGCATTAACTGCCGTAGCTTCGGTAAATTGCTTGCATTGCTCAATGGCATTTTGACCGGTGGAGGCATCCAGTACCAGCAAAATCTCATGTGGCGCGCCGGGAACTACCTTTTCCATCACATTTTTGATCTTGGTCAGCTCGTTCATCAGGCCGACCTTATTATGCAAACGTCCCGCTGTATCTATGATCGCCACATCATCGCCATTGGCCACTGCCGAACGCAGGGTATCAAAAGCCACCGACGCCGGATCAGAACCCATGGCTTGTGCCACTACCTTCACACCAACACGCTCACCCCACAATTGTATCTGGTCGACAGCCGCTGCGCGGAACGTATCCGCCGCGCCGATCACCACTTTATTGCCTGCCTGTTTTAGCTTATGAGCCAGTTTGCCGATGGTGGTAGTTTTGCCTACACCATTCACGCCCACCACCATGATCACATAGGGTTTGTGGTTGCCATATTCGAAATTCGTAAAATCGTTGCTATTGTTTTCCGCTAATAGTTGCTGTATCTCATCGCGGAGCAGGCTATTCAACTCAGAGGTGCTCACATATTTGTCGCGGGATACACGATCCTGGATCCGTTTGATGATCTTCAGCGTGGTGCTTACCCCTACATCGGAAGTCACCAGCACTTCTTCCAGGTCATCCAGCACATCATCATCTACGGTTGATTTGCCCGCAACCACCTTGGTGATCTTGGCAAAAAAATTATCTTTTGTTTTTTCTAAACCGGTATCCAGCGCCTGCTGTTCCTGCGGCGTGCTTTCTTTCTTTTTAAAAAAATCAAATAATCCCATAAGCCTCACCTAAATCCT
>Ga0105237_10009658_pt1 | contig 10324 bp, 6 predicted proteins | sample KBSC24metaG_FD_81520 | JGI IMG/M metagenome (GOLD analysis project Ga0105237, IMG submission 81520) | Corn rhizosphere microbial communities from Kellogg Biological Station, Michigan, USA - KBS C2-4 metaG | ecosystem: Host-associated > Plants > Roots > Rhizosphere > Soil | place: Michigan, USA... | reverse complement strand
TGGGTCTTGGATTTTCTTGTCTCCCAATTGAATACATTCAAATTTTGATAAGAGGAAATCGCAATTTTTTCAAAACGTCGCCGTCGCGGCGGGGACTGGGGGACTCCTTCCGCTCATACTATTGCACCCCCCCTCTCCGGACTCCCTCCCCGGTAGTATTTGCTACCGATCTTCTCTCGTACGCATCCTTCTTCAATAAAACCTATACCACGAGATTTGTCTCATCGAGATCTATCAACTGGTATAGGCTTCTAGCCTCTTTCCTCTTCAATCACATTTAATTCGGTCTTCTTGTTTTCCGCCGAACTGTCCTCTCAACCGCCCTCACAACTTTCCGTCCCGGGAGACTTCTCCGTAGCGCCGCCGGCGTTCGGAGACAGCTCCGCTGTCTTTCGACCCTCACCGGTCGACTTGCCTGCCTCTATCCCATTTGTCACGCAATTCTCGTTGCAATCCGGTGTGAACCCATTCGCTGGCTCTGTTAGTGATAACAAATCCTCTTCCCACAGGACGTCCTCCTCTGGAATTGCGAACCATTCTCTGCTCACCTCAAACGCTCAACAGGCTTCGCAAACCATTCCTATGGAATCAATGGAAGCCACCCGCCCAAATGAATACACCATTACGTCTTCCCAAGTGGACTCGCTAAAAGATCTGGATATCGACGGCGAGTCTGACGTCAGCGATGTCGCGTCTCAAACAGCGATGAGCGTCGCCTCCACAGCTACCGGTACAAGCATGGAAGAAGAGCTGCCGTTTCAACCTGCGAAACCTAAACACCTAAATGGCTTTCAGCGCAAAAAGCGCAAAGAAATGCAACATCAAGAGAAGATGCGCGAGCGATTCAACGCAAAGTTCAAACCGTCGACGATAACCACTGATGTACACCGCACGTCAGAAAATTCAACAGAGGAGAAACATCAGCACCCTGTCACTAGTGGCGACAACGCAGCGAACGCAACGGTCCCATCTGTGCGCACGGCTTCCATCGCGGCGACAGGGGCTGCAGCAACAACGAAGACGGTGTCACAAAACTGTTACACTGGCAGTGCCACTCCAGTGGCAGCGACGTCCATCGCAACAGTCTTTCATGGACCGACATCAATGCCAAAGCCCAGAATCGTGTACACCAAACTAGATTTTAGCTCAACAACGGCCGGTGTAAAAGGTAGCGGTGAAGCCGCTTTACTTGTCACTCTTGCTCCACTTGACAGCACATCGTCTATCACTGAGCAGCGTCTGCGCCAGCGTGCAATCAACACATTAGGCAGATACAAGAGCAGCGTTCAACAGCAGCACCGCGCATGGTGTGAATTCGTCACTGCAATTCTTGATGAGACGAGAAGCATGAAGCTGGTCAAAGATCTGCTGAGAACAGCTCAACTACCATCACAGCTCAGCTCCTACAAGTCGGATCCATTTGCTCAACGTGAGCAACTGCTGCTGGATAGTAACAAATCCGTCAACAGTAGCGCTACCAACACGGACGCTATGGCCACTGAATCAGAAGAAAAGCTTCAAGCGGCCGATACGACGGTCACCATCAATGGCACGGTGGAGACGATCCTGGCCAGAAAGACCCCTACACGCCAATATTACTCCCCGCGCGCATTCTTCAAGAACGCGGATGCGGCGTTCGCGACGTCAAACGCAGTATTCGCATCAGCTCACTTTCACCAGGCCGCCACAATGAAGTACATTGCTGAGCAACTACGACAAATTCTGCTGAAAAACGGCATTCATTTCATCAAACTGGAAGAAAAAACGGCGTCCACTGAGTACTTCTCTCTCAGGTTCAGCCACGAGTTTGATGAATCGCAGCCTTTTGACAAAGAAGTCGAACTTCTCCGTCGTGAGCTCGAGGAGAAAGCACAGCTGAAGGGCTTTCATTTCGATCACCGTGCTCTCGAATACGACTTCTTCGACACGCGCACTCAGCGTCACACGCCCCAGCTCTACGTTTCCAGAGGCAATGAAGCAGCTCTTCACTCATCCTTCTTTGCTGGACGCGACGTGGAAATATTTGTGCAGCCTGCCACACTCTGCTACAGCTGCGGTGAAATCTACACCAACGCACTCTCTCACCAATGCCAACAGTGCATGCAGTCCCGTCGCCAACGCGCTGCCTTGCAAAGTAATGCTGGAGGCGTTGCAGTAACGGCTGATGATTCCTACTGCTTTAAATGCTGCAAGAAAGTGCCGAATTCTCACATCAAAACATGTGAAAACAAGACTACCATGATTTGCCTTCGTTGTAACAGCAAGCAACACTACACATTGCGCTGTCCACTCCTCCGCGGCCGCTTCACTCCCATCAGTGAAGTCATGCCAAACCGCTTTGGCGATGATGATGGCAACAGCTACGGGCGACCCGGAGATCGCTCACGCTACGGACTGGGTACCCGATCCGGCCTCCATCCAATCACAATTCCCGCTACTAGTAGCCACTCTGCACTGCTTTCAACAGCCACGCCGCCGCAAACATCAACTCGATCATACGCCAGTGCAGCTGCCGCTGCACGTTCGACGTCCTCCCTTAGTGAAGCTGCCACCACTGTGGGAGGAAAACGTCCATCGACCGTCACGACCGCTGCACCCACAACCGCATTGCTGCATCAAGAATTGCGGTCTGCGCTACTGGAGGATTTCCAGCCATTCTTTCAAGCATTTCAGCAGGCGGAAAAGCAGCGCGAACACGATAGACATCTCTATCTCCAAGCGCTGCAGAAACTCACGACTGCAACACAACAAGTTCCGAATTCAATTCAGTCGGACTCCGTACCACATGCATCAGCCAATCCAGCTCAGCAAAGCCAACCACAGCCGCGCTGTGCAAGTATCACTGGGCCAGCTGCCACACTGTCAGATACCGAAGCGAAGGAACCGTTCCTTCAACAAGCACAGCTTCAAGAGCTGACCGACGCAGTCAGAGATCTGTCGCGTCAAATAGGTGCACAGAGTAAGGAAATCAGCGAGCTGAAAAAGCAGCTTGTCCAGAAAAATGAAGAAAATGCCAGGCTAAGAGAAGCACTGGAATCTTTGCGCAGCAGCTCGCCTCAATCAACACTCTCAGCAGCGACATCGCTTCACACAACTCTCAGGGAAGAGCCACAAACACAACGAACACCGAAAGTGATCAGACGCCGCACCGCTGGGGCTCCAGTAGCACCATCTTCGAACTCACTGGCAGCTGGCAGCGCAACGTCGACCGCCTCAGAGACTCAGTCTGATGATGTGCACAGCATGATCACAGTGACCAGTGCTGCAGCTCCGCACGTGCACTGCCAGCTAGGTAGCGCCTCCTCGTCGCCTTTCTCGTCACCAAATACTACAGCACAGCGCACTCCGACGGTCGCTACAAAAACACAGCGAACTCTTACCGCATTTGGAATCTCAGCAACAAGTCCAGCGAACTCCAGCGGCAGCAGCTGGGCTGGTTCTGGACCAGGCGCAACGTCGTTTTCTTTCTCCTCCGGTATGCCTCCTGCCAACTCGGTGCAGGCTCACTCTCTCTCAAAATGATTCACACAACTTCTACTGTTGTTCTCACACTGCCAACAGCCATACAAGCATTGGGGTCACACGGCAGTACCCCATATGCCCGGCTTGACTCCTTTCCCCCACTTCCCAGCCGCCCAAATCCTTCAATTCCACCCACGACCATGTCCTCACCGCCCCACCCCCGCCAAAATCATTTCGACTTGCCAAAAAAGTGGCTTTTTTGTCATTTTTTGGGGGTCTACTCTTTTGGTGATTATGATTTTTGGAGTACTCCTTTGATCGGAAAACGCACTTTCAATTTTTGTATGGAGAAAAATTTTCTGGCTTCGCCTAGCGGCGGGCAAAACAACAAAAAACATACAAATAGTATCAGAACTGCATCACACACCTGTACAAATGCATACAAGCATGTTAGAGCATTATTAGACACAGTCAGGTATTCACCTAATTTATTCACTTTTCTCTCACCTCAGTCAGCCATCAGTCTCTTCATCACCAACTGCTCCACGCACTCATCAATTCTTCTCCTTCTATTTATTAAATTGGATCAACGCCCTTACCCCTCCGCTGTAATTATGAGTATGACTTCTTCTTCTTGCCATATGCCTACTTTGGTGTCAGCCTGCTGGTTGGCCAGTGGTGCCACTTCCGTCTTTGCTCCAGCGGCTGGCGTTGCTGCTGCCTCGGGCGCTTCAACAGTTACTGCTGAAGCAGAGAAGGAAGTCAATCCACTGGCTGCTGCAGCAATTATAACAAGCAAATCAAATCGCAACAGAAAAAGAAAGCGTTCATGGAGAGCAAAACAACGAGCAATGCGCCAACAGTCGCCTTCTTCCTCCTCATCGTTCTCTTCATCCTCTGAATCAGTATTTGCTCCAGTGGCACTCTCTCGCATTGCTGCAATGCCTCGTTGGGAGCGCAGAAAAGAACTCTGGCGTCAACGCCAGCGACGGCTTCAGATTGCTGCCTTATTTGTGGATGATGGAGCAGACAGTGGCTGCGAATCCGCTGGGAGTGATGATGAATTGACCGATGGCGGTGCTGAAGCGGCGACTCCACCAAAACGCATGCATGGCTTTCCGCCTGCACTCTCTTCTTCCTCTGAGTCTGACAATATGGAAGAGGATTATGAAATCATGGATGACATTGCGACAGACACGCCGCCTCTGCCATTGACAAATGAAATGACTCTGCACATCCCGCTGCATCGCCTTCCTCGCCGCTTCTGGCGTTTGACTGTGCACAACGACTTGTTCTGTGCAACAGAGAAGGGGGAGCTGAATACACTCCCCTTTTTGAAAGTGAAAGACTCCTCCGTCCCTGGTGCAGGCTCAGGCCTATTTGCCTACAAGACTTTTGAAAAATACACTCAGCTGCTTCGCTACGGCGGTGTGCGCCGCACGCGAGCGGAAGTGAAAGAACTGTATGACCCTGATGAGAAGGACAAAGCCAGAAAGAACAAAGAAGGCTGGAAGTACATGTTAGAGCTGTCCGGCGACAGATTTATCGATGCTAGCGATTCCAATCGCAGCAATGTCGCTCGCTACATCAACCACAGCAGGCGTGCTCTTGTCAACTGCGAGTTCACGCAGAATGGCATGGTGCAGACCACCAGGCGTATTCAGGCCGGTGAAGAGCTCTTTCTTAGTTACAGCCCGCACTTCAGCAGACAGCTGCGCGCAATGGGCTTCCCGCCTCCATCCGCAGCTGAATATCTACCTTTGAAGAAAAAAGCACTGCAAGAATTTGAACAGGAATTCCTCCGTCAGTCACAGCCATTAGTCACTGCAGAATCAGCTCTGCCTGCCCCGTACAGCCATGTATAATAAAAACATGTGCTGCTTTTCCTTCACTGTTGTTGTTTCAAACTGTCCCGCTGTCAACCTGACAAAGGCAGACTCTGAGTCAGTCCGTGACACTCACTGTCACTGTGATAGTGACTGTGACAGCCACAAGCCTCTTCCTGGCAGTGCCACAATCATGACTGCAGCTGCACCTCTACAAACGGTGCTGCCTTACAACACGCAGCAATGAGCAGCTACTGCATCACCACATGGAATGTCCATGGTCTCACCTCCAGCAAGGTGGAAAGCCTACGCTCCTTTCTCAAGGAAAAGCAGCCACTGGCAGTGGTGCTGACTGAAACTCACCGCGCATCAGCCAGTCCAGCGGAATGGCCCCGCTTCCACGGCTACAGCGTGTTTCCTCTACCAGGTCAATCAAACCGCTCAGGAGGTCTCGCCTTCCTTCTCCGTGCAGACCGCATCGCCTGGGGCGGCCCGGAGGACTGCAGCATCATGGTTGGGCTGAACATCAGCGGCCGCTCTACAAAGATGCCCGATACCACGTCACAGTGGGCGGCGTTGAAACTACAGCTGCACGGGCACAAGCAGCCCATCTGGCTGGTCGGTGTGTACTTGCAGCCGCCAGTCACCGCTGCAGTGCAGGCGGAATTCGTCAAACAACTACACCAAACTGTATCCAGCCATGAGCTCATTGCCAGCATGCCGAATATTCGTCGCCATCAGCTCGTACCACAGTTAGTTCTTTGTGGTGATTTCAACACACACGATGCCAGTCTGTGTGCCGCCGATGATCACCTTCACTCTGACTTTCTGGACTCCATTCTACAAATGGGATTTCGCTGTGCAAATGCCCCAAGAGCAGATGCACACACACATAGCAGTGGCAGCGTGCTGGATCTCTTCTTCGAACTGGCACATCCCGCAACACCTCCGCTACTACGCAGCGTGGTCGTGGACAACACTGCACGCAGAATCCATCTTCCTGGCTCGGACCACTTCGCCGTCACGGCCGGTCTCTATTGCCAAGTGGCACAGCTACCACCAGCGCACACTTTCTACAAATGGCGCACGGACTCGCTCACTGAAGAAGCCGCCGCAGCGTTTACCGCACACTTGGAAAGGATCTGCAAAGGAGCACCTCTTCAAAACCAAGAGCGATTGGAAAATCCTCTTGCACAAACAGTACTCGCGGCCTTTACTGAGCTCTGCAGCTTCAAGGTGGGGGGAATCAACGGAGTCTCTCCTGTCAGACACAAGAATAAAGCACAATCCTTGGCGAACGCAGCGTGGACAGCTCTCAGCAGCACGCTGCACGCTCTTGCTGCTGAACACATTGGTCAACGCCAACGCAATTCCACTGAGGAGAAAGGTTGGACTGAGCAACTCCACCACCTCTACAAAGCGATGCTACGTGCGGAGGGCGACTGGCGCCGGCAGAGAACCGACACCCAGCTAATGGAGCGCCGCCAAGCCGCACAAACTGCATTTCGTGACGCACTCACGACACGACAGAAAGAGCGCTGGGACGAGCTGCGCAGCGCTGTTGAAGAAGCGCCACCACAACGACGCAGCAGAGTCGCCTGGCAGTCTTTCGGCAAATACCGCAAAGCGAAAGAATTTTCGCAAACGGTCGGTGCAGGAATCATTCGGCCTGACGGCACGCCTACGACCACCGAAGCTGACTCACGCGCTGCACTCGCCATACACTTCAGGCAACAAATGACAGCTCATACCAGCAAAGAAGAAGAGAAAGCAGTGGACACACATGAGTGTGACTACGAGTTGCAGCTGGGTGCAGCGCCGCCCGTCAACCGCACGGTGCAAGCGCTCCAACCTGCTGACAAGCTCACCACTGAAGCGGATTTCCGCACAGTGCTCAGCCGCACCAACACCAAAACCGCAGCTGGCCCAGATGAGTTGAATGGCGCTATCATTCGACTGGCGGCACAATCGGATGCATTCATGCACTGCATCACTGCCTTAGTCAATTTCTGCTACGCTTTTCATGTGCTACCTCAAGGCTGGAAGGATGCCAATCTCATGCCACTTCTGAAGAAAAACGGCGACCCTCGCAGCAGAGGCTCGTATCGCCCCATTTCCATCACCTCGCTGCTCATGCGACGGGTTGAGCGGCTAATGGAGGCACGCGTGAAAGACAAACTGGACAAGCAATTGTCACCATGGCAAGCAGGCTTTCGCCGGTGCCGAAGCACGAGACAGCAAGTACTATATCTTCAGCACAGAATAGCTGCAGCCACCCGTAGGTCAGCGTCGCATCGTGCAGTGCCATACCCTGTCGTTTTCCTTGACAATTCTCGTGCTTTTGACTCAGTTCCTCACAAATTCCTTTTGCACAAGCTGCACAAGCTTGGTGTTCGTGGCCATGACCTACATTTCTTCGCCGCATACCTATCTGGCCGTCGCTTTCGCTTGGTCACACTCAATGGCATTGATGAGTGTTGGAACAAAGTGGAGGCCGGTGTGCCACAAGGAGGCGTCCTATCGCCACTTCTCTATGCCGTCTTCATCGATGACTGTCACAATCACAGCTCTATGGCCAACAGCAGAGCCTTCGTCAATCGCTATGGCCAACTGCTATATGCAGATGACATAGCAGTGGCCCCCAGTGAGGACCAAGATGTCGTGCATCGCCACAAACAGCTGCAAACTGCGTTGACAACGCTTGGACGCTGGGCGCAGCGCTGGGGCGTACGCTTCAATGCAGCAAAGAGCGGTGTCCTGTGGTTTTACAAAACAGGCACCAAGAAAGCCACACTTACAGCAGCTCAAGCACTTCCGCCTCTGACAATTGAACACGCAGATGGTCAACCAGCCATTGAATTGCCAGTGGTGGAAGAATATCAATACCTGGGCGTATGGCTCAATGCCAAGCTCACAGCACACAGCCACTTCCGCCATTTAATGGCCAAGTGCGCACCCATGTCTGCCCTGCTGCGCGGAGTGCAATCACCCAAGGCACCGCCGGGGCCGGACATTGTCCGTGCCCTGGTTCGGGCACTGCTGCTCTCCAGCATCAATTATGGCCTCCCTTTTTTCACTCCTACCAAGCAAATGTGCGCAAGATTAGACTCACTGATCTTCCGTCCAATGCTCACAGCGCTTGCTCTACCACCATCAGTGCACCGAGCCAGTCTCGCTGTATACACTCAGCTTCCAGTCGTACAACTGCAACGCGACAGAGAGCTGATGGCACTGTTTGGTTCCATCCTTCGTCTAGTGAATGAGCCAGCCTTTCGCTCTCAGCCACTCACATTGCCAGTGTTCAAGCTTCTCCTGGACCTGTGCAACAAGGAGACCGCAACTGCACGCATCGAGCGCTTTTACTCTCGTCCATGCCACTTGCGCTACAATGACTGGGACCAACGGTCTCCAGTGGACAGATTCTTTCAGGCCGCTGCATACCTCGGCATGCACGCACTGCTCCCAACGGTAGCGATGATCACCGCGCAAAACTCTCCTGCGTGCCACTGGGACTACAAAAACTGGAAAGCCAAGCTGGCTCAAGCGATCCGTGTTCGCTCCATTGAGCGAGTGCTGAATGAATCACGTGGTTACGTGTACTCCTACCGCGGATGGAGATTTGGACGTATAGCCAGCGTCTTTCCATCCGAAGACCACAAATACGGCACAGAGCTCACATTACTTCTTGGAATTCCCCTGCAGCCCCCACAACAACGCCAGCTCCCTGGCCTGGAGCTCCTGGACCATGCAGTTGAACTCTCTCAGCCCAACCAATGCTTCTCTGCACACACGCTGGGCGAGGACAGAAAGCGTCACGCTCAGCTTCGTGCCAGAATTGCCCTCAACCGCTCTGCCTTCAATGCAGTGCGTGCGCATCGATCGAAAGACCCCCTAGCGCCACGCCGCTGCCGCCAATGCCCCGCCACACCTCTAGAAACTGCCAGACATGTGCTTGTCTCTTGCCCGCGCTACGCAGCCAGTCGGGATGAATTGAAAAAGAAGCTCAACGCGCTGATTGAACGCATACGGAAAGCCAAAGATCACTCCTCAAAATGGCGCCGATGCATTCAGGACGACAACGAGCTTCTCTTCCACGTCATCCTTGCTACTCCATTCGTCCTATCAGTCCTGAAAAAGGCTGATGACCGCGCGCAGCTACTCCGTTGCACCGGTGACTTTTTGCTTGACGTACATGACATCCGTCCGACCTGATGTGCGGTCGGGCGTAGATTCGCCCTTGCTTTTGCTCTCGCCTTATAGTTTGTTTCACCTGAGTTAGTTTACGATTGATTGGTTCCCATATTACTCCCGATCACTCAGATACTCTGTCTAGAATAAAGTAATGCACATCATCAAAGCTCACCCAAGCCGAGAATAGTGTACACCAAACTAGATCTCAGCTCTCTAGCAGTCAATGGCAGCAACACAAAAGCAGCACTTCTCATCACACTTGCTCCACTCGACAGCAAATCCACCAAGGTGGAAAGTCAGCTTCGCCTCCGCGCAATCAACACACTTGGTCGATACAAAAACAACACTCAACAGCAACAGAGAGCATGGTGTGAATTCATCACCGCTATTCTTGACGAGACCAAAAACACAAAGCTTGTGAAAGACTTGCTGAGAACAGCACAGCTTCCATCGCAGCTCAGCTCATACAAGTCTGACCCATTTGCCTTTCAACAGCAATCAGCAATGGCTGAACAGACTCACGATGAAAATCGCATGGCCACCGAACAATTGGACGAGAAGGCCAACGCATCCGCTGTCAACTCAACAGCAGCAACCGCCATCAGTGCAGCTGCTTTCACCACAGCCGGCGCAAAAGCATTGAACAGAAAGAAGAAACGCCAATACACTCCACGCGCCTTCTTCAAGAATACAGACGCTGCATTTGCTTCTTCGAATGCAGTCTTTGCTGTCGCTCACTTTCACCAGGCCACCACTATGAAATACATTGCTGAAAAATTGCATCAAGTGCTACACGCCAACGGCATTCACTTCTTGAGATTAGAAGAAAAGGCGGCCGACACCGA
>Ga0105237_10009657_pt1 | contig 10325 bp, 9 predicted proteins | sample KBSC24metaG_FD_81520 | JGI IMG/M metagenome (GOLD analysis project Ga0105237, IMG submission 81520) | Corn rhizosphere microbial communities from Kellogg Biological Station, Michigan, USA - KBS C2-4 metaG | ecosystem: Host-associated > Plants > Roots > Rhizosphere > Soil | place: Michigan, USA... | reverse complement strand
CGTTCTCTTGCTTGATCCCATCCAGTCTTACTGCCAGAGCAAACCTTTGCAAGTTGAGGATAGATGGTCTGGTGCATCATGCTGAGGTTACCGCGACCATTCGGACCACGTCCCAGGTCCAAGAATTCCGAGCCTTGTAATTTGAGCAGCTTGAATGTTTCTTGCCAATCGCTGGAGAAGCCATTTGCAGCAAGCCAAATAAGAACTCGGTCTAGTGGCCACTGAGAGGCGCCCTCATTCGAATTACTGGTTGTGACTGCGGCACTGTGGGCTCTTTGTCTGCCATGGTCATTCCCAGGGTGTGGGTTCTGCAGAGTTGCTGTGGGAGGTCCTGGAGACATGGGTTCCTTGATGTTTTGTAAGGGTAAATTGAAGGAAGGTCGATGCGAAGAGGCTGACGCGGCTCTGGATTCTCTGTTCGCAATCTCAGGATTTGGCTGAACGGGGTTAGGGTATGAATAGCTATGCGACGCAGGGCCATCGTTATATTTTGATTCAGTATGGGAGACAGACGGCTCGGAAGTCAGATGCACATCGTATCTGGAATAAGTAGAGTAGTCATCGAGAGGGGGGATTCCAACGCCGGGACCGAAAGAATCGCCGGTCGGAATAAATGTAGCAGAGAGGATTGGCTTGTCGTTTTGAGGGGGTGGAGGTGGGATATTAAGGTGGGAGGGTTGTCGCATCCCATATGCAAGGTGCTGATTCTGACCCGGATGATGGCTCATTGGTGTCATGGGCGGAGGAGGTGGTATGCTCTGGGTCATGCCCGATCGTCCCCACGGCTGCTGCCATCCTGCTCCGGGCAAACCAAAGACAGTGCCCAAAGGGAGAGCATGATTGGGATGAGGTCCTGGGGGGGGAGGTGGTAGATTGGTTTGTGGATAGGGCCGTGGTGGAGGAGGGGGTAGATGGCTTAGAGGATTTTGATTTGGAGGAGGAGGCGGCCCTGGAATATACTGTTGACGTTGATTGTCCATGATTTGGCTGTTTGAGACCATGATCTGGGGTGTGGTATCCTAGCGGAATTGTGATGATGCTGGGCAGCGCATCTATGTGCCGTACCGGTCACCCTACACTCGATCCGATATTTAGCATGTCTTCGGCTATTGCCAGAAGTCCACACTGTCTGGGGATGAAGGAATTCAGACGTCCGGTGGGACGGAAGGCCGAGCGCGCCTCTTCTTGTAAGCACAACGCGCGATTCAATTTGGCTTTGTTCAATGGCCGATGCCGGATTATCGAGTTTCCTGCAGAAAAGTGTCAAAGTATCCAAGTCAAGGCGAGTGGGCTAATGCTGGTGATGGAATGGATGGGATCTCGAAGGTCTTGAGGACGAGTTGGAGAGCGGCTGGTCGAGGGAGGGGTGGTTGTAATCCCCTTGCACGTCGTAACAGCTGACGTTGAAGCCAGTGTACGGGGTAGTGGCAACCGGGATGGTGGTGGTGCTATACTCCTATATGTGCAGAAGCAGCGCACCTGGGGCTGAGAGGGTGAATGCACTGTAAGCTGAGAGGATGTTGGATGAATGAGGATAAGATCTGGGGCTGGGTCGGCTGGCGGCCGTGGCCCATCCACTGCCCGCTCCTCTACGAGCTAGCCGCGCACGAGCTCACGAATCTCGTAATTTAGCCGAGGATGAGGTTGGATTAAGCGCCTGAAGCGCCCAGATCTAGCCTCATTGGGCCTTGATTCTTGCTCAAGGACTATTCCACAGTTTTGTTCACATGATAGTACCATCATTGAGGAAATAATGTCAGTAATTGAAGTTGGGAAGACCCAGCTTACCACGAGTAGTTGGTTGCCTCAGTGAACAATGTGCGATGCAACCTACTGAACCCTTTGTGGATATGACACCTCGAAGAAGAATAATATGCAGCAACTCGGATCGTTTCCTACTCTATGTACTAATGGACTTAAAGTAGTTGTTTACTTTGCTTGCAGTATTGGGACTATGTAGTATCTCGTACCAAGTTGTGGCTAGCCTGCTCAAGGTCTTGCACTGTGATCATCTCTTGGTCTTCCTGAGATCCAAGCAACAAAACGTAAACACATACGTACGAAGCTCCTTTGCAGCTTTCTCAAATCACACTTGCCATTGTGTTGGTGATGCAAATACTCATTTTAAAAAGCAGCAAAACCCGACTCCTTACGCAATAAGCAAGGGATGGGTATCAATATCGCTCAAAAACATTCAATCGTGGAGACTGTCGGCTCAAAGGTCGTAATTCGTAAAGTTAATACAGCTCCTTCGACGACGAGGAAGTAGTGTATGCCTGAGGACCAAGCATTCAGGCTCAGGCATCGTCATCGAGGACAATGATAGTATTTTCTGTAGAGGTTGCCTGCGTAGTGTCCAACCTTGCTGGACTTGGGTTTGCCTTTGTGTCTTGCGTTTCCGTAGCTGTATGACCGCGCTGACTTGGGCGAGTGGGCAGTGGAGCTTCAGGTTTGGCCAGCCAGCTCCCATCCTCCTTGACCAAGATGGCCTTTGTGTCCAGTGCCCCTTGAGCCTCCAGCTGCTTTCGCACCTCAAGGAGGAAACCGTCGATGATGAGGCTTTGAGGTCGTGCATCTTTCCTGCAGATGGGGCATTTCCATTGGTCAGGATTTGTCATTGAACTACCTTTGACCCGGGCTGTGCGACTTAGGAGGAATGCTTCCAGATCGAAACACTCTCGGTGTTGGCATTACTTCCCAAGAACGGATGTCACCCACAACGTCGACATGAACGGATCCACCAGGTCAATACTCACAATTGAGTCCGCAATCACTAGATCATCGTCGTCCTCCTGGCTGCCTTTTCGTGATAAGGCACCCATGATTGAATCTTTGATCTGCTTTGATGAAGCGGTCTCTGGCATTGATACTACCTGCTCATGCGTTGCAATGCGAATAATTTCAAGACACATATAATACACTACACTCTGCTCTTGAGGGGTCAGGATAATGCAGATCTTAACCTCATTTGGTCCCTCATGTAAAAGATCTGTCACATCTGTGCTGAGGTCGAGTCCATGGTGAGCCTTGCGTTGGAAGTCAACTCCGAAGTCCCCATTGATTGAAATCGACAAGCACTTAGGCCAGGTCGTCGGGGCAGATGCGGCGTCTTCATCAAGCCACTCGGTAGATTGTTCCGATGTTGATCGTTTCATACACTTTAGTCGGAATTGAACCAACCCAGCTGCAACCTGTAGTTTTGGGAACCCAAATGCCTCATTGCTAGGGATCTTGCAGACTTTGTTTGCCATGAGTTCCGGAGAAAGATCAAGGTTCCACGCGAATAAGTCCGAATTGATTTCAAAGGGCTGCGACAACATGATGATCTGCTCAACGTAACGATAATACCGCAATGCTTTCTTGTCGACTGGATCGAATTCTGGATGATAATCAGGAACATGCGACTCGACCTGATGAATTGCGATACGATTAGGGGTTGGCTGGGCAAGAGCTGGCAATACGTGTCTGTGATCAGGAGGGAAGAATCGGTCGGGCTGAGGTTGAGGCTGAGGTTGGCTTTGAGGCTGAACTTGTCGAGGGTGGGTTGGAGCTCGAAATCGAATGGGAGGATGTGCCGAAGGCAGCTGCTGGCTAGGATGGGACAAAGGCTGGGTGACGAGCGGCTGTCGGGTATGCACCGGTGGATTACTGTGCACCGAATTTGTGCTTGCCATATGTTGTGCGAGGTATGCGGGTGTACTGAAGGGCATTGTTGTTGACTGGGTAGGAGAATGGTATTGCACCGGTTCGGCCTGCACACTGGTAGTTGGAGTTAAATGTTGAAAAGCCAGCTGGGACGGAAGATGTGCTCTAGTAGTAGACGAAGGGATATGATGATTACTAGTGCCCACGGAGGGAGCAGGCCAATAGTTTAAATTTGGAGGTTGGTTCATAAAGGGAGCATTCGTTGTGGTGCTAGCAGCATACGAAGCAGCGAGATGAGCGTTCTGTGCCGAAGACATACTTGGTTGAGATTGGTCGGCAGGGTGAATGTATTGGGATGGCATCTGAGGTTGTTGGGTGAGAGCTTGTGGATGTGGTTGATGCTGAACAGCAGTAGTATGGGTATTAGGTGCATGGAGCTGAGCGAAACGAGCACTCCAGGCCTCAACCATGTGGTGTTCTGACGCGTATGAAGTAGGGGAATTCAATTCCTGTTCAAAGATGGCTAGGGCGTAAGCCAGCGAACCTGAGTCTGCGAATTGGTCGCGAAGAAGTGACATATAAAGTGATTTTTGGAGAATTGGTGATGGTAGATCAAGCCAACGTTGAAGTTCTCGAGGGCAAGGTGGATAGCCTCGGGCAGCACAAGTAGCTCTCACTTGAGGGAATTTGGTACTGAGCAGGTTTAAAAAGGAGCGGACTTTTTCGAGGCGGGGGGACGATGGAGCCGTAATCAAAATGGAGGAGGGTGTAGCCAACACGGAGGAGGATTCTGGGAATCTAAGAAATAGGTGTGCGACTTCTTTGGTGAGATGGCGTTGGGATCCGAGGATGGGTTCCAGCACCCCCAGGCCAGCGAAATGGGCAGGGGTTAATGCAACGGTCTTCAACGCTCCCGCCTTTCCCCAGCTCCAAGCACAGAATATAACATGGGTAGTGATGAAGAATTTGTCGTTGGCACTACAGGCATCGCGCAGCATAGCGAGCCTAGGAATGTCATTGACAGGCTCCAAGTCAAGTGTTCTAATTCCCAGGCGTTGAAGGACGTCAACAGCCCAATTGAAATGGGTCATGAGGGCTGTGGTAGTTTTAGGGACGGGGGAATTGTGAGGAGTTGGCAGCTGCACCGGGCCTCCAGTTGCCAGGGTTGAATCGTTGTTCCAAGACCTTGTCCGCCGAGCAGCGGTATCACGAACAGTGCTTGAGCGCTTCCTTGCGGGCTCAGCGTGGGGTTCTGGGAAAAACTCTGGCGTCGGAGGATGTAGAAAAGAAGACGCTAGTGTTGAGACTGGGGGATGCTGCTCGATAGAAGAAGGCTGAATGGAAGACCCGTGTATAGATTGGGAATCAGATGGCTGAGCGAGAGAGGGCCCGACCATTGGAACGGGTGTAGCCTGATCTTGGGGATCTTGTGGAGATTCCCCAATACATGAATGCTGAGGTGTCCGGGTGAGAGCTTGTGGTGTAGAGGGTGCAATGTGTGACATATTAACAAGGTGACTGGGCGGATCTGAGGGCAGTGTGACTGTAGCAGGAGTGGCAGTCGATCGTTGTACAGGTTTTGTTTTGTTTGACGGTGGTTGGGCCGCTTGGGGGCTCGGATGAGCTTGAGGATTGGACGAGGACATCCATGATCGCTGAGGGGCACCGAGGAATAGATTTGAAGTAGTATTAGAGATGGCGAGGTTTGTGGCCGGAGAGTTGGCGGTAGGCGGCCTCATACTGAGTTGGTAGCGATGCGAGTGACAGTGCCGGTGGTTGGCACATGGGCATCTTTATAATGGGATATAAATTAGGATGAATAGAATGGGGCAAAGAGAGGTCTGGCAAACATACTGTTTAGTTGCATTATGCCCTTGTGAAGGCAAAGATCATGTTCCATCATCCATGTCGTCGTTGGAAGTGCGGGTGGCGGTCGCCCAAGTCAAAGCTGCGAACACGTTAAGCGCCCGCGACGAAACTCTGCCTGATGACATTGACAAGGCTGGCGGCTGCTGTGCAGTGCATGTTGCGAAGGTGAAGGAAGAGGCAAAATCACGTGAGATTCTTTTAGTGTGAGAGCTCCGCTAGTATCCACTAGTACCGAAAAGGCTAATTTGTAATATCGCTAGTCATACTAGTGTGAATGCCAAGTCCAAATCACACCCTAAACTAGATTGGACGTTGGTGCACTGTGCACTGTCCGAGTCGTGGCAGTAGCACCTCGTCTTCCTGCTACTACTGGCCAGTGGCGTTTTGGTTCAAATCTGAGCCTGAGCCGCTTCAACGTCTTTACCAGCATCTCCCGAGTCCCCAACTGTCTGTGTCTGTAAGTTATCCTCCCGTAATTTGTTCATTATACTCTCATTGTTATTCCTTGTCATTTTTGCTTTGGATGGCTGGTGTCTCCTGAGTCCTGTCAGGTTTTCTTTTACTCGTAACTTGTCCCTGCTCATGTGTGTCACGGCCCTGTCCTCTCCCGTCCTCATGTTCTAAATGACACCTGAAGCCCCGAGCCGGGTTCGCGCAACGTCGACCTCAACCTCAACCTCAATCTCAACAGCCACCACATTCACAGACACGACGTCGCTATATCCTTATCTCACTGTGCCACCCATCCACCCCTCCCCTCGACATTATCATCTTTCTTCCTCTTAACATGCAGACATCTGACACTCTGCGTGGTGTCGCTGTCGCTTTCTTTCTGCTTCAATCCAGCTTCCATGTTAACAACTCCACAACATGACCCTCCAACTTCCTCCCCGCCAGGGCGCTCAATTGTCCCCCGGCGACATCCTTGTTGTCATTCGTACGCATGCGCGCCTACACCCTTCCACAAGTCTCCCATGCTAAGAACGTTCTAGATGACTTTGACGCCCGAAGCCCTGATGAATTGACTCTCCGCAAGACCGATCATATCGAGTTGGTCGAGCTGGATAATGGCTTTGGTGATGGGTGGTACTTGGGGCGACACTTGGGTTTGGGTGTAACTGGTTTGTTTCCCGGAGGTACGATTTCACCATCCCATCACACAATCTTCACCATGGACCAGGGCTAAAACAAGGGTTAGTTTATACTGCGAAACTTCCTCCTCAATTCACTCCATATCTCTCAGCAAGCACAACCGCCGCCACCCTCAAACCGAACGACCCACCAAAGATCGAGACATCTGCTCCTTCTCCAACTTCTACTGAACCACCTCCCCCAGTCTACACCCAGATCGCCAACCAAACCACTGCGGCTAGGTATTCTATTTCATCCTCGTCTATACCCTCCTATCCCACAGTCCCTCGAAGTATCGGACAAGCCCTTTCTGGCTCCTCGGGTGGGGAAGACTCTCCTGTCATGAATGAGACTCTCAGCGTTATCGACGAGCACATCACCGATCTCAGCACTCCCCGCCAGAGCCTTGCCCCACCTCGCCCTCTTACCGAAGATTCTGAAAGTGACTATAGCAGCCACCTTGACCCCACGTCCTACTCCAATGTTGCAGGCCCAGAAACAGACAGTGAGGAGAATGATCCCTTGACTGAGGCTCAGGTCAAACAATGGGGTCCCAAAGAGACCGCCGATCATTTACGCTCACTCGGTGTTGACCCCAAACATTGTGATATCTTCCAAGAGCAGGAGATCACTGGTGATGTCTTACTGGAGATGGATCAATCCTTCATCAATATGAAAGAATACGACTTCGGCCTAATGGGTCGACGACTGAAGACATGGCACAAAATTCGTGAATTTCAAGCGGAGGTTCGTAGCGCTCATGACTCTCGGAAAGGAAGCCTCAAGCACAACACCTCGAATGAAGATGTTGCCCGTATGCATTCTAGGGGACTGTCTGGCACTACCATTCTCCCTAGAATTCCCAGCTTGATGGAGGAGCCTGGTTTATCCATCCGGCCCCCAGCACCCTATGTCCATTTATCTGGAGATCCTCCCATGTCGCCAAGCTCCTTCGCCCGGGCAAATCTAGGTGCTGATACTCCTCCACCCCCCTGGCGATCATCCATGGCTGCAGACAGTCCCACCAGACCATCAGCTGCTTCAGTTCGGGAGCTGTCCCACTCTCGCCGTCATTCCTCCATTGAAGTTGTCAAAAACGCCCATCATGATCTACATTCAACGACATCCACCTCGATGTCCTCGCATAAGAAAAATCCTTCCTTCGATCGGGACTGGTCCATGAGCAATGCCAAGACCGCAAATACCGAGACTAGTACCCCATCACTTCGACTCAACACTGGCACCAAACGGGAAAGCTTGGATCTCGCCACCGACCTACCATTCGACAGCGAACGCGCTGATCCGGACCTAGATCGTGGGTATTTCAGTGGTAACGAGGTCGACAATCGAAAAATTCGAAACCTTCTTAGGAAACGAGATTCCGTGGGCAGTCCCTCTCATTCTCGCCAGTCGAGTCTTCTTGATGACCCATCCAAAACGGCTGTGGCAAAGCGACATTCTCGCCTGAGCAGCGTCGACTCCACCAGAGACCGCAGCAGTACTCCTCTTTCCCCGGCAGCTAAAGCATACCACAGCCGGGCTTACAAAGGTCGCTTTCGTTCGGCTAGTGCCCGAAGTCTCAATCTGCAAAAGTCTCCTATCGCCCCATCACCCACTGTTACCAATTTGGAAGATGAGAATTTATCATCGGTGTCGTCTCCAAGGGTAAACAGCACTGTTCCTTCACCAGGAACCACCACCAGCGTGCCGTGGACCGCTTCACAAAAAGCTAGGAAGTTTCTCGGCTTGAGGGCTGCTTCTGAAGCTGTGACGGGCAATGAAAAGGATGCTGCAGTCGGACTAAACATCACATCGGAGCCGTTAAGAGAGTCTCCTACTGCTTCCACCGCTGGTTCCCTGACACCCTCGATCGCATCGAAAAGTCTGGAAGTTGACAGTACGGACAATTTGTCTAAAGGCACAGGTGACCAGTTATCAGTAACAGGACCGCTTCTCCACACTAAGACTCCTGTCAGGACGAAGCCTAAAACTAAACAGCAGACAAGTGCATATAGACGTGGCTTGTTGCACCTGTCTCCAGCAGAAGCTCGTCAGCATTGTGACCACCACGGCTGGATGAAGAAGAAATCAGCTGGACTAATGGCAAGCTGGAAACCTCGCCTCTTTATCCTTCGTGGCCGGCGGTTGTCCTACTACTATTCCGAGAATGACACAGAGGAGCAAGGTATAATTGACATCTCGGGACACAAGGTTCTTGTAGCAAATTCCGACCCTATCATCACAATTCATGCTACCATAACCGGGGCGGCGCTTTCTCCATCTGTTGGAGGTGGAAGCTCTCCGGAAAAGATATCACCAAACACACCACGCACTCCTAGTGGAGGTACTCCATTCTACTTCAAACTTGTTCCACCCAAGGCCGGGGCTTCGAGAGCTGTCCAGTTCACCAAGCCAACGGTATATTATTTCCAAGTCGATAATATCAACGAAGGGAGGAAATGGATGGGTGAGATAATGAAAGCGACCATCGAACATGATCTTTCGAGTTTTGAAACAACGAACCGGCAAACCACAATCAGCCTGGCTAAGGCACGGGCGAGAAAGGAACGGCCGCCAGCATTAAAGGGAACGGAAGACATCTCGGAGCTGGCAGAGAGACCCACCCCTGCTGAGGAAAAAGATCAACAAGAAAGTGGCTTGAACATAAAAGGCCTAGAGTTCAACGACTCGAAGCTCGACCTGGAGTTGGAACGAGTCGACTCAGTGGATCGAAACCACCCACTGAGTGTGCACAACTCAAAGTAGCGACATAATAATGATTAGGATGGTGGATTGTGGATTGCCCCATTTCCGTTATGTATAGATACTTATTTTACTTTACCAGGACATAATTAATAATGACCGATTGTTCTTGGACACTCTATCACTTCTGCTCAGTACATGGCAAATGCAACAGCCGACTTTATTTCGCCCCCCATGCCTTGGATCCGAGTGGACACCCTTGAATACGTACCTTATGTACCACCATACATCACATTACTACCTACCTATGTACCTAGGAAGGTATCTATAGGCATGTTTGGGGCCAGAGACTCTCATTATTAAATATCCCACTCTTGATTAATCAGTCGCCAACCCTTCTTAGCAGTATCAGGTCATCCACACCCATCTGCTTTCCGTGATGAGTGGACGTGCCGAGGAACAAAGCCCTCCCCGTGGGCCACACACGGGTCCAGGTCACAAGGTAACCTAAAGAGACGCCCAACCGCTTAGGGTCGATGCCCGTTCACCCGTGTTCTCCGAAGATCAAACGCGCATGTTCTCCACATTTGCTTGACTTTCAAACTTCTTTGGTACGGAGTAAACACTCCCTGTCTTTCGTCATGTCGTTTCTGGTTCCTTTCGATGTTTTCTGATGGCTCAATGTACATACTATTCTTTGCAAGCAGGTTGCTGCGATTTCTCGTCCCCTTAGCTCTTTGCTTGACCACATATCTGTATCTATATGTAGTATTTCACGCCTGTGCCTTCCCTTCGAAAGATGCATCTCGCTTGAGCGCCTGGTCTCAGACATTCAGCCAGCACCGGCCATTTTCTTCGACACCAGAGCCGCAATTCGACTCCTTACGTGCCCCCTTCCGATTGCTTGTCTTGGCTGATCCTCAACTGGAGGGTGACAGCTCTCTTCCGTCACCAGAGAATGCATTTCTCGCCAAATT
>Ga0105237_10009656_pt1 | contig 10326 bp, 13 predicted proteins | sample KBSC24metaG_FD_81520 | JGI IMG/M metagenome (GOLD analysis project Ga0105237, IMG submission 81520) | Corn rhizosphere microbial communities from Kellogg Biological Station, Michigan, USA - KBS C2-4 metaG | ecosystem: Host-associated > Plants > Roots > Rhizosphere > Soil | place: Michigan, USA... | reverse complement strand
GACCAACTGATCCGGAAAGAGGAGCTGCCCTATGCTCTCGCTGGCTGAATTCCAGTTCACCCTGGCCGCCGACTTGCTGGATGGCGGCATGCGGACCGCCTATCTCCTTCCCGGAGACCCCGCCCTAGTCAGAGAGGCGTTGCGCATCCACCGCAACACGGTGATGTCGGGCCTGACAAACGCGCTGCGCATCAGTTACCCCACAGTCGCCTGGCTCACAGGTGAGGATTTCTTCGACCAGGCAGCACTGGAGTTCTGCAGCAAATATCCGCCGCGCGGCGCCTGCCTGTCGGATTATGGCGGCGGCTTTGCGGAATTTCTGGAAGGATATGCGCCTGCCGGCTGCCTGCCCTATCTCGCTGATGTCGCAAGATTTGATCTGGCTATCGAGCGATGCGCCAACGCCGGATATCCCGCCCCCATTTTCCTGACCCTGGATCTGCAAACCGCCATCGAGATTGACGGCTCGCTCATCACCCTAGCCGTGGAATATCCGGTAGATCAGTTGCGGGACGCCTACGACGATGGTGACCCGGACGGCCTTGAGTGTCTCGACATGTCCCCCGCCGCTCAGAACTTTGCCATTTGGCGCGATCGCGATGGCACTTCTGTCAGGCAGCTGACAGCACCCGCCGCCACGTTTCTGGGCGCAGTCTTGCGGGGCGAAAAGGCCGACGCCGCCCTGGCCGCGACCTTGCTGCATGCCGAACCCGAAGAGGCCCTTGCGGCGATCCGCACCGAGATATTTGCCGCGCCATACGTGCGCATCCAGTCCCAACCCCACGGAGAGTTAGAATGATGACCATGGACCTGGCGTACCGCTCCGCACGGACACCTCAAGCCCTGGCCGACCGAGCCATCGGCCTGCTGAATGCTATTCCATACAGCGCCATTGCCCTGATTGCCCGGGCTGCGACCTTCAGCGTCTTTTTCCGCTCCGGCACGCAGAAATTATCGGATTGGAGCGCCACCCTGATGCTGTTCGAGAATGAATATCATGTGCCGGTTCTGCCGCCGCATGTCGCGGCTTATATGGCTGCCGGCATGGAATTGGGCGGATCCATCCTGATCCTGCTTGGGCTGGCGACCCGCCTCAGCGTGTTGGCGCTGCTTGGCATGGTGCTGGTGATCCAGACCTTCATCTATCCGGAAGCCTGGCCGGACCACATCCAATGGCTGGCTTTCATGTTCATCCTTCTGGCGCGCGGCCCGGGCTTGATTTCCCTGGACGCGGCTATCGGGCGCTGGCGCCGGCCGATGTAACCCGGAAGTTTCACGCGCGAACTGCTGAACGGAAATATTCCGGGGACCAGCATTGGACAAGACAGCCATCGTTATTGCCGACACCACCGGCGCCATCCGCTTCTGGAGCAAGGGCGCCGAGACAGCTTTTGGTTACCCGGCAGAGAATGCCCTGAGCCAGACCCTGGACCTCATCGTGCCGAACGAATTCCGTGAAGCACATTGGTTGGGCTTTCATCGTGCAATGGCCGCAGGCTCTGCGGCCACCGAGGGGCAGGACATCACGCTTCCGGTTCGCACGGCCGATGGCAGGATTCAAAACACTGCCGGTAAGCTTACGTTTTTGCGGAAAAGCGATGGCGGCATCGCGGGCGTCATGGTCATTTTTGGATAGATAGCGCTTGGCGGTGATTTTAGAGGCCTCCGCTGTAACCGCCCCGCATGACCCGCGAAATCTCTATCAGAATTCACATCTGACGGGATTTGCTATGAAACGCATTCTTTGCGCGCTTTTACTGGCGCTCGGCCTTTCTTTGCCTGCCTTCGCCAACCCCGATTTCGATCTCGGGCCGGCCGTGGGCGCCACTGCGCCTGACATCGGCACACTTGCCGATAGCACAGGAGCGCCACGCTCCCTTTCATCAGTCATGGGCGAAAAAGGATTGGTGCTGTTCTTTTACCGCTCCGCCGCCTGGTGTCCTTACTGCCAACTCCAGCTGATGAACCTCAATAGCGGCGCGGCAGATATTGCCAAGCATGGATACGGACTCGCCGGCATTTCCTATGAAAAACCGACGGTCAATGCCAATTTCATCGCCCAGAACAAGATCACCTATCCGCTATTGAGCGACCCGAATTCCGAAATCATCGACCGCTATGGCCTGCGCGATCCCCAGTACAAGAAAGGCAGCCGCGCCTATGGGGTGCCGCGCCCAATCATCTTCATCCTGGATCGCGACGGCACGATCCTGGCAAAGCTTTACGAGGATAATTACATCAAGCGCCCTCCGGTCAGCCTGGTGCTCGAGACGCTGGACAAGGTTTCCAGCCGGACACGCTGACAATTGGCCGGAAAAGAGAGCGTGGATTTAACTGACGGAAGACCGCTGCCGCGCGGGACCGAGTTTCCCTACAGTTGCTCTGAGAGGTCTGTGTTTTCGCCAGCCGCGTCGGCCCTCCCTCCGCTGTCGCGGCGGGCCGGCTGGGCATTTTTGTTCGCTCGCAGTGCGAGCGGACAAAAATGGTGCGCCCTAGGGGAGTCGAACCCCTCTTGCAAGATTGAAAATCAGGGAAATACAGCCGAAATCAATAGGTTACGGTGACTAACCTCCTTAAAGACCGGCTTTGATTTCAATGGCTTACATTTCCAGTGTCTAACCTGCTGCTCGGTACGACGGTCCTTCAAGACCTTCTCCTTCGGCACACCGACCGGCCAGCGTTGCAGCGAAATTTCTTCCGAACATCTCGGCGCCACGCAGGTCGCCCGTCGCGAAGGCTTGTTCAGGGGCTATCCCATGGGCTGCCTGAGCCATCGCTCCGGTCCAGGAACCGAGGCGATTGACCGCCTGTTCGGGGATGTCACCCTGCATGGTGCCCGGCAAGAAGGGATTACCAATCCAAATCATCCCATGTTGCATCGAGAAGACGAACATGGACATCAGGGTACTGAGTTTGTCGCCCGAAGGGAGCGAAGAGACTGTGAAGCCTGCAGCAAACCTCCCCTTCAGACTTTGGGAACGCCAAAGACCGCCGGTTGAGTCCATGAACGACTTGAACGGGCCGAACGCGCCTCCGAGATAGGTCGGCGATCCCAGGATCAGGCCGTCAAAGTCCGTCAGCACCTGCGGCGCTTCTATCTTCTCCAGCGGCAGTTCCTGCACGGTCATGCCTGAAATAGAGCGTCCTCCACTGGCGACGTGGTGCGCAAAATGGGCGGTGTGCCCATGCGGGCTGTGATAGATGATACCCACCTTCTTCATGTCATGCCCCGATGGCCGCGATGGCCATTGCGGCCAGATACAGGCCGATTCCGAATACAGAATGATTTGCCAGGCTCTTAAGGCTGTTGCGCAGCGGAGCGTTGGTTTTGGTTGATGCGATACCAGCACCCAATGCCGGCTGCATCACCAGCAACGGCGCGGCGACCGTGAAGACACCCAACAGCATAGCCGGTCCGAGCGACGGCGACGCAATCCATTCACTCCCGAATGCCAGGACCAGCAACCCCGCGAAGCCGACCCCTATGACATAGTGGGCAGACCATCCCAACCAAACCTCACCCGTGACGGGCGCTGCCTTGGCTATCGAAGCATGGCACCACTGTCCGTCGCGCCAATGACCAATCCAGCGGCCCAGCAAACCAAAGGGTTGAATCGGCACGCCTGCCTTTTTGAGGACCAGCAGCCATACATCCATGATGGCCGTCGCGCCCGTGCCTATGAGAATCGTCTGAGTTAATGTTTCAAGAGTCATGGTGTTTCCTTTCTTCGACTTGTTTGGAACGGTGAATGGCCATACCCTGCCACCTCAAGTTCACTTGAGGTCAAGCCCATGAAAGACCTGGATATTGCAGAGGTGGCGCGACGGACCGGCATTCCCGCTTCCGCCCTTCGCTTTTACGAGGAAAAGCGTCTGATCCGCCCTGTAGGTCGACGCGGACTAAGGCGGCTTTTCGACCCGGAGGTTCTGGAGAGACTGGGCGTCATCGCCCTGGGTCAGGTCGCGGGTTTTTCGCTGGACGAGATGGCGCTGATGTTCGGTACCGGCGCAAAACCGAACATCGACAGGCGCGCGCTGGCCGCGAAGGCCGACACGCTCGATAAGACCATTCGCGAACTTATCGCGCTGCGCAACGGGTTGCGTCATGCAGCCAAGTGCCCTGCCCCCAGCCATTTTGAATGTCCGACATTCCGCAAGCTAGTACGAGCTGCCGGAGGCGGCTCGCTTCGTTCGAGATCCCGAAATAGACGACTGCGCCCAGGATCGTGACCGGAGCCAGACGCCCTTTCTGAGCGCTTTTTCATTTCTATCGGAAGCTTCCTTCATCCCCCCTAGAATTGGGATTGTGATAGCCAGGCCTCAAACGAGCACCTCTGAGCGACATTTTGCATTTGGCCTAGCGGCTAGCGGGCGCAAAGTTTCCCTCGAGGAACTGGCGTTTTGGCGGAAGAATGGCCTGCTTCCCGCTCTCGCCAGCTATGGATCCAAGACACCGGTGCGAAGGTATTATTGGTATGAGCCCGATATTTTGGCCCGCGCCGGAAGGAGACAGACAGTTTTCTGCCGCCACGATTGGCTCTTGTTCTGTGAAACATGGGGAATTGTCGGACTTCGTCTAGATTTTAGCGTATACAAACCAAGCCGCTTCGCGGCTTCGGTCTGGCTCTGGCAGCCCCCCGTTCACATCGACCTACTAGCGGGTGCGCGGATGCCAATCTACTTCTTCCATATTCGGGATGGAGATACAGTAATTCTTGATGAAGAAGGGGCGGAGTTTGCAGACACTGTAGCTGCGTCCGAAGAGGCGCGGGCGAGCGCCAGTGACTTGGCGAGCGAGTTAGTACGCGAGGGGCATTATAGCCTTTCCTCGCAAGTTGAGTTGACGGACGAGGACGGCGCCGTTCTGTTTATCGTGCCGCTGAAACTGTTTATCTCGCGACACTAGAGGCAAGCACCGCCGCGATGGCAAAGAAGGCACCAACAGACCGACGCAAGAACCCGGCACACCGCTCAAAACTCGCAGCAAGCGGACCCGGTTAGCGCTTACCACGTAGTTCGAAATGGGACACGCTGGGAAGTTGAGAGGGACGGCGCATCCCCGGTCTGCTTTGCGCCAAAAGTGCAAAGCGGTTTGCACCAAAGGCCTGCTTATTTCTTCTGCGCTTTTGACCAGGCGTTCACCGCGTCCAGGGTGTTGGAAACATGATGGTCCGGGTCCAGGGCACGATAGGCATAAACAATCGTCCCGTTCGGGGAAATCACGTAGGAGGTCCGGTCCGATATGGACAATAACGACGACAATTGGGCGTCATAAGCTTTGGTTATGGCGCCGGTGGCGTCCGCCGCCACAGGAAAAGCACTCCGGCATTCCTCCACCGAAAACTTGTTCAATGTTTTGATGTTGTCCCGGGAGACGCCGATCACGCTTGCGCCCAGCGCCTTGAACTGGGGCACGGCCTCCGCGAAATTGTGCGCCTCGATGGTGCATCCGGCGGTGAATGCGGCTGGATAGAAGTACAGGACCACTGGCCCTTGCTTCAGCGCGTCGGCAAGCAGGAATTGAAACTCCTTGCCGCCAAGGGTCGCCTGCACGGAAAAGTCGGGAGCTTTTGCGCCGACCTTCAGCGCCGCTTCCGCCGGTACGGGTCCCGCCGCCAGCATAAGGCCCAGCAAAAGCCGTTTCATGGCTCACCCCTTGTCAACTCAAGCTTTCTTACGAAAGTGTGGGAGAAATGGATCACCCCTGTCGAGTACGGGCTGACCATAGGCAGATATTCATTCTGGGCGGGCGCGCCGGGGCGCAGGCCTGAGACCTGTTCGCTTGCCGCAGTATTGGATAACTTTTGGGGCGGTTTGGCGATCCTTCGCGCACAAACTCTCGTACTTCCTTCGACTGACTTTTGAGGAACGATGTTCAACGGATTTTCCCGGGTCTGGACCCCAGTCCTGCGCGCCCATCAAATAGAAGGAAAACCCAGGCTGGTTCATCTTGCCAGTGAGCGCCTGGTTCTATTCCGCAATGAGGGAGGAAAGGTCGGCGCTCTGCTGGATCAATGCCCTCACCGGGGCGCTTCACTGTCGCAGGGCCGCGTCACCCCGGCGGGTCGGATTGAATGCCCATTCCACGGATGGCAATTCGACCGATTGGGTCATGCCTGCCATGTCCCCCTCAACCCGAATGCCAAGCTTCATTTCTTGTCGGCAAGAGCGCTACCCGTCCGTGAGATCGGCGACCTGGTGTGGATCTATACCGCGCCTGGGACGGAAGACGTCGCGGAGCCCCTGGTGCCCGCCGGCCTGGTGAGTCCCAGCCTGTCCCGCACCTATGTTCAGCGCGTGTGGCGTTGCCACTGGACTCGGGCAATGGAAAATATGCTGGATAGCCCTCACCTACCCTTCGTCCATCGCCGAACCATCGGCAAGGCTATGCGCCAACGCATGACTCCAACTTCGCAAATGGAAATCGTTTGGGAGGATACCCCCTATGGCGGCCGGGCAGATGCCAGGATGGACGGGCATGCGGGAGGAGCCGTTCTTGAGTTCTTCAAGCCAAATATCATGGTCTTGAACATTCCGGTTCCGGGCAAGATGCTCACAATTCACGCCCTGGTCGTGCCGGAACGGCCGGGACATACCCGTCTCATTATCTGCCAATCGAGGGATTTCGCTCGGTGGAGAGTATGGAACCCGTTTTTCTACTGGATGAACAAGCGGATTGCTGACGAGGACAAGAATGTAGTGGAGTCGGCCGGGATCGAGGAAGTACCGCCGGCCGCAACGGAATATTCCGTGGCGTCCGACCGGGCAACATTGCAGTTTCGGAAATATTACTATGAAGAACTACGGACATCCGAAATTTAGCCGGCTTGCCGAATGACCAATCAATGTCCGCTTTGCGCCAATAGCGTACATTCGGCAGGGGGAAAGTTGACCTAACGCTTTGCTGGCTTGCGGTTGATTAGGTAGAGGGCAAAGATTCCGGTAGGCCAGAGACCTATCAGACCTACTTCCCACATCCTCTGATGACGATATTCGGCGAAGGTATGGGAACCGCCAAGCTTATCACAATAGCCGGTACCACATGGCCGATATGGTGCGCTGGGAAACGCGACTAAGCCGCTCAAGAAATAGAGTGCCATAAAGCTGAAAATCACCCAGCTAAACAACTTTCTCCGGTTTGCCATTTCCCCGTCCTCGATCAGCTATGATAGCTCAAATTTCGCTAGGGAGTCTGACGGATTGTCAGTTCGAGCTCACATTGCCTGGCTAATGTGTGCTTTGCGCCAATAGCGGACCAAGCGCATGGCAACCGCCGTTCACATGACGCACTAGCATCTTAATTAAAGGTCGATGATACCACGCTTCAGCGCCAACGTGACAGCTTGAGTCCGATCGCCCACGTCCAACTTTGCAAAGATGTTCTTGAGATGCGCTTTCACAGTATCCTCGGACACCGCTAGCGTTGTGGCAATTTCCTTGTTGGCCTTGCCGTTGGCCACGAGTTTCAGGACGCTTATCTCGCGCTCGCTCAGGCCATCCTCGCCGGAGCGCAATGCAATTTGCTGGGCAATATCTGGTGGCAAATAACGCCGTCCCGCGTGGACCACGCGGATGGTATCCAGAAGCTCCCGACGCAGAGCGCCTTTCAATAAATACCCGGAGGCTCCGGCCCTCATCGCACGCGTCGCCTGCACGTCGCCAGCGTAAGTCGTTAGAACAATGATGCGAGCAGCCGGAAACTGGTCGCGAATTTGCGCGATGGCGTCCACACCATTCAAAACTGGCATCTGCACGTCCATCAACGTGATGTCCGGCCTCAGCTTTCCGAACGCTTCGACTGCTTGTTTGCCGTTTTCGGCTTCACCGACAAGCTCCATATCCGGTTGCGGCTGAAGGATGGCAGCTATGCCCTCCCGAAGCAGCGGGTGGTCGTCAACCGTCAGGATGCGAATCGGAGCCTTTTTTTGGTGCGTCATGTATTATCCTGCGGCAAAAAGCTGTCGCAAGAATTGCCAACGTTGGTCAGCACCTTTCGTATATGCGAAGACGGCAGGAACGCTGAGCTCAACCTCCGTACCCATGTTCTGGCGGCTCTCGAGTGCAAACTTCCCTTTGATTTTTTTGGCCCGTTCTTGCATCCCGGCAAGCCCGAAATGGCCTGGGCGCCCACCTCGCTCAACCATTTCAGCATTGATGCCAACGCCGTCATCGCGGATGGTAAGTTGAAGGCGTTTACGACTGTAAGCAAGCTTGACCTCTATGTTGGCGGCGCGTGCATGGCGATAAGCGTTGAGAATTGCCTCGCCCGCAAACTGTATGAGCTCATCGCATACCACCGGGTGTAACGGGCTAGGAGAACCCTCTATAATCACTCGGAAGTTCGCCGGTTCGCCGCATGCGACGTTCTTGGCAATGTCATGCATGGCCTGGGGAAGATCTTCACAAGCATGACGCCCGCGAAGATCGTGAACGCGATCACGTCCTTCAATCAACACCTCGTCAGCGCGAGACATCGCACTTTCAATCATTGCGCGCGCCGGCTGATCGATCGGAATCGCGTCAGCTACAGACTGAAACCGCAACATCAGCCCTTGGAATCCTTGAAGCAGAGTGTCATGCAATTCGCGGGCAATGCGTTCACGCTCAGCGAGACGGGCGGCGAGTTGGGACTGAATTCGCGCGGACACTTGGCTGAGTCGCATCTGTAGACCGAACCACAACAACGCCACCGCGGCTGCCACGCACAACCAAAAGAACAGCCGCGATTGCACAAAGGTCGGGGGTATCGTGAAGTTAAGCGTGGCCCCCTGATTATTCCAAACACCGTCGTTATTTGCGGCCTGTACGTGGAAGCGATATTCGCCTGGATTCAGGCCGGTATAAAAGGCCTGGCGGCGATTGCCAGCGTCCACCCAGTTGTCGTCCACGCCGTCGAGTTTGTATCGAAAATGCAGGCGGTCTGGCACGGCAAGGCTCAATGCGGTGTATTCGATTTCTGCTTTGGTAGTTCCCGCGGCCAACGAGAGGGCATGAGGAAAATCATACGTATTATCGTTCGCGGCCAATGACCGAATGGCTACGGGCGGCGGCAGTAGGTTGTGGTGCAGATTGTGCGGGTCGATCCACGCTAAGCCATTACCGGTAGTGAACCACACACGTCCATCCGGTCCTGCGGCGGTGCTGCTGCCGTAGATGGCGCCATATGGCGCACCGGGAAGGCCATCGCGGGAATCAATCAACTCATAACGAAATTCGCGGGGGTTGGAGTGCCGAACTGCGGATTCAAATGTGCTGGTTTCTATGCGCAGTATACCTGCTTGCGTAAAAATCCACGTGTTACCTTCGTTCGTACGGGCTATCCCTGTAACAACGGAGAGGGCGGGAATATCCGCTGAGTGAAGCGCATGGAACCTTTTGTGGTCATAGATCGCGATGCCAGACTCTCCGCCGACAATCAGGCCATGGGAGTCGGGGGTTATCAGCGTGATGTCTCCGATGTTGGGGGTGGCGCCCGAGAAATCCTCGATTTTGCCAGCACTGGCACGGAAGAGCGAGCCGCCAGAATAGCGGACCCACATGCTGCCATCGGGGTCCGCAATCAGTACGCCGGTCGCGGCCGTTTTTGGTTTGACTGCAACTTTCGTCCATTTGCTGCCGTCTTGCCTGAAAACACCAGCGTGAAAGACGGAAATCCAGATTGCGCCGTGACGATCTTCCGCCGCAGAATACACCTGCTCACTTCTGACACCTTCAGGCAGTGCTATTGGTGGCGCTAGGGTCCCATCTTGCTGCAGAAGCCGCACGCCGCTCTGTGAAGTCACCCAAATCTCGCCCGTCGCATCGTTGGTAAACAATCCGCGAAGGCGACCAAAGTCACAGACGACCTGTTCGGGGACACCGTTCGGAAGTATCCGGTATAGCGACCCAGTGCCATCCGTGGCGCGGCTATTTGTGTTGGACCAGCCGGTGTAGGCGTATAGTCCGCGCGGCGTGGCCTTGATTAGCCGGCCAGTGTAGCCGACTGGCACGCTGGGTTCGGTGACAACGTTGGCCGGTGTGAAGCGATCTAACCCAACGCTTGTGCCGACCCAAATATTTCCCTCTCTGTCTTCGAACATGGCATGGACGAGGTTCGAAGACAGGCCATCGACTTTGCTAAAGAAATCAAACCCACGTGCATCCGCACTTCGCGTCCTACCCACACCACCGCCGTCGAGCTTGGTGTACCAAACCGTTCCATTGCCATCGAGCAAGATAGGGCCAAACACCGGATGTGGTATTGGCGCAAGAGCCTGGGGAGGGTCCAAGGTTTCCCCCGAGGCTTCTTTGGTGAGTGGAAGCTCATAAAGTTTTTGGGTTACAGCG
>Ga0105237_10009655_pt1 | contig 10326 bp, 8 predicted proteins | sample KBSC24metaG_FD_81520 | JGI IMG/M metagenome (GOLD analysis project Ga0105237, IMG submission 81520) | Corn rhizosphere microbial communities from Kellogg Biological Station, Michigan, USA - KBS C2-4 metaG | ecosystem: Host-associated > Plants > Roots > Rhizosphere > Soil | place: Michigan, USA... | reverse complement strand
GCCGCTAAGGTTGATCGAGTGGATCAATGCGTCGCGTGCCACAGCGACCTCGATGGGCGGCTCGGCGATCCGGTGAAGGCCCTGCGGCAAAAGGACGACGTACACGGGCAGCACGGAATCTCCTGCGCCAATTGCCATGGCGGCGACCCGTCGCAGGAAACAATGGCGGCGATGGATCCAGCCAAGGGATTCGTGGCTGTGCCGAAACGTCAGGATATCCCGCGGTTGTGCGGCAAGTGCCATAGTGATGCCGCCTTCATGAAGCAGTTCGATCCCGCCGAGCGCACCGACCAGGAATCCGAATATAGCACCAGCGTTCACGGGAAGCGGCTCAAACAAGGCGATCAAAAAGTGGCCGTCTGCACCAGTTGCCACGGTTTTCACGGAGTCAAAGCGGTTAAGAATTCGACCGCTCCGGTGTACCCGCTGCAAGTTGCCGAGACCTGCGGCAGCTGCCACGCCAACCCCGGATATATGCAGTCCTATGGCATCCCCACCGACCAGCTGGCGAAGTGGAAGGCGAGCGTTCACGGCGAGGCCATGCTAAAGAAGCAGGACCTCTCTGCGCCCACCTGCAACGATTGTCACGGCAATCATGGTGCGGCCCCACCCAGTGTGGCCTCGGTGGCCAACGTCTGTGGCACGTGCCACGTCCGTCAGGCCGACCTATTCCAGAAGAGCCCGCACGCCAAGCCGTTCCAGGCACTAGGTAACGGCGCCTGTGTGCAGTGCCACAGCAACCACGAAATCCAACATCCCAGTGACGAAATGCTGGGGGTGGGGAAGCAGTCGGTTTGCGTGGATTGTCACTTTGAAGGTACGTCCAGCTACAAGGCGGCTGCGGCTATGAGCGGAGGGATCGGCGGTCTTGCGGCGCAGATCCGCGGGGCAGGGCAGATCCTTCAAAAGGCCGCGAACGACGGTATGGAGGTAAGCCGGTCTCAGTTCGATCTCAGAGAAGCCGAAAACCAGCTGATCAACGCGCGGGTTCTGATCCACAGTTTCGCACCCGGGCAGGTGGAGGCGGCAGTGAAGCCGGGGCTGGAAATCGCACGGAAGGCGAATCAAGCCGGCCTGGTTGCGCTGTCGGATTTCCAATTCCGGCGCAAGGGGTTGGCCGTGTCCCTGCTGTTCATTGCGATCGCCGTCGCCGCGATTTTTCTGAAGCTGCGTCAGATCGAACGCCGGCAGACGTCCAGCAGCTGAGTAAGGATCCGCGGGCGCGCCGGGTTCTCACTTCTCGTGGATCAGAGAAAGCAAATACATCACAATGCCCGCCAGCATGAGCGGGCACCCGATCATCAAGAAGCCCATGAACGCGAGCGGGTGCACCACCAGCAGTGAGGCGAGCTGGACCAGCAACCCGGCGCCGATCAAGAAGCTGGCCCACTTGATTCTGCGTTCGACCGTTTCCATGGCTACTGCTTTTCCTTCCAGAAGGTATCGTCTTTAAGCGACGCGACGTCGTGCACGAATTCGTGGCAGCCGCTCGAAACGCAGGATAGCTGATTAGCCTTTACCCGGCTCAGCAGATCGGGAACTTTGTTGTGCGCCGATCCTTCCTCAAAACGGCGCGCTCCCAAGTGGCAGTGGAGACACTCGCTGTTAGGAAATGGCTGGTACAACTTGATGGCTTCCGGTTTGGGCGCGCCGCGGATGTATTGCACCCACAGATGCTGGAGTCCCCGTGCCTTGGCTTTCACCCCGCCGAACATAGTGTATTCGGTGTGGCAGGTGTAGCAGGCGTGATCGCGCGGAATCCGGTTGTTCTGGAAATGGCGCGCGGGGACATAGCTCGGGTCGTCGATATAGAGGGTCCTGCCGAAGCCGTCCATCACGTGACAGGAAAGGCAGAAGCGGGTGGACGTCGCCCGGTCCATCTGTTCCGAGAACCCCGTCCACGCGGCCATCACCGGCAGCGCAAAGAGCGCGACGAACGCCAGAATCTTGCCTTCCCGCGAACGCGTGAGCTCGACACGGAAGCCGACAAACAAGGCGATCAGCGCCGCCGCGAGGCAGAACAAGAGTACGACGGACACCGGCATTGCAGGCAGTTATTCGCTACTTCGCCAGGCTGCGGTAGTAGTCGACCAGTTCCTTGATCTGGTCCGGCTTGAATTGCTTGCCGTAGGCAGCCATGCTCTGGCCCTTGCCGTCTGTGACTACTTTGATCATCTCTTGGGCGCTCATTTTCTCCGCCGCTTCGCGCGCGCTTACAATCTTCAATTTCTTGCCCATGGCGGTCTTGCCCGCGCCATCCGGGCCGTGGCAGGTAGCGCACTTATTCAAGTACAGGTCCTTGGCGTCTGCCTGCGCCCAAGCACTACCGGCGGCAGCCAGGAGCAATACTGCGCCAATCGCGGTGAGTTTTATCAAAAGTCTCATAAGTTAATGGTATCCGATCGGAAGATCTCCTCAGAATGCGTGCGTCCAGGCGATGGTTACCAGGTTCGCACCGAAGTTGTTGCCGGGCACGATTTGCTCGATGTAATAGGTCCGCTGCAACTGCAGTGTTAAGCGGCCCAGTTGTGGAACATCGTAATAGATCGAGCCGGTGGCGTATGGGAACTTTACGGGACCGTATAAGGGGAGTTCGCCGGCGATTTCACCCATTCCCGTGGTGCGCACGTAATTGCCGGTGATGTTGATGCCCAGGCGGCGCGTGGGCTCTAGCTTCAGCCCGGCCTGCCAGACCCGGTTCACGGTCTGATCCCGTAGCGCCAGATTCTTGGTCGGTGCCGGGCCGCGCAAAAAGTCAACAAAGTCCTCCGCGAATAAGCTGTCGTAACTGAAGCCGGCGAAGACCGAGTACCGCGGGTTAAACTCGTACGTGGCCGTGACGGCGTTGCTGCGAACAGTGCTACGGTAGCCCGTGTCAAGCAGTTTTCGGTTGCGCACCACGGCGCTGTCTTCGAGATAGAACTTGTCGGTGGGGCGCACGCGGGCGACGAACCGGCCGCCGATGTCGGTGTGCGGCGTCACACGGGTGTAAGAGGTCCCGTTAGTGGTGGATTCGACGTCCGCTCGAATCGTAAACACTTTACTGGGCTGATAGTAGACACTGCCGATGGGCCAAACGGTGTTGATGTGTTTAGTTCGCGTAGGGTCCAATACGCCGTCTTCGAGCATGCGGATATCGGTATTCAGGTAGCGAATTCCGGCACGGAACAGCAGCGAAGCCGCTGGCGTGAACGCCATATTCAAATCCAGCGTGTGGGCGGCTATGCGCCAGTGGTTCTGCGACTCTCCCGTAACCACAGTGCTTCCGTTGACGCTGCGAAAGTCGGCATTGCTATCCACTGTGAAGTGGGTATAGCGATAGTCGAACATCGTGCTCCACCATTCATTTAGTTTGTACGTCAAGCCCTGGTCCAATACCTGATTGGGCTCGGTAACTTGAGCGCGCGTCGAAAGGGAAATGGCATAGGAAGCATCGGCGGTGCCAGCCGTATTTGTGCGGGCGATCCCGTTCATACTCATGTCGAGTGAAGCCGGTCCGCTATAGCGGTAATAAAGATACGAGCCGCGCGCGTCCAGTCGGTGCAGGATCTTCCCGGTGTAAGAAAACTCGCTAACGGGCGTTTTGAGGCGCCGGAAATCGGACCAGGAAACGCCGTTCAATGGTTCTTTCCTGGTAGCGGCGTCATTCACATTGATGCTGAGCAGGGGCGATGTCAAATTCTGCCCGTCGACCGCATCTTCAAAAGTCTGGTAACCGAGGCGATAGTGCAGGGTCCAATCCTTGACGGTATAGTCGATGCCGCCGGTGACCCGGTTGGATACCTCATTGATGGGCGCAAACAGGTAGTATGGGTTGGCACGCGCGAATGCACCCCAGGCGTCGGATGATCCAAAATAATCCAGGGATCGCGTGGTGAACGTCGTCCCATCGCGCGTATTTCGGTAATATTCAAAACTGAACTTCAAGTTGTTGGTAGCGTGCACCAGCAGGTTAATGGAACCGAGCTTGCGCACGGTAGCCCAGTTATGGTTGTTGGTCAGTCCGCTCAGCCCGTTGGGGAGCGTCGCGGCGTCGTTGCGGTCCCAATAGGAATAGCTCTGGCGAAAATTCGCTCTCAGGTCGTAGAGCCGGCTCTTGCGCACCGTAAGTTGCAGGGCGGTGAAGGGATCGCCGCCGATTCCGCTGGCGGTGAGGGAGTAATCATCGGCGAAGCGGTTCTCGCCGTCTTTCGCCTTGCCGAAGAGGCTGAAATCGAGCAGACGTGGACCCTGGCGCAGATTGAACAACTCCTGGAATTTGGGCTGATAGCCACTGACGTCGGTGAAGCGGTAGCCGAAGGTGGCGGATCCAGAGTTTTCAAACCCTCCCCAAGAGAGCGGCCCGGCGCTATCTGGCGGCTTCGCGCTATCTTGCGCCAGCAGACTGCCTGTGAGCATCGCGAATGCAATTGTGATTGTGGTTTTCATCGCGTGTCCTCAGTGCAGGAAGTTGACGTCAAAGTTCGACCCGTGGATCGCGGCATGGCAACGCGTGCAGTCGCCGCGGGTCTGAAAGCCCAGCCGCCCGTGCGGCACGTTGGCGGCGAACGGATCCACGTGGCACTGCAAGCACAGGAACCGGGTCTCGCGCCGGATCAGCAACCTTGCATTCACGCTGCCGTGCGGCGTGTGACATGCCGTACAACCTTCCACTTTCACTGCGGAGTGCTCGAAGACAAATGGCCCGCGTTTCTCGATGTGGCATTGGGTGCAGGTTTCCCAGCCGCTCTGGCGGAGCGTGGCCCGATTGGAAGTGCCGTGTGTATTATGGCAGTCCGTGCACTTCATCAAACCTTCCGGAACGCGATGATGCGTGGGCAGAGCGAACTGGGCCTGTATGTTGCCGTGGCATCCAAAGCACAATTCCGGCTGGGGCTTAATGAGTTGGCTATTGTGCAGCCAGCGGTTCTCTTCCGGCAGCTTAGGAACATTGAAGAAATTGCCTTGGGCGGTCCCCAGGCGTTCGGCTTGAGGGTTGTTTCCGGCTTCCACCAGATGTATCGAGTGGCAACTGTTGCAGGCAACGCCATGCTGGATATGAGGGGAGTGCGTGAAGTCCTTCTGATCGCGGTTGCTCTGATGGCATACCAGGCAGCGTTCGGCGTTTTGTCGGGGATTCGCCTTGAATGAGAAAATCAGCTTGTTGGCTGCGGCGGTCTTGGCGTCGTCGCCCTGGGAGGCTTCCTCGGCATCGGCGTGGGCCTTTCCCGGGCCGTGGCACATTTCACAACCGGTTACCGAATCCGTCCTTGGAGGTTTTATTTCCGCGTGGTGAGTCTTGCTAAATTCCTGGAATTCCGCCACGTGACACGACCGGCAGCCTTCCGCTCCCAAATAAGCGGCGCCGGCCACAGGCGCCATGGCCGGTACGCTCACCGAGGCCGCCTCTGTCGCGGCAGGCCGTCTTTGGGCAGAAGCGGCCGCGCAGAGCAGCAACAATCCTATTAACCAATGTCTGGAGGTAATTGGCCTCGGCATGTTTTCTCCTTCGTAGCACGCCACGCACCATAGGGGCGGACAGCCGTATAGTGCTGCAACAAAGGCGCAATCGAGGCGCTTCCCTTTATGCTATGCGAAATTTGCCCCAAAGTCCATGACCAAGTGGCGTCACATTACGCAGCAGAGAGGAGGATAAGCTGCACGAACTTAGCCGAACACGAGGACTCGGGCGGGGCTAGTTCTCCGGCTCGATCGCGTAGTAGCCCTTCCGGGCTTGTGGCTTATAGTCTTTATTAGCGAGTTTGATGTCAATTTTGTGATACGAACCGTCTCGCTTGGGATTTGGGGGCTGATAAGTAATGGCGTATTGCGACCGCATTTCATCCTGAATCTCGCGGAAAATGTCGTCGAGCGAGTGGCTACGATCCACGTGAAACACTTGCCCACCGGTCTCCGAAGACATCCGGCGCAGGTCACCCTCGCCGCCGCCGCCAAAGTTGATGCTTCCGAAACCGCCGCCGTATGCCGCGCGATCCTGGTAGTCAATGCTGTAAATAATCGCATCGCCTTTTTGCGCGGCCTCGATCGCCTTATCGCGCGTGATTTTGCTTCCGGTATCGACGCCGTCGGTGATCAGCACCAGTGCCTTGCGACCCACTTCGTGCTTCAGTTCGTCGTTAACCGCAAGATACACCGCGTCATAGAGAATCGTGCCAGCCTGATTCTGCATGGTCGGAACCGGCCCTGGATGCAAGCCCCCTACGGGCACGCTCAAGCGCAACTGCTTTAGTCCTTGTTGCAGGCTGTGCGCCGAATTGGTCAGGTCTTGCAGCAACTCGGCTTCGGCTCCAAACTGAATCAGGAACGCCTGATCCTTGGGGCGCAGAACTTTCGAGAAGAACTGGGAAGCCGCGCGCTGTTCCGTGTCGATCAAGCGCTCCTGGCTGGCGCTGGTATCGACCAGTAGGCCGATGGTCAGCGGAAGGTCGGTTTCGCGCGTGAAGTTCTTGATCTGTTGCTCTTTGCCGTCTTCGTAGATCTTAAAGTCGTCCTTCTGGAGGTTACTGATCAACGCGCCTCCTTTGCCGCGGACGCTTGCCAGTATACTCACCAAATTTACGTCGACGCGGATTGGCTCCTCTTGAGCCAGCAGGACGACGGCCCCCGTGAAAGAGCCCAGGAGAACTACGGAACCCACACCCAGCGCAATGAGGGACTTCATACTTACAATGTAGGATGTCTGAGAGCCGAATAGAGTTCCATGCGAAAAGCGATTAACCACTTGAAGAAAGCCGATCCGGTTCTGGCCGCCATTATCCAGCAGGCTGGTCCCTACCGGGTGACATATATGGAGCCCGTGTTTCAGACCCTTGTGCGGTCAATCGTCTACCAGCAGCTCAGCGGCAAGGCGGCGATGACGATCTTCAATCGCCTGGCTGAGGCGGCGAAGGTGACTCCGCTGACGCCCGAGTCGATCCTGAAGCTGCGTCCCCAAAAAATGCGCGCGCTGGGTCTTTCCAAGCAGAAGACAGTCTACATTCGCGAACTGGCTCGGTTAACCCGCGATGGCGACATTCAGTTCGAGCGTCTGCCGGAGATGGAAGACGCCGCTATCATTGAGACCCTGACCCGCGTGAAAGGCGTGGGCGTTTGGACGGTGCAGATGTTCCTGATGTTCGCGCTGCAGCGTCCCAATGTCCTGCCGGTGGGAGATCTGGGTGTCCGCGCGGCCATGAAGAAAGCCTACGGTTTGGCGGAGCTGCCCAAACCGCAGGAAATGGAGTCCATTGCCGCGTCCTGGCATCCTTACCGCAGCATTGCCAGTTGGTACCTGTGGCGGAGCCTGGAAAATCCGGGTACGGCATGACGCCGCCGCAGCGCCAGGGCGGTTGCCGGCGTCAATCTGCCGGGTTGGTGGCGAAGACCGCCACTTCGACCGTAAAGCCGCGATCGTCCATTTCGAGCATCGCCTTGACTGCATGAGCGATTTCGTCGCCGCGGAGTTTGCCCTCGGTCGCCTTTTGTGGAAAGCCGGCGGTGGCAGCAAAGTTGGTTAACACTTCACTGGGATTCACCAGCATCACCCGGATGTTGTATTTGCGCAGCTCCGCCCGCCAGCACTCGGTCATGCCGCGAAGCGCGAACTTGCTCCCGTAATAAGCGGTGCCGTTGGCCGCGCCTCGCAGCGCCGCGGTAGATGCGATATTTATGATGTTGCCGCGATTTCTCTTGATGAAAATCTTGGCAGCTTCGCGGCCCATCAGCATCGCTCCCGTGACGTTGGTGTCGAACACCGCCTTAAAGCGCGCGAGTTCGAGCTCAACCAGTGGCTTGAACACCCCGACGCCCGCGTTATTCACCAGGATGTCCAGATCTCCAAACTTCGCCAGGACCTCGCTGTAAGTGCGCTCAACATCCGCTTCCTTCGAGACGTCGGCCTGAATCCCTAGTGCGCCGAGTCCCTTCGCGGCCGCTTCCAGGCGTCCTTTATCGCGTCCCGTGATAGCGATGCGCGCTCCGCTTTCCGCAAGGGTCTTTGCGATTGAGTAGCCGATTCCGGCGCTTCCCCCCGTAACCAGGGCAACTGCATTTTTGAGATTCATGTTTGCTCCTGAAAGATTATAGCCGTTCCGGAGTCGCGCGGAGCGGGCCATGTAAGCGGCAATCCGCAAGTGTCGCGGCGGCCCTTAGAAAATGTTTTCCTGTCGTTTGAGGGTTCCGAAGGTGCCGATGTTGGAGACGGCGAACGACACCCGGAACTGGCTTTCGTCGCGCGTGCCGAGGCTGAAGCGCCCATATTGGACGCTCAACCCGCAGCAATCGGTATTGTAGGTCACCTGAGTTTGCGTGTACTGCATCACTCCCTTGAGGTAATCGTAGTAGGCACTGAACCCGAAGCTCAATCCTTTGCGGGTATCCGAGCCGTAGGAAATGACGCCTCGGAACTGATTGGCGCTGGGCGCGATGGCGGGATCGGTATTCACGTGCGACTGGCTTACCGAAACATGGTATTGCTTGTAGCGCCCGTCGACGCTCAAGCTGCTGTTCGCGAAGCGGTGGAACAGGGGATCGTAATCCGTGCGCCACTCGAGACCCAATCGGGATTGCACGCGAAGTGCGCTCACGATCGGCGACGACCGCCGCGCACCGTCCAGGAAGCCATACCCGGTTATATCGAGGGCGCTTTGAATGACGTTGCGCTGGCCAGGAATGATAGCTCCGCCGAAGGTCGGGTCGAAGTAACGGTCGTAGAGCAGCTGCCAATTGACGAAATCGGTAATCGTACCGTTCTTGTCCTTAGCCAGCAAACGATTGTTGAGGGAAAACTCCACCTGATTTGTATTGCTGAGTACGTCGGTCTCATCGAAGCGGATGATGCGGTCAAAATTGTCGATTCCCCCGGTATATTGATAGGTGATCCGAGGCTCAATGACATGTTTAACTTTTGAGCCTATCCAATTGGGAGCATTAAAGACTCTTTGCAGAGACGGCAGAAGGAAGTCAATGCTCGCCTCCCGCGAATTACGCACTATATTTTGCCCTGAGAAGACGCCCGGGCTGACGGCACTGGATTCATAAGATGTCTCACGAATGGCGAAACTAGGGACAACCTGAATTCCGGGGAGGCGGAGGACAGTGGTGATCCGGGGGGCAAGATCCAGTCGGTCGACGAATTGACGGGTCTGGAACAGATTTTGGCTTCGGCGGAGCAATCCGGCGCTCGAATCGAAGGAAACCCAAAAAGGCAACGCGCCGACGTCCACCTGGTGTTCGCGCTGGTTAAATTCCAGTTCGGGGAGCTTCCGAATGGAAATATCGTTGCCAGGCGTGGTGCTCAGGAAGTTAACATTATTCCCGGCTACCAGATTGATCCCGAAATCCGACCAGTGCTTGGTCACGAAGCCCACGGAATGTGTTTGTGAAAACACAGCTTCGTTAAAGGATTCCGTGAACTGCTGGCGGAAGGCAAAGGATGTGATGTAATCGAGTTCCCCGTGTGCCGTCCATCCGCGGCCAAAGTCGGACGTGACGTGTCCCAGGATGAGCGCTCCGCTCGCAGGCGGGACTAGATTACGTTTGTCGGCAACGCCGTCGACAGTCAGGTCAAAAAAGGTCCTTTGAGCAGGGTCTCCTCGAAGATTGAGGTGATGAGCCAGACCCGCCAAACTAAAATACTGAGCGCTATAGGTCAGATCGTAGTTGCGGTTAATGGCCCAATAATAACCCGCCCCGATTTCGTATCCTCGGATTGAGCTATTGCCAAAGGTAGGGATGAGGAATCCGCTGCTACGTGGTTCTTTTTTAAGGGACTTATAAAAGTATGGAAAGTATACCAGGGGCATGCCCTTGAGATAAAACCATGAGCTCCGGGATGTGGCATGGTCGCCGGGGATCACTTCGAACCTGGGGCCTTTGACCCGCCACCAGGCCCGGGGCAGGACGCAATCGGTTAGGAACCCGTCGTGAAGGATATAGTGATCCTCGAGACGTTCTGCCCATTTCCCTTGAAAATAAAAGGGAGTTTGAGTGATCAAGAGGCCTCTGCGCGCCTGGATTCGCGAGGTAGCGGACCCGCTCACCTCGTAGAACTTTCCGGTCTCCGTATTGACGTTGTACTCCGCGTGATCGCAGTCCAGCTTTTCGCCGCGCACGAAGTGCTCGAAGTGGACATGGCCGCGCGCTTCTGCATCGCCGGTTTCGGTGTTGTAATCCAGCTCGTCCGCGCGCAGCAGCATGTCGGAGGTTTCGAGCCGGACGTTTCCACGAAGATGCCTCACGACGCCTTCGGCGTCCTGGGTCACGGATTCGATATGAACGTGCTGCGCGTCGGGCGCACCAGGGCGGGGCGGGATAATCTTCTGATCCGGATTGGCGCTGAGGGAGGGC
>Ga0105237_10009654_pt1 | contig 10327 bp, 7 predicted proteins | sample KBSC24metaG_FD_81520 | JGI IMG/M metagenome (GOLD analysis project Ga0105237, IMG submission 81520) | Corn rhizosphere microbial communities from Kellogg Biological Station, Michigan, USA - KBS C2-4 metaG | ecosystem: Host-associated > Plants > Roots > Rhizosphere > Soil | place: Michigan, USA... | reverse complement strand
GTCGGCCTCGCCATGCGCGCGGCCGCGTCGCTGCCGGAATCGGCAAGGCTGGTCGGCATCAACACGTCCTGGATGATTGCGCTCGGCTGGGGCATGGCGGCCGCGATCGGTTCGATCGCCGGCATGATGATTGCCCCGGTGGTGTTTCTGGAACCCAACATGATGCTGGGCGTGCTGATCTACGGATTTGCCGCCGCCGTACTCGGCGGGCTCACCAGCCCGTTCGGGGCCGTGGTCGGCGGCTTCCTGGTCGGTATCTTCGAGAATCTGGCGGGGACCTACATCCCGGGCGTCGGCAATGAGCTGAAACTGCCGATCGCCCTGGCCCTGATCATCACCGTATTGGTCGTCAAACCCGCCGGCCTGTTCGGTCGGCACATCGTGAAGCGAGTTTGATCATGAGCGCTGTTGAGGACATCGCCACCGAAGCACCGGCGGTCGAGGCCGTTCCGAAGCGGGCCATGACCATCGGCGCCGGCACCTCGCTGGTGGTGCTGGCCCTGCTGTTCGCCGTCCCGATCTTCGCCAAGAACTTCATCGTCTTCCAGATGACGATGCTTCTGATCTACGGGCTTGCGGTGCTCGCGCTCAACATCCTGACCGGAGGCAGCGGCCAGTTCTCGCTCGGCCAGAGCGCGTTCTACGCCATCGGCGCCTATACGTCGGCGATCCTGATGGAGCAGTACAACGTCAACTACGCGCTGACGCTGCCGATCGCGGGCGTCATCTGCTTCGGCGCCGGCTTCCTGTTCGGCCAGCCCGCGCTCCGGCTCTCCGGCGTCTATCTGGCGCTGGCGACCTTCGCGCTGGCCACCGCAATGCCGCAGCTGCTCAAGCTGAACTTCTTCGAGAAATGGACCGGCGGCGTACAGGGCCTGGTGGTGACCAAGCCGGATGCGCCGTTCGGCCTGCATATCTCGCAGGACGCCTGGCTCTACTACTTCACGCTCGTGGTCGTGGTCGCGATCTACATCTTCTCGGTCAATCTGTTGCGCTCGCGGTCGGGCCGCGCCTTCATGGCGATCCGCGACAACGAGATCGCGGCCTCCGCCATGGGCATCGACGTCGCGCTCTACAAGACGCTGGCGTTCGGCGTCTCGGCCGGGATCACCGGCGTGGCGGGCGGACTGGGCGCGATCGCGGTGCAGTTCGTGGCTCCCGACAGCTACACCATCCAGCTCGCGATCTCGCTGTTCCTCGGCATGGTGGTCGGCGGCGTCGGCTGGCTGCCCGGATCGATCGTGGGATCGGCCTTCATCATCTTCGTGCCGAACATCGCGGAAGGAATCTCGAAGGGGCTCTCCGGCGCGGTGTTCGGCGTTCTGCTTTTTCTCGTCATCTTCCTGGTCCCGCATGGCGCGCGACAGGTCGCCATCGTCGGCCAGCAACTGCTCAGCAGGCTGCGGAAGTAGAGGGCGCAGCCATGGACTTCGGCCGGAATATAATCGTCGCCGCGCTCGCGGCGACCGTCCTTGCAGCGACGGCGGGCGGCGTGCAGGCGCAGAAGAAATACGACCCCGGCGCTGGTGACACCGAGATCAAGATCGGCAACATCATGCCCTATAGCGGTCCGGCCTCCGCCTTTGGCGTGATCGGCAAGACCGAAGCGGCCTATTTCAAGAAGATCAACGCGGAAGGCGGCATCAACGGCCGCAAGATCACCTTCATCAGCTATGACGACGCCTACAGCCCGCCGAAGGCCATCGAGCAGGCGCGCAAGCTGGTTGAGAGCGACGAGGTCCTCCTGGTCTTCAATCCGCTCGGCACGCCTTCGAACTCGGCCCTGCAGAAATACCTCAACGGCAAGAAGGTCCCGCAACTGTTCGTCGCGAGCGGCGCAACCCGGTGGAACGATCCGAAAACCTATCCGTGGACCATGGGCTGGCAGCCCAGCTATCAGAGCGAGGCGCACATCTATGCGCACTATCTGCTGGCGGAAAAGCCGGACGGCAAGATCGCCGTGCTCTATCAGAACGACGATTTCGGCAAGGACTACGTCAAGGGCTTGAAGGACGGGCTCGGCGCCAAGGCGTCGATGATCGTGGCCGAGGAGAGCTACGAGACCTCCGACCCCACGATGGACGATCACATCGCCAGGCTGAAGGCGTCGGGTGCGAACGTTTTCATCAGTATCACGACGCCCAAATTCGCCGCGCAAGCGCTCAAGCGGCTCGCCGAGATCGACTGGAAGCCGCTGCAGTTCCTAGCCAATGTCTCGGCATCGGTCGGCGCGGTCCTGATGCCGGCCGGCTTCGAGAACGCGCAAGGCTTGATCTCCACGGCCTACGCCAAGGACCCTGCCGATCCGCAGTGGGACGACGATCCCGGCATGAAGCGGTTCAACGACTTCCTCCGCAACTATGATCCGGAAGGCAACAGGCTCGACCTCGCGACCGTCTATGGTTATGGCGCGGCGCAGACGCTGGTCGAGGTCTTGAGGCAGTGCGGCGACGATCTGACCCGCGACAACGTCATGAAGCAGGCGGCCAACCTCAAGGATTTCGCACCCGACACTTTGCTACCGGGGATTCGCATCAACACCTCGCCGAGCGATTTCGCCCCGATCAATCAGCTCCAGATGATGCGGTTCAAGGGGCAGAGATGGGAACGCTTCGGCGACATCATGACCGGTGACGTCGGCGACTAATCCGGCGTTTCCTTGGGTTCGGATCAGAGCGGCATCCTCCTGTCCCGAGCCTCAATCACTGGATGCGCGCCTGATCCGCCTCGACCACACCGGGTCGAGTTTGCTCCTGCCATGGTTAACGCCGAGCCCGGTGGTGAACAGCTACCGGACTTGATGACTTGACGACTAAAGCAGCAGCCCTGCGGCGTTGCCGCAGCGTCTTTTTCGGCGGATACTGCTAGGGTGAAGCGTTCGAGAGAGCTCTCGACCAAGAGAGCCGCGCGTCATCTGCATCAATTGCAAAGAGGGAGAGACGGAATGCACATTACTTTTCGCAAGGCAGCTATCGCTTCGGCCGCGCTTGCCATCGTCGCCGCATCGAGCGGCGGCGCGCTTGCCGCCGAAAAGAAATACGACAGCGGCGCGACCGACACCGAAATCAAGATCGGCAATATCATGCCCTACAGCGGACCGGCGTCCGCCTACGGCGTCATCGGCAAGACCGAAGCCGCCTACTTCAAGAAGATCAACGCCGAGGGCGGCATCAACGGCCGCAAGATCAACTTCATCAGCTATGACGACGCGTACAGTCCGCCGAAAACCGTCGAACAGGCGCGCAAGCTGGTCGAGAGCGACGAGGTGCTGTTCATCTTCAATTCGCTGGGAACGCCGTCGAACTCGGCGATCCACAAATACATGAATTCGAAGAAGGTGCCGCAACTGTTCGTGGCCACCGGCGCCACCAAATGGAACGATCCGAAGGACTTTCCCTGGACCATGGGCTGGCAGCCCAACTACCAGAGCGAGACGCAGATCTATGCCAAGTACCTGTTGAAGAACAATCCCGACTCCAAGATCGCCGTGCTCTATCAGAACGACGACTATGGCAAGGACTACTTGAAGGGTCTCAAGGATGGCCTGGGTGCGAAGGCCTCCTCGATGATCGTCGCTGAAGAGAGCTACGAAACCTCGGAACCTTCGATCGACGGCCATATCGTCAAGCTCAAAGCAAGCAACGCCGACGTATTTATCAACATCACCACCCCCAAGTTCGCCGCGCAGGCGATCAAGAAGAGCGCTGAGATCGGCTGGAAGCCGCTGCAATTCCTCAATAACGTCTCGGCCTCCGTCGGAGCCGTGATCAAGCCCGCCGGCTACGACAACGCGCAGGGCATCATTTCGGCCGATTATCGCAAGGACCCGTCGGACAAGCAGTGGGACAACGATCCCGGCATGAAGCAGTTCTATGAGTTCATGGCGAAGGATTTTCCCGAAGGCGACAGGCTCGACAGCAGCAGCGTCACCGGCTACGGCGCTGCACAGACGCTTGTGCAGGTGCTGAAACAATGCGGCGACGATCTGACGCGTGAGAACGTCATGAAGCAGGCGGCGAGCCTGAAGGACTTCCGCACCGAGGTGCTGCTCCCGGGCATCAAGATCAACACCGGCGCGAATGATTTCGCCCCGATCAGCCAGCTGCAGCTGATGCGCTTCAAGGGCGAGAGGTGGGAACTGTTCGGCGAAATCATCAGCGCCGACGTCGGCGGCTGACGGCCAAAAGATCACACGCCCTCCGCGGCGCGGCCGCGGGGGGCTTTTTTTTCGCAAAGATTCCTCAACTCCGTTACAATGGACGCATCACCCGCCCACCGACGGGCTTACGCTTGTGCGGAGGTTGCGCTAACTGTCGCCGCACACAAGTCCACCGGCCTCGCAGCCGCAAGAAATCAAGAAGCATCGCATGGGAGTCTGCGACATGTTCACCACGACCCATCGCCGCGTCGGCGCGGCATTGCTCGGCCTGGCGCTCGCCACCGCGACCGCCGGCTCGGCAAGCGCCCAAAAGCACTACGACACCGGGGCCAGCGACTCCGAGATCAAGATCGGCAACATCGTGCCCTATAGCGGCCCGGCTTCGGCCTATGGCGTGGTCGGCAAGGCGATGGGCGCGGTATTCAAGAAGGTCAATGACGAGGGCGGCATCAACGGACGGAAGATCAACTTCATCAGCTATGACGATGCCTACAGCCCCCCGAAGGCGGTCGAGCAGGCGCGCAAGCTGATCGAGAGCGACGAGGTGCTGCTGCTGTTCGGCACGCTGGGGACCGCCTCCAACTCCGCGATCCAGAAATATCTCAACGCCAAGAAGGTCCCGCAGCTGTTCGTGGCGACCGGAGCGACCAAGTGGAACGAGCCGAAGAGCTTCCCCTGGACCATGGGGTGGCTGCCGTCCTACCAGAGCGAATCCCACATTTATGCCAAATACCTGAACAAGGAAAAGCCGGCGGGGAAGATCGCCGTGCTCTATCAGAACGACGACATGGGCAAGGACTATCTGAAGGGATTGAAGGACGGATTTGGCAACGCGGCCTCGCGCATCGTCGCCGAGGAGAGCTACGAGGTGTCCGAGCCGACCATCGAGTCGCACATCGTGCGGATGAAATCCTCCAATCCCGACGTCGTCGTCTTCTTCACGACTCCCAAATTCGGCGCGCAGGCCATCAAGAAACTCGGCGAGATGGACTGGAAGCCGATGACCATCATCTCCAACGTCAGCGCGTCGACCGCGAGCGTGATGCGGCCCGCGGGTGTCGATAACGCGCAGGGCGTGATCTCGGCGTCCTACGCCAAGGATGTCGGCGATCCGCAATGGGCCGATGATCCCGGTATCGGCGCATTCAAGCAGCTGCTCGCCAAATATCTCCCGGAAGCCAACCCTGTCGATTCCTCGGCGCTGACCGGCTACAACATGGCGCAAACCATGGTGGAGGTGCTGAAGCGCTGCGGCGACGACCTGACCCGCGTCAACGTGATGAAGCAGGCCGCCGGCCTCAAGGCGTTCGCGCAGGACGGGCTGTTGCCCGGGGTGACGCTGACCACCGCCGCGGACGACTTCCAGCCGATCGAACAGTTGCAGCTGATGCAGTTCAAGGGCGAGCGCTGGCAATTGTTCGGCGACGTCATGAACGGCGAACTGGCCGGGCAGTGATGCGCTGCGCCGGACAACGCTCTGATTGCGGGACTTTGATGCGATGACCGACCGACGACCTCTCCTGCGTTCGATCTTCGACGCCGCGGTGGCGGCGGCGCATCCCGATGTCGTGCTGGCACAGCACCTGCCCGAGCCGCCGCGCGGCCGGGTGATCTGTCTCGCCGCCGGCAAGGGCGCCGCGGCGATGGCGGCCGCCGCCGAACGGCATTATCTCGATACGCGCAGGCTCGATCCCGCGCGCCTTCTGGGCATCGCGACCACCCGGCACGGCCACGGCGTCCCGACGCGGCGGATCAGGGTCATCGAAGCCGGTCATCCCACGCCTGACGAAGCCGGGCTGAAGGCCGCGGCGGAAACCTTGTCCCTTGCCCACGACGCCCAAGGCGACGATCTGCTGCTGGTGTTGCTGTCCGGCGGCGGGTCGGCGAACTGGATCGCCCCGGTCGAGGGCATCAGCTTTGCCCAGAAGCAGCAGCTGACCCGCGCCCTGCTGCGCTCCGGCGCGCCGATCGGCGAGATCAACACCGTTCGCAAGCATCTGTCGCGGATCAAGGGCGGCCGGCTGGCACGCGCCGGGAGCCGCGCCGCCGCGATCGTGACGCTCGCGATCTCCGATGTGCCCCATGACGATCCGTCCGCGATCGCCTCGGGGCCGACGGTGCCCGATCCGACCACGCTTGCGGATGCGCGCGCCATCATCGCCAAATATCACCTCGCGATCGAGGACGCGGTCCGCCGCGCGCTCGACGATCCCGCCAACGAAAGCTGCAAGGCTGGCGATGCCGCCTTTACCCGCGCGCGTTTCGAACTGATCGCACGGCCCCGGGCCTCGCTCGATGCCGCGGTGAGCCTTGCGAAAGCGGCGGGCTACGAGACCATCGATCTCGGCGCCGATCTCGAAGGCGAGGCGCGCGAGGTCGCTGCCGATCACGCCCGGCTGGCACTGCGGGCGCGCGCCGACGGCAGGCGCGTGGCGATCCTGTCCGGCGGCGAACTGACCGTGACCGTGCGCGGCAACGGCCGCGGCGGGCCGAACCAGGAATATGCGCTGGCGCTGGCCGAGGCGCTCAAGGATGCGCCCGGCATTGCAGCGCTCGCTGGCGACACCGACGGCGCCGACGGCGGCGCGGGCAGTGCCGCCGATCCCGCCGGCGCCATCATCGATCAGGGCACATTTGCAAGGATGGCGGCGCTCGGCCTCAAGCCCCGCGACTTTCTCGACAATAACGACGCCACCGCCTTCTTCACCGCCACCGGCGATCTGCTGCAGACCGGCCCGACGCTCACCAATGTCAACGACGTCAGGGTGATCCTGGTTGACAGGGCGTAAATTTTCGCGCCAGCCGGCGGCGCGGGGCCGGTCCGTTAATGTCTTGGTGAGGGAAAACCAAGAAGTCGCCGAAAAGACCTGCATTCGAACACCTGATTCATCAACTCTGTACCCTAGACTGCGGCTCCTCCTGATCGAGCGCTGCATGGTCGGGGCAGAGGATCGCCGGATGACTAGATCGACCGAAGCCGCAGGAAACGCGGGGCCGTCCCATTCCGCTGGCGGCGGCGTTGACACGCCTGAGGACATCGCCGGCCAGCGGGCAATCGGCGCCCGCCTGCAGGCGCAGATCGAGTTGAGCCGACAGCAGGAAGAGGCCCTGCGCATCCGTAATCTGCAATTCGACACCGCCATCAACAACATGTCCCAGGGACTGTGCTTCTTCGACGCGGATATGCGGCTGATCGTCTGCAACCACCGCTACGTCGAAATGTATGATCTTCCGCCCGGCCGCATTGGTCCGGGAACCCCGTTGAGCGACATCGTTGATATGCGAGTGGAGGCGGGAAGCTTCCCTGCGATGTCGAGGGACGAATATCTGCAATGGCGCGCCAGGGTGACGCAGTCCAACGAACCCACGGACAGCATCCTGGAATTGCGCAACGGCCGCACCATCAAGATCCGCCATCGGCCGATGCCCGATCAGGGCTGGGTCGCCACCCACGAGGACATTACCGAGCAGCGGCGATCCGAACTCAAGATCGAATACATGGCCCACCACGACGCGCTCACCGATCTCGCCAATCGCGTCTTGTTGAACGAACGGCTGGAACAGGCGCTGGCCCGCCGGGTCGACGGCCAGGACCTGGTCGCCGTCCATCATCTCGATCTCGACCAGTTCAAGGCGGTGAACGATACGTTCGGCCATCCCGCGGGCGACAAACTCCTGAAGCTCGTCGCGGACCGTCTGCGCGGACTGGTCCGCCCGACCGACACCATCGCGCGGATGGGCGGTGACGAATTCGTCATCGTGCAGGCGCCGCTCGCGGCGCCGGCCCAGGCCACCTCGCTCGCCCAGGCCATCGTCGAGCTGATGAACGAACCGTTCGATATCGATGGGCACCAGGCGGTCATCGGAACCAGCGTCGGCATCGCGATCGGCCCCGGCGACGTGTCGAAATCGGAAGCCCTGCTGCGCAATGCCGATCTGGCGCTGTATCGGGCCAAAGGCTGCGGACGTGGCACCTTCCGCTTCTTCGAGTCCTCCATGGACCTGCAGATGCAGGCCCGCCGCATCATGGAACAGGAGATGCGCAAGGCGCTGCCCGCCGGCGAATTCGAACTCTACTACCAGCCGGTGATCCGTCTGGCGACCAACGACATCAGCGGTTTCGAGGCCTTGATCCGCTGGAATCATCCGGACAGGGGATTGATCGCGCCGGCGAGCTTCATTCCGCTGGCCGAGGAGATCGGCTTCATCCTACCGCTCGGGGAGTGGGTGATCAGGCAGGCCTGCACGACGGCGGCGCTTTGGCCATCCCATTTTCACGTTGCGATCAACGTCTCCGCCGCGCAGTTTCGCAGTCCCCACCTGTTGCAGGTGATCGTTGCGGCGCTGACGAATTCGGGCCTGGATCCGAGGCGGCTCGAAATCGAAATCACCGAGTCCGTTCTGCTGAACCAGAAGGACACCGTGCTGGCCGTCCTTCACCAGTTGCGCGCGCTTGGCGTCAGGATCGCCATGGACGATTTTGGCACCGGCTATTCCTCGCTGTCCTATCTCCAGTGCTTTCCATTCGACAAGATCAAGATCGACCGCTCCTTCGTGGCCGACATCGCGGACAATGCCAACTCGCTCAATATCGTGCGCGCCGTGGCGGCGCTCGCGGGCGGGCTCGGGATGACCGCCACCGCCGAAGGCGTGGAGACCCGCGACCAGCTCGACAGGATCACATCCGAGGGATGCACCGAGATGCAGGGATTCCTGTTCAGCCGGCCTCTGCCGGCCCAGGAGATCCAGCAGTGGCTGCAGTTCGGCGCCAACGTGCCGAAGCAGTCGGACCGCTCCGCCGCGTGATCGCTAGAACTCTCCCGCGATCTTCGCCAGCATGTCGAGCAGCGCGATGCGACTGTCCGGTCCGAGCAATTCGTTGAGGCGTGCCTCATGCTTGGTGGCCACGAGTTTCTTGGCCCGCGCCAGCACCGAGCGGCCCTTGTCGGTCAGGACCAGAATGTGGGACCTCCGATCGTTGGCGGATCGGATTCGCGTGCAGAGATCGCGGCTTTCCAGCCCGTCCAGCATAGAGACGAAATTCGGCCTGAGGATGCCGAGCGTATTGGCGATTTCGGTCTGATTCCGCCCCGGATTCTTCTCGATCAGGACCAGCACGGAAAACTGCGCCGGCGTCAGCTGGAGCGACGCCATGCAGTGCAGGAAATCCTCGAACACCTTGAGCTGCGCGCGTTTGAGTGCATAGCCGAGCAGCTCCGACAGTTCGCCGATTTGCAGCGGATTGGGGTCGACGACGCCGTCGGCGGCTTCCTTGCGGGCCACTTTGCCGATTTTGGCGCCTCCCCCCGGGGCAGTCCTGGAAACAGTCATCGTACGTTGCTGGGCTTGAGATTATATTTGATAATTGTTATGCACCATATCAAATATTGGCGGCAAGTTTCAACTGCCGCGATCGGACCGCAGGCCATCCGGCCCGCGAGCGGTCCGACAGCTTAACGGGGAGCGTCCGGACTTGAACACCACCATCCTGCTGTTCCTGATCCAGGACGGCATCACCAACGGCGCGGTCTATGCCTTGCTCGGGCTGGCGCTGGTTCTGGTGTTCGCGGTGACCCGCGTCATCCTGATCCCGCAAGGCGAATTTGTCACCTATGGCGCCCTGACCTATGCCTCGCTTGCCGCGGGCCAGATGCCCGGCACGGCCAAGCTTGCGGTCACCATGGGGGTCGTGGCCTTCGCCTTCGACCTGTTCGCGGCGCGCAGGTCGCTGCACGCCAGGCAGATCGTGCGCGCCTTCGCGGTGAATGTCGTGCTGCCCTGCGCCATCCTCGCCTTGACGTACTGGGCCGCGGGCCACCGCCCGCCGGTCGCCGTCAGCGTGGTCCTCTCGCTGCTGATCGTTGCGGCAATCGGCCTGTTTCTCTACCGCATCGCCTTTCAGCCGCTCGCGCACACCTCGGTCCTGGTGCTGCTGATCGCCTCGGTCGGATGCCATTTCGCGATGCAGGGGCTGGGCCTGCTGTTCTTCGGCGCCGAGGGCCAGCGCGGCCCGGTCATCGCCGATCTCGCGCTCACGGCCGGGCCGCTGCGCTTCAGCGGCCAGAGTCTCGCGGTTTACGGCATCACGGTCGCGTTCATCGCCGGCCTCTGGCTGTTCTTCGGCCTCACCCTCTATGGCAAGGCGCTGCGCGCCACCGCGGTCAATCG
>Ga0105237_10009653_pt1 | contig 10327 bp, 15 predicted proteins | sample KBSC24metaG_FD_81520 | JGI IMG/M metagenome (GOLD analysis project Ga0105237, IMG submission 81520) | Corn rhizosphere microbial communities from Kellogg Biological Station, Michigan, USA - KBS C2-4 metaG | ecosystem: Host-associated > Plants > Roots > Rhizosphere > Soil | place: Michigan, USA... | reverse complement strand
CGATCAGGTAGGTGTCCGGCCCCAGCTCCTCGACGGCGAACCAGCGGCTGGTCATCGCGGCGCCGGCACGGCGGCGAGTGCGAGCCGGTCCTCGTCGTCGGTCACCGCGACCGGGCCGCGACGTACCAGGTCGGCGAAGCCGTCGTCGGGCGACATGAGCGTGATCGAGTACATCCGGCCCGTCCCGGTGTTGCGGATGTGATGCACCGACGTCGCTGGCAGCACGAGCGTGTCACCAGCGGCGACAGAGGTCTCGACGCCGTCACACGTAGCGACGCCCTCGCCCTGCAGGAACAGGAACAGCTCGGTAGAGTGCGGGTGGCTGTTGGGCGGCTGGGCGCCGCCCACGTCCCACGACTCGAGGATCACGGTGACCGGAGACACCTCCGGGCCCGCCAGCACCGCGAGCCGGACGCTGTCGCCCGGGGTGATGTGGTGCATCTCGAGTTCGGCCGGACCGATCACGACGGGCAGCATCAACACTCCTCCAGCAGGGCGGTCGAGGTCGTCACGAAGCCGAAGCACTGCGCGACGTTGTAGACGGTCGCGTCGTGGCAGAACGCGGGCGAGGTCGTGGCGCAGCAGTCCTCCAGCAGCACGACGTCGTAGCCGATACAGGCCGCGTCGACCAGCGTCGCGAACACGCACTGATCGACGTTGACGCCGGCGAACATCAGCGTCGTGACGGCGAGGTTGCGCAGGATCGAGTCGAGTGGCGTGTCCCAGAACCCGCTCATCCGGTACTTGTCCACGCACGGCTCGCCCGGCTCGGGTTTCAGCTCGTCCACGACCGCGGCCGACCAGCTGCCGGCCTGCAGGGTCGGGCTGCCTCCGGGGCGGGCCGGGGTACCGATGCCTCGGCCGCTGCCGTCCGGGTCGTAGACGTGCAGCACGCCCGGGGGCAGGTTCGCCCGATCGGCCCGGTTGCCCCAGTTCAGCCAGACCACCGGCATCCCGGCGGCGCGCAGCTCCGGCAGCGCGCGCTGCAACGGGCCGATCGGGGCCCGGGCCGGCGTCACGTCCACGCCGATCGAGGCGAGCCAGCCGTCGGGGTGGCAGAAGTCGTTCTGCATGTCGACCACGACCAGCGCCGTACGGGCCAGGTCGAGGGTGAGCTGCTGGGGACGGGCCGGCACCGTCACCACGACCGGCTCGGGTGCGCGGCGCCGCAGGTCGACCGTGCCGGCCGACACCGTCCACCCGTTGGCCGGGGTTCCCAACCGGGTATCCGGCCGGATGTTGGTCATGTCTACATCGTCGGGGCCGGGGGTTTCGCCGGAATTTCCACCGCGTTGCCGCGGCGTCCGCACCGCCACCGCGACCATCGCCATCGCGTTCCAGGGCCGGTACAGCCGCTTCGCCGACCTGCCCGCAGGTCATGCTGCAAGCTAGCTAGCTTGGCCCGAGCAGAGACACTTGGCACGAGTTGGCCCGCGGAAGCGTCTGTACACCGTTGTTGGCACCGGCGTTGCACCCGATGCGCGGGTAAGCCGGTAGCCGGCGTGCGGCAGTAGCGTGCGTTTCGCGCGCGCAGTGCGGCAAAGTAGTGCGTTCCGCGAGGCAGACCAGTCACGACCAGGTGTTCGGACGCGCTGCTGGACAATCTGGATGTGGAGGTCTCTGAACGGCTCGCCAGATGGATCGCGATCGAATTCGGTCCGGGCTCCGCTGACCAAGTCCTAGCGGCGCTTCGCTCTCTCTCGACGCGTCAAGTCGGCGGTCAGGACCCGGAACGGGTGCAGGCCGCGCTCGTCGTTCGGACGGGTGGAAACTGGGACCGCTTCGTGCAGAACCGCGATCTGTTGGAGCAGGACTGGCGAGACGTCCTTGTGGGAGCTGGTCTCGCGAATGAGGACTGGCCGCATTGGCTGGACGGGATCCTCGGCTCCGCCTAGCACGCCGGAGCGCCGGTGGGGCCGCCCCGCGGCAGCCGGTAGAGCCGCTGCGCGGCAAAGTCGGTAGAGCCCCTGCGCGGCAGTTGCGCGCGTTGGCTATTCAGTGGTTTCGGATTTTGCGTCGTCCCACTTCTCATCGGCAAGGGCTTCCGCCAGGCCCCTGGCGTGGGCGGCCAGCTGCCGAACCCGATCCCATTCGGGTCTATCCAGGGTCTCCAACTTGTCGATGAACGCTGCTCCGTCGAGTTGCTCGAACGCGGTGCAAAGGCGCGTCAGCGCGTCGTCGAGCTCCGGGGTGAGGACGGGCGCAAGAGTCGATCGCCGGGCCGGCCACAGGTCATCGAACGAGTTCCACAGTTCGGCGATTGGCATACACGGCGGGTGGTCTTGCAGGTGTTCGAAGGGCTCGTTTCTGGTCCACCCGCATGGGTGCAGCCAGGCGTTTTGACTGTCCGCGTCCGAGGCCAACACCGAGAGATGATCTACCAGGTCCGGTATGTCGATGGCGCGAGTGAGTCGCTCAGCCTCGGACCTGCTCACGGCTTCAAGGTACGTCCCCGACAAACCGCAAGCGTCTCGTGCCGCGAAAGTCGCTCCGACACCACCCGCAATTCGGCAAGATCGCGCGGATGGCGGCAAAGCCGGTAGAGCCGCTGCGCGGGAGAGCCGGTAGAGCCGCTCCGCGGCAAAGCCGGTAGAGCCGCTGCGCGGCAGAGCCGGTCGCCGCCACGCGGCAGAACCGGTGGAGCCTGCGGGCAGACCGTTCGCCGCGACACCGCACCGCCCCAAAGGCACTCCACTTTGGGCGATGACTGACCAGCATTGGTGGCTAGGCTCACCGTGTGGAGTCCGCGGCGGAGACGAGGGAGCCTCCGTACCCGGTCATTCGTCCGCCAGCGCTTCTCCGTGCCTATGTCGTCGTCTTCGGCTTCATCTGGTGTGGTGGCGTCGTGGCTGGACTGGTCACGGCGCTCATTCACGCTTCTCCGGTAGCCGTCTTCCTACTCGTGATGTTGGCATTCGGCGCCGGGCTTTGTTATCGGCTGTTCCGAATGTCGGTCGAGCTTCGGCCGGGCGAACTCCTAGTGCGCAACTACTTCCGCACTATCCGGGTACAGGTAGACAACATCGAAGGCTTCAGGGTTGGGTCGACGGCGGCGCAGCCCCTTTCGAAGTCAATCCACGTTCTCTTGGGAGGGGATCAGCTAATCCCGCTCGACGTGACCTCTCGGCCGTACCTATTTGGTCGCGGCGCCGATCTCCTAGACCGTCGTCTCGCCGAGCTGAAGGCGTGGCACGCCGCGCACTGACGGCGGCAGCCCGTAGAGCCGCCACGCGGCAGCCGGTCGATTGTCGTATGCGTCGCCGCCCAGCTACTTCGTCGTCGAGCCAGAGCTCGTGCGCCGACCGATACCGGATGTGCTCCGCCGAGAAGGACACGATTCTCGCCTGCGGCGCGCCTACTGTCTCTGCCATGAGCTTCGGCCGCGTTCGGGCTCGCGGCGCTCTTGGCGTCGCGAGCTTGGTGTTGCTTGCCGGTTGTTCGACCGGCAATGACTACTACTCGCGTGACCCGTACACCAACGGCAGGTCCATCGACGGCGGCCTCAAGCGAGCAGAGACTGAGATCGTGGATCTGCTCTCCAAGGGCGACCAGAAGGCGATCATGGCGCGCAGGGCAGCTGCGCCGTTCAAAGCGCGTATGGCGCGCTTCCTGGCGGGCTACGCGGGGCGGCCGACGATCATCACGACCACCTCTCCCGGCGACGACGCAACCGCTGACGAGATGCTCCTCGTGACGTGCAGCGGTGGCAGTGAGCAGCACGTCACTCTTACGTGGGCATGGTTCGACGGTGCGTGGCGCGCGTGGCCCGACTACATGCTGACATCTACTGGCGACGCCGTGGACTATCCGGGCTGCAGGTAGTCGCAAGCCCGGGCGCACGGTGTAGCGCCTGGTCACCGGCGACTCCCGTCCGTCCCGGCGCGCCCGGTCGGCGGCAGAAGCGGTAGATCGGTGTCGCCGGTGTCTCGGTTCTCGTCCGGTCGTACTCGGGCATCGGCGTGATCGAACGCGCTGGTAGCGGTGGTGAGGGAGCTACGCGGCCGCAGAGCGGCGCGATCGGCCGCTATAGAGGACGTCCCCGACCGATGGGCGAGGCACTTCTGCGCCCTGGAAGTCGTACCAAACCGCGTCAGCCTTCCACTTCACCTGCGCGCCAGGCGATCATGCGTTCAGCAACGTCACGACGCCAGTCGATCGGCTCACCGCGCTCCTCCGCCTCCTCGACGTACTTGGCTAGGCGCTGAAAGAGGGCGTCGGCGGAGACGCCCTGCCAGCGTTCGGGGTGGTCGTAGGCGTCGTCCCGAAGGTCCCAGAAGCCGTCCACGAGTCTGCGTTCAGCTTTGGCCACGGCAGGATGCTAAACCGCCTTCGTCGATCTCATCGGCGTCGCCGCGTGCAGCCGCTGCGCGGCAGAGCGGGCAGAGCCGCTCGGCGGCAAAGCCGGTAGAGCCGCTCCGCGGCATATCCGGTCGTATGGTGGGTCGATGGATGATCTTGTCGACTTCGTGGTGCGAAGCGTTGAAGACGCTGCGCAGATCGCGGTTCGTCGGTTCCGCGAGCGGCCGCCTGCCGAGTCCAAGGCCGACGGCAGTTTCGTCACGACGGCCGATGTCGAGGTCGAGCAGTTCCTGCGCGAGCGGCTCGCCGCACGGTGTCCTCGCGACGAGATCTACGGCGAGGAACTTGGCATTACGAAGGGCCGGACTGGGCGGCGATGGGTCATCGATCCAATCAACGGCACGACGCTGTTCGTTCGGCACATCCCGACCTTCTCCATGAACGTCGCTCTGCTCGAGGACGAGCAACCGCTGATCGGCGTCACCGCGTTTCCCATGAACGGGGTGGTCTTGTATGCAGCTCGAGGCGCGGGCAGTTGGCGCAGGATCGACGGCGGAGCGCCGGAAAGGCTCCGGGTCAGCTCCTACCCGCATCGGCGGGGCGCGCGGGTCGCGATCCACAACCTGGCGAGATGGTCGAGTGAGCTGCTGCTGGCACTTCACGCCGAGACCTACCTGTTGGAATGGCAGGGAACGGGAGGAGTCGCTGCCGGGGAGATCGAAGCAGCCGTGGTCGCTGGCATGCCGATGGCCGTCGAGGATCTGGGACCGCTACCCCTGCTGGTCGAAGAAGCCGGCGGCCGAGTGACCGACTTGAACGGTGCCGAACTGCTCAAGGGCGACGGCACGATTCTGGCGACCAACGGCCCGGTGCACGACGCGTTTCTGTCCCTCGTTGATGGAATCGCCACCGGCCGCGATCACCGCACCTTGCGCCAGCCCTGACTCGTCTAATGCACGTCCGCGCGACTAGCCGGTCGCGCTGGTGACCCCGTAGTCGGACCGGCTGCTCGGGCCAGCGCGCCGCGTGGATCGCGGCAGATGTGCGCGTTTCGGCGCTTGCTGTCAAGATGGCCGACGTGGCTGACGCACGTCCACGCGTAGAGCTCGGAAGCATCGGACAGGACATCGGTCGGAGTTCGATCGGCCCGATGATCGAAGGCATCCTGTCTAATGATCGGCTGCACCCAGAGGAGTGGCGGCACCGTGACGCGCGGGACTACTTGTTCGCGCTCGCCAAGGTGGCCGATGACCTTCCCTTCCTCACACCGGAAGCATCTCCCGACGTACCGAGCTGGCAGCTGTTCGCCTACATGTTGCTCGCGGCCCGCGACTACGACGCGGAGTAGCTCCCAATCGGGGGCGGTCGGCGCCTTGCAGAAGTAGCGACACTCTTTCCTCGTCGGTCACCCTGGCACACCCGATGCCCGGCAGATCAGCGCGCTGTCTGCGGCAAAGCCGGTAGAGCCGCTCCGCGGCAAAGCCGGTAGAGCCGCTCCGCGGCAAAGCCGGTAGAGCCGCTCCGCGGCATGAGCGGATGTCGGCGTCATGGCGCGGTCTGGAAGGCGGTAATGCCGACGCCCAGTGGTTGGGCTGGTTCCACATCGGCGGGCATTCCGTGCGATCGGAGGGTCAGAGCCAGGCTCGCTGGGCCACGCCCGAGCCCCACCAGGATCTGGTGGATGACCACCAAGTGGGCTCCGGCTCCGATGTCGGTGCCGACGTAGAACAGAGCCGAGTGGTGGGGTTGCAGGCTGACGCGGTGCGGACCTGGATCCTGCCGTTCGTAGATACCGTGGCTGACGCGCTCGCGGAAGCGGTGAGTGGGTCCGGTCGGCGTCCCGGTGCTGGCCACGGTGTTTCCGATCATCGCCACTTTGGGGTATCCGCGTAGGGCACACGACGACTCGCGATTGTTGGTGACGATCACGGCCAGAAACGGTTGTTGCATCGCTTGTCCCTGTTCGCCGGCGCTGATCGTCAAGTCGCCAACGCGACACGCTGGCTCCGGAGCCAGCGAGGAGCTCGGCGGCACCGTCGTCTCCACCGGTGCCGCAGTGGTCGGTGAACGGGTCACGCTGATCGCCGGTCTCGATGCCGATGCTCGTGTCGGCGCACCGTGGTCGGTGGCGTTACAGCCGGTGCCGACTACCGCGGCAATCGCCAGCGCGACGCCGAATCCTGTGCTGCTTCCCAGTGACATCGCCCCTCGCCGTCTTGCCGAAAGCCTCCTCGAAGGTTTGACAGCTGAGGACGTCTCTTCGTTGCAGCCGCGTCGATCGGGGCTCGGGAAAGCGCGCCCTCGGCGGCAAAGCCGGTAGAGCCGCTGCGCGGCAAAGCCGGTAGAGCCGCTCGGCGGCAAATCCGGCAGAGGCGCTCCGCGGGATGACCGGATGTTTCCCCGTGCGTTCGGCGACAGTGATCCGATGCCGATCAGTGTGACCCTGGTGTTCGCGGGCAAGACCGTCGTGTTGGCGGATCCATCTGGCGGCACGTTCGACGCTGCGGGCGACTTCGACCGCCTGCTGCCGATGGAGAACCAGTTACCTGTCCAGGGGGCACCTGATCTTCCGACCCTCGGGCGCATTGATGCCTACGCTGACGTCGAGTTCTCGCCAGACGACATGGCCGCTATTAGGGACGAAGCCGTTGCGTTGCTTCAACTCGCAAAGCCGGGCCCCGAAGCCAGAGGCCTCAAGCGCCTGCGCGTCTTGGCTGAGCACGGCGCCCAGATGCCAGGCGCCGTCCTTCGCGTGGAGGCTGACTGACCGACCGCTCACCGGCCGTCCGCGCTCTACCTGCGCCAAAGCCGGTACAGCCGGTGTGCGGCAGATCCGGTAGAGCCGCTGCGCGGCAAAGCCGGTAGAGCCGCTCCGCGGCAAAGCCGGTAGAGCCGCTCCGCGGCACAGTGCGGGTCGGAGTTCTACTTCGAGTCGTCCATTCGCTTGGCGTCGTCCTGGTGCGCCCGCGCCCATGTGCCCTTGGCCCGGACCATTACGCGCACGCGCTCATCGGGATCGTCCCGGAGAGTCTCAAGGATGCTGAGCGGGACAGTCTTGTTCTGGGCCACCCAGAACCGCATGTCGGGGAACCGTTCGACGACGTCTCGCCAGGTGTCCTCGGAGGCGTCGTCGTGCGCCGCTCGTCGGTACTCCGTGGGCTCCTCGCTGGTGCGCAGACGAACGAACTCCTCCGCCGACTCGATCACCTAGAAATGGTCCCACGTCGATCGCTCGGCGGCACGAGTGCGCGATCGGCTGCTACTCGGTCGTCGGGGGTAAGGGCCGAACGAAGTCTGCGACGAAGTCGAAGCTTTCGTACTTCTGGGCGTGGAACGTAAATTCGACGAGCTGTCCCGCCTCGAGCTCCCGATAGCCGGGCATATCGACGCGCGACCACAGGACGCAGGCGTCTCGTCCGGGTGGAAGCAGATCCGAGCTGATCGCTCCCCACCCTTTCGCACGGATCCAGAACTTGACCACGCCGACCGCGCGCTCCTCGATCACTGCGCGAGTATGACCCTTCAGGTCACCCGCCGCGTGGCAGATGCGGATACTGACCGGGTGTCTTCGGTGCCGTGGGGCGTCGCCCGATCATTCTTCGTCCCTGATCATCGCTTCTCGCTGCGGGACATCTTCGTGGCCAGGGTCCAGGTTCCCCAGTGGCAAGCCTTCCTCGATCTTGTTCACGAACGCGAGTGGTTCGCGGGATGGACTGACGCAGGACTCGTCGAATGCGACGGGCTTCCGGGCGCACCGAGCCCGCTGCTCAAGTCGATGGCTTCTGGCTGGTCATGGGAAGTCGCGCTGCGGCCGTACGACTTCGAGGTGAGCTGGCACGGCTTCAGCGCCAACGACCTCAACTTCACCGTCGGCACCGATGAGGTGTCCTCGGAGAGCCGATTCAACGCGCTCGTTGAGTTCGTCGCGGTGATCGCGGAGCGAACTCGGCGGCAGGTGGTCATTGGAGAAGAAGGCTCGGATGGCAGCGTCGACCGGTGGGGCTACTTCTTGACGTACGACCCCGGATCCGGTCTCTCGCTGGTGGTGAGTTGAAAGCCGTCGGAGGACGTGTCGAACCTCATCGGTCGCGCGGTCGTACCGATCCGATGAACAGGCGGGTGCGCGGAGATCGGCAGGAACGCGCACTACGCGCGGCAGAGCCGGTAGAGCCGCTCCGCGGCATGAGCGGATGGTTGACGGCATAGGCGAGGATTGGTTGGTGGCATTGGAGTGGAGCGAAGTCGCAGATCGGCTTGATGGCAGCGACGACCCGGGAATGCTGCTGGACATTATTGTGCTCGAAACTGATCAAACCGACTGGCAGGGCGTTCTCGACGTCATCCGCCGCCGCGGAGACTGGCGTCCGCGTTACAGCGAAGATGGTGACGTCCTACCCCTCCCGGCTGACGTAGCGGTGCCATTCGCGCGGTGTCAAACCGCCAGCGTCATCGTAGAACTTCAGCTATTGGCAATGTACGTGCGTGGTTACTTCTGGGGGACGGACGAGATCGAGTTCGACGTCGACCCGGGTCAGATCAACTCGCCGCAGCGGTTCGCCGCGCTCACGGACCTCATGACCGAATTCGGCCGTGCCACCGGCAAGCCCGTGCACGTCACGCCGGAGAGCCTGCATGACACACCGCTGCTCACGTACGACCCTGCATCCGACGACGTCGTCGCTCCGTAGGCGCGCCTGGCGAAACGCACGCGGTTTCGCGTGTTCAGTTGCAGCGGAACGATCCTCGTCAACCTCGGCCCGATCGTTATCGTCGCTCGCATCTAGCCCTGCTGGCAGGTTTACGGCGGGGTTGACCATGCGGTGACGAAGCCGCGTGTGTTCGGCAGGAGCGCGCACGGCGGCAGAAGAGTGCGTTCCCAGTCCGAGGCCGCCAATGCGGACGCCGAACGCAGGATCTGTCACTATCCCGTCGTGCGATCTCTCCCGTTGTGGCTGTCCGGGCTCCCGATTGTCGGCCGCTACCTACTGATCGGCATGGCTGTCTCCGGCATATCTGGGAGCCGTCGCCGGCATCGGTGACGATCGCTACAGGACGTATGGAGCGCCGCCCCCCAGGAGATCGATGTTGTCGCCGGTTGGCGATGGGTTGTGAGTCACAGGTCTGTGTTCCGAAGCTCGGCGCGCTTCAGCGATAAGATCACGAACCGATCGATCAGCACGCCGTCGAAAGATGCGCCTCAGCGCTGCGGTCATCTTCATCTCGTCACCCCGTCTGCTGAGGTCGACCACGGCTGACGATACGCGCCTCGATGTGCTGCGGCGTCAATTTGCACGGCGCTCTCATCGGCATGAGCGGTCGGTTGATCATGACTTTCCTCGACGAGCCGCCATGGTGTCGTTAAGAGGAAGGATGTTTCTCTACTACAAGGGCAGCGTCTTAACAATCGATGTGTAAACGCTTCCCATTCTCGAGTTGCCCCGTCGCGCAGCAGGTTGGTTCACTTCGCACGCAGCCCGAACCCGTTGCCGTCCGGGTCGGCAAGTTCCATACCGTTCGGACCGTCGGCACGAAGGATCGCACCGAGGGCGATCAGCCGCTCCGTCTCTTCGGCGGGGTCAGCGGCGACCAGGTCGAAGCGCTGCCGATTACCACTGCGTTCGGCCGGCGACCCGTCACCCCACCGGTCCCACGAGATCTTGGTGCCGCCGAGCGGGGACTGGATGGCGGTCTGCTCGTCCTTGTCCCACACCAGCGGCCAGCTCAACGCATCGCGCCAGAACGGGCCGACGTTCCGGCTCCCGTCGCAGGTCACCTCGCCGAGATAGCCCGTGCCGGCCAGGAAGTCACTGCCCGGCTCGATCACGCACAGCTCGTTGCCGCCCGGGTCGGCCAGCACGACGTGGGTATCGTCGGGCGATTGACCCACGTCGAGGTGGCGCCCGCCCAGGCGCAACACCGACTCGACCGTTCGCCGCTGATGGTCAGGGCTGTCGCTCGTCAGGTGTAGATGCAGCCGTGGCCGGCCGGCTGGCTCGCGCTGGGCGGCGGCGAAACGAAGCCCGACCTG
>Ga0105237_10009651_pt1 | contig 10329 bp, 9 predicted proteins | sample KBSC24metaG_FD_81520 | JGI IMG/M metagenome (GOLD analysis project Ga0105237, IMG submission 81520) | Corn rhizosphere microbial communities from Kellogg Biological Station, Michigan, USA - KBS C2-4 metaG | ecosystem: Host-associated > Plants > Roots > Rhizosphere > Soil | place: Michigan, USA... | reverse complement strand
CATCTTTTAAGATATCAATAGAAGCAATGTCATCAGGCGCAATGGTTGAAATGTCGGCGCCTGGTATTCCATCGATTACATAAAAGGGACCACCGGGTGAATTAATGGTAGAGGGACCGCGCAATACTACTGCAGCGGGTTTGTTGGGGTCGCCACTGGCAGTAATGTTCAGACCCGGCACTTTACCCTGAAGTAACTGGCCTACATCACTGATGGCGCCTCTGTTAAGGTCATCGGGTTTAATGGTAGTAACGGAACTTGACAACGTTTTACGGCTGCTTTTACCGTAACCAACTACCACTACATCGCTCATGGTAACAGCCGTAGTGTGCATGGTTATGTCGTACGATCTTGAGCTGCCAACAAGCACCTCCTGATCTTCAACAGAAACACCACTGAACACCAGTGTATTGCCTGTTTCGGCATTGATGGTGTATTTACCGTTTGCGTTTGTAATGGAAACTGTTTTAGAACCTTTTACAGAAATAGTGATCCCTGCCATAGGGTGACCTGCACTATCTGTAACTGTTCCTGTAATTGGTTTTTCCTGTGCCAGCATGTAAAGCGGCGATAGTAAGAGAAGGACAAAAAGGTGTATACCCGCACCTTTCGGGAGCGACCGACAAAGCAATCTCATAAACAAAAGTTTTAGGTTTAAATGTTTACTTTTCTATCTGGTTTTTCATTAAATGTATTGTGTACAATTAATAGTTTACCCCTAAAAAAACACAATGGAAAATTGTGCTTTTTTATGTTTTAATGTTTTCTTCTATGCTGTACTAATAAAGTGCTGATTAATCATGCGCCCTCGCGCCGCGCCGGGCGTAGCGGAGATAAGGTAAGTGTTGCCGGATAAAGATTTTATTGCAGGTGTTAAAACTTAATGGTCGGTGGCAGATATTTAGCTACCAGGTCTTCGTAATAAGTCTGTAGTTTTTTCCAGTCTGGTGGTGTTGGGTTTTTTGAATACAGATCGTATGGGTTAAACAGTTTCACCCATTTTAACATTTCACGATCATGGTCATCCAGTAAGTGATCATAAGCTCCTTCACGATGCCATGCATAAAATGAATGATATCTGAGCATGTACAAACCGGACTCCGGTAAATAATCTTTCAGCATCTGATACACGTATTCATCATGCCCCCACGACATGTTCACATTGCGCAGGCCGCAGTTTGGAGCGTATACTCCATACTTACTATTAAGAACGGGATCACTGTAGTCGGTATTGTTCTTAAAAAACTCAGGGTAAACAATTTTGTCCGAATAAGCGCATCCTACCGGGAATGTATCTCCTACAACAGCCCACTGGGGTTCGCCAAACAAACAAAGTACTTTGCCCATATCGTGCATAAGACCTGTTAGTACCATCCAGTCGGGATGGCCGTCTGCACGAATAGCTTCTGATGTTTGTAATAAATGCTGAAACTGGTCAAGATCAGTGTCGGGGTCAGAATCGTCTACCAGCTGGTTAAGAAAATTGAACGCATCCCAAACCGTCATTTCCTTACGATTAAACTTCAAAAACTCGTCTCTTTTCTCTTGTACGAACTGATAGGTCTGATATGTGTGATTCAACCGGTAAAATTCACGAACCGTGTCCCTGGCGGGATCTTCATAATTACGATATGCTTCTTTGGATTTATCTTTAGCTATAGTGTCAGGATCCGGATATCGCTGCAGTACATCGTCTTCCCATTCATCAAGGCTTCCAAGGGGGCTGATTTCTTTTTCCGACAGTTTGTTCGGCATTGCCATAACAATCGTTTTAAAATTTAGCTGGTTTTTCTTTCGAGAAACTAAGTTCAACTTTTTTGCTAAAGATTGTTAGCGTTAAAGTAACTTTATTTACGAAAACGGTTGCGCGGTTGCGCAGCTATAACGATTATAAAACAGCTTGTAAATAAATCACTTAAGCCCTCATTCTGAATGAGTAAAGTAAATATAAAGGTACTGGCCGATCAGCTGCAGCTTTCGGTTTCAACTATTTCAAAAGCGCTGCGCGATAGTTACGAGATCAGCGAAGAAACCAAAAAGAAAGTGATGGAACTGGCTACCAGGCTGAATTATGTTCCCAATCCCTATGCAAGTAGTCTGCGCCGTAAAAAAAGCAAAACTATTGCCGTAGTGCTGCCCGAAGTAGCCGATAACTTTTTTTCACTGGCTATTAATGGTATTCAGTCCATTGCCGAAACCAAGGGTTACCATGTACTGATCTATCTTTCGCATGAAAAATTTGCAAACGAAAGAACAATTCTCGAAGACTGTCAGAGCGGCCGCGTAGATGGCGTACTGATATCTATTTCAAGTGAAACCAATACAGCAGAACACATAAATAGATTACAGGACAATAATATACCGGTTGTTTTTTTCGACCGTGAACAGGAAGGGATCGACACAGCGCGTGTAACGACCAATGATTTCGAATGCGGTTACCTGGCCGCTGCCCATTTACTGGCAAGGGGTTGCCATAATCCCTCTTTCCTTTCCATATCAGAAAGTTTACCGATCTGCCTCAACAGAATGGAAGGATTTAAAGCCGCTCTTAAAGAAGCAGGCATTCCAAAAAATGATTCACAGGTTGTTTATTGTACTGACAATGACAGCATGTATACACAAATAAAAAACTTACTGCAAAGCGACAACCGCCCCGATGGCCTCATTGCATCGGTTGAAAAGATCGTAACACCTGTTTATCTCGTTTGTCATGAATTGAAAATCAACATTCCCGATGAAATAAAAGTAATTGCTTTCGCTACGCTTGATACCGCACCGATCCTTGATCCTCCGCTTACTACCATTACCCAGCCGGCCTTTGAGATCGGGAAAGCCGCTGCCACCTTGCTTTTCAAGGGAATCGAAAAAAGTACGTTCGATCTCAAAAAAGAAAGCATGGTGATCCCATCGGTATTGATCGAGAGAAAGTCTACCGGGCAACCCTCCGACTCCGCTCAGGGCAGTAAGTACTAGTGAGTAGCAAATAAGTAACACATATTTGACGGCTGCGCCACCAAAAATTTATTGTTAAAAAGAAAGAACTGCCGCTAAAATGAAATGAAACAGATATATTGTGCCTACAATTATCACCAGCTCAACGATTGCGCATGCGACTACATCTTGCCGACTACCTCATTATTATTGTCTATTTCATTTTTGTTATTGGCGTAGGATTTCTTATTAAAAGAAAAATAAAATCCAGCAACGATTTTTTAACCAGCAACCGAAGCATTCCTTTATGGATCACCAGCCTTGCCTTTATTTCGGCTAACCTTGGTGCACAGGAAGTGATCGGCATGGTGGCTTCCGGCGCCAAATATGGCATCATGACCGTTCACTTCTATTGGGTGGGCGCCATCTTCGCTATGGTGTTCCTGGGAGTTTTTATGATGCCCTTCTATTACGGAAGCCGCGCCCGCAGTGTACCCGAATACCTGTCGCTACGGTTCGATGAAAAAACCAGAGGCTTAAATGCCATCTCCTTTGCCGTTATGACGGTATTTTCATCCGGCATTTCTTTATATGCACTGGCGAAACTGATGGAAACGATCCTGCACTGGGATTTTGATGTTTCCATCTGGGCATCAGCCGGCATTGTAATGATCTATACCTTTTTGGGCGGATTAACCAGCGCCGTGTATAATGAAGTACTGCAATTCTTTTTGATCGTACTTGGTTTGTCACCGTTAGTGATCATTGCGCTGCAGGACGCCGGTGGCTGGGAAAACATAAAGGCACACCTTCAACCCGAATTAACCCACGCCTGGAAATATATGGGTAACGCAAACGACAATCCCATGGGATTGCATTTTATGTCGCTCATATTCGGACTGGGGTTTGTAATGTCGTTCGGATACTGGTGTACCGACTTCCTGGTGGTACAGCGCGCCATGATCGCCAAAAATATGGGCGATGCACAACGCACGCCTATTATTGCTGCCATTCCAAAAATGATGATGCCCTTAATAGTGGTATTACCGGGTGTTATTGCCATTGCCTTAATGCAACCTGCGCTGCAATCAAAAGGATACCGCATTCCTGTTGCGGCAAACGGAGAGCTGGATTATACCATGACGTTACCTTCACTTATTGCGCACTACTATCCCAGCGGTATACTGGGTGTTGGCATCACCGCACTGATCGCTTCATTCATGAGCGGTATGGCCGGTAACGTAACTGCCTTTAATTCAGTTTTTACTTTTGATATCTATCAATCATATTTTGTAAAGAACAAAAGCGACCGTCACTACCTGCTGGTTGGAAAGTTTGTAACGATCGTGGGCATTCTTATTTCTATTGTTACTGCCTATATAGCCAAAAGCTTCAATAACATCAACGACTTTCTGCAACTGGTGTTCGGGTTTGTAAATGGTCCCTTGTTCGCAACTTTCTTACTGGGTATGTTCTGGAAACGAACTACAGGTCATGGCGCTTTCTGGGGACTGGTGGCAGGTACGCTTGGAGCAGCGCTTACACATGGCTTAACAATTGCTGAAGGCAAAGGTGGCTGGATAACGCCTATGTATATTATTAAAAGTGGTATGGGACAGGCGTTCATCGTTGCCGCTGTTTCGTGGGTAGTGAATTTTACTACAACCATAGTAGTAAGTCTGTTTACAAAACCCAAACCTGATGCTGAGCTAAAAGGACTGGTGTATTCGCTTACGGCCAAACCAACCTACCATCAGAAAAAATGGTATTTGCGTGTAGTACCATTGGGTATAATACTGCTGGTGATCACTATCCTTTTAAATATTATTTTCTTTTAAAAAGATGATAAAGGGTGATGCATCCGCCGGCTGGCAGGATGACCACCCTATCAACAAAAACACTCTTGTATGTACAATAAATTAAATGACCTGCGCTTTGTGATCGGATTGTTTTTTTCCGTTGTATCACTCATACTGATATTCAGTGTGCTGTTAAGCAGCGATAATGGGGGAAAGCTGAATATTTTTACAGGTGTTGGCTTTTTTATTTTCGGAATGCTGATGATGTTTTTACGAAAACAAAATTCAGCTGAAAACAAATAATGACCTAATACACGTACTCCGGTGGATTAATACCGTTGGTACGTAAATACAATACGGCCTGTCCGCGATGGTGAGTAATATGATCAATAGTTGCATGAACGCCGTTGACTGCGTCATCCGTAAGCGATTGTTTTTTCAGCGTACTGTTTAGTGAGTCGTAAGCTTTGCTGAGGTCAGCAATAATTGCCTGTTTATCATTCTTAACTGCCGGTGGGTTCCAGTCGGTTTTACTGCCCTTTATATAATTATCCTGCCACCACTGAATACCGTAAGCTATGTGGTGCAATAGTTCCCCGAAATTCCAGCCCGCCCCTGAAGGTTTAAAATGATACGCATCTGCGGGCATGGCGTTGGCCACCTGTAATGTGTAATTTCTTGAAGTTTCAACAGTTGATAACAATTGTTCTTTCATGGTTTGCTGTATTTTTCAGCAAAGCTATATGGCGGCTTTCCGGAGTACTTAAGAAATCCTGCTATTTTTCAAACCGGGGCCAATTCAAACAGGCCGGGATATAGTTTTACAAAGCCATCTGGCGTAAAGGCAATTTCGTTTTTGTAGCCTGTATCAATTCCTTCATATATAAACCGGTTATTACCCAGATATGTGTAACGCTGTCGCGATGCCTTTACTTCAAATGAGGGCAGATCGAAATACACCATTTTCAGTTCCCGGCTTTCGCCCGTTTTAAAGCAGAGGCGTTTCAGCGGGAGCGTATTGGTAAACGGGGTCACTGAAATATCAACATCCATACAGGTTTCCAGATCAGTTAGCGTATGCAGGGAATCATCTGCCCAATCACCGAGTTTATTATGTGTGAGTTTTATTACCTGTTCCGAAGCGCCGGCAAGGGTCATTTTTAATAATACCGAAGTAACGATCCAGGAAGTCGTGAGCCGAACTTCGTATTCAACAATAGTGTGCACATTATTTACCGGCCCTTCAAGTTTGCTTTGAACCAGTATATTGCCCGGTGAGCGGGTAACGGTGCAATGTTCAAATGTGGCATTTTCTATTCCTTTCCATGCCAGCTTTGTTATAACATCCATAGGTAAATTGTTATGATGGGATGCTATAAAAAACATGCCGTGATGGACCTATCCTTAGTACGCTCAGGGTGTGAGCTGAAGGCGGTAGGCAACCGGTGCACATTTGTATTTCTGTTTAAAGGCGGCAGAAAAATGCTCAATGCTGTTAAAGCCGGAAGAAAAAGCGATATCAGCTACCGGTTGGGTGGTGTTGCGCAATAACATTTCGGCATTTTTAAGGCGGATGTTCAACAGGAATTTATGAGGCGATTCTGCCGTAAAAGTTTTGAATAACCGGCTAAAATGAAAGGGGCTTACATAACAATATTCCGCAATCTGCATGAGCGAAATATCATCTGTAAAATGTTGTGTAATGTATTCCTTTGCCCGTTCCATAGTAACCAGGTGATTTTGTTTCAAACGCATGTTGATGCGGTCATCGGGCTTATAATCGGTAATATTCTCAAGCACTTTCCGGATCATTTCTATCACCAGATTATCAATATACAATTTGCCGCCCGACCGGGTAAGTATGAGTTTTATTGCCTGAAAATGCAGGAACTCTGTTTCGGCAGTAGTTTTAACAAGCGTGGAATGCCAGTCGTTATCGCGAAAGAATGGCAGGTTGCCGTAATGCTCCAGCAATGCCGCAAAGAAATCTGTTTTAAATTCAAAAATGGTGCATTCGTCAGGTATCGTATGTGTGTGGGTTACCGTGCGCTCATAACCAGGTTTTGTTACCAGCACACAGCCATTGTATGAATCGAACGAACGGCGGAATACATTGAACAGGAAATTACCTTTTCGTACAAAGCTTATACAGAATGCAGAACTGTATTCGGGTTTCGATGTACGGCAGTCGGTACACCGGCACCTGAAATCCATAATGCGATAGAAATCAGATTCATATAGTGTATGAATATCAGCCTCCATGAGTGTAAAAATACACTTTTCATGGTTTTCTGTTGTCGACTGCCAGTTGTCTGTTGCCAATGGGTTTTATTCCTGCTGCCTGTAATCTGGTAATGACAAATGCTGCCAGTTCTTTACCCTGCCGTGCGCCGTTTTCGATGGCGTCACGATAATGAATACCGCCATACATGCGCGATATGGCCGCTTCCGCTGCCGCGGTACGAAAAGAAGAAAAAGTACGCGGAGGGATCTCAAACAATTCTTCTGAATTATCGGTAAAAGAAAACTGGTCGCCCAGATAATACGTAAGCACTTCTGCAGCAGCTGTAGAAATAACGCTGTGCCCGCTGGTATATTCAGGAAAAGGAGGCGTTTGCAACAACGGCTGCCATTTAATATCAATATAACGGTTAATGTAAGTTTCGGGACGAATACGGTTGGTACGGTATTTTTCATCCCAGCAGCTGATAAACGCATCCATTAATGTAATTCCCACGATAGTCTCCGCCGTTATGTAAGAAGCAAAACTGAGCTTTGCTTTTTCTGCCGCTATACCGGTGATGTTCATCCAGTGACCGCCCGGCGTAATTTTTTTAAAACCTATAGACATATGTCCCGATGTAGCTACTGCAAAAGGATTACAATCCCAGAAGGAAGCAATACGCAACTGCTCCTGCGAAGGATGTATCGACACATCATATACTTCTTTAGCGAGCCCGTAAAAATTACTGGTACTGTCTTTACTGAAAGTAACCGGCGGCAGCGACATAAACTGGTTACACGAGTCGATTATCAGCGGGCGAATCGTTTTCCAGCTGGGCTCAACCGCTTCCATATAAGCCGGTGGTGTGGGATACCAGTATTCATCACCCTTTAAAGGAGTATATCTTAGTTGCGCGCTTAACTTTCCATATCGGTCGTTTTTAGAATAATCAACAATACTTGCAGCCATATACGTAGCGGCCGCCACAGAACTGTCGATCAGTTTACGGGGTGTCTTATTTTTTTGCAGTTCTGCTATAAACTTCTTTTCATCATCCACCAGCATATAACCTGAGGGAAGCATGAGCCTGCCGGTTTCCAGTATACAATAGACTGCAGCAATACGATAGTCGTAACTGCTTTTACCAGTTGGGATAGTATTTCTTTTGTATTGTATTATAAATGCATCGAGCGACGGCATGGTATTGTCGTGCTGTGACGCAATTTCATAGGCGCCTAAAACGCAATAGGCATAGTATCTGCTCGCGGCCGGAGGGTTTACTACATCATGCAGCATTATTTTTGATAAAGAAAAGATGGCGGGCTGCAGGTAGCGCGTAAATGCCGCATCGCTTTTTTGCGCCTGGCCCGGCCGGGGTACACACATCAGCAAAACAATAAGCGTTTGATAAATTCTTAATTGCTTCATATTACTGCGCTTTATAAAATTGCAGGGCTTCGTTACAAACTCCCACAACAATATACTTTGTGTTATTTACCTTTATTTCTGTAGCCGATTTTACATCGCCTTTAATACAAAGGCCCGAAAGCGGCTGACTAATATAATTGAAACTCCCTTTTCCGTTACCAGACAACAAACAGCCATAACTGGAATTTATGCTACCCAATTTTAACCGGTTATCAGAACGATTGCCTAATAACAAAAGATCTTTCTTTCCATCGCCATTAAAATCATCAGCAATAACATTCGTCACAACTGAAAACTGTGCCTCCATTGGCAGATCGGCAGGAACGAATTTGCCGTTACGATTCAGCAAAAGAAGGGTACGGGTTTCGGTCACGGATAGCTTGCCTGCCTTGTCTAACTCTTCTTTACTAAAAATGTCTTTCATGGTAGCCTGTGCATATGCTGCATACGAGTTAAACTTTTTGCGCATGGGATAGATCTGTTCATTCAGTTCGTCGCGGCTAACAAAAGGGTAGCTCACTCCCTGTATATAGAAGTTAAAAAAGGGATCAATGGAACCGTTGTTGTCAAAATCAGCATAATACAACTCGCCGGGTTCTTTGTCAGAAACATGTATGCAGGAATTGAGGCCCAGGTTACCGGCAATAATATCGTCATTTCCATCACCGTCAATATCGGCCACGGTTAAGTTAAACCAAAAGCCCTTTGGCATATTGTTGAACCAGGTACTGGTTTTGTCAATAAAGCCCGACGGTGTATTCATAAAAACCGTTATGGGCATGAATTCACCGCACAGCACCAGGTCTTTCCGTCCGTCTTTATCAAGGTCAACCCATTGCGCATCGGTTACCATACCGATATGATCAAAGGGAGTAGAGGAAATACTAAAATGTCCTTTACCATCATTTATTAATATGTAAGAAGTGGGCGCCATAGGATACTTCCCCGGAATTACACGACCACCTACAAACAGATCTATATCACCATCGCCATCAATATCGCACGGGCGCACGCATGACTTACTACAGGCGCTTACATCGGGTAATAATCCGGTTGCCGGCTTCAATTGTCCTTTGCCATCATTTAAATATAGTTCATCCTGCAGGGCAGGTGTGCCAGGTTCAAATAACGAGTAGCCGCCTTTAGCAACATACAAGTCAGTATAGCCATCGCCATTTACATCAATAAACGCGGCAGCAGCAGTGGCAGAAGTATTTTCGTCGCCGATAACCGAACCGGGTTCTTCATAAAATGATCCTTTTGTATTTTGAATATAGATCTTGCCCGGTCTGTTTTTATCGCCACTAACAAACAGATCTTCGAGCCCGTCTTTATTTACGTCGCCTTTGGCTATTACCGGACCTGTTTTTGAATACATAAACAACATGAGCAGCTGGCGTTTAAAATCATTCTCGCTAAAATCGGTATGCTTATAGGTGAACAAATTAGCGGCGGGTGTGAACACAGGTTTAGCGGCATATACGGGATTATCGTCAGGTTCCGGTTGCGGCTGTTCGTAGTTAACAGCCAGAAGATTATTAGCTTTTACTTTTGTAAGCACCTGCACCAGGTGGTCGGGCCACATTATTTTAACCGAATCAATAACCGATGCGCTGTCTACACCAAAGTGCAGCTTTGTGGTAACACAGGAAAGATAGCCGCGTGTAGGGTTTACTTCCTGGTATTGAACCATTCCATGATTATATACCCACACTTTTGTGCCAAGCGCAAACAGATTAGGTTTTTTATATCGAAGCGTAAGAGACAGATAACCGGCCTTTGTTGTTTCCCTTGCGGTATTCATATACACAAAGGCGTTTTCGTTGATGTTGTTAATTACAAGATCAAGATCGCCGTCATTATCAAGATCGGCATATACAGCACCGGATCAGATCACCGGCTTATCCATTCCCCATTGTTTCTGCTAGTTTGAAAAAGTGCAGTTGT
>Ga0105237_10009650_pt1 | contig 10329 bp, 8 predicted proteins | sample KBSC24metaG_FD_81520 | JGI IMG/M metagenome (GOLD analysis project Ga0105237, IMG submission 81520) | Corn rhizosphere microbial communities from Kellogg Biological Station, Michigan, USA - KBS C2-4 metaG | ecosystem: Host-associated > Plants > Roots > Rhizosphere > Soil | place: Michigan, USA... | reverse complement strand
GGATACGGCGACTACTGTGACTGTGCTCAGTCAGCCTATTGAGCTGTTTTCGCAGACCAGCCGGGCCAAGCAGACTGATCCGTTTGCTTACATTGCGCCGTTTGAGACCAACAAGATGGGGAAACGGGAGTTGTTTTTGTGGGTTTCCACCCCTCAAGCGCAGGGGCAGCTCACTCAGCCCCAGGTGATGTGCAATGGACAGGCGTTGGATCTGCGGCCGTTGAGCCAGGAGATGGGGACTGGGGTTGCGGCTGAGGTTAATAAGGGTGGGGATTTTGGGGGGATTGGGGCGGATGGGAAGGCGATTCGGGTTGATTTGTCTAAGTTGAGTTTGTCTCGGGCGCCTTACAACGCTCCAGTGCCTTGGGGGACGCAGTGGTATTTCAAGCTGTCTGAGGATGGGTTGAAGTGCCTCGCGGGAGCGGAAGGGATTTCGTTGGAGGCTAAGGCGGCTGATGGGAGTGCGGAGCAGTTTTCGTCGACGGGGGGACGGAAGAGTCTGGCTTCGTTGGATGCGTTTGAGAGGCGGTAGACTTAGCAACGCGTGCGGAGGCGAGCTTGAATCGGGCCACTATCACCGTACACCTTGCGGGAGATTTTTCGGCTCGATTTGCAGGCGCGACGACGGATGATTTAGTCGGTAGTGCGCCGGATTTCTGTCCATCACGCATTTATCGAGGACTGCTTCACGGTGTGCCAAGGAGCCGCTCAATCTCGTTCGTGATCGCGGTTACTGCTTGGATATAGGCGTTCACATCACCGCCTGCCTCCTGCACACGTTCGGTCTGCCAGCTCAGGAAAAGTGGCATGTACCAAAGAAGCGATACCAGCCGACCGGGAATATCTGCGGCTTAATCGATGACTAAACTCTGCAGCTTCTTGCGTGTGCGCTCGAACGCGAGGGGATCGAACTGCCCCTCATTTTCCAAAAAAGCCAGTGTCAATCGAACGAAGGGGTGTTGGTTGCCTATCTGCCGGAACTTCCGATGCGGCACATTGCCGACTTGCACGCCGGTGAATCCAAGACCGAAGCTCGGGACGCCTACATCATTGCTGAGGCCGCCCGCAGCCTCCCGCACACGCTTCGCTCGCTGAAGCCGGCCGATAACCAAGTTGCGACGCTCACCATGCTGTCTGGGATGAAGATCTGGCAGGCAGCCCGTGGTCAAGTCAAGTCTGCGCCTCTGCGCTCAAGTTGCATGTCGCCCGTCCCTGACTAGCAGCTGGACTACTTCGCAGGTCGCCTTCGTTTCGCTTTCGAGGGCTCGCTATTGGATTCGGTCGTCAACCGGGTGAGGATCTTATCGACCAAGCTGCTCGCCGCCGACCGGTTGGTTGAGCAGTCGTAGATCATTGAAATCAGATGCTGGTACGCCGTCCGAATTTGAGGTTTGAAGCGCGACAATGGATCCTGCTCACGCGCATCGGCACCCAGCAGTTTCTGGATGCGCGCTTCTGCAGCCTCGGCCTGTGTCTTCAATTCTGCTCGGGTGTCGTCTCCCAGAAAACGTGTATTCACCACCTTTTGCATCCCCTTCACTGACTTAGCTACCGAGTCGGCGTGCGCTTGACGCGCTGCGCGGGAAAGGCCCCCACGCTTGATAATCCGCGCGGTTTCAAGCGCTGCGGATTTGTGTAATTCAAACTCGCGCAACCATTTACGCCCGATGGAGGATTGCCGACAGCGTCGCGCGATCTCGCGGGCCGTCGGGGCAAGCTGATTCAGCAGGTTGTCGAAATGGACGCTCTGCTCGAAGTGATCCCGGCGACCGTTGGGGAGGACTTTGGAGTCCAAGATATGGACCTCGCCGACCGCCCAGCCGTTGAAGCGTGGCTCGGGGAAGAGGTCTTCGAGCAACGCGTGATCACCGATCTGCATGTTGCCAGTTCGCAGGCGAAGACCTTTGATCAAGGCGCCGGCGGGTATAGCGCCTGTGTAGCCGTGGTGCAGTATCCAGCCAACCGCCGCCACCCCGCCGTCCACTGACGTGAGCTCGAATAGCTCGAGGTCGGTCATCGACTCCATTTCGCGCTCGCCAAGTGGGATCTGATCGCGATGAGGTCTATAGAGCGGATCGTCTGCGGCATTAATTCGGATTTCCAGGTCGCCTAGTCGGACGTGGGGTCGCAGAGCCGCTGCAATGTCTACACCGAACTTGAACTCAGGTGCGAAGGGGACGGGTGCCACTTGCGCGAGATAGTCACCAACGGCGACCGGGTTCAGCAACCGGTCATCCCGGTGTCGAACGACACCTCTCAATTCAACTTCGAAAAAGCGGTCGGGATAGGCCTGCAAAGAAGTGCGACGCACCGAAACGAGGTCCTGCACCAGCGCCGCGAGATGATGGCCTTGGCCGGTAGAGCGCAGCGCTGTTTTCAGTGCGCGACAGTCCCATCGCAACTCGGAGACTAAAGACTCCTCCGCTGCGCGAGAGCGAAAGATTAACTCCTGGCAGTAGCCGAGGCCTGCCAGGCGTCCCACGCCGCGGAAACCTCGCGCCCTCGTCCCTCTTTTGGTGCTCGCGCCCAGGTTGCTGAGGCGTTCGGCGAAATGCCTCCACGGGATACCAGTACCGTTGTCGCGAATTCGGATCGAACGGGACGCCACATCGATCTGAATATCCACGCGACCGGCCTCCGACTGCCTGAGTAGGCCCTGTTCGCGCGCCTGATCAATTGCATCCGCCGCATTCTGTGTGTATTCGCGATAGATCGTGAGTGAATCAACATACATGGAGGTGCTGAGCAGTTCGAGCACGTCCTTGCCGATGACGATGTCCTGTGTAGGCGGGGACCAGGTTGCCTTGTCTGCATTCCGCGAGCTCAATGGGTCGGGCACGGCCCGCAAGAGTGCCTTGTCGGTCATGCCGCCACCCTGCCTCTCCGCCGCACTGGCTTTACAGCCGGGGCACGGAGTGGAACTGGGGGTGTGGCTTCCGGATCGTGATCCAGTCCCGCGTCCTCGACGCGTTCATCCTCCGCGATTGCCGTATCGGCTTCGTTTTCGCTTTTCGCGAGCGCTTTTTGCTGCGCCCAAATCTCGAAAAGCTCACTCTTGGCTTTCGGGACGTAGAACGGCAGTACCTTGCGTACTCGGTCATTTGTCGTTTGCGAGCCCAGTGAGACAAAGTCCCTTGGATCACAGGATGACAGGAGAGTCAGGAGCTCCGCCCGGTCTGATGCATCGAGCTGTGCAGTTACTGCGCGGTACTCATGCAACTCCTGCGCCCTGTCGAAGCGCTCGTACCAGTCGCGGTTGAAGGTATAGTCGTGCGGCATCATCAGAATAGTCTCGAATTCTTCGGCCGTATCGCCGAACGCTCGCTTGAAAAACACAGGTGCTCCACTGACCACCCCGTGCGTGGCTTGCAGAACGATCTGCATCGAGCGCAGTTGGTAGCGCGTCCACTTTTTACCCACGTGGCCCCGATCGGGACGATCGGTGGGTTGGAAACGCATGGGGAAGGACCAGATGCGCACTCCGAGCTCTTCATTTAGCGACACGTTCAAACGCATCCGCTCAAACAGATCGACTGGAGAATCATGGAAGTTGTAGAGCATATAGTTGGACAGCTCGGTCAGTCCAAACTCGTGCGCGTAGCGAACCGCCTTCTCGTACGGGTCCTTGAGGCCCAGGTGATCGAAAGCGATGCGCAAAGGTCGCAGACAGATGCTGGCTAATTCGCGCAGGTACATCGGATCTTTGCAGAGAATCCGCGCATCCACACCTTGGTTGAAATCGACGCGGCGCTGAACCGGTGTGCGTTCCTGAGTACGGCGGATCTTCGCTCCCGGCAGAAAACCGAGTTCCCGGATCTCGGCAATAATGTCCTTAAACTTGGGAGACGCAACGACATTGTTGTCCATGAGAATCAGGTCTTTCTTAACGCCGTAGAGGGCGTCGATCGCGCGGACCAGTCCGCTCAGGGACTCGGTGTCACGTTGGGGTCCTTCCAGCTTCGGGACTCCGCAGAAGCCGCACTTGCGGATACACCCTCGTGAGGTGTACGCGAAGTAGGCGTCGCGAACGGGATAGGGGTAGTCGATCTGGCTCAGAATGCTGTAGTCGGGAACGAGATCTTCAATCGGCGTGCTGTTGAGATCATCTGCGTACAGCTCTTCGGAGAAGTCATCGAGTTGCAGTGATGCGGCGGGCGGAGCGGTCAACAGTCCCTTGATGAAGCGGATTCCCCGCCAGCGGGGCTCATCGAGGAATCGCTGGTGCATCAGAGAAGCGGCAATGCCGCCTACGAAGATTTTATCGGCGTGACCGTTGGCGGCAGTCACGGCGAAATCGATAGCGGCGGCGATGCGCTCGTATTCGAACGAGAAAAGCGTCGTTATGTAGATGCGATCCCACGCAGTGCCAAGAACGGAGCGATCTTCGCCTTTGATGAAGCGAACGTGGTCGCGCTTGCCGCGCGGACCGTGATACTGGGCAATCTTCATGAGACCGAGCGGAGGGTACTTGTTTTTGTAACCGGGCTCGATCAGCAGAACTTTCTTGTTAGCCATACTTGTTAGCCATACTTGTTAGCCATACTTGTTAGCCACTCGCCACGACTTTGAAACGTGCTTTCCTGCGGGCTTCCCGAATCCGCGCGAGCGCGGTCTTGACACCCCCCTCCCCGCCTAACCCCTTCAAATCTCCTTCCGTGGACCAGTCGAATTCAGTGGCAAAGTCGCCCAACGCCGCGGCGAAATAGCTCTTATCACAGACGTGCTTATCCGCGGCTTCAGTATACAGGTCTGCGGCTAACTCCATGAGTGCATAAACCCCAATCCCCTTGTTGAGAAAATGCTGCCGCCGTCGGGCCCACTGTTCGGGCAACACCAGGGCCACCGCGGACCAGAAATCAAGCACGATCTGCGAGACGTCTTCAATCGGCCGCGCCTGATCAATGCGCGTCCTCTGTATGAAGTGATGAATCGCTTTCTGAATCGTCCGCAGCGAAGCGCGACGTTTCATTCCGGAGGTCGAGGAGCCCCCGAGATCCAATTGCCGATACCAAGGCGAGCTAGGCTCGTTGCGAAGAAAGATCGCGATGAAGAGCTCCGGCCGGTCTTTCGCCAGGTCCCTTGAGAGTTGCACGTCGTGAAAGTCGAGCAGGCTGCTGCTGAGCCCCTTCGCCTTGCTATTGATGACGTTGAATATCTCCATCTCCTCGCGCTGCGACAAACCAATGAAGCACATGAATGGCAGTTCGACGGACAGCTTTGACAGGTGCCCTAGCCGGTGCTGGCAGTCAACTTGTGCCAGTACCTTGCCCGCTCCGGGATCGATCTCGAGGCACGCGCTGCGAACTCCGTTCCTAACGACACGCCATGCGCTGTCGTCCCGGGGCCGCAAATTGAAGGTCAAGGGAATGGTTGTGCTGGTGGACTTTTGGATGTACTTGCGAAAGTCCAAGCTGTGTTGCGAGTTAAAGCGTCGCTGATAGCCGCGTCCCGCGTCCTCGTCGAGCACATCGGCAAAACTGAGTTCATGCAGAAGACCGGCGGTCGCGAAACCGACCAGCACCTCGCGCTGGGCTGCCTGCCCCAATAAGCACTGAATCTCGACCCCTGGCTCTGTCATCACGACCTACCCCGGAAACTGCACTGTAGAAATGCACTTTCGCCAGCACTGGGGCACAGTTTACGTGATTTATGTCTCGTTGTGATCCCACTGAAGGCAAATAGCCCATATCGTCGTGCCGGGAGGGTTATGAATTGATTTTTATAGCTTTATTCAACCCGGAAACCCGCCATCCGGGACAATCGCACCGCTAGGCTCGAGCCCCACCCCCTGAAACGCACCTCTACAACGATTGTATTTACGTCCATCGGGGGTCATACTATCAGTACCGCTGGTACTGGACCGTACTGAAGAAACTATGAAAAGAAAACAATTGTCCGGGAAAACCGTCATTACGCTGGATGGTGAAGAGATCGAGTTAACGCCGGAGCGGGTGGATATCAACTCCGTGAAGCTCGACGCCGACAATCCACGCATCCGTTACCTCGTGAGTTCACACGGGCTCACCAATCCTAGCCAAGATGATCTCAAGGGACTGCTATGGCAAGTCAACGGAGTGCAGGAATTACTGCGTAAGATTCGTGATAACGAAGGAACGATCGATGCCATCATCCTAAGCCAGGATGGCACTGTGATCGAAGGCAATTGCCGTCTCGCCTGTTATCGACATCTGTACAACGGAAAGGATCCGGCCTGGCAGACGATTCCCGCGCAACGCTTGCCCTCCATCAGCCAGCGGCAGATCGACATCCTACTGAGTAAGTACCACGTTTCTGGGAAGATCAACTGGCGTAGCTATGCACAGGCCGGACAGATTCACCGGCTACGGCACACGCACAAGATGTCCACCGCCGACATCACGCGGGTCACGGGGATCCCGGACAAGACCGTGAAAGATCTGCTGAAGACCTATGAGCTCATGACGAGTCAGATCCTACCTGCGCTTCCGGGAACTCGCGGACTCAAGAAGTTCAGCTATGTGTACGAGTTTTATAAGGATCCCAAGTTGGAAGATTGGCGGTCCGACGATAAGCAGGTACGCGAATTTTCTGACTGGGTGGTGTCGGGCAAGATTCGAAAGGGAGAGGATGTACGCGAGCTGCATCAAGTCTTGAAATCCCCGAAGGCGTTGAAAACGCTCCGAACTGAGAAGGATGGCGGGAAGAAGGCAGTGCAACTGGTTGTCAGGCCTTCGGAGTTCGTGAGAATCGAGACAGCCCTGGGCATTTTGGGTGATCTCCCGCCCGAATTGGTCGAGCGATTGAAATCGGACAAGAAAGAGCAGCGCGTGTTGAAGAATCTGTTTGCCAAGATCAAGGATGTCGCAGACATGGCCGAGCTGGATCTGGCCTAAGTTGACCATGACACGACGAGCTTCCGCAGAGCAGATTGCCATTGAGGTCGATGAAATCATCCTCGATGGCAAGCGCGTACGCGTCAGAAACGAGAACGTGCCACTGGACAAGGTGCATTTGGACCCGACCAATCCACGCATCGCACATACGTTTGCGCTGGAGCGCACAGGCAGTTCGGATTCGCTGGAGCGGCGGCTCGAGGAGCGACTATGGGCCGATCCGGACGTGCACGATCTGCTGAAACAGGTCCAGGCCAACGGCGGGTTGATCGAGCGGATCATCGTGCGCGACGACCTAACGGTTGTAGAAGGTAACTGTCGAACCGTTGTCTATCGCAAGCTACGGCAGCGCCTGCCCAGGGAGCTGGCGTGGCACCACATCCCTGCACGGGTCTTGCCCGGTGACATTGGAGCGAGAGACATCGCGATTTTGCTGGGCGAAATGCATGTCGCTGGTAAAAACACTTGGTCGCCCTTCGAGAAGGCCGGACACATTTTCCGGATGCACAAAGAGCACATGTTGACGCAGGATGAAATCGCGGCACGCCTGCGGATCTCGAAATCGAAGGTCAATCAGCTCGTACGCGCCTTCGATGCCATGAAGACTCGCTACCTGCCTAGATTTCCGGGCCGAGAAGCGATCAGAAAGTTCAGCCACTTCGATGAACTCTTTCGCAACTCGCAGCTGCGTGACTGGGCGGTCGACCCCGTCAATGTCGACCGCTTTGCACAGTGGGTCGGTGAAGGACGAATCGGTCCGGCTATACAAGTTCGCGCCTTGCCGTCGATCCTTAATAACGCGGCGGCCTATAAGGCATTTCTAGGCTCCGGGTTCATCGCTGCCCAGAAAGTCGTCGAGGCCGAGAATCCCGCCCTGACCTCTCCCCTGTTCAAAGCGATGGTTGACCTGACAAAAATGCTGGAAGAAGCCCGTATGGATGACATCACTCGGCTTAGGAAGGGCGCGAGCGACAGTGCGCAACGCATTACCGGGGAGCTTGCGGACGCGCTGGCGAGATTCCGCGAGCTGAGCCGTCTCGACTAGGTGGAGCCTAAAGGTCATGAGGAACAAGAATATGAAATCCGGAGCTCAAGCGCGACCCGTTGCGGCCCGTAAAACCCGTGTCGATAAAACCCGTCAAAATCGAATACGCAAGGGGAATACTGCACACCCAGTGACCTATGTGCGCAACGTTCAAGGTCGCGAGGTCGTATTGACCTTGGCGGAAGTCGATCCCGAGGACGTGTTCCTGGATCCGTCCAATCCACGCTTGAGGTACTCCATTTTACAGCTCGAGGAGATGCAGCGTTCAGATGCGGCCTGCAGCCTGCTGCTGACGAGTCAGGAAGAAACAGAATCCCTCCGACGCTCAATCACTCTGTCCGGTGGCGTTCAGGAGCCGATCTATTTGCGGGCTAACAATGTCGTGGCCGAGGGGAACCGTCGCGTAGTCGCCATGCGGGCGCTGAAGGAGGAGTTTCCGGATAACCCCGCCTTTAGGGCGATTCCTGCGTGGATCATTGCGGCTGACACGCCCGAGTTTGTGATCCAGGACCTGCTCAATGAAATTCATCTGGGTTCAGTCCGTGGTTGGGCTCCGTATGAAAAGGGTGCACAAATGCGTGCGCTAGTGGGGAGTGGCTTCGGCGAAGAAGAGATTGGTGATCGATATCGCATGACATCGTCGGAGGTACGTCATCACATCACGGCGGTCGAGTTCATGGATCGGACCTACTTTCCCATGACCGCGGATCCCACAGATCCCAACCATCGCAGCAAGTTTTCATACTTTCTGGAGTTCTTTAAAAGCGGCCCGTTGCGCCATCAATGCGATCTTAAGCCGGACTTGGCGCAGCGCTTTGCGCAATGGGTCCGCGACGAACGGATTGATACCGGTGTGGCCGTTAGGCGCTTGCCTAAGATATTGAACTCTGAGCAGGCGACGCGGTTGTTGGAGGTGGTCGGATTCGAAGCTGCCGAGAAGTGCCTGGCGAGCGAAAATCCTCGCGAGCAGGAGCTTTACTCGCTGCTCGAACAGGCCCGACTACGCCTCGAGAGTATGACAGTCAACGAAATGCTCGAACTGCGGGATAGCGCCGAACGACAGCAGTTGATGGGAGCGCTGAGGGACGAGGTGGCGGCGAAACTGGCTGTAGCCTCCCGGATCCAGAAGAAGCGAGGCGCATGACCTCACGTACACATCGTTGGCTTGTTCTATGGGCAGCTCGGCGCATGAGCGTCGACGGCCTACGCGTGACGTCCTACGACGGACCTACCCCGCAGGGGGGGCTGTGGAACTCGCTGCCCTCTCCGTTCACCGTAGCCGGTGTAAAGCCCGACCTCTGGGCTGTAGACGGCAACAAGTCTCTGGTGGCGGTAGGTGAGGCCAAGACCGCAGCCGACGTATGCAATGCTCACACAGCCGTACAGCTGGCGGTCTTTGGCCGCCTCGCATACCGCGGAACTTCGCGTCGGTGCCCGCTTTACATCGCGGTCCCACACTCAGCAGCCCGATCCTTGGATCGAGTGCTCGCTTTCACCGGGCTCGCCGGCGCACCGAACATCATACGGATTCACGTGCCGGATGTACTTTTGGAGACCCGCGCGCGTGTCAGGTCGTAGGACGCCTCAGACTCTGCCTCATCAAGTTGCCGGAACCCAATTCCTCCGAGCCAACAAACGCGCTGCGTTGTTCGATGAACAAGGTCTCGGCAAGAGCAAACAACTCATAGACGCCATCGCCGCTGATATCGAAGCGAAGGCAGTGAGCGGCGCTCTAATCATTTGCCCGAACGGCCTCAAGAGCAATTGGGCTGAGGAGATCGAACGCTTCTCCTCTCTGCGGTACGCCGTGTTCGGCTCGGGCCGAAAAGCACGGCGCGTTGCATTCCAAAGTCTCCGCGCCGCCTTTTACGTAATCAACTACGAAGCAGTTGCCGCGGAATTGCCTTCATTGCGAGCCCTGCTGCGCTTCAAGCCGATGGCGCTAGTTCTCGATGAGAGCCATCGGATCAAGACTCCGGATTCAAAGGTGACACGAGCCGTGCTGAAGCTCCGAACTGAAGCAGCGCGCCGCTATTTGCTCACAGGAACGCCCGTGGCAAACAAGCCGGAAGATCTTTGGAGCCAGGTATTTTTCCTCGACGACGGCGAGGCATTGGGGGTGACGTTCGAGGCGTTCCGGGAGAAGTATCTCACCGCAACCGGCGGTTATCGGAGCGTGGACGAGCTTCGTGACCGCGTGTCAAAGCTAGCGCTCCGCAGAACTAAGGGTGCGGCCTTGCAATTGCCGCAGAAACGGTTTGAGCGCGCAATCATCGAGCTTGCCCCAAGGCAGCGAGTGCTCTACGAGCAATTGCGCGACGAGCTTGGAGTATGGGTTCGGGCTCTCTCCGGCGAGCAGATACTGAAGCAGGGTCAGGAAATTCTCGCGCGTATGGTGCGCCTTGCGCAGCT
>Ga0105237_10009647_pt1 | contig 10332 bp, 6 predicted proteins | sample KBSC24metaG_FD_81520 | JGI IMG/M metagenome (GOLD analysis project Ga0105237, IMG submission 81520) | Corn rhizosphere microbial communities from Kellogg Biological Station, Michigan, USA - KBS C2-4 metaG | ecosystem: Host-associated > Plants > Roots > Rhizosphere > Soil | place: Michigan, USA... | reverse complement strand
TCGCCTCCGGCGATTTATTTTATCAAGTCCCAGACTTGATGCATAGTGTTGCAAAGTCTGTAGGCTTAGCAGAGCATCATAATTTTTGTGTGGTAAATGCTTTGGCTAAAGCCAATATCAAAGTGACTTCTATTAACCCAAGCTTATTGGCTTTAGCCAAAGTGTATTTGCATAACCAGCTTCGTTTATAAGCACCTGTTTCAATCTCAGCCCTCAGTTGCTGCATGTAATATAGATGAAGTGTCCCGAAGCAAATTCGGGATGAAACACTTGCTTCGCACTTGTTGCACACAGAGCTAAAGCACAAGAGTGCGACGCAACGATGATGCTACGAGGGATGAAGCTGGTATCTAAGCAATACATTATTAAAACAGGTAAAGATGTTCCGGTAACAATCAACCAACAACTCCCAACCTGCATCCTGCAACCAGTAACCGGCAACTGGTATCCGGTAACCCACAACCTCTTTAACCCCCAGCATCTGACCAACAATCTCCCCAACATCTGACCAAAAATAAGTTTCTGAAAACCAATAAAAACATTTATTTTCAAAAATAAATTTGACCGGTATTTTTCCTCATCTGACTTAGTGATATTTGTTTTCCGTCTTCGAACTACTTGCATCATTTTAATGGCATTGAAAATCAAACTAACGCTTATGAACCGAATCATTCGCTTATGTATGTTGCTGGCGGCCTTTTTTTTAATTCGTCCGCCGCTCTCATTTTCACAAACATTCACTTTAAAGGGTACGGTAAAAGATGCATCTGGTAATCCTGTTTCCGGCGCTTCGGTGCTGGTGAAATCTACGAAGCAGGGTACCTCCACCGCAGACAATGGAACTTTCTCTATTAACCTCAGCTCATCTACGGCAGAGATTGAAATTACCTCAGTTGGTTTTAAAAATAAAACCATCACGTTGAATGGAGAAACTTCTATAGATGTAGTACTTGAAGAATCCAAAAGCCAGTTGAATGAAGTAGTAGTAGTTGGTTATGGCACACAAAAGAAAAGTGATATAACGGGCGCTATCTCTTCCATTCGTAACAAAGAATTTAAAGACCAGCCTGTAAGTAATGTGGCGCAAAGCATACAGGGCAAGGTGGCAGGTATATTGGTGACGACGCCATCCGGAACGCCTGGTGCAGGTTTGCTGGTGAGTGTGCGCGGCGCGAATAATCCTTTATACGTGGTAGACGGCGTTCCTATGCTTAGTGAAAGCAACAGTGCATTATCAACTTCTTACAACACAGATGGAGAGGAGATGGGGAGTGGTCAAAATATCAGTTCTATAAGTGATATAAACCCCGATGATATTGAGTCAATAGAAATCCTGAAAGATGCATCATCGGCTTCTATATACGGCGCAAGAGCCGCTAATGGTGTAGTACTTGTTACAACCAAGCGTGGCCGTAATGGTAAAACGGAGTTCTCGTTTAACAGCTTTGCAGGTATTCAGAAAGTGGCGCGTAAAATTCCTTTCTTAGACAGCAAGGGTTTTGTAAGTCTGCTGGAAGATGCACGTCAGCAGGATTTGAAATTATACCAGCAGGACCCCACACCCTTTAACGATGCATACCCTGGTTTTGATCCTGCATTGCTGACGAACCCATTACCTGACTCATGGAAAACAGGCATAAACACCAACTGGGAAAATGAAATTTTCCGAACAGCACCTATCGCCAACATACAACTATCTGCGCGTGGCGGTAATGATAAAACGAAATTCTTTTTGGCGGGCAATTATTTCGATCAGCAAGGCATCGTGATTGAAAATTTTTATAAGCGTGCGTCCTTCCGCATGAACCTTGATAACAAAGTGAGTGATCATGTAAGCATTGGTGCAAACATGGCCTTTACTTATGGCCGCAACCGAAGAAGCTTTAATGATGATACTTACACAGGCATTGTAACAAACGCGTTAGGTGCATCACCGCTAATGCCTGTTTATGAAAACGGAACTTACAGCGATTATACGCAATACCAGGCAACGTGGTTAAGTGACAATCCTGTTAAATCAGCCAAAGAAATAAAAGCGTACACAACTAATTACCGCTTTATCGGAACTGTGTTTACTGATATCAACATCTTAAAAAGCCTGAAGTTCAGAAGCTCATTTACTACGGATTATACAAGCCTTATCGATAACCAATTCTTCGACCCCATTACATCAGATGGTGCACCTGTTGGCGGTAAAGCAACAGAAGGCACTTTTCGCAATCTTACATGGTTGAATGAAAATACATTGGTGTATCAAAAAGATTTTGGCAAGAGCAGCTTAACAGCATTGGGTGGCTTTACCATGCAGTCATCACGTTATGAAAAAAACTCAGTTAAGGCACAAGGATTTCCTGAAGGCAGTGGTCTCGAAAACATCTCCAGTGCTTCAACTATAACTGCTGCATCAGCGCAAAATTTTGGTTGGGGTTTGGTATCTTACCTTGGTCGTATTAATTATGGATTTAATGATAAATACCTGCTTTCTGTAAGTGCACGTTATGATGGTTCTTCACGTTTTTATAAAGCAAACAGGTGGGGTTTCTTTCCTGCATTCTCTGCAGGTTGGGTAATTACCAAAGAAAAATTTCTTGACCATTCAGACTTCCTCACCAATCTTAAACTGCGTGTAAGTTATGGTTTAACCGGCGACCAGGAAATTGGCGATTTTCAGTTCCTCAACTATTGGTCACCTGCAAGGTATGATGGTGTTGCCGGGTTACGTCCTAACAACATTGGTAATACGGATCTTACCTGGCAGCGCAACAAAATGTTTAACATTGGTGCAGATTTTGAATTACTCAAAGGCAAGTTCAGCGGCTCTGTTGAATTCTTTAAAGGCAACCGCACCAAACTGTTGGCTCAAGCCGTATTGCCCGCAACATCAGGCTTTTCATCATACACCACCAATGCAGGTAACATAGAAAATAAAGGTGTTGAATTTTCATTGAATGCATATCCGATAAAAACAAAAACGTTTACATGGTCTGTAGGATTCAATATTAGTTATATTAAAGACAAGATTAAATCTCTCTACAGCGATAATGAATTACTAAGCGCCTACACAGATTTGTTCCCTACACATATCTTAAAAGTCGGTCAACCGGTAGGTTCTTTCTGGGGTATCAAATACACGGGTGTTAATCCTCAAACAGGTGAGGCGCAGTACGAAGACCTTAACAAAGATGGCGTGATTGATGATAATGACCAGCAGATATTGGGCAAGGCAACGCCCAACTGGTTTGGTGGGTTAACGAATGATTTCAAATACAAGAACTGGGATTTGTCTATCGCTACACAGTTTAGCCTGGGTAATAAAGTATATAACCTAATACGCACAACATATCAAACATTGGGATACAGCCCCGGTGGATGGGATGAAAATAATGTTATTTACCAGGTGTATGCCAACAATGCCACTATCGCTAACAAACGATGGGAAAAGGCGGGAGACAAAACTGATATCCCACGGGCATCGTTGTTGTTTCCGCAGTACATGCAGAATTCATCACAGTTTATTGAAAATGCATCTTTCTTTAGAATACGCACTGTTAATCTTGGCTACACCATCAGGCCCAAACGTACAGGTGTGTACAATTCGCTGCGCTTATATGTGCAGGCGCAGAATCTTTGGGTAGGCACAAAGTATTATGGCTTCGATCCTGAGGTGAGCTCCAACGGCGGCAGTAACCCTGAAACTGCTGGTGTTGACTATGCCGCTTATCCACAGGCACGTACCATCACATTTGGTGTAAACTTTAACTTCTAAAAAAAGAATCAATGAACTACCTACTCATCATATCATCACTAATTATAAGCCTGGTATTTTTCTTATGGGCCCGGCTGAAGTACAATAATCATCGCCTGTTGCGTCGCACACTTCTACTGCAACAAGAAAATGCAGCAACGTGCAACATGCTAATTAATCATAAGCAGATCTCCTCCATACCCCCCTTTAGGGGGTGGGGCTGGGGGTTGTTCCTTCTTTTGTTTTTTACCTCTTGTAATAAAGTCCTCAATGTAGATTCCCCCAATGCAGTATCTGGTGAAACAGTCTTTACAAGTGCAGCAGGTTTGCGCAATGCACGCATAGGTATGTACAGCACCCTGCAGGACCGGAATTACTACGGCGGCTATTACCCGTTGCTTGCTGAATGTTACACTGATGACGGTTCTACAGGCGGTTATGATGTAATAGATTTAAATGATATTGCTGCAAGAACAGTGGGTACATCAAACCTGTATGTACAGGGAATTTATACAGCTATTTACAACAGCATTTATACAGCGAATGCCATCATAAACAATGCAGATAAAGTGCCCGGTATTGCCGATGATGAAAAGAGCAATATACTTGGTGAAGCACTATTTGTAAGAGCGCTTGGTGAGTTTGATTTATTGCGCATGTTTGGCGAGCATTGGGATAAAACATCTGCTTATGGCATCTCCATTGTACTTACAACAGATAAGCCTAAAGACCCAATTGCACGCAGTACCGTAGATGCATCGTACAAGCAGATCATTGCGGACTTACAACAAGCCATTACTTCTTTGAATACATACAATGGTAACCAGTACGTATCTGCTTCCGCGGCGAAAGCATTACTTGCACGCGTTGATTTATACTATGGTGATAAAACCAATGCTTCTGCAATGGCAAGCGATGTAATTGGCGACAGCAATTTTTCTTTATTTGGATCAGATGATTTTACTAAAATATATACGGATAAGCTCACAGCTGAAAGTGTGTTTGAATTAAAGTTTGATTTGCAAAATCCAAGCTCTTACAACACCCTGACCTATGTACGTCCTGATGCGTTAAGAACAGATGTTGCTTTCCTGGCTTCTGCTGACTTAAATACTTTCTTCCAGGGTCGTCCTGATGATAAGCGCTCTGCATTGGTAAATTTTGCGGATGTGGATGTAAGTATTCAACCTGATGGACGTACGGAAAAATATCGCGGAGAAACAACCAAAGACAATTCCGGGTACATTATACGTTTGGCAGAGATGTATTTGATAAGAGCTGAAGCAAAAGGCAGAACACAAGGGCTTGCTGATTTGAATACTATCCGTGAAGCAAGGGGTATGGAAAAGCTTACTGCTGCTGACGTTCCGGATAATGCATCTTTCTTAGATGCAGTATTAGATGAACGCCGCGCCGAATTAAATTTTGAGGGGCATCGTTTATTCGACCTCGCAAGGACAGGTAAAGTACAGGATGTGTTAGGTGCGGATGTGCAACCCATTATGCCGATACCGCAAAGAGAGACTGCCGCGACTGGTGACGTAGTAAAGCAAAATCCGGGGTATTAAAATCCTAATCCCCTAAAGGAGTGTGATAGAACCTGTGGGTAGATTGCAGAGAAGCCTAGAGTCGCCATAAGTGCAACAGATGAAGTGATTGCGACGCAAGGGACGATGCTATGAAAAGATTGGCTGGTATTTAAAGTTCAACAAATCCGCTCTGCGAAGTCTCCAGATTTCGCAGCACTGTGCATCAAGTCTCCGACTTGATATAACAATCGCCAGAGGCGATAGAATAAACATGTGAAGCGAAGACGCTTCACATAGCAATGGCTAAATCAGGTCAATCAGATAAATCAGTCAAATCGTGGTTCAGACAATTTATGCGACATCCATTATCATATTTACTAAGAAGCGCTTTTAGAGAAGTAACAAGAGAAGGCTCAGCGACTATGTGCAATGAAAGCCGAAGAAATTTTATTAAACAATCTGCGTTGCTAGCCGCGGGTTCTGCATTAGTGCCAGGCTTATTACATGCGCAAAGTAAGCAGGTAAAGATTGCGATTGTGGGTGCAGGTATGGCAGGGTTAAACGCTGCTTATCAATTAAAAAAGCAAGGTGTGATAGCAGATATTTATGAAGCATCTTCAAGAAGCGGTGGCAGGATGTTTACCATGAAGAACCAGTTTGGTGAAGGCACGACAACAGATATCGGCGGCGAATTTGTTGATACCACGCATGAAGATATTATTGGGCTGATGAATGAAATGGGTTTGCCTTTTTATGATTTGAGGAACGATAAGCTTGAGTCGCATGCATATTACTTTGACAACAGGTTACTAACTAAAGATGAATTGAAGAATGCACTAAAACCTTATGCAAAAAAGATAGAAGCAGATATTAAATCATTACCGAAAGAGATTAATCATACAACCGCATCTCAATTTCAGCACCTTGATAATTTGTCAATTACAGAATACATGCAGCAGCTTGGTATTAATGGGTGGCTGTATAAGCTGATTGATGTGGTGTTGACACGTGAGTACGGCATGGAAGCATCAGAACAATCGTTGATTAACTTTTTAATCATGTTTAATGAGCCTACAGATGAGCATGGTGAATATACCTTGTTTGGTGATGAGCATGAAGTGTTCAAAATAAAAGGCGGCAGCCAGCATCTTGCTGATGCTGTATTTGAAAAAGTAAAGCATCAGGTAAAGCTTAAACATAAGTTTACTGCCGTTAAGCAAACAGGCGATGCATATACACTATCATTTGAAACAGCTACCGATAAGAAGGAAGTAGTTGCAGATTATGTGGTGATGGCTATACCATTTAGTGTTTTAAGAAACATAAGAATGGATGTTGTTATGCCTGCTGAAAAGAGAACTTGTATTGATGAGCTGGGCTATGGCAATGGCAGCAAGTTTGTAATGGGTATTAAAGGCAAACCGTGGCGTAGAAAAGAGCAGCAGGGGTATACTTTTAATGATTTGTCATTTGGTTGCGGCTGGGATAGTACACAGATGCAAACTGAAACCAACGCCAGCTTTACCGTATTTGGCGGTGGCAATTTTGCCAATCATGTTTATGAAACAAAAGAGGATGTATTGGCATCTTCCTTCATACAATCGCTGGATGAAATTTATACCGGCGTTAAAGAAGGTTATACAAAAAAGAATATTAAGTATTGCTGGGCCAGGAACCCCTATAGTTTTGGGAGTTATACCTCATTCAAAAAGGGGCAATGGAGCACATTGGCCGGTTGGGAAGCCGTGCCTGTTGGCAATATGTTTTTTGCAGGTGAACATGTGAGTCTTGACTTTCAGGGATACATGAATGGTGCTGCTAAAACGGGAAGGATAGCTGCTGAACAGATTATTGAAAAAATAAATAAGCCGAAAGAAAATAAAGTGAGAGCATAAGGTTAGCGTACAACGTAATGGCTTGCTTTAATAAACTTAGCTCTTACAATTCTACGTTGTTACACCAGTTCTTGCAAAAGGTGCCTCTTTGGGTTCGGTTCCGGCAAAGCCGGAATTGAAAAATCCGAAGGAGATTTTTTAAAGAAGCCAAAGCAGCACCGTTGCAAGAACGAAGCCATGCGGCTTGAGCATAACTGTTACAATTCTGGCAGGTATGAATATTGTAAGAAAGCTAGTAAGCAAACAAAAAAGTTATGGCAGAATTTAAATCGGTGTTTCCATATGACCAATCCGTTATTGATGTATTTCAATTAATGGATGATGACGCGTTAGAAAAAGCAATCATACAGGGTGGAAAAGCTTTTAAGCATTGGTCCGCAAAGAGTTTTACAGAAAGAGCAGACGTATTTAAAAAAGTCGCAAGCCTTTTGCGAAGAGATGTTGATGATTTATCATCCATCATTACACATGAGATGGGCAAAGTGATTGCTGAATCAAAAGCAGAAATTGAAAAATGCGCTGTAACCTGTGAATACTTTGCAGAACACGCAGAAGCATTTTTAAAAGATGATATTGTAGATGGTGGTTATCATAAAAGTATGATTACTTATCAGCCCATTGGTTCTGTGCTGGCGATTATGCCATGGAACTTTCCATTCTGGCAGGTGTTTCGTTATGCTGCACCTACTTTAATGGCAGGGAATGTAACCTTTCTTAAACACGCACCCAATGTAACAGGCTGTGCAATAGCGATAGAAAAAATCTTTTTAGAGGCAGGCGCTGGAGAGGGTGTGTTCAATCATTGATTATTGATACGCCTGCTGTTGAAAAAATATTGGCCGCTGATATTGTGCAGGCTGTAACCCTTACGGGCAGTGAAAAAGCGGGTAGTGCGGTTGCATCGCTTGCAGGTAAACATATTAAGAAACAGGTGATGGAATTGGGTGGTTCGGATGCATTAATTGTATTGCCTGATGCTGATATGAAAGAAGCCGCTAAAGTGGCCATACAAAGCCGTATGCAGAATGCTGGACAAAGTTGTATAGCAGCCAAACGTTTTATTGTATTGAAAGAAGCGTTGAATGATTTCATTATAGAAGCAGAGGCGCAGATAAAAGAATTGAGACAAGGCAACCCATTGCAGCAAGGTATTACAACGGGGCCGATGGCGCGCCTGGATTTGGCGCAACAATTACAAAAGCAAATGAATGATTCAGTTTCAAAAGGCGCTACTTTATCTATCGGTGGTGATGTAAGTGAATGCAATTATCAGCCTTCCTTGTTGCTGCATGTAAAGAAAGGAATGGCCACTTTTGATGAAGAAGCATTCGGCCCGGTGGCGTCTATTATAACAGCAGATGATGAAGCGCATGCAATTGAATTAGCCAACCAGTCAAGGTATGGTTTGGGTGGCAGTATCTGGACAAAAGATATTGATAAAGGCATTGCGCTTGCAAAAAAAATAGACAGTGGTGCAGTGTTCATCAACACACTGGTAAAGAGTGATGCAAGATTACCTTTTGGTGGTGTAAAGAAATCTGGTTATGGCAGAGAGCTTGGCAAGCTGGGTATTCATGAATTTGTGAATGCAAAGACGATTGCGGTAAACCCCTAAATCCCCTGAAGGGGACTTGGCAGCAGCGTATTTGTAACCTGTTTTAGTTGTTGTGCGGTAAATCTACCAGGTGAGAAAAGCTCCACATTGTTCCGGACGATGAACGGATTGCGACGCAAGGGACGATGCTATAAAATGCTATTGCCGGTATTTAAAAATAAATACAAAAGATATACTGCCTGATTCAGTTGAATCAGAAAAATCAGGATAAAATCGTGGTTAATATGGAAGAGTCTCAAAGAATATTAGAACGTCGTAAACAGTTTGTGCCCAATGCCATTGGCATCTTTAATCCTTCAACGGCGGTGTCTGCAAAGGGCGCAATGATTACAGATGCGGATGGGAAAGAGATGATTGATTTTGCCGGTGGCATTGGTGTGGTGAATGCTGGTCATTGCCCGGAACCGGTTGTGAAAGCGATTGCAGAGCAGGCTTCAAAGATGATTCATTGCAGCTTTAACGTGGCAAGCTATGATTTGTATATGCAGCTTGCAGAGAAGCTTGCAAGCCTTTTTCCGCATGGTGAACATACAAAGGTAATGCTCACTAACTCCGGCGCAGAGAGTATTGAGAATGCTATCAAAATTGCACGCCAGGCAACGGGCAGGCAAGCCGTAGTTTGTTATAGTAATGCTTTTCATGGACGTACGATGATGGCAATGACCCTTACTTCAAAAGTTGGTTATAAGCTTGGCTGCGGACCTTTTGCGCCTGAAGTTTACCGTGTTCCTTTTCCCGATTATTATCGCTATGGCAACGGCTTAACACTGGATGATTTTTCTGATAAACATTTGCTTGAACTGGAAAACTTTTTTCATACACATGTGCCTGCGCAGGAAGTCGCGGCCATCGTTATTGAACCGGTGCAGGGAGAAGGCGGCTTTAATGTAGTGCCGAAAAAATATTTGCAGCGTCTTCGTGAAGTGTGCACCAAATACGGTATCATGTTGATATTGGATGAAGTACAAAGCGGCTTTGGCAGAACAGGCAAATGGGCTGCGTATCAGCATTATAATGTAACGCCTGATATCTCTACGTGGGCCAAGAGCATGGGCAGTGGAATGCCCATTGGTGCTGTGATTGGAAGGGCCGATATTATGGATGCCTGTAAGCCGTCTACAATTGGTGGTACTTACCCGGGCAACCCTGTTTGTTGTGCAGCATCATTGGCAACAATTGAATACATGGAGCAAATCAACATCAATGCGCTTGGTGAAAAGGTTGGCAATATTGTTCGTGAAAGATTCAATGCAATGAAGCAACAGTTCAACTGCATTGGTGATGTTCGCGGACTTGGTGCTATGATGGCCTTTGAACTGGTGAAAAACAACGACCCGTTTCAGCCCGATGCAGAGTTGTGTAAGAAGCTTATCAGCTATTGTGCGGGCAACAGGCTGATTGTTATCAGCGCTGGTGTTAATGGTAATTGCATTCGTGTGTTAAGTCCGTTGGTGATAGAGGAAAGCTTATTGCATAAAGGTCTTGATATTATTGAAGAAGGATTGCGTACGTTGAGTTAGTTCAAGGTTTAAAGTTTAAGGGGCAAAG
>Ga0105237_10009646_pt1 | contig 10332 bp, 7 predicted proteins | sample KBSC24metaG_FD_81520 | JGI IMG/M metagenome (GOLD analysis project Ga0105237, IMG submission 81520) | Corn rhizosphere microbial communities from Kellogg Biological Station, Michigan, USA - KBS C2-4 metaG | ecosystem: Host-associated > Plants > Roots > Rhizosphere > Soil | place: Michigan, USA... | reverse complement strand
GGTGTCGCATACATCTGAGTACGAGTCGTTACAATTTTCACCCAGGCTGCCATCGCCGAAGCCAAATGCAACTAGGGAGAAGGACGATAGACACAATGCTGCCATCCAGAGGCCGTAGAAAAGCATATCGATAATAAGCTCATTGGTAAAAATGCCACGTTTAAGGTTTTGCGGTGGTCTTTGAAGGATATCTGGAGCAGCAATCTCAAGACCGAGACCCATATCCGGAAGACCTGAGGTAACCATGATAACCCACATAATTTCGACCTAGAATAGTGAGATCTGACGTTAGTGGCGAAGAAACTTCCGAGTATACCTAGAAGTAGCAACTTACGGGAGACAAGGGGAACACAGAGAGCCCAGACTCATCTTTGAACGCTAAACCGATCAGCAGAGTACAAGCCTGTGCGATATTCTGTGCTAGTAGATGGAGGACGAATTTCTGGATGTTGTCAAAGATTCGGCGACCTTCCTCGACAGCATTAAGAATGCTGGCAAAGTTATCATCCGTCAGGATGATATCGGAAGCATCTTTGGCTACATCCGAGCCACCTTGGCCCATTGCAATACCAACATCAGCTCGCTTAAGGGATGGAGAGTCGTTCACACCATCACCAGTCATAGCCGCAAACATCTCACGTCGGTGTAGGGCGTCAATCATGCGAACCTTAGTCTGTGGTGCGCAACGGGCGATCACAAGCGGCAAAACGGGCAAGTCGTCGATTTCCTGGTCGGACAGGCGGTCAAATTGAGCAGCGGTAGTAACCATACTGTCAGAAACTTCCTTGCTAACCACGTTCAGCTTGTCAGGAACGATACCAATCTGCTTTGCAATGGCCAATGCGGTCCCGGGATGATCACCGGTGAGCATGTGAACACCAACACCAGCTCTGTGACAGCGTTTGACAGCACCTTTGGACTCTGGACGAGGGGGGTCGTAGAGACCGACGAGTCCACGGAACGTAAGATCAGACTCCACTTTTGGACGAGCATCGCTATCCGTAGGACCATCGTAGACCTTCGATGCCAGTGCCAAGACACGAAGGCCTTGCGAAGCAAGGCTCTCCATATTTGCGAGAATTTGCTCCTCAATGTCCGAGGTAAGCTCGGTGGGTTCATTGGTGCCCTCGAGATCAATATTTTTGCAAGACTCAATCACACGTTCGACAGCACCTTTGCTAAAGGCCAGCTTGTGATCTGAACCCTTTTGCTGGAAGATGACAGACATTTTCTTTACATCGCTGGAGAACGGGTATTCCATGAGAAGAGTCCATTCTGCGTTATCGCCTTCAGTCAATTTCTTCCTGTTCCAGTCAAAACGAGATGCAAAGACTTGGATCGCGATTTCAGTTGGATCTCCACGAGCAGTCCAGCCTTCGCCGTCGGTGGCTTTGTAAACGGTTGCCAAGTTTGCAAGGGAGGCTACTTTCATAAACTCTTCGAGTGGGAGGTTATCCTGCATGAGCTCCTCGTATGTCTTCTTGTCATCCTCATCCGGTGCAACATCCATATCACTAGAAGAGTCATCACTGCTGGGAGGCGCTCTACTGTGATAGAGTGCAGCAGATGTGGGGTCGAAAGGATCGTTGCTCTCCCCGACAGAGTAAGTGCCTTTGGCTGGAATCCAGGCTTTCTTGACCACCATTCGTCCTTGAGTTAGCGTGCCAGTTTTATCGGAGCAAATATCGGTGACAGCACCCAAAGCTTCGAGAGCGTTCAACTTTCGAACAATGACATTGCGTTCGACCATACGTTTGGTGCCAGCTGCCATTGTAATTGTCAAGACAACAATGAGAGAAGCAGGAATCATGGAGAGACCTGTGGCCACGGCATAGATAATGACTTCTTGATTGTTGGAGAAGTTGTTCGCGGCGAGAACAATAATTGCAAATACGACGGCAATACCGAAAAGTCCAATTGCAAGTTGAGAAAGCTTTCGTTGGAGTGGTGTACCGACATTGACACCAAGGAATGCACCAATAAAGTCGCCGGCGGTAAGTCCCCAGGCTTGTGCCTGTCGATGGGGTTTGACTTTGCCTTCAGGTGTACGCTTGGGTTCTCGGACCTTGGAGTTTGACTTTCGAAGCTCGGCCGCGATGCTGCCAATTTCTGTGAACATTCCTGAAAGGGTTTTAGGGACTGGATTTCTGAAATCTCTGCGACAAGCCTACCTGTTGCAAAGACAACTCCGCGAGCTCTTCCCTTTGTCACGTTGCTTGATGAGTAGGCAACGTTCAGACGATCACCCGGCCCAGTCTCGGGCTCAAACACCGCATCGGCATCTTTTTGGACAGGGAGTGATTCTCCCGTGAGCAATGCTTCATCGGTTTCAAAATTCATAACTTCCATAAGCCTATGCTAGATCAGTACATGTACAATTTCATTGATTAGCAAGGTTACCTGATGTCTGCTGGTACGGTATCTGCACAATAATTAGGACAGGTTATCAGTGTATAAGTGTGTCCACTTACCGCCGGTTTTCAATTCAACCATGTCACCGGGAACAACGTGAATCGTCGGAATGACCATTGACTCTCCATGTCGAATGACGCTGGAGGTTGGAGAGGACAGGGACCGGAGTGAATCCATAGTCTTCTCTGCCGAGTATTCTTGCATAAAACCTATAACAATATTGAGAAAGATGATGCCAGCTACGACACCACCTTCAATGTAGCTGCCTATTCCGAAAGACACTCCCATAGCCAGAAGCAACACCTTTTGGAATCAATAAAGGCTCCTAACATTGAGGCTGACGTTGAAACTTACCAGCATCATAGCATTTGCAATTTGTCGTATGAGAATCTTTGTAGGATTAACCCCGGGACCATTGTCGAGCTCATTTTTCCCATATTCTCCCAATCTTTCTTCAGCCTGTTCAGGGGATAGACCATCGATGCCACTGGCGCCCAGTTCCTCAAGAACCTCCTTGAAAGTCAAAGAATGCGCCGGCTTAGACATGGCTTTATTGGCCTGTCCGGAGACATGGTTTGCGAGGAGCTCTGCCGTTTTGTTTCCCATCTTTGCATATCACCACGGTGTCTTTCAGTAAACACACAATGGTTGTCATTGAACCAATGTACCTCTGAACTGGGTGGAACAAAGTTGAGATCTCGAACAAGCTGCAAAGGACACTCAGCCAAGGCGTGAATGGACATTATATGGATCCGTTATCCTCATTCATCATATCTTCCGTCATCGAACGATAAGTCTGGGGACAGGCTAGCCCGTCTATGGGCCAGTGACAAGGCCAGGCCGAGACAACCTTCATGCGTGTCGAGGTTTGGCAATGTCTTGGAACCTGGTAGAGCCAAGACCAGGGAAGGTTCAGCAATGACCCTCCCATTACATGTCATTCTGAGTTTCTTCAAGACGGCAGACTCAGCCGAGCTCCAGGTTAGTATCATTGTAACTTCAACGAAATACGCTGAAAGCTTTCCCTAGTGCTTAGTTCCATTCCCGAGACAAAATAGCAGACAACGACGAAGCTGTCCTACAAGAGCCCTCGAGGCTGATCGCCAGAGGACGCGACACATGCACGGCTCGTTCGGCGGAGGCTCTCGTAAGGCCAAGGAAAGGGGCCCCTCCAAGGCTTGGCCGACAAGAAGACAAAGAACTCGGCGTCATGAAAATGCGACCGGCCAAGCAACAGCCAAGGATGGAATTCAAGCGAAGGCACATCGTCCGATTAAAGTAGACTTTTGGTTTTCGATAAGAGGGGAGCTGATGCTTGAGAGGAAGGTTCCGTATCCCTGCGACTAGAAAGCGGAGGCGTGGCAAGGCGAGAAATGACGTAAAACCAGAGCCCGGATGGGTTGCACCGCACAAAACCTCTTATCCACCCCTCCCCACTCTCGTCAGGCGATCACCGAATGATGGTCAGCCTTGTCGGCACGCTTCTCCGCTGGGACGGGAGAAAGGGATATCCTGTCTGGCGCCCATATTCTGGAGATTGACTACATAATGTACGGTGCTAATTGGGCCTCTTCCATACATTGAGGGGTCAAGTTGTGAACTGATTGTGCGCGCATTACTGCAAGTCTGTGGGTTGCAAGGGGATAAATAACATCTCCATGAAACGGTGGGAATAAAACACGGGGAATAGCAGAGACAGATGCCTAGCCTGTTTCCCGAAGTGTTGAGTGCAGAGATACGGGCGTGCTTGGCATGGAGGAATCGCTATCTATCTCGAGGGATTGGCATTCTGCTGCTCTGATAATTAGACGACGACTTGACAAGGTCCGAGCTCACCAAAAGTGTGAAGGTTTAGATTCACTTGGCCTTGGCTTTCTAGGCGTTCTTGTCCAGCCACGTGAGTGAAACGACATGCTCGCCGAAAGTAGCCGCAACCTACAGCTCTTCGCTCTTCGGGCCCTCAACTGCTCCAAGACTCTTGACGGCGTACGGAGACTACGTACGAGTAATGGTAATGGTACATAGGCTCTGGGCATCGGCGGTTCTAATCTTCATGGCAAGTTGGCATCCTTGGCAATTACCGTTTGGCCGCAGATGTCTGGCGCCGTGTCAGGGTTTGCTCGCTTACAACTGACTATCTCAATAGCTTGGGGCAAACCGTGCTCACGGAGTGATAAGTCCTTGGTGGTGGTGGGGTGTTTCTTCCAAGTTTTCTCATATTGACCGTCATGTCAGCTTACTCGTCGGGGCCATCATTCGTGCACTACCTACCAAATAGGCACGCATCAGTGCGGATCCTGCTGCCCTCTGAGATGGGCAAGTCAAGGCACCTCGTGCGAGGCCGTCGGCTCAATCCTTTGGGCCGTGCTATTGATCGACCCAGTACTCACCATTTTCTACCCAAGCACCGCTACTCGTTGAAGTTGAATTTCTTCTGAAGCCACATTGAAGCTCGAGCGCACCCGTGGCCACATATCAAGTTTCCAGGCTTTCAGCTATGCTGCCCATTGGCGCCCGTATGTTCTCATATATCGACCCATCGTCTCCGATTCAAATATCTAGATTTCTATCAGCGATCTAATGACTAGGAAAATACTACTAATTGCGAGAGGAGCAAATCTTTTTTGAAGATGCCCTTGAGCACATCACCAGCTGGCACAACCAAGTTGAAATAGCTTATATATGGGTCAATTCTCAGAGGACTGTTCTGGCAATATCAATGTTTAACGCCATAGCCAGTCGCTGCCCCTCAAACCCATCAAGCGAGTCCTTGAGGCAGAAAGTCCCACTCTTTGTACTCAGCCGGCCGTTGATTCCCCAATCTTCCACCGATATTCGAAATCCGCGCAGGTCCCCATAATATCTCTTGTCGAGAACTACTGGAGTTAGCTCATCCCCTTTCTCATTCCGAACGCTGGACCCCTATTTTGATCTTGCTGGTATTCTTGACGCGTTCCACGTTTTCGCAGCTGCTCAGATCAGCATGCCAAGGAAGTGTTGGCTCATCAACCACGGTAAGTCACTCAGCCTGGCAAGGGAAGGTATATCCGATAACTATCAGCAACGCTTTTGAGGGAAGCAATGCGTGCGAAAGGGCCTGCAAGTTCTGGGTCACCGTCGCCATCGATAGACTTGATGAGTTTCTTCTACCGAAGCAATACAATCATCTCTAGCGTATTTGAACTACTGGGATGCGATCTTTGCCTCGGGTACGTGATTGTTTCCCCGAGGACTACCTTTCAGGGATGATCTACCATTCACCCTACCGGACGCAGCTGTGCATGGCGTAGAGGATAAGGTATTTGGTGGCAGGCTCAATCTCATCCGAAATATTCATATGACGCATTTCCGTGTTCATATTTAGAGCAACGCGCCATTGCATTCGTAGGCATCCATTCAACCTCTATAACTTCCAGCAAGTGTGCAGTAGTCCAGGGTTTTGTATGGGTAAGTACGAGGTGCTGTATGAAACTGTGCAATCTTGAGCTGACATCCATCGGCAGTTCAAGATACGCACACCTTTCCCCGAAGAAGGATAGTCGACGAGCCGAGACCACAAGGAAATGCAATGAATGCCTGGGTCCACGAAAAAGTCTTGTCATTTTTGATCCTTCATATTATTGGCCCGTGCCAGACAACCTCGACCTACGATGTCTGATACCATTGAACGTTGGTTCAGCATAAGAGAATGGCCTACTTAAAATTGATCCAAACTGAAAACGTCATCCACCTGAAGCCTTCTTCGAATAATCCTTCTTCCATCTTGTCTCCTAGTCGCGCTGGCACACCATCGAGTCGAGTATCGACTTCTACCCCTTGAATGATATCTTTCCATTGCTCCGCCTGAACGGCTTCTTCCCAGAGAGCTCTCCAGCTCTCTACATTGTGCCTGTACCTGGTGCGGTAAAGACCGTCAGCTCGCCGTCTCCCAAACTCCCCGGCGTTCACATTGGCAACCTGAAACCCAACGACCAATGCCCGCTTGCTTCTGGGATCGAGGAGGTTTAGCACCCGCTGAGCCATCTTGTTTTGCCCATCTAGGTTAAACAAATGGAATACTGAACAGACGTTGAGGATTCCCACTTTGCCATCCAACTGAGCGAGCGACGATGAGGGTGAAAAGTCAAAGACATCCGCAGGAGCGATGAAATGAGATGGTGGAAAGGACTCTTTGTCTCTGAACAAGGAGTATCCCATCTCGATGAACTCAGGTTTCAGATCCGCTCCTCGTAGACGCGAAGGATCTGCACCGTCGAATATCAATCTGCGGATGTCTTGAGCGAGACAGCAGCCAAGGTCGAGAAATACCCAATCCGTGTCGTCGCTGACTGATTCATCTTGCTTGTGGCCCTTATTGGTAAGTGCCGGCAGTATATCGCTCTGGTAGAGCGGATGCGTGCCCAGGTCCAGTTCCAGAAAGCGCCATCGGCCAAGACATGGATACGGGTATTTCTCATAAGCTTGATCACGGATCTTTGTGATATGCTCCTTCTGATCTTCGACTGGGATCTTGCTATATTCTGCGAGGAGCGTGGACGTAGCTGATGGTACTGTCTCAAGTGTTGCCAGATATAGCCGTGCGGATATCGGATCCGCTTTGAGCTTCGGTTCTGCCGCCATGGTGCGGATTGAAGGGCTGGAACTTGGAAGGAAATTCTATATTTGCTTCCTATTGAGGCGGCCACTGCGCGTTTGGGGCCTTTTATGTTTGGTTCAGACGAGACCGCTCAAGAAGCGACGCTCCCTTTTCTCTCGCGGAACTTTCCGATGGTGACGTACGCGAATGGTTGATTTATCGATCATGCAGACACGATGGCTGCCTAATCTTTCGCTCCAGAGCCCAAACAAAGCCACGCACGCTATACCGACTGGCTACTCACCTAATAGTTCAATATCTGCACAATGGGAATAAGCGATTGGGAAAGAAGAAGAAGTAAATGAATCGCTGTTATCTCCGTTGCTCGGTAAATGTTTGGGGAATGAGGGGTTACTGAAGCTTTGATAATACTTTGCAAATCAATTCCATGTGCCCACTGCCCATAGCCTATAGGTGACTGGCATCTGTGATCGTCCACTGATTCCCTGAATCCCTGCAAACAGGCTGTGGGGTCTCTGGAGGTATAGCTTGATCGGATGAAGCATGGCGAAGCACCCAGCGTGGTAGGCCATCGCCTGTTTTTGGCAAGCACTTCGACGCTATATATTGAACATTGTTTGGAGGAAGAGCCTACGGCTGTAAATCGAAATGATCCTTTGATCTTTGGGTGCTTCAATTGCACCATATATAACCCCTTGTTCCTCACCATATGTATTCCCTGGTGACACAGTGACACCAGGGCTAGTGATGAATGTTGATCCGTACTCTCGCTCTTCAAGCTCTTCCTCATTTATGGTCGAGCGCACCTTTGAGTGGGCAGATATGGGACAACACGCATCGAGACCCTCAATGGCTTCCCCTTCGATGCAACAACTCCTGCAGACGGTCGACTGAGACCGTATATAACAAGGCTGTTCTGCCCTAATAATTCTTCAGTCGGTCCATGGCCCTGGTAATTGTATGTCCGAGTTCTGAAGACTCTGCCGCCAGCCTAAAAGCATCAAAACAACGCCATTCTTTTTTAGTCTCAAATTCAACTTCAACCAACAAGTTGAATCTTTGTACAATTCTCCTCCACTGGACCACATTCTCAGCATAGCGCATTAGATCGTCACGGTCGTACATATCATTCAATCTTTATATTCTCGCCAAACCTCTCGGGAGAGTCGAACATGTTGGGCAGGGATCTGATAGATTCACACGCGATCTGCTCAACCTCGGCTAGGCATGTCTCGAAGTTGAAATCTGGTGTAGACACCAAGGTCTGGCTCATGTCGTCCTCGAGGGTGGAGTAGTAGGAGTTTGGGCTTTCTGTGGAGCTTGAACTTATAAAATCGTCCAGTCCGTCAGGTAGATCTCGTTCATTCAAGAAAGCTGATGGTTTTACGTCGTCGTCGTACAACTTAGGGCGATTTTCTTCCATAGTCAGGGGAGGCATCTCGGTCGACAGTAGGGCACTCAGAAAATCCAATTCCCAATTGTTCACTCTCTGACTTTTCAGGATGTTCATGTTTTTAGTCGACAAAGGTAATATCCTTGGATGTGAAGATCTTCGGTACCGATTTGCAAATGCTTCAGGATGCCATCCTTCGATATGGTTGCATGACGCAAGTTTTGACTCTTCTTGCTTTCGTTTAGCTTGGCCTTGTTCTGGTTGAAATGCTCTCCAGTCTGTCCAAGTGATGAAGCAATGTTGGGGTTGGCTGCGACTCCTGTTTGACGGTTGCTTTGACACCTTGCACATTTTGGAGGATTTTGATTTGGTTTGAGAGTGAGCCATTTTCACAGCAAAATGGTGGAGTTGTAGTTAACTCCAGGGCACTCCTACAGAATAAAAGTGGTGCAATTCGCCGGGAAAGATCCGAGACGAAGTATAATGGAAGGCTACTGTACCAGAGTCTAAAGCAACCACAGTCTGGATAGTGGGTTAAGAGTGACAGACAATGTTGGCTTCAATTGGGAGAAAAGGACGAGAACAAAAATTGATATTGACCAGCGGTCTAGTAATGAAGTCAGAGGGCGTGCATGAAATTTGATTTCTCATACCCATCCTCGAAGGGGGTTCCAAACTAGCTCATAATTCATTGTTCAAGCCGGTGGAAACTGTAATCCGATTCAGCGGCAATCAACCGGCTATTGTAAGCTTCGTCATTGGACAGTTTGTGAGATTGTCAGAATAACGGGCCTCGGTGTCTAGCCTTGGTTTCCCACCGGCTGGTCTTACCGCGTCTTTACTCCAGATAATGTTAAAGCTAGACAGGTGTGTGGAGGCATGGGGTCCTCGTGGAGGCGGGCAACGGCCGTAGGAAGTTTGGGTCTTGGTGGATTGCCCCATCGGGACTCCGCAGGACACCCAGCCTTGTGAGACCACTCGAATCTCAATGTTGACGTGCTCGCCTCTGAATTATGGCTGAGACGTTGATGTGATTGAAGGGTCTCTTCGTGGATCCGGTTCAAGACGAAAAATACTCCCCTCTTTTGAGATTCTTGAGCCTAACAAGGCCTGTACCTGCAGCCAAGTCGCGTGAACTTTGTTCCTTGGCTTAGTGAAGATTCTTTCAAGATCCAATCGCGATCGGTAAACAGAGCCTTATGTATAGGCAGCATATGTCGTTGCGCTAGTTGCAGTGCCTACATCATTATATATCTAAAACTAACGCAAAATGCTCATCGGTTCTCATGATGACATTCTGCAAAGATGGCCGCCAAGAAAATTTAATAGGACTATCACGTGACTCCAGGCTAACGGACAAACATCGGCTTAACTTCACATCGACATGCTGCGATTTGGTGTGAACATACGACATTATTACCTAAGGCACGGACGGAATAGTGCTGCTTGGGCGCGAAAGGGATTTCCCCTGCAATGCCATATCCTACAAGTCACTATTATGTCTGTCACAATTCATCCTGAGAGAAAACCAAGACTCGAGAATGGCGCCTCCCACCAACGACCTCTCCTCCAAATTCGGGGCTTCAGCGAAGAAGTCTATCTTCGAGCGCCAGAAAGCCGAAGCCGAAGCCAAGAAGGCACGCGAGAAAGCAGAAACGGCTGCCGTCCTCGAGGACTTCGTCAAGAGCTTCGATGATGATAATGACTCTCCCCAGGTGCAGTCGAAACGAACAGGTGGTGGATTTGGTCCTGGAGCAAGCAGTACGTTTGGGCCAGGGCCTGGGAAACGACATTTTACAAGCTCTGGTTTGAAGAGCGGACCAGGAAGTTTGGGCCCTAGTCCGTCTGCGCAAAAGAGTGGACCTGGAACTCTGGGACCGACGCCCCCCTATGGCAAGAAGAGACAGTACGATGACTACAATTCCGGGCG
>Ga0105237_10009644_pt1 | contig 10334 bp, 7 predicted proteins | sample KBSC24metaG_FD_81520 | JGI IMG/M metagenome (GOLD analysis project Ga0105237, IMG submission 81520) | Corn rhizosphere microbial communities from Kellogg Biological Station, Michigan, USA - KBS C2-4 metaG | ecosystem: Host-associated > Plants > Roots > Rhizosphere > Soil | place: Michigan, USA... | reverse complement strand
GATTTCGAGCATTGCGCATCGTCACGGCGTGCCCCTTGTGCTCGACAACACCGTTTCGCCCTATCTTTTGCGACCCTTCGAACACGGCGTGGATGTGGCGATTTACTCGGCCACCAAGTTCCTGGGTGGCCACGGCGTGCATGTGGGTGGAATCGTGGTGGACAGCGGAAAGTTTCCGTGGACCGCTGACCGCCAGAAATGGCCTGAGTTCACCGAACCAGACCCCTCGTATCACGGAATGGTGTTTGCCGACGCGCTGGCGCCCATCGGGAACATCTCATACATCATCCACATGCGGACGCACTGGCTGCGGGACACCGGAGCTGCGATGAGTCCCCATGCGGCTTTTCTTTTCCTGCTTGGAATTGAGACCCTGCACCTGCGGATGGAGCGCCATACAGCCAACGCTCAGGCATTCGCCGAATGGCTGCAGAAGCATCCCGCGGTGGAATGGGTGAATTATGCGGGGCTGCCGGGACACCCGCACCACGAAAACGCAAAGAAATACATCCCCGGAGGACCGGGTGCGATCGTCGGCTTCGGAATTAAGGGCGGGAAAGCAGCGGGCGTCAAGATGATCGACAATGTCAAGCTGGCGAGCCACCTCGCCAATCTGGGCGATGCGAAAACTCTGGTCATCCATCCCGCTTCCACCACCCACCAGCAACTCACCGAAGAGGAGCAAAAGCTGGCGGGAGTGCTGCCCGAATACATTCGCGTTTCAGTCGGCATTGAGGATATTCGCGATATTTGCGACGACTTCGACCAGGCCCTGGCGGCATCACAAGCGTAGTAGCTGGTTAACAGGTACCGCTGCCGGCATTCAGTTGCGCTAAAAAATCAAATTGAGACGGCTGATCCGCGCCTTTTGAGGTCAAAAAGCTTCTCTTTTTGGCCTTTTCGGTTGGGATGATTCTCACTTTTCCGGTCTGATCCAGTAGACTAAAGGTGGGGGTACTATACCCCAAAATCGTCTTCATTAACGCAGTAGCGCTATCCCCGAACTGAATGACTAACGACCAGAAGTATCTTGTTCCGGCAAATGAAGGGGCAGGCGCTCCTGCCTCCGTAGAACGGATCGCATTTTACCAGTCCGCACCGGCCGAGCCTGAGGCGGAAAGTACAGCCCTTCCCATAGCCCACTACCTCTGGATGCTGAACCGCCACAAGTGGCGGCTGCTGCTATTCGTTGGGATCGCCGTTGCCTCGACCATCATCGTGTCCAGCCGTTTAACGCCGTATTACGAAGCGACGGCCACCATCGATGTAGACAGGATGGCGCCGAATGCCGTCATCGGGCAGGAAGCCAACGCCGGCCGGGCCGTATCCGCCAGTGATTCCGACTTCTTTCTTGCGACTCAGGTCAATCTCATTAAGTCCGACTCCGTGCTGCGCCCGGTGGTGCAGAAACTCAAAATCAAGACCACCACGGTGAAGCCGGGACAGCGCGAAGACCCTCTGGCCGCGGAAGCGCCCGTGGTGCTGCCGTATCTCACGGTTACCCGGCCCCCGAAGACTTACCTGCTGCTGATCAGCTACCGGTCACCCGACCGCGTCTTCGCGGCAAGCGTTGCAAATGCCATTGCGAAGAGCTATATCGATCACTCGTACGCGATCCGCTTCCAGGCTTCCGGTATGCAGGCGTCTTTCATGAACCGCCAGCTGGAAGAATTGCAGGCCAAGATGGAGCGCTCGGCTGCCGCCCTGGTGCAGTTCGAACGCGAACTGAACGTGATCAGCCCCGAAGAAAAGACCAACATCCTTTCCGCTCGCCTGCTGCAGTTGAACACCGAATGGACGAATGCTCAGGGTGATCGCCTGCGCAAGGAAGCTGCCGCCAAATCCGTGCAGAGCGGGAATCTCGATGCGATCCAGGCGACAGCGCGCGGCGAACAGATCCACAAGCTGATTGAAAAGATGGGCGAGGCCAACCAGAAGTTTGGCGCGGTAAAAGCCCAGTACCTGCCGCAGCACCCGGAATATAAGAAAGCGGCGATGCAGCAGGCGCAGTTGCAGCAGGAGCTCGAAAACCTCAAAACCAGCGTGGCGCATCAGGTGGAAGCGGAGTACCGCGAAGCCCTGGACCGCGAAAAGAACACTCAGGCTGCCGTGGCAGAGACAAAAAAAGAGTTCGACCAGCTCAACTCCAAGTCGCTTTTATACAAAGCTCTGAAGCGGGACGCGGATGCTGACAAAACCCTGTACGACGAACTGACCCGGAAGATCAAGGAAGCGGGCATCAACGCAGGCTTCCAGGGCAGTTCGATCCGCCTCGCCGACGAAGCAAGACCGGCGAAAAAGGCGGTCTTCCCGAACGTGCAGACCAATGCGGTCCTCTCGTTCCTTATCTCGCTGGTGGTCGGTATTGTAGTCATCTTCATCTCGGAAAATCTGGATCATACGCTGAAAGACCCCGACCAGATCCAGCGTCAGCTGCAGACCGAAGTTCTGGGCGCGCTTCCGGTGGTGAAGGCCTGGCGTGGGCATCTGCCTGGAGTGGATGCGAAGGGTAATAAACGAGAGCTCTTCGGCGAAGGTACCGCGATGGCCAGCACCTACGAAGAAGCGGTCCGCACTCTGCGAGACTCCATTCTGTTGCCTCATGCGGACCGGCGTCCCAGAACCCTGCTGCTGACCTCCGCAACGCCTCGCGAAGGAAAGACCACGACCGCCGTTCATCTGGCGGTAGTTCACAGCCAGCAGAAACGCAAAACGCTCATCATTGACGGCGATCTTCGACGCCCCGGCGTTTACCATCACGTAGGCGTCTCGAACGACAAAGGCATGTCCGACGTGGTGAACGGAGACGCGCGCTGGCAGGATCTGGTCCAGCATCCGCAGGGTTTGCCGTACCTCTCCGTGCTTCCGGCTGGTCCGCCCTCCAGACGGGCTGCTGATGGAATTGGCGAAACGCTTCGCGCTGTTCTCGCCGAAGCGGTGGAGGAGTACGATCTGGTGATTTGCGACGCGCCTCCGCTGCTCGGTTTCGCGGAATCTCTGCAGATCGCCGCTCTGGTGGATGGAGTGGTTGTCGTCGCTCTCGCGGGACAGACGGAACGTACTGCGGTTGCGAGCGTTCTGACCAGTCTGAAACGCCTGAAGGCGAATGTGATCGGCCTGGCGCTTAACGAAGTCCGCTCCGATATGAGCGAGCGTTATTACTATTACGGGTACTACGGCAAGTATTACAGCCGCTATTACAAACCGCTCAGCAGCTAGTCCGGCTGCTGAGCCGCTCTGTTGGCCAGGTACCAGGCTGCTTCGCGCCGCATGCCTTCCTCCAGCCCCACGGCAGGTTCGAAGCCCGCGGCGCGACGGAACAGAGAGCCATCGTAAGCATCTTCCCCGAGAAACTTCTCCAGCTGGGCCGCAGCCCTGCGCAATTGTGGGATTCCGGTTGCCGCAGCAAGACCAGCGATCTTACTGACGGGACCGGCCGGCAGCCAGACTGCCGGAGCGGATATTCCGAGGCCTTTCGCCATTGCTCCCACGATCTCTTTCATCGGATAGGCAGGCCCCGCCACGTTGAAAATTTGTGTGCCTTCCACTGGCGAGCGCAGAGGAAGTAAGCAGGCGCGCGCGGCATCTTCGACATAGAGCAGAGTCTTGCGGTTCGTCCCGCCGATGGGAGGAAATCGATGAGCATGAAGGCTCTGCATGAGGCGAAGAATATTGCCCCTGTCCCCTTCTCCGTAAAGGGTAGCCATTCTGAGGATGGTGAGCCGGGCACCAGCGCGTGCCGCAAGCTCCGCTGCGATTTGCTCCGCTTCGAACTTGGTTCGCGCATAGTCTCCGGCAGGTTTGCAGATTGCGCTCTCAGGAACCGAAACCGCGGCGCCACCTCCGTAAACACTAACCGAACTCACCAGAACCCAATCGTGAATTCCGGCCTGTGCAGCGGCTTCGAAGGCATTGCGGGTGCCCTGCACATTCACGCGGACGAACTCGGCCGGAGTTTGCGGCCCCGGGCGGAATACGTGGGCCAAACCAGCGCAATGGATGATGGCGTCCGCTCCGTCGCAGAGACTCTGCAGGGCGGGAAGGTCATCGAGCGAACCGGAATTCCAGCGCACGCCCGACGGTGTGGGGGCGGCTGACACACCGCGGCTGAGGCTGCGAAGGTTCCAGCCCTCCGCGGCAGCGTGTTGAAGAACAGCTCGGCCCAGAAATCCCGATCCGCCCGTGACTGCCAGTTCTCGTGCCAGTTTGGGGAACCCCTCTCAGTCCGACGTCCGATGGAACAGCGAGTCCATCAGCCGGAAATAAGACTCCTTGATAGTGGGAAAGCGGAACACCGAAAGAGCGGTTTCGCGGGCCCGGCTACTCATCGCGGACACCTCCGCCGGATTGCTCGCGGCTGCACGAAGAGTATCGACTATGGCGGACGGATTCCGCGGAGCCACCACCCAGCCAACCTGCCACTCGCGCAGCGTCATGGCCAGTTCCGAATCATCTTCGCAGACGCCGAGCAGCGGGCGCCCCGAGGCGAACACGTTGTACATCCGGCTCGGCACGGACACCCCGGACATACCGGGCTTGAACGAAATAATGGAGATGTCGCAGGCGCCCAGAGCTACCGGACGCTGGTCGCGAGGCAGAGGATCGAGCACCGTTACGTTTTCCAGCCCGAGCTTTTTCACGCCCTGCTGCAGGAAAGCACGGCGGGCGCCGGTTCCGATAAAAAGAAAGTGGAAGTATGGATCGTCCCGCAGCAATCGGGCGGTTTCGAGCAACTCCTCAATAGCGTGGCTGCGCCCGATATTACCCGCATACTGGACGACAAATTTGTCGGCCAGGCCCAAACGCCGCAGCAACTCGTTTTCCGACTTCGGCATGGGGGTGATGTCTTCCGGTTCACCCCAATTGGTGATCACGACCGACTTCCCGGATCCGTTATTTTCAGCTCCGGACGGCAGTTTGGCCAGCACCAGCCGCTCCATGTCGCGACCGATACTGATCACCCGGTCCACTGCCTGATAGAGATGGCCGGTCATCCACTTTACGGCGCGGGTCAACAGCGAATTCGCACCCGCCATCTCGGAGGCGACCAGAACTTCGGGGTACACGTCGTGCACCAGCAGCACGGTACGCGCCCCTTTGAATTTTGCTGCAACCGCCGTCAGGAAAGGCAGCAGCGGAGGGTTCGTCACCACCAGAGCGATGTCGCCGCGGCGTAAGCGCCTGAGCGAAGTGAAGAAAAGCGAAAGGCTGACCGTGACGATATTCAGGACCTTGAAAAGCGGCACGTTCTTGTCGAGAGTTGTCGCCGTACAGCGGTGGATTTCCACGCCGTTATGCACTTCGAAACCAGGCGATTTCGTGCCTCGGGCCGAGTAGCTTGGCTGCCCGCAGATCACGCCCACCCGATACCGTTCCGCCATTCCTTCCGCAATCATGCTGAGGAAGTACCCGGTAGAGGTCATTTCCGGGTAATAGAGTTCGCTCAGCACCCAGAGGCGATGATCGGAAGGCTCGACCGGAGAAGTCATCGGTTACCGGGAGTTTTGCAGGGCCGCGGACCGCTCGTTCTGATACCAGCGCCAGGTATCTGCAATGCCCTGCTCCAGGCCAGTTTTCGCGGTCCATCCAAGTGAATTGATCTTGCTTGTGTCGAGGAGCTTTCGAGGAGTTCCATCCGGCTTCGAGGCATCGAAAACGATGCGTCCTTCATAGCCAACAGTCCGCTGAATGATTTCCGCAAGTTCCGCAATCGAGACATCGGTCCCGGTACCCACGTTGATGAGTTCCGGCTGCTGATAATTCTGCATCAGGAAGAAGCAGGCATCCGCCAGATCGTCCACATGGAGAAATTCGCGGCGGGGAGTGCCACTGCCCCAGACCACCACTTCGGGAGCGCCGTTCTCTTTCGCCTCCGCGAATTTACGCAGCAGAGCCGGCATCACGTGAGAGGTGTTCAGATCGAAGTTGTCACCGGGGCCGTAGAGGTTAGTCGGCATGGCGCTAATGGCATCGAACCCGTACTGCTTCCGATACGCTTCGGTCATTTTCAGACCCGCGATCTTGGCCACCGCGTACCATTCGTTGGTGGGTTCCAGAGCGCTGGTCAGCAGATATTCTTCCCGAATGGGCTGGGGCGCCATTTTCGGATAAACGCAGGACGAACCCAGAAAAAGCAGCTTCTTCGTACCATTAGCCCACGCGGAGTGGATCACGTTGGTCTGCAACGCCAGATTGTCGTAAATGAACTCGGCAGGGTAGGTGCTGTTGGCGTGAATACCGCCCACTTTTGCGGCGGCAAGAAACACGTACTCGGGCCGCTCATCCCTGAAGAATTGATCAACCGCCTGCTGGTTCTTAAGATCGAGTTCCGCGTGCGTACGTACCAGCAGATTGCGGTATCCGGCGGAGGTGAGACGCCTGCAGATTGCGCCTCCGACGAGTCCGCGGTGGCCGGCAACAAAGATTCGGCTGGTCTCAATCATGCGAGCCGGCAACCGCTGTATTCCTCAGCTTGGCTTCGACCAGGGTCTTTTCCTGCTGCGCCAGAACGAGATCATGATCGGTCATCATGTGGACCAGTTCGCGGAAGCCCACTTTCGGTGCCCAGTCCAGAGCCTTGCGCGCCTTCGAGCAGTCGCCGAGCAGGTAATCCACCTCGGTCGGCCGGAAGTAACGAGGATCGATCTCGACGTACTGCTTCCAGTCGAGTCCGCAGCGCTCTCCCGCGATATCGAGAAACTCTCTCACCGAATGCGCTTCGCCGGTGGCCACGACGTAATCGCCGGGCTCATCCTGCTGCAGCATGCGCCACATGGCGTCCACATAATCGCCTGCGAAACCCCAGTCACGCAGAGATTCCAGATTGCCCAGGAACAGCTTCTGCTGCAGACCCAGCTTGATCCTGCCGAGCGCGCGGGTAATCTTGCGGGTCACGAACGTTTCTCCGCGGCGCGGCGATTCGTGGTTGAACAGGATGCCGTTCGAGATGAACAACCCGTAGGCTTCTCGGTAGTTCACGCCATACCAGTGTGCGGCAACCTTGCTGACCGCGTAAGGGCTGCGGGGGTAAAAAGCGGTGGCCTCCGATTGCGGAGGCGACGCTGCGCCGAACATCTCCGAAGATCCCGCCTGGTACAAACGAACCTGCCTGCCGGAGTTCGTCACGTAATCGCGCATCGCTTCGAGCAGACGCAGCGCGCCGGTCGCAACCGCATCCGCCGTATATTCCGGCTGATCGAAACTAACCCGCACGTGAGACTGCGCGCCGAGGTTGTAAATTTCGTCCGGACCGGTCTTCTCGATGATGCGGCGGAGACCCGTGCCGTCCGTCAGATCGCCGTAGTGCAGGTGCAGGCGTGCGCCGGAGTTATGCGGATCCACGTAAATATCTTCCAGACGCTGGGTATTGAAGGTGGACGCCCGCCTCACAATTCCATGAACCTGATAGCCCTTTGAAAGCAGCAGTTCTGAAAGATAAGAGCCGTCCTGGCCAGTAATTCCGGTGATAAGAGCAGTTTTCATGCCTGGTGGGGGATGCCTTCGAATAGTCGCGCGCGTGAAAAAGCGGGATAAAGAGTATTATAGCGAGGCTGTTCCGGAATGAACCAGGTTTATCAGGCTTGCGGGTACCAGTATGGGGGAGTTAACCGCAGTTAGCTTGAGCTTTGGAGACTCCGCCAGCTTCGGATCAGCTAAGCGCCAGCTTCAGCCTTTCGGCCGCTGTTCGGATATCGTTCACACCCAGGCCAGGCTCCACCGGAATGGACAAAACCTCTCGCGCCGCAGCTTCCGCAACCGGGAAATCCCCTGCCGAGTAGCCGAGGTACTGAAAGCATTCCTGCAGGTGCAAAGGCAGAGGGTAGTAGACGGCGCAGCCCGTACCGGTATCAGCCAGGCGGGCTTTCACCTGGTCACGATTCTGCACTCTGACGGTGAACTGGTTATAAACGTGGAATGCTCCGGGGATCTCTGCCGGCAGACGGATCCCGTTGGCGGGCGCCTCTTCGAAGTACTCCCGATATGCGGCAGCATTGTTTCGCCTGCCTTCAATCCATGCGTCAAGATAACGCAGTTTGACGAGCAACACTGCAGCCTGAAGGGTATCGAGTCGGGAGTTGATGCCGACGAATTTGTGATAGTAAGTTGCGCCACTGCCGTGCACGCGCAGTAATCGGAGTTTGGCGGCAAGCTCCTCGTCATTAGTGGTAATTATGCCGCCATCTCCGGGACCGCCCAGATTTTTTGAAGGGAAGAAACTGAAGCTGCCGCAATACCCCATGGAACCCGCGGGTGAACCAGCCCACTTCGCACCAATCGCCTGCGCGGCATCTTCGATGATCGGTATGCCGAACCGGTTCGCGACAGCCTGAATCGCCGACATATCAGCGCACTGACCGAACAGATGCACCGGCATGATCGCCCTGACCGCGGCCAGTTGCGTTTTGGAGAAAGACTCAAGCAGGCGCGTCAATGCGGCAGGGTCGAGGTTGAAGCTGTCGGGCTCGATGTCCACGAAAACCGGGTCCGCCCCCAGCCGCGCAATCGAACCCGCTGTCGCGAAGAAGCTGAACGGCGTGGTGATGACGGTATCGCCCGGCTTTGCGTCGAGTGCCATCAAAGGCAGCAGCAAAGCGTCGCTGCCGGAAGCGCAGGAGATCGCAAAACGCGTTCCGCAATACTGGGCGATCCGTTCTTCGAGTTGCGCCACTTCCGGCCCAAGAATGAACTGGCCGTGATCCAGAACGCGGCCGATGGCCGCATCGATCTCACTTCGCAGGGCGGCAGTCTGCTTCGCCACGTTCAAAAGGGGGATCGGTGACAGTGTTTGTGTACTCATTTCCGCTTCAGCAGGAAAGCCGGTTTCGGGGAGAAACCATTGTTATGGTAACCCACCGGACGAGTGAGGCTAGCGCGCGATCACGCGGTCCAGCCAGTTGCCGAAAGCAGGAAGATCGTTGAATAATGCGAAGCCGCCGTGCTGGAAGGAGGAGGCGGGCATCCAGTAATCATTCTGTACCGGGGTAAACACGAAAACGGGCACTCCGAAGTATTCGGCGATGTGGGCAGGGAGACTGTCAGCAGAGACAACGATATCGGCAGTCTTCACTGCCGAAACCAGTGAGTCGAAGCCGTCAATCCATTCAACTCTCAGGTCCGGGACACCCTGGACGCCCGGCAAGACGCCATGCGGCGACGGCTTGCCGATCAGAATACATCGCAACGGCAGCGATCTTTTCGCACATTCACGCCCAATCTCCGTGATTACCTCCGGAGTCAGGATCTTGTCAGGTTTTCGGGAGTCAGGGAAAAGTACAATCGAACGCGGTTCAACAGACGGAAGCGGGCAGGCAAGAGGCTGACCAAAAAACTTTGCGTAGCTCCAGTAAATATTCGGCTCTTTGGTCCGTCCCACCTCGGCTCGCTTGTTCGGCCAGGCGATAAAATGCTCGCGGGCCGTGAGCCATTCAAATAAGAGAAAGTCTTCTCGCCTGACATTCTGCTGGATAGCCTGTCGAATCCGTAACAGGCTGGCAAAAGCTGCTCGGGGGCCCCGAACACTCACATCAAAAGCGGCAGGAACCGTGTGGGTATCTCCAAATGAGAGCCATTTGATGTTTACCGGCTTGCCGATTGCGTCGAAGACCCGCTCCATTTGCCGTCCACAGAGAAGGGTGTAATCGTCAGGTGGATGATCGCGCAGAAAGCGGCAGGCAATCACCATGTCGCCATACGCTTTCAATGAGCAGAAATACTTCATTATCGGGTGGAAAATCGATTCCTGGCGAGAACCGGGAGGTATGAATTTGAGGATACCAAGGAGGTATCGACATGCCTGGATGCGGAGCGAGTCCGGTAAACTGAAAGTGGTTTTTCTGCAGTAGCAGCAGACGATCGGAGCCTACCAGTGACAGAAGCGGTATCGAAACAAGCAGCGATCCCCAGGGTAATTCAGGAGCAGTTCGACGAAGCCGCGAAAAATGTGGCAAACGCCGTCTCAACGGAGTACCCGAAGGTTGTCGCTATGGCGGCGGAAGCTGTTGTCAAAGCTCTGCGTTCAGGCCGAAAACTTCTCGTATTCGGGAACGGGGGGAGCGCCTCCGACGCACAGCATATCTGCGGTGAACTCGTTGTTCGTTTTCGAAGCAAACGGAGAGCTTTGCCTGCGATTTCCCTTTGCAGCGACAGCGCTGTCATGACCGCGTGCGGCAACGATTTCTCTTTCGACGAAGTCTTCGCCCGTCAGATTGAGGCTTTGGGAGTTCCCGGCGATATCGCACTCGCTATCAGCACCAGCGGAAACTCGCCAAATGTCATCCGGGGACTGGAAGCCGCCAAAAAGCTTGGCCTGGTTTGTATTCTCATGACCGGGCCAG
>Ga0105237_10009637_pt1 | contig 10338 bp, 8 predicted proteins | sample KBSC24metaG_FD_81520 | JGI IMG/M metagenome (GOLD analysis project Ga0105237, IMG submission 81520) | Corn rhizosphere microbial communities from Kellogg Biological Station, Michigan, USA - KBS C2-4 metaG | ecosystem: Host-associated > Plants > Roots > Rhizosphere > Soil | place: Michigan, USA... | reverse complement strand
GAACAGATCGCCCGCGCGTACCATGACATCTCCCACGTGAATGCCGATGCGGAAGTTGATGCGTTTATCGGGTGACAGCCCGGCATTCGCTTCAGCCAAGGCGGCCTGCGCTTCGACCGCGCACTGCACGGCATCGACAGCGCTCCCGAACTCCGCAAGCACACTGTCGCCGGCCGTGTTTGCGATGCGGCCCCGGTGCTCAGCAATGGCCTTGTCGAGGATCGCGCGGCGCTCGGTCAGCCCCCTCAGCGTCCCGACCTCGTCCGCACCCATCAGGCGGCTGTAGCCTTCCACGTCTGCCGCGAAGACCGCCACTAGCCGCCGCTGAACGTCATCTAGGTCCGACAGAGCGTTGCCCCCCGAGTGTGGCGGCTATTCTGCGGCTCGCCTTACAACCCCGTCAACGGGAACAGGCACACCGTCTAGGGGAAAATAAACGCCTACTTAATACCAGTTGCAACACCGCGAGATGTCCGCAATGGGTCACAGGCGGACGATCGAAGTTAGGCCAGCAACTGTCCGTTCTCGCCTTGAAAGCGGACCATTGCTCCGCGCTCAGCCGGGGCAGCTTAGGGCCAATAGGCGACCTCGTTACTCCGTCTGTAACACGGACAATTGAACGTCCATCCCTGCCTCACCCGCAGCCGCAAAGAATCGGCGACAATCTTAGCGAGTTGGCCGTTTAATGGTCAGAATGACAACTGCCTATTGCAGCCTCAATAGCTGGTTTTGCCTGGCGCTTGTCGCGGCCTTCGGCTCTGCTGCTCCACTAGGCCGGCAAAGACCAGGGCGACGACTGCGACCGAGACGACGATGATCGTGCCTGAAAATGCGTAGATTGTCGGCGAGGCACCCGAATTCATCGCGCCGAACATATAAAGCGGAAGCGTGTTCTGGCGACCGGCCAGGTAGTAGGCGCGCGCCTGCTCGTTCAGTGAAAGCAGAAACGCAAAGACGAAGCTTGAGATGAGATTGGTGCGCATAAGCGGCAGAGTTATGTCGACGAAGGCCCGTATCGGCCCGGCGCCGAGGTCGCGGGCCGCCGCGATGGTGCTGGGCCTGACCGCCGAGAGGCCGATGAGCGAGACCACAGCGGCGAATGGCAGCGTCCACAGAAGATGTCCGATTGCTATGGTGACCCAAGATGGGGCGAGACCGACAACTCTCAGAGTCGCCGACAGACCGAGGCCCTCAATCGTACCCGGGACGAACATGGCCGAGAGAATGACGAGGAGGAATACGCCGCGCAGGCGCGTCATCGCCCGATAGGCGAGCGCAGCAGACAGGCCGATCGGCGTCGCCAGTGCGGCTGTTGCGAGCCCGACCAGCGCGCTTTCCTTGAGAGCCCCGGCGAGGCGGCCATCGTCGAGAAGCGCAAAATACCATTTGAGGCTATAGCGGCTCGGCGGAACGAGTCCAAGCTGCGCGTCCGGGTTCAGCGATGCAAGCAGCAGGTACAGTACCGGCGCATACATGATTGCTAGGCTCAGCGCCGTGATAGTGGTGAACAAAAGCCGGCCGCCGCTGGTGCGTCCCCTGACGATTGCATCGAAGCTCATATGCCGAGGCTTTCGAACAGGCGCGACAGCCTGAGCGCGCGATTTGCGATGATGATGAGGACGGTGAGCAGAGTGATGACAACCGTAGCGATGGCGAAAGCGAGGGGGAAATTCACCACTCTCAGTACATCGTTGATCATGATGGAAATGGAAGAAGCTCCAGCCCCTCCAAGAAGCTGGATCTCCATCGACGTGCCAACGGCGACGACGAATACGAACAAAAAGCCCGCCACGATTCCTGGCAGGACGAGCGGTAAGACGATGGTTGCGAACACGGTCCAGAAGCCTGCGCCAAGGTCCTGGCTTGCACGAATCACTGAATGTTCGATCCGCGCGAATGCCAGCACAATGGGAACTATCGCGAATGGCAGATAGGCGGCGACCATCCCCAACAGAACCGCAAAATCGGAGAACAAAAGCCATTCGACTGGAGTCACCACAATTCCAAGGCTCATCAGCGCGTTGTTGATGATGCCCTGCCGACCAAGCACGAGGCGCCATGCAAAGGCGCGCACGAGGCCGCTCGTGAAGAATGGAATGGTGAACAGTGCGAGGAGGAGCGCGGCCCGGCGCGGTCCGCTCAACAGACCGATGAGCCCCGCGGCCGGAACTGCGAGCAGCGTGGAAGCCGTAGCCGTCAGTGCGGCGAGCCCCGCCGTGCGCAGAAAGACGGTTGCTCGTCCGTTCTCGAAGAGGGCCGCATATGACGCGAATGACCAGGCGGGCTTGATCCAGTAGGTATCGGGATCGAAGCTCCAGAAACTCCACGTCGCGATCAGTGCCAGCGGAATGAAGCCCACCCCCACAAAGACCGCGAGCGACGGGAGCGCGAGGAGGAAGCCCGCCGGCCAGCGGGCGTCCACGCTTTCGCGGAGCCCCGGTTCGTGAGGCACTACGCGTTCCTCAATCTCTGCCACCATGTTTCGTAGAGCTGGAAATTGTCCGGCCGGGTGTTTTGCCAATAGATCTTGCCGGCAAACTTTTGCTTCACATGGTCGGCCAGTTTCCGGACGCCCGCCGGATCGAAAGCATTCGCATGAGCCGTCGCGTAGGCGACGTTGTTGTCGGTGGGAACGACGTAGCCGCGCAGCAGGCCGAGCTTGCAGCCGTAGAATCCCGAGAAAAGGGCATTGACCAACTGATGGGCCGCCTTTGTACGCCCGCGGACCACCGCGCTCTTCAGCAGGATGGTATTGTTAGCCCATCCCTCGTAGCCTTCCCTCGGCACGGCATAATAGCAATCGACACCCCGCATCCGCGCGGCATAAACAATGGGTTCCCAGCCGGTCATCACCCAGACCTCCTGGTTGGCCAAGAGCTGGAGACCCTGTTCCCAACCGTTCCAGAACGTGCGGAACTGGCGGTCCCGCTTGTGCTTGATCAGGAATTCCATGACCAGCCCGAGCTCGTCAGCGGTCAGGTTGCCGGGCTCGGCAATCTTCGCATTCTCGGAGTTCTTCAGATAAATGGCGGTAAAGATGACGCTGTTGATCCAGGCGTCTTCCATGGCGGTCTTGCCCTTCAGCTTCGGATCAAAGATGGCGCCGTAGCTGTCGACGCTGCCAGCCTTGTCTCTTATGGCGATGATGGAATCGGCATTGATGACGGTCGGAATTCCGTAGGCCTTGCCATCGTGGGTCAGGTAGGGAATGTCCTTCGCCCACTGCCACACGCTCGCATAATTCTGGATTTGCGAAATGTCCCAGGGCGCAATCAGGCCGCGTCTCGCGAGTTCCTTTTCGCTGCCTCCCTGGAGCCCTGCGACATCATAAATGTCGTTTGCGTTGCCAGCCGCCAGCTTGGCAACGACCGGCCCCGGGTCATTGCCGTTATCGGTGAATTCGACTTTGACACCGCTGTCGTATGCAAAGGTTCTCCAGCCGTCGTCGCCGATATCGAGCGTGCCGGTTGCCCAAAAATTGATCTCATCTAACGCTCGGGCGGCGCGCGGTAGGGCCAAACTTCCGACTGCCAGCGCGCCAGCGCCAAGAACACCGTTCTGAACAAGCTGGCGGCGTGTTAACTGGGAGAATACGCCCGGTGGAAAGCCATTCCCGATGCTGTGCGCCATTGTCCAAGCTCCTCGGGAGCCTCCCGGCTTGATGCATATCATAGTTCAGGCGCCTTCGCAGGGGCGGCGCTGGGCGGATATCAGGGCTCGACCAGCGCGTCCGGTAGCAACAGCGGCTTCATGGGTTCCCACACAATCTCAATGCTGCTACCTGATGCGGGTACCGCGACACCCGGATCTGCGGAGATGAGAAACTTGAGCGCTTGACCGTCAACCAAGCGGCTCTCAACCTCGACGTCTCGGCCCTTGTAGGCGGTGGAAATGACCGTGAGCGGCCCGAGATCACTTCGTTCTTTTGGGTGTGCGATCCTGATCCGCTCGGGTCGGAGGACCAGCACATAATCGTGCGCCGGGTCACGGCTGACGGGCGGTTCACAGCGGATATCTCGTCCGGCGACGCGCGCATGCCAGTCGGCAATGCCGGAATCGACGCGCTCCGGCTTCAATATTGCGTCGAACCCAACGAACCGCGCGACGAAGGCATTGGCCGGTCGTTCGAAGACTTCGCGCGGCGTACCGATCTGTTCGATGCGGCCCGCTCGCAAAACGATAATTCGATCGCTTAGAGACAGAGCCTCATCCTGATTGTGAGTGACGGCAAGGATGGTCGCGCCGAGCCGTCGGTGCAGACGACTGATCTCGCCGCGCAGTTGCTGGCGCAATCGCTCATCGAGCCCCGTCAATGGCTCGTCGAGCAGAAGAACAGCAGGGTCGAGCACCAGCGCTCGGGCCAGCGCTACGCGTTGGCGCTGGCCTCCGGAAAGCTGGTGTATGCGGCGCCTCTCGTAGCCTTCAAGGGCAACGATAGCGAGCATCTCCGTCGTGCACTTGCGCCGCGTGGCCGGGTCGACGCCACGCACCTTGAGACCATAGGCGACGTTCTCGGCAACAGTCATGTGCGGAAACAGGCCGAGGTCCTGAAAGATCGTGTTGCATGGCCGCTTGTTGGGCGGAAGCGCCGTCATGTCCGTACCGGCGAAGAGAATACGGCCTGCGGTCGGCTGCAGGAAGCCTCCGATCATTTGCAATATCGTGCTCTTGCCAGAGCCAGAAGGCCCCAGCACCGTGACGAAGCTTCCCTCCGGCACCTCCAACGAAATGTCGGACACGACAGGCTTGTCGTAGACCTTGGTTACACGATCGAGCGCTATTGCGGCTGGCGAACTCATCCGGCCTCCTCGGCCGCCAGAAAACCGAAACAGTCAATGGCTAACGTTGCGCGCGAGTGCAGTATCCACCAAACCGACCGGCAGAACGAATTGGACGCGCGCGCCGGTCTTGCCGTCTGACGATGCCGAAAGTTGACCGCCGTGACGATGAACGATCATGCGGCAGATCGCGAGGCCCAATCCCATTCCATTCGCTTTGGTCGTGACGAATGCATCAAATATGTTGTTCAAACGTCCAGGATCAATCCCAGGTCCTGAATCCTCAACTGCGACCACGATTGTGTTGCGATCCCGAGGCTGTGTGCTCACCCGCAGCAGGCGTGTTTTGTCCGTTGTGGTGGCCATGGCGTCGATCGCATTGTGGACCAGGTTGAAGACCACCTGTCGCAACTGACCCTGATGCCCGTCGACCAGCGGCAGATCGGATGCAAGTTCGGTTTCGGTCGCGACGCCGTGATCCCTCAACTGTCCGTAAAGCGATTGTAGTACGCCACGTGCAATCTCGTTGACATCGACCGGTCCTCGGCTGTGATCGACCTTCTTAAACAGGGCACTGATGCTGTCGAAGACCTCGCTCGCGTGATGGCAGTCGGTGATGATCCGAGTCAGAATCGCCCGCAACTCGTTAAGATCTGGTGGCGTCATTTCAAGAAAGCTCATTGCCGCATCACCGTTTGTCGCAATGGCCGTCAGGGGTTGGCGTACTTCGTGGGCGATGGACGCTGTGGCCGCCTCGACATTCAGCAGTTTGTTGTCTCGTTCGCGCTGCAGCGTCTCAACCGCCTCGCGCAGGGCGCGTTCGGTCCGCCGCAGGTCCGTTATGTCGGTCGAGATGCCGCAAATTCCCTGGACTTCGCCGGCGTCGGAAATCAGCGGCACCTTCTTGGACAGGAGCAACCGGTCACCTGCAGGTGTCTTCGACATTTCCTCGGATTCCGACAGCTTGCCCGTCATCATGGCGGCGACGTCATTGCTTCGATACTGCTGAGCGATTTCTATGGGAAACACGTCAAAGTCTGTTCTGCCGAGGCACTGCTCCCGAGTCACGTTGCACAGCATCTCCATGCCTCGGTTGAGGAAGGTGTAGCGACCATCTTTGCGTTTGGCGTAAATACTCGCGGCGCTGTTTTCGAGGACGGTGTGCAGGAGCAAATGGTTCTCTCGCAACGTCTCGTAGAGCGTTTCGATCCGCTGCCTCACGTCTGCAAAATGCTTGCGTGCTTTTGGCTCCGCGAGGTCTGCCTCAAGAGCATCAATCTCGCGCTTCAGTGCGGCGTAGTGCGTTTCAAATTCCGGTTGCGACATTGGAGTGCTCGGGCCAACCGGCTGTACGACCTCATATCGAAGCAGCCATCGGCGTCCACTTTGCGGCCGCCACGATGACGCTGATGCAGGAGGGCACGGACGCTACTACGATTTTGGCCGGTATTCAACGTGCGGATCGGCACGGAGGCTTTGCTGATGGTAGGTTCGTACCAACACTCATCCGGCTTGCGAGCCTCCTGTGTGATTGATTGTGCAGTGGCCGAAAGTTAGGCCGCAAGGCCGTTTGCGAAGAATGAATTTCTGCAACCGCGTGCCCCAAACGTGCAAAACCGATTGATCCACAACCGCTGGTCCGCGGTGCGAGGGTGTTGGGCGGGTGCGAGGCGCCGATAGCAAATCCTGATAAGCCAGTGCGTTGCTTTGCGGCAGCTCTGGCCTCGTCGAGCCCCAGTCTTGTGCAAACACCACCAGTGTTCTAAAATCGCCCAGCAATGGCAAAAAAATCTCTCATTGCGATTGTCGATGACGATGAATCCATTCGCGTCTCGACGGCAAACCTCATTAGGGCGTTCGGATTCGCTGCCCGGGGTTTTGCGTCAGCTGAAGAGTTTCTGCAGTCGCCGGAACTTGGCGAAACGTCCTGCGTCATTTCTGATGTTCAGATGCCGGGCATCGACGGTCTCGAGTTGCAGAGCCGACTGGCGTCCACACATCGTCGAACGCCTGTCATCTTTATTACCGCTTTTCCGGATCTTCGAATCCAGGAGCGGGCGATCGCGGGTGGGGCCATCTGCTTTCTCAAGAAGCCTTTCGACGGAAAGACCCTCATTCAATGTGTCGATCGCGCCCTCAACCGGTCCAACAGTTGAGCGCATTTCTCGGGGGCGTTCTGGCGAGCCGAGCGCCACACTCAGCAAGCTTGCGCAATTTCACATGAATTGCAGCAATAATCAGTCAGCGCTTGACCCGCAGCCGCGGCTAGTTGGGCGGAATGGTCAAACACTTAGACAACGACGAATGGGGAAAGGCCATAGCTACATCCAAGCTCGGCGTTCCAATCGCACCTCCGGAATCCAGCCCGGAATGAAGGCGCGAATTGATTGGATACGGTCGAGAGCAGCGGCCCATTGATCTCCGTGATCTGCAATATCGATCTGAGCATACGCCCGCCCAGACAACGCCTCATACCGGTCGACTTGTAGCCCCAACGAGGCGTTCAGATCGGAACGTGAGAGAGCCACGTCCGGTATGCGAATTACGATGGTAAGCGGCTGCGAGTTTGGTATGATCCATTGTATTCTGGTTCTCGGCACGTCGGCAAAGGGTCAAAATGCGAAGAACTCAACCTGAGCAAATTTGGTCTGCCATGCCTCGGTGAGCGGACCTCGGTGAGGTGCGCCGCCACTTCGGTGATGGGCCGATTGTGTTGCAAAAGTAGGTTGAGACAGGCCAGCAAGCGTGATTCCGTTGTGTTGACGCGAATCGCGACGAGGTCGATCCATGATGGGCCGTCTGAAGAGTGACCAAGGTCAACTGTTCTACGAGTTTGATCTCAGCGACGCGATTCCCGAAGATCATCTGGTGCGGAAGATCGACACTGCTCTCGATCTGTCTTGGCTTCGCAGCGACCTTGCTCCTCATTATTCGTCCACGGGTCGCCCGTCGATCGATCCGGAGCTGATGATCCGGATGCTGATCGTGGGGTATGTCTTTGCGATCCGCTCGGAGCGGCTGATCTGTCGTGAAGTGCAGGCGAACCTCGCTTATCGCTGGTTCTGCAAACTCGGTATCGAGGATGCTGTGCCGGATCATTCGGCGTTCTCGCGTGCCCGCAATGAGCGTTTTCGCGAGGCGGATGTTTTTCGTCGCGTGTTTGAACGTGTCGTCGAGGCGTGCATTGCGGGCGGTCTGGTTGGTGGCGAAGGCTTTGCCGTCGATGCGAGCCTGATTGCGGCCGACGCCAACAAGCAGCGCTCGATTGCGGGGCAGGATTGGCGCAGGGATCGTGATCCGGCGAGGTCGAGCCGCGCGGTGAAGGAGTATCTGACGACCCTCGACGATACGGCGTGGGGCGCCGCCAGCGACGTTATCCCGAAGTTCGTTTCGCCCTCCGACCCTGCGGCCCAGTGGACCGGCGCTCACAAGGGACCGGCATTCTTCGCTTACTCCGACAACTATCTCATCGACGTGAAGTTCGGCGTCATCCTTGATGTCGAAGCTTCACGTGCCATTCGTCAGGCCGAGGTCGGCGCGGCAAAGACCATGATCGAGCGAACAGAGGAGCGCTTCGGCCTCAAGCCGGAAAGGCTTGTCGGGGATACCGCTTTCGGGGCAGCTCCGATGCTGAACTGGCTGGTCGAGGAGAAGGGCATCGCGCCGCATGTTTCTGTTTCCGACAAGTCGAAGCGAGATGATGGCACCTTCTCGCGCAGCGACTTTCGATACGATCCGACCGCCGACGTCTACCACTGCCCAGGCGGAAAGCAGCTCGGAACAAGTGGCACCGTGCATGAGGGCAAGACGCTTCTATACCGCGCAAGCAAGCTCGACTGCGAGGTATGTCCCCTCAAACCGCAGTGCTGCCCGAAGGAGCCATCACGCAAGATCCCGCGCGATATCCATGAGCATGCCCGAGATGTCGCCCGATCGTTCGCTGGCACCGAGGCCTTTGAGCAGTCGCGCCGCCAGCGCAAGAAGATCGAGATGCGGTTCGCGCACTTGAAGCGTATCCTGAGGCTTGGTCGGCTTCGGCTTCGTGGCCCACGAGGCGCCCAGGATGAGTTTGTTCTGGCTGCCATCGCTCAGAATCTGAGGCGCCTCGCGTCGTTGGTCGCGCGACCACCACCCGCTCATGCTCCGTGTATTGCGTAGCCTAGGAGTTGCGTTGAGAGCGTCAGGGTCGGCGGATCAAAGCCGGTCGGCCTTAGCGGATGGCCCAACGACATCCGTCGGTTACCGCCGACTTTTGCAACACAATCGGCCAATAACAGACATCGCTGGCGCAAATTCCAAGGCGCAAACTTCCTTCGTTAATTGGTCAATAGCACTTACTCAACTAGAGCGAGCATGTTGCTGAATTTTCCCGACTGTTGCGGCCTAGGCACATCGCATGCTGGTCGGCTCAGCTAGGTTCGAGCTGGGACGCCGGACATTCGAAAAAGAACCGGCATCGTTCGGGTGAAACGTGGATGGAGCGAAAATAATGAGGAAGATTTTGTTAAGTGGCGTGGCCTTGCTGGCAGTGAGCATGGCGGCGCCCGCGTCAGCGGCTGATCTGGCTGCTAAACCTTACGTCAAGGCCCCGCCCCCGGTGGTCGCGCCGATCTATGATTGGACCGGTTTCTACATCGGCGCCAACGGAGGTTGGGGGCAAAGCCACGGTTGTGTGGATTTCGTGACGCCCGCAGGGACAGTCGCAGGTGGTTGCGCCGATCGCTCCGGGGGCTTCGCGGGCGGACAGATCGGGTACCGCTGGCAAACCAATCAATTTGTGCTCGGCCTGGAAGCGCAGGGAGATTGGGCCGAAATCAAGAACACGCGCGTCAGTCTGATCGATCCATTGATTTCGACCACAGGCAAGATTGACGCCATCGGGCTCTTCACGGCGCAACTCGGTTGGGCGTGGAACGCCTCGCTGTTCTACGTGAAGGGCGGCGCCGCCGTGACGCGCAATCGATTCGATATATTCAACAACATCACCGGGGTCGGCCTGGCATCGGCAGGCCACACACGCTGGGGCGGCGCCCTTGGCGTTGGCTGGGAGTACGGCTTCACGCCCAACTGGTCGTTCGGTATCGAATACGACCATCTCTGGATGGGGCGTGATAATGCCGGCTTCGCAGGCGTGGTTACTCCCGGAGGGTTCATCCTCACCGGCAGCGGCGTGAGCCAAGATGTGGACATGGTCGCGCTTCGGTTGAACTACCGCTTCGGTGGATACGGCGCACCGGTCGCAGCCAGATACTGATCGCACCCATCTGCGCAAACCAAAGCCCCGGCTCGCCGGGGCTTTTTTGCGGACTATGAATTGCTAGCGTCTGAGGTGGGTCAAAATGCGAAGGACTCAACGTAAGCAAGTCGGGTCTGCTATGCCCCGTTGAACGGACCTCAATGAGGCGTGTCGCCGTTTCGCTGATGGGCCATTAAGCGACATCGCACCTTTATCGGCGCGCTCTCCAATCAATCCGCCACCAGCAAGTGACTTCGCCGGGCCAGTGGAATTACTTTTTCGCGCCGGTACCTGTGCCGGTAGTTGTAGCTGCACCGGTTGTTG
>Ga0105237_10009632_pt1 | contig 10342 bp, 7 predicted proteins | sample KBSC24metaG_FD_81520 | JGI IMG/M metagenome (GOLD analysis project Ga0105237, IMG submission 81520) | Corn rhizosphere microbial communities from Kellogg Biological Station, Michigan, USA - KBS C2-4 metaG | ecosystem: Host-associated > Plants > Roots > Rhizosphere > Soil | place: Michigan, USA... | reverse complement strand
TTGTCAGAATAAGATTGATATCATTAATGGACGTTGCCAGTGTAGAACCACCCAGCTCAGCGCCAGCCTCCGCACGGATGAGATATATCTCCGTAAGATGCGTGATGGGCTCTTCCATATAGTTGAAATTGAACTTGGTCAGACTATTGTATCCCGCCTGCAGGGTATTGCTGTACCAGATGACACGCTTGTCCGCCGGATCGCCCGCGGCATAGCTGTAGTACTGGTTGGTGAAATACAGGGTAGGCGCCTTTGTATCGGAACGCCAGTCGCCGATGTATTCGCTGCCCGGCTGAAAATGTCCCACGTCATTGGGCAGCCGTAAAATAGCCTCCGTTGACAACCCCAGGGAGAATCTGCTGGTATAATCCGCATCTAATTGAAACTTCCCGCTCTTGATCACCTGATCCGCATAAGTGTACGCATTGGCGAAATCATTCTGCTGGAAATAGACCTTGGAGAGATACGCCTCCGCGATCCACTTGGAGGCCGTGTAAAACTTGCCTCCATCACCCGCATCCGCCGGCAGCAGGCTATCCGCGCTCTTCAGATCCGCAATCACCTGATCGTACACCTGCTTGACAGTGCTTCTGCCGATGGAAACCGTGGACGTATTCAGACGCAGCGGTATACCTGGCTGGGAATTGTCTGACGTATAACCCCATGGCTGTGCAAAAAGACGCACCAGCTCGAAATGGGCCATGCCTCTGAAGAAAAGACACTCTCCCTTCAGATAGGGTTGGATCTGCGAAGAGGCCGAGCCGAGATTCTCCAGGACAATATTGGCCGTGAGAATGGCGAGATACGCCTTCTTGTACATATCATCCCTCGTGCCGCCGAAGATGGAGTTTTGTCTTTTATATATTTCAGAGAAGTCCCCCGTCAGTTTGGAGCCGTCCAGTTGATCCGCCAGCATTTCGCTCACCGCCTGAAGACGGCCTCCCAGGAAATTGCCATCTCCCAAATAAGTATAGATGCCCGTGGCCAGCTGCACGATATTGCTGTCGGCGGATTTGACCTGCTCCTTCGTCAACTGCCCCTGCGGCGGCCGGTCCAGGAATTTTGAACAGGAGACGGCCACAACCATCACTGCCAGTATGCTAAAAAATATCTTGTTCATATGCGTAAGTTTTGACCGTTGATTTTAAAAATTGGCATTGATGCCGAATACAAATGTCTTTTGCGTAGGCGCCGTCAGATAAGTGATATTCGGGCTGAGGTTCCTGTCCTGCGAATTTTCAAAGTCCCTCGTGATCTCGGGATCACCACCGGGATATTTGGTAAAGGTCAGCAGGTTGGTACCCGTGGCGAATATGCGGAAGCTCTTAAAGAACAGCCGGCGCAGGGCCGCAGGCGGCACTCTGTAGGCAATGGTCAGCTCACGCATACGCAGATAGCTGGCGCTCCGCAGGAACATGGTGGAATTGAACTGATCCTCGCTGGGCACTCCGGGATAGTTTGCGACGTCCGCCACCAGTCGGGGATAAAGACTGTGGTCGCCGGGCTTGGTCCAGCGGTCCAGGAAATCCTTTCGGAAATTCCAGAACTTCTTGGATACACCCAGGAACTGGTACTTGCCCGAGTTCTCGTAAATGTTGCCCCCGATGACATAAGTAAAGAGGCTCGAGAGCTCGAGCCCCTTGTATTGAATGGTCGTATTGAATCCTCCGAAATAGTCGGGCTGCACCGCTCCTACGTAAGCCCTGTTGTCCAGGGAGAAAGTCTTTGTCTCCTTGCCGTTCTTGTCCAGCCAGATAGGCAAACCATCGGTTGGATCCACCCCGTGATAACGTACGAGATAATTGACGCCCACCGGTAACCCTTTGACGATGCGTGTATCGTTGGTACCGCCGCTGACAGCATCGGGACCCAGCTCATATTCCAGCACCTTATTCTGGTTGCGTGCAATATTGCCTCCCACCGACCACTTGACATCCTTGCCATCGATGACCCTGAAATTGGCGCTTATTTCCAGACCCTGATTCAGGATCTTGCTATTGGTCAGGTTGCGGGGAATGGATGTAACGCCAAGAGATGGCGATACTCCCGGATTGAGCAAAATATTCGTAGTGGTCTTATAATAGTAGGCCACTTCACCCGTCAGCCGGTTGTTGAACAATCCGAATTCGGTCGCCGCATCGATATTGTGAAGCGTCTCCCATCTCAGGTCAGGATTTCCAAGACCATTGAGATACAAGGTCCCATTACCATTGTAGGGATTCGATCCCCGGCGATAATTATCATAATACAGACCCAATCCAAAATTCGCATTGCCGACGACACCATAGCTCGCACGCAGTTTCAGATAGCTGATCTGGTGTATATCCTTCATGAAATCTTCGTCGCTGATATTCCAGGCGGCCGATACAGCAGGAAATATCCCGTGCTTGTGATTGGTGCCGAACTTGGACGAACCATCCACCCTGGCAATTACCTGGAAAGAATATTTATCGTGGAAGGTATAATTGATCCTTCCGAAAAAGCTGTTGAACGTGAACATCTCCTGGGCCACTACCGAGATAGGAGCATGTGCATTCAACAAAGAGTCCCGGAGCCGCTTGTACTCGCCGGGATTTTCCCAGAACGGCTTTGCCGTGAATTCTCCGATGGGGTCCGTGGTATACCCCTTACGATTGTAATCCTGTATTTCCGTACCCGCCATAAAGTTGAACTTGTGCTGCTCGCCGGGATTCCAGAGATAATTCACCGTAAGGTTCGCCGTCTGATTGGTGCCCCAGGTATGGCTCCTGGACGAATACGGCGAGCGCTTGGTAGTATCTGCCAGCAGGCCCGTATATTGATCATCGTTGGACAACATATACTCGATGGCGTAGTTGCCCCTTACAAACAGATTATGGATGGGCTGGTATTCCACCGTGGCTCCTCCCAGCACGCGTTGATCAGTCTGCCGGCGGGCTGTCTCGTTGATGCCGATAAGAGGGTTATCGAGGCTGCGCGCGTAAGTGCCGTCGGAATTATACACCGGGAAGATGGGCAGCGCACCGGACATGGCGTCCCCGATACCTCCCGCCCAGGCCGCATTTACGCGATGGTTGATCCCCCGATCGTATGCGGAGGTCAGCGAAATCTTGAGGTTGGAGAGGGCCTGGTAATCCATATTGAGCCGGGCGTCCATACGGGCATAGGCATTCTTCTTCAGATAGCCGTTGTCGTCGCTATACGTGAGATTGCCAAAAGTTTTCAGCTTTTTTGTACCCGCTGTCATGGACAGACTGTGATCATCGATAAAGCCCGTCTGCGTCAGCAGCTTCCACCAGTCTGTATTGTTCTGGCTGGCCTGCGCCCAGGTGAGGGTGCCCGGCAGGGTGGCATAACCCGTATTACCATCGTTGATCCAGGCCTCCTGGCGGAGTTGGAGCCACTGCGGACCATTGACAAAATCCAGCTTCTTGGTATAAGTAGCTACCCCCAGCTTGGGAGAATAGGTAAACTGAGGCCTGCCCGTCCGACCTCTTTTGGTGGTAATGAGGACCACGCCATTGGCCCCTCTCGACCCATATATACCCGTTGCACCCGCGTCCTTCAATATCTCGATGGACTCGATGTCATTCGGATTGATGGAGGACAGTGGATTCTGGTTCATGGCGCCCCCGTTGCCACGCAGAAAGGGATCCGCAATGACAGGCACGCCATCCACCACATACAAAGGATCACCCGATGCAGAGATGGAACCAATGCCACGAATACGGATAACCGAGCCCGAACCCGCAAGCCCGTTGCCCGATATCACCTGCACACCCGGCGCACGGCCTTCCAGCGCCGCTTCAAAGCTGGGGACCGGTATTTCGCTGATCTTCTCCCCACCCACCCGGGCAATGGCGCCCGTGACCTCTTTCTTCCGTTGCGTGCCGTAGCCGATTACAATGACTTCGTTCAACGCCGAATTGGTAGCGCTCAGCTGGATGTTCAGCACATCGCCCGCGATCCCGACACTCCGGGTTCCAAACCCTATTGAGGAAAAGATCAGCGTACCCGTGGTCGCGTTCACCGTAATTCGAAAACTCCCGTCCGCACCGGACGTGACGCCTTTTGAAGAACCTTTCGGGACAATGGAAACATTCGCCAAAGGAGAACCGTCCTTTGCGTCCGTAACCTTACCCGTGATCGTTCTGTTTTGTGCGGAGGAGAATAGCGTTGCTAATAGCAGGAGTAATAGGACAGGAGTCCTCACAAGCAATCGTTTCTTTCTCATAAACTGTCGTTATTTAATTAGTTGGTTACTTACACCCGGAGTGATTGTTCACCCCCTTCGTCGTGTAAAAAGTACACACTTTAATGTGTAAACAATACACAATATTTAATAAAAAAAATCATTTCGCCAACTTTGGGAGGAAAATTCTTTATGAATTCCAGGAAATCCAGGACCAGTCAGGCTTTTTACAGGTCAAATTTCGGAGGGCGTCAGAAGTCGATCCCGAACCACTTCTTCCTTTCCTTCTTCTGATACTTGTCGTAATTGAACTTGTAAAGCTTCCCGGGCCGGTGCGGGACATCCGACTCCAGCTCCCCCGTATCTTCCAGTAAGTCCATGGAAAAGAACTTCTTACGGAAGTTTCGGCGATCCAGCTTTACGTCCAGGATGGCTTCGTAGAGATTCTGAAGCTCGCGGAGGGAGAACTGCTTGGGCAGCAGGCTGAATCCCAGAGGATGTTCCTGGATCCTCTTCTGCAGCCATTCATAGCATACATCCAGTATCTGCCGGTGGTCAAAGGCCATCTCGGAGAGGGTCGTCACCCGATGCCAGTGCAGCTCGTTGTCCAGGATCTTTAGCTTATGATGTTCGATATTGATGAGTGAGCAATAGGCGATAGTGACTACGCGGGCAGCAGGGTGTCTGTTCACTCCCCCAAAACCCTTTACCTGTTCGAGATATACATCGTCCAGCCCTGTACGTTCTTTCAGTATACGATAGGCCGCCTGATCCAGATCCTCGTGATTGTTGACAAGGTCGCCCAGCAGGGACCACTTATTATCATATTTCTCCATGTCGGACTTGATAAGAAGCACTTTCAGCTCGTTGTCGTCAAATCCGAATATGACACAGTCCACCGAAATGCCGATGATCCCATCGGACTCCAACTGTTTTAGAATGGTCGTGACATTCTTATGCACACCAGCGCTGCCGGCTGTTTCAGGTACTGTTCCGGATGGTATTTTAAGGCTCATAGAGCCACGAATTTAGTTTCTTTTATGATATGGGTCCCTTTTTTTCACCTCTTGCTTTTATGTTAAGCAGGGCTGATTCCTGTAACTTTATCCCAACAAATCCTTCGTATGTATTCTCCCGAACAGACTCAAAAATTACAGAAACTGACGAACAGCTTATTGGCGGCCAGCAAGACCCATCCTATAGAAAAGACCAAGTTAGAAGAGCTGAAAGATGCGCTCCGCTTCCACGAATACCGGTATGCCATCATGAACGACCCGCTGATCTCGGACTTCGAATACGATGGATTGTACAAGCAGCTGGAACATATCGAATCCGCACATCCGGAACTGGTGACGGCCGACTCCCCTACACAACGGGTGGCCAGGGGGCTGACAAAGGAATTTCCCACCACGCAGCACCTCGTACCCATGTTGTCATTGGAAAACTCTTACAATGAGCAGGACCTGTTGGACTGGGACCGCCGTGCGCGGGAGCTGACAGGGCTCGATGTGCTGGAATATTGCGTGGAGCCAAAATTCGACGGAGCCAGCATTTCCCTTACCTATGAGAATGACGTGCTCTTACGCGGCGTCACCCGCGGGGACGGCGTGGCCGGGGACGAGATCACCGCTAATATCCGTCAGATACGCTCCGTCCCTCTTGGCGCCGCCTTTTCCAGATACGGACTTCAGGTCGTGGAAATAAGGGGGGAAGTGCTGATAAACAAAAACAACTTTAAAAAATACAATGAGGCCCTGGCCGAACAGAACCTGGCCCCCCTGGCCAACCCCCGAAATGCTGCGGCCGGATCTTTGCGTATCAAGGATCCGAAGGAGGTCAGCCGGCGGAACCTCGAAGCCTTTCTCTACCACATCAGCTACTTCACTACGCTCGAAGGCTGGCAGATGACGGATGGACACCTGGCGAATGCCGAAGGAGAGGAGGTGGGTGAGGTCCGGTCGAAGGACCTGCCCGTGCACCCTGCATTAAAGACACACAGCGGCTGTCTGCAAATGCTATGGGACCTTGGTTTTAGAAGTCCGCAAAAAGAAAAGAAAGTGGTAAAAGGTATCCAGGCTGTAGTGGACTATTGTCATGAATTTGAAACACAAAGAGATGACCTTCCCTATGAGATAGACGGCATGGTTATAAAGGTAAACTCCATTGCCCTGCAGGATAAAATGGGTATGACCACACACCACCCCCGCTGGGCCATTGCCTTCAAGTTCAAGGCCAGACAGGCGACCAGTACCCTTAGAAAAGTAGAGTTCCAGGTGGGCCGCACCGGCAGCATCACGCCCGTGGCCAAACTCGACCCCGTACCACTCGGGGGTGTCACCGTTAGTTCCGTCAGTCTTTTTAACGAAGAAGTAGTGCGGGAGAAGGACCTGAAGATCGGGGACCAGGTGCTGGTGGAACGGGCTGGCGATGTAATCCCTTATATCGTAAAGCCTTTGACGGATGTACGCACCGGTAAGGAGACCCCCATCGTCTTCCCCACACTCTGCCCTGTGTGCAAAAGCAAGCTGGAAAAGCCCGAGGGTGAGGCCGTATGGCGTTGCGTGAATATAGATTGTCCCGCACAGGTCGTCGAAAGGATCATTCACTTTGCCAGCAAGGACGCGATGGATATTCGAAGCTTTGGCGATGCCAATGTCCGTAAATTCTATGAGCTGGAATTCCTGAAAGATATACCTGGTATCTATCACCTGCCATTTGATAAGATAAGGACGCTGGAAGGATTTGGGGAAAAGAGCGTGAACAATCTGCAGGCGGCTATCGAGACGTCCAAACAGCAGCCCCTCCACCGGCTTATCTTCGGATTGGGTATCCGTTATGTTGGGGAAACCACCGCCAAGACGCTGGCCGCGGCCGTCAGCCATTTAAACGATTTCACGGAATACTCCCTGGAAGACCTGCAAAACCTGGAAGATGTAGGTGTAAAAGTAGCCACAAGCGTGTACCAATTCTTCCACAATAAGGATAATAAGGCCTTGCTGGAAAAACTGGAATCACTGGGATTGAACCTGAAGAGTCAAAAGGCCGCTCCATCCACAGAAGGCAACCTGAACGGGCAAACGTTCTTATTCACGGGCACCCTGAACCGTCTCAAGCGCAGCGATGCCGAAGAAGCAGTGGAAAAGAATGGCGGCAAGCTCCTCAGCGGGGTTAGCAGCAAATTGAATTTCTTGATTGTAGGTGAGGATGCAGGTAGTAAATTGGAGAAAGCCAAAAAGATCCCTTCCATCCAAATACTCACAGAAGACGAGTTCATAAAGATGGTTAACATATAAGAATATTTTCTTACGTCACTGGTAATTCGAAAATCTTTTTCGTAACTTTAAGAAAATTGCTAGGCATGATTAGAAAACTCTCCGGCGAAACATGGAAACCATTGCAGTTTCCTGGCTGGAAACAACTCCGAAAAAAATATGCACTCTCCTCCATGGGTCGCGTTGCCAGCTACTCAGAGGATGTGGTTGAAGACGGCAAGTTGCTCAACGGCAGCCTCACTACAGGCTACAAAACGCTGAACCTTCACCGCCCCGGAAATAACGGTACGCTGTATATCCACCGCGAGATTGCGCGCCTCTTCCTGGCGAAAGGCTCTCCCAAACATAAGTATGTGATCCATGTGAATCACAACAAGCTGGACAACGCAGCGAAAAACCTGAAGTGGGCAACACTCGAAGAGATGATCGATCATCAGCAAAAGAGTCCCGCAAAAATTGCTTACAAAAAAGTGCAGGCCAATCGCACCGTGGGACTGAAGCTGACAGCCAACCAGGTGAAGACGATCAAAAAGACGTTGAGCAGCAAGAACCGTCAGCTCACCATCAAAAAACTGGCGGAGAAATACAACGTCAGCGAAATGACTATGTACCGTATCAAGAGCGGAGAGAACTGGGGAAGGATCAGATAGCATCGAACAGTCCCGGCTACCCGAAGGAAAAGAAACATCAGACAGGAAAAAACAAATATGCTACAGCCCGCAACGATCAAATTTTTAAAGGATCTTAAGAAGAATAACAACAAGCCCTGGTTCGAAAAAAATAAGACTGCTTATCAGAATGCCAAAGAGGATGTAGAACAATTTGTGCAACAGGTGATCGAAGGGCTGGGAAAAATTGAACCTGACATTGCCACTCTCCAGCCAAAAGACTGCATTTTCCGTATCTATCGCGACGTTAGATTCTCCAAAGACAAGACACCCTATAAAACGAATATGGGCGCCAGCTTTAACAGGGGCGGCAAAAAAGTCCCTACGGCAGGCTATTACTTTCATTGCGAGCCCGGAGGACAAAGTATGGCCGGCGGCGGTCTGTGGATGCCGATGCCGCCTCACCTTGCCAAAGTCCGGCAGGAGATAGACTATAACTTCGACGAATGGAAGAAGATCGTCGGCAACAGGAATTTTAAAAAGACATTCCCCAAAGGTGTGGAAGGCATAGAAATGCTTTCCAGGCCGCCCAAAGGATACGACGACCAAAACCCCGCCATAGAATACCTCAAGATGAAATGCTACATCGTCACCCGCGATCTTACGGATGCCGACCTCGCATCTAAATCCTTATTAAAAGAGACATTGAAGACATTTGCCTCGATGAAGGAGTTTATAGACTTCCTCAATCGCAGCATGGAGTGACAGGATAGCCGCAATTCATCTCTTATACTGCAACATCCATTCGTATATATTCATCCCATTTTCGCTATAGTTGGGATTCATGGCCTTTGTCCAGGCATCGTGATAATGCCACCCGTAATTAGGAAGCAACGACAACCTGGCAGGGACAGCAGGGGACATGGAGTTATACAACGAGACAAAACTTATCGTGGTACTGGGACTTACCGCCCAATCACTGCTGTCGTGGAACGCCCAAACGGGCAAATTACCCTGTACTATACTTTGGGTGTAATACGAATTGAGCGTGATCCCCGCAATGGGCACCATTGCCGCATATTTTTTTGGATACGTCGTAGCCAGATAACCATTAGCAATTGACCCGAGACTGATCCCGGTGAGATACATTCTGGTCGTATCTATACGAAAGAATTTTTTTACCCTGTCAACGACCCCTTGTATCGCGTGAGGATTGTCCGGGTACCTATTAAATTGAGGCGCCACAACGATGAAGGAAAAATTCTGGGCGTTTACCACGAAGTTGGGGGGAAAGGTTTTTTGCTTCAACAACAGTGGTAGTCCCTCACTTAGAACTTTGTAAAGATCAGTAGTGCCATTCCCATATACTCCATCCCCACAGTTATAGAAAATTAACGGATATCTTTGTCCTGACGTCCAATAGTGGGCTGGGACGGCGATATAGTACCCTTTTAGGTAAGAATTGATCGTCGAGTCGATCACCGGGTAAAGCAAATTCGGTAGCGTTTCTACAATTTGTGTTACCTGTCTGTCAATGGTATTAGGTGACATCGAGGACGGTTCGGGAGACGTTTCTTTTTTGCATGCCGCCAGGCAGAATGCAAAAACAGAAAAAATTAAATAGGGCCGCATATCGTTATATTATCAATATCTATAATCAATTCCTGTGCCTTCCGGATGTTCGCCATTTTTCATCGCGTATATTGCAACATCCATTCGTACATGTTCATCCCGTTTTCTTTATACGCCGGATTCATCGCCTTTGTCCAGGCATCATGGTTCAGCGTCCCATATGGGCTAAACAGCGTTAGCCTGGCGGGGATGGCCGGATGCATAGAATTGTATATCGAGACAAAATCTATCGAATTACTGGTTGCTATTTTCTGATCCTGGTTATTATGGAACGCCCAGATGGGCAAATTGGCGCTTACCATGCTTTGTATCCCTGAACTGTCGGGCGTGATCCCGGCAATGGGAACCATAGCCGCAAACAGCGACGGGTACGCTGAAGCCAGATAGCCGCCGGCGACAGATCCGTTACTGATACCCGTGAGATATATCCTGCCCGGATCTACAGGGTATTTCGCTTTTGCCAGTGCTATGGCATCCATAATTATATTTGGATTGTCCGGATAGTTTTTGAACTGAGGCGCCATGACGATAAAGGAAAAATGCTGGCCGTTCACCAAAAAGCTGGGGGGAAAGACTTTTTGCTGCAGCAGCAATGGAAGGGCCTCCTTTAGCATTTTGGGCAGATCAGTGCTGCCATTTCCATATACACCGGCCCCGCA
>Ga0105237_10009627_pt1 | contig 10344 bp, 11 predicted proteins | sample KBSC24metaG_FD_81520 | JGI IMG/M metagenome (GOLD analysis project Ga0105237, IMG submission 81520) | Corn rhizosphere microbial communities from Kellogg Biological Station, Michigan, USA - KBS C2-4 metaG | ecosystem: Host-associated > Plants > Roots > Rhizosphere > Soil | place: Michigan, USA... | reverse complement strand
CTCTCATTGTAATAGCAAGCCGTTGGCTGCAGCCGGCACCCGCTGCAAGGTGTTTTGCCATCACATTTCCGCTGCGTGGTACAGGGATGTCGTCAACCTTAGAGCCATAATCCAGAGAATGTTCCTTACCTTTTTGGCCCGGCATACTTGGCATGCTCGCCAGACCCTTGTTTCCTGAGCTTGTTCGATCATATGTTGCTTCACAGGTGCATATAACTCTAGATCTCCGTGACATTGACTGGAAGCCAGGGTGCTATTTCAGAAAATATGAAAAGAGCATGAAGCATGAGTTGAAACTAATAAATTGGGGATAGGCCCCTAGGGAGAATCAATGGCCAAGAGGCATATCCCGTCTATCGGTCGGCAATTCAAAGATAGGATATTCGGCAACTCAGGCTTTCTTAGCCCCACACCCTCCTCGGTACATATCTCTGTTAGGCATTAGAAGGGAAGAAGATGGGCGTAGATTTGTTTTCGGACCTATCATTAAATTGATGGAGAACATTGTCCACTCTCCAAAATACTCTGTTCTTTTCGTTTTTCGGAGAAGGGAAGCGAGCTCGCCCACGCAGGATTCCACGAATCCTTGTCTCACAAAAGACTAATGATTTGGCAGACCCATAATTACATTTGGCTCGAGACACCAAAGCTTCTACAACTAATACTGATATCTGAAATGGATGTTCTCTGTGTCTGTCATATCCGACTCTGCATTTAGCTGTCCAAGTTTCTTACTCTCCTCAAGGGAGATGCCCATTTCAGCAACAATGCGATCACGCCTTTTATTCTGCCAGATATCTGCACAAAGTTAGCGTTTGAGTGTCGAAGGGGGATAGTAATACGGACAATAAAATCGCCAAGCCGCAAACGAGCAAAATTCGATACCATATAGGATACCACAAGCCGTGAGGCCTCGTATGTACCGTGGCGCATCTGAGGCAACAAACATTTGAGCGCCTACGGCGTTCCCGATGCAGTAGGCGACAAATAATATTGTTGCAGTAACAGTCTTCTTGGTTCTACCAGCAACGTTCGAAGGTAGGAATGTCCATATGACTATCCTATCCGCATCAGTATCAAACTGAGACAAAAATCGATGGAAACTCACGTAGTCCTGGCAGGGTTCCAAAAACTTGGAGGATGTACATGCCCCATCGGAGCCATGTCCTACCATTTGCAGGGAGAAGTGCAAGAGCCATCATTCCACTGAACGCCGGTAGGAGAGATAACATAGCAAAGATGACTGTAACATTGTTAGGATTTCTCAGTATTGGTGTAAACCGAAGAAGATCCCTCACATCTCATATTCGGTTTCTTTAATGTGATATAGCCCACCACTAGAAACCATGCAATACTAAAACAGTAGTATGGCGTCGACCCTTTGAGCAATGTATCTAAGCTAGAGAACCCGAAAGATCTCCAAATGAGTTTCGAGAACGTTGTGTTGGCTCCATTAGGCAGAGCATTAATGATAGCCACGAAGAAGAAGAAATATGTTTGGGGATCTTTGAAAGCCGCTGCGACCTGGTTCCACTTGAATTTAGAGTGCTTTTCTCGATCAGAGCCGGTCTGATTGGCGACAACTCGCGCCATCGCGGCGCGCTTCTGTTCAGCATTAAGCCACCGAACCTCTCGGGGGGTGCCGAGGAAGAAATAGACTAGGATAGCATCAAAAATGGTTAAGACACCTAAGAAGAACGAGATGCCTTTCCAGGGAGCAAGGCCACCAGGGTTTGCTTGAGCATGTCTTCCGATTCCATAGTTGATAAGACCCGTGATGATATTCATGCCAGCATTAGAGGTTCCCCAGATAAGAGATCGGAAGGTGTGCTCCGTCGAAGTGTACCAAGTACCGGTGATCAACATGAATGTGGGCGAGATGGTGCATTCCAATGCGCCCTGGAAGGCTCGAAATATCATCAGGTGGGTGAAGTTCTTTGCGAAGGCTATACACATGACAATTATGCCCCAGAAGAACATGACAATGGCAAGAAACACTGATACATTGCATTTCTGCATAAGCCAGTTACCTGGTGCTTCCGCAGTCATGTACGCTAGATAGAAGATAGTGCTCAGCCAGTTGAACTGCTCTCCCACTAGGTTGGTATCCTCCCGGATACCGAATACCGCTTGCACACTGAGAGAGGTCTTGTCTGCTTGTTGGGTGCCATAGCAGATCCACATGACTGGGAGCAGGAAGAGGTCGATTCTCCAAAGCAACTTGCGGTAGTATTCTTGAGAGTAATCATCCACAGCGGTGACAGTGTCAGCCGCAAGATCATTGGACGTCCCGATCTTGGTCAACTCCACGTCGCCTGTAGATTTAATATCCATAGCAGCGACTGTAGATTGCTTGGAGGCGCCAGTGGGATCGCCACCCGTGATTTCGGAACTCATATTCAAGAGAATTCTTTTAGATCAGAGACTCGGGGCTTGTAAGTGAAAATCCAAAAGATGAATGGATTTTCTAAGGTAATTTGGAGCACATTGCTCTACAAAGGCGTAGGTTAGATATCCTGTGCCTTAGAGCCTCGAATGCTATCGTTACGTGCCAAGTTGGTCAATTATGATAAGGCTGCTAGCGGAGCATCTCCGACCTTTGATACCAAGGTCATTGATAGGAGATCTCCCTATGATTCATACCAATCTAACCAGAAGCTCACAACCTGGAGTCGGGCCGCCACTCCTCCAGCGATAAGGGAGATATCCCGGTCATTATGGCAAGTAGAAATAAGGGTGGGAAGCGGGGACATTCGATCATGATCTCCAATATTTGACTTCCGGCGAAAGATATACGTCCGTGGTGCGGCCGGAGCTCATCCGTCGCCAAGTCACTTCTCAACACTACCTAAATAGGGATGAATTCAGAGTCACACCACTTGGCCTGAAAGCACCGAAGCAGAAGTGATCCAATTGTGAAGGGAAGTCGGAGACGAAAAGACGCATCGTTGCTGTATCAGGTGCGATTTGGACAGTCGTCGACATGATTTCCAAAGCGCCTCGACTTTCAATTGACCTGAGCCATCATCTCAATAATGTATCAAAATCAAGGAGACCAAGTCCATTGAAAGATATTGTAAAGTATATGGCTGCTGAGGGGATGATCAGCCTCGCTGGAGGGCTCCCGCATCCATCACTTTTCCCGTTCGCCAACATGACAGTAGACGTCTACCCACCATCCACGGTACTCGATCCTGTCCAACCGACAAAGCCAATCACACCACTAGACCAATTAACAATTCTTAGAGTATCAGCTGAATCCAACTCGATGGATCTGATGACCGCTTTGCAGTATGATTCTGGACCAGGAGCTATCAGCTTGCGCAGTTGGGCCACCGAATTTACCAGGAGCGTTTTCCAGCCAGGTTATGATGATTGGGACGTCATCCTCAACTCTGGCAATACTGATGGATGGAGCAAAGTGGTGCGTCTCCTTTGCGAACCAGGCGACTATATTTTGTGCGAACAGCAAACATATCCTTCGGCCCAGGCAGTTTGGGCCCCGATGGGTTGCAAGGCACTCCCCATACAACTGGATGCAGAAGGCATGCGTGCAGACGCGCTGGAAGACTGTCTCTCGAAATGGGGGATTTCACATCCAGGTGTCTCAAGGCCTCGACTGCTCTACCTAGTGCCAGTGGGGTCCAATCCTACCGGATCTACTATGGGTGCACAGCGCAAGCAGGACGTATACAACGTTTGTGTTAAACACGATGTCATAATTTGTGAGGATGACCCATATTACTTTCTTCAATTTCAGGATTCCGAAGCAACAAGAAAAGATATCGATGCGCCCTCCACCATACCTTTATCAACGCAAACATACTTAAAGTCCTTGGCGCCCTCGTTCCTGAAGTTTGACTACCAGGGACGAGTTATACGTCTCGAAATATTCAGCAAAACGCTGGCTCCTGGAAATCGCGTGGGGTTTTTCATTACAAATCCAACCTTTATCGAGCGTTTACTGAGAGCTACTGAGGTCGAGACACAAGCTCCAAGTGGGTGGTCTACCGTCATTCTCTCCAACCTGCTACACAAATGGGGCATTGATGGGTATCTGCTGTGGTTGGCGCAACTGAGAGATCAATACCACACAAGAAGAAACTGGATGTGTTCCGCCATTGCAGCAAGCTTTGGCTTAAATTCTACTGGTGAAAACACTGAGCAGTCACCAGCTTCAGGAATCATCACCATCACACATTCAAGTGGTGCCGAGATGTTCAGCTTCCAGCCTCCAAAGGCAGGCATGTTCCTGTGGGCACGGCTCTACCTCTACTGTTCCCGAAGATTTCAAAGGCTGCAAGCTTCCGGAGAATCTCTCGACCCGGAAAAGGATTTTCAAGGTGAGCTGTGGCTTGCACTGGCATCACAATCCGTGTTAGTTACCCCTGGCTCATACTACACGCCTTGGGAGGGATCAGAGAAGCTGAGCATCCAGGCCCAAAATGCGGAGAGTGGAATCGGATACTTCAGACTGTCCTTCTCGATGTCGACAAAAGAGGATATGGAGATTGGGATCTACCGAATGGCAAAGGTGATGCAACAGTTTTGGGATTGAATTACTGCGATTATACTATGTGACACCCAGACCTTCGATCGGACGGGAAGGTGGTCATTGTGAAGCAGCGAGATTGCCATGCTAGGGGTGACAGCCTTACACGTGACATCACATGACTGGATATCACAAATCCATCTTGCTCCTCATCATGCAATGGGGAAGTGAGCATCACCAAAGCAAAGACCAAAGCTCCCAGGAAGGCTTTAAAAATAACAAGCTTACAGGAACGGAAATAGCACCAACTAGTACGAGGGATGGATACATTGAAGGCACCATTGGGTATTTCATTTTCACTAGAAGTCTAGGGTTACCCTTCAGCCATAGCTTCTATGTGAGGCTTTCATATTTAGACATTGCTATCGCACCCTAATCGCGGCTACCCATAAAGAACTGGGCAATATTTCTCGAATATATCCGCTCGCTCCAGCCTACTACGTACGTACACAGGAATATAGCACCACTAAACTAAATCTCTTTCAGGACCGGCACAGTTTTCCATAGAGGTGCGTATGCTGCGAGAGGCATAGCAGCTGCGTTGGTGTAAGGGAATTTCTCGTGCAACTTCCAACCAAGATTCGATACAGGATGTGCCTCTTCCTGCGATCGAGAATTTTCGCCTGGCAGATGCATCGACCAGCTCGCCCCGTGAGCAAGTTGCCGTGACTGGAGGTCTTGTTCTATTGCTGAATATAATCAGACTTAGGCATAGGGAGAGAACTTGCTGCTCATCATATGTGTTCTGCTGGTTGCCATCTCGTGATCCTACGTGGAAGCTAATAAGGCATGTACTGCTGGCTTTTGCTGAGACATTGAGCAAGACACTAGTTAACAATCAGCTCTCCAACTCTTTCAATCTGGCCTCCCAGCCTTCCACACCACGCAGCATAGTCTCCAGTTCTTCTTTCTCGTCCTCCAGCTTGATTCTACGTTCAGCATCGAGCTCGCTAAAGACATAGCCTCCCTGGCCATCGAACTGGAGTATCACACTGTGGTACTTCCAGAGGCTTCTGCGATGGCTCACGGTCATGAGCGTGGTGCCCAGTCCTTTGGCTGTTTCATACATGGTCTTTTCCATCTCCAGCGTGACTGAGCTTGTGCATTCGTCTAGAATGGCATATTTTGGCTTGTGGTAGAACAGTCTGGCCATGGCAATGCGTTGCTGCAGGCCGCCGGAGAAAACATCTCTCCATTCTTCGATGGCTTCCCATCCATTGGGTCGATCAATAATAGAATCGATTTCGAGGATGGCAAGGATTTCTCTTAGAGATTCTTCGGAGCCATTCTTTGCTCGAAACTCGTACAACGAATCCGGGTAGATGATTTGATCTCGCAGTGTACCTCTGCTCAGGTAGGGTCGCTGAGGGATATAAAATATGTCTTCAAAGTTTGGTTTTTTCACACTCCCACCATATACAGGCCACAGGCCACCAAGGATCCTGAATAGGCTGGATTTCCCGCAACCGTTGGGGCCAACAATTAGTAGGTGGTCACCAGGCTTTATGTGGAAGGTCAACTTTTTCACTAGGACGTCACCGTTCGGACTGACGATGGGGACATCTGTGAACTCGATATTCTCACTTTCTTCCACTGTGCCACGTCCTTGTAGAACAAGAGCATTCTCTTCAATGCTTGCTGAGCTCACGAGCTTTTTCTGGAATCGGCCAGCGGATACCTCGTCCATGACATCCAAGAGTCCTGAGACTCTGGAAGTATATCCCGCTAATTCCGTAATCTCCTTATAAGAGAACATCAGCCGTCCAAAAGCATCCGAACTGCTTAGTAGCATTCTTCTGTTCTTGACAAAGCTTTCGGTATGGTCGCCAGCATTTTCCAGTGCCCGACCAGGAATCTTGAAGAACACTGGTAGCGAGCACAGGACCAGGCCAAGAGCGCCCCAGAAATATTTGATGACAAAGTCTTCCATAAAGCCATGGTAGAATCTCCTCCGAAGAATGCGGTTGACGTGCTTGATCAGAGTAAAGTAGCCTTTGTCCAACCCATCTTTCTCTGCTTCGTGTCCAGCATAAAGGGCAATTTCTTCGCTGTAGTCAATGAGTCTGGTGTGTTGAAATCTGAATTCTCCTTCTAATCTTGCTTCATCGGCAACATATTTCCCAAAGGGAGGCGTAAGAGCTCGCATCACGTTTGCGGAAACCTGTACAAGTAAAGCCATCGCAAATAGGCCTTCTCCACCGACAGACTTGGACAACGAATAGTTGTAGATGACCATGTCGAGTATTGGTTTTGCAAGATTCGAGTACAGCTCCGCCAGTGAATTGCTGAACCGTGAGATATCTACTGTAATGAGCTGATCCGCATTCTTTATCCGATCGTCTAACGCTGAGAGCGTATAGAAGGTCATGTTGTCCAGGTACTTTTCATGGACATGGTTCGTGAGCCGGGTGCGATAGCAGAGAGCAAGTTTGGTCTGATGATATTGTAACATTGAATTGGTGAACGTCGCAGGCACCGCAACCAACATCCACCATACAAGGCCTAATATGAACTCCCTACCGCGCCCTTTGACCAAGGCGGAGACGACTTTGCCATCAAGCTCGGCCACATATAGTGAGAGGAGTGTTCGCAGGACTAGGAACACGCTGTGGCTGATCAATAGGCGTAGCTCTTTACTCCGAAGCCCAGGGATGACAATCTTGAGCAAGCGCAAAAGGTTGCGGAAGAATTCTCTATTTATTTCCACACGCTTTTTCTTGTGCTCTTTATTCGCTGCGTCCGCATCTCCAATAGTTGCGGTTTGGTGAGCGCGCAGCTCGGCCTGCCTTCGAAGGGCGGTTTTCTGCTCGGAGATAGCATTGTAGACTCTATGAATGAGCGCGATGATCAAGGTGATATAGACAGTTCGCGAGATCTTTGTACGATGTTTAAGATAGAGCGAGGTAAGTTCGGAGATCAACTGCCTGAGGGTCCGTGGCGGGGGCAACAGCTTCGATTGCACCGCCATAGTGCGCGGTCGCTGAGAAGTCTCAGAGGTGAGATGGATATCTAGAAGATTAGCAAGAAGGTATCATCCTTTGAGCCTGGAGGAAGCACATGTTGTCCACACAGCGCAGTGAATGAGCGAGGACGTGTCACGTTGTGCACTGGCAGTGTTCAAGTTGCCTCGGGTCAACCATGTGAAAGTCCAACCTCCTACGTCACCAAGAGGTGCGTCACGTGTAGTATCGACTGCCACCGATACCACGTGACTGCCAAGACGGCACGACTATACATACCTAGTACTAGTATGTACTAGGTACGGTACGGAGTACCTCCAGGCTATGTAGATAAACCTTTAATCATATCGTATTGTTATCATAAACGACGAGAGAATGACGTGTAGTGACCTTCTTCAGTTGGAATCCTGATGAAGGCTGCAGGAGATACGAAAGCATGCAGATAGGGATAATTCAACGTTATGTGGTTGATGTGGCTAATTGTGGCTGCAGTGTTACCGTAATTTTCCGCGTCAAAGATTCTTCTGCCACCATTGGCACCTCATATTCATCATGTCATCCCTCACGAGGGAGGAACCTTCGGAGCTGATATTCAAAATCATCTCCCCCTGTTTGTAATCCGGGATCGGAGAGTCTCCATCTGCACCTTTTACATTCCCCATGATGGCAAACCGTGTCAGATACCTTTGAATTTCCATCGCGACAGTTACGTTCTCAACATGCGGCGATTCCTTTCCGGGTGTGAAGAAAGAGTAGGCGATGTCCTGGCCATGCAGACCTGGCGATACCGCGAATACATAACCGAAAGAACCATTTCCATGAGCTGCAGCACTGGCGAGTCCGAAGGCGTTGCACCCGATAAATGCTTCGGATATCAGCAGTCCTAAACGTTCCTTAACCGTCTTATATCCGTTTGAGCCATCATAACGGGCCGGATAAAGTGTTTTTATTATGTGCTCTTGAGAAGCAGGTGAATAGAGGGAGAACAATTTGTTCGAGATGTAGGCGTCGAACGCGGCATCCGTCACGATCGAAGGATCAACGAAGAGATTGCCTTCGTGGCTGTTGTGTCCGACCAATGCTACCGCGTTTAGATCGCGACCAGCAAGTAGCCTATTTGGAAGATCAGGTACGTATGGGCCATCAACGGCCGGTCCTGGGCGCGGGCTTGAGCTATGGCAATTACTGGTAAGTAGGGTGGCAGGGGGAACACTCACCAAAAACGTATGACCCGTAGAAGGCTCCATTGATAACTTCTTGATTAGCATTAAGCAAGTCTTCACTCTGTAGTTTTCGCGCTTCCTCCAAGGTACTAACATTCAAAGAGTCTAAGAATCGACCAAAGGTGATGTCTAGGGTTGTAGAATGGGAACGAGGTAATATAACAGGGCTCTGGGCAATGACTTGATGAAAAAGTGACGACTTATCAGGAGCAACCAGGTGATTGAGAATTGCTCCACCTCCAGCTGACTGACCCATGAGTGTGACTCTTTTCGGGTCACCTCCAAAGAGATGGATGTGTTTCTGAACCCATTCTAGAGCAAATCTCTGGTCAAGCAGTCCAGCATTAGAGTCGCCTCCTTGAGCCCGAAAATTGGATCCAGCAAGCCAGCCAAATGCACCGAGCTTATAGTATAAAGGTTAGCTTATTGAATTCATCGAGGATATGAGGAAACCTTACTCTGTAGTTAGGGGCGACGAATATCAAGCTCTCTCGCGCGCTTTCCAGTAGTCCAATTGGATCGGTGAGGCTTCTTTTATCACCATTCACGAATCCCCCTCCGTAGAGCCATACCAAAACTGGTTTGGGTTGTTGACAGCCACTGCGGAATATGTGTTCCGGAACTATAACATCCAAGAAGAGACAATCCTCTGCTTCAGTCTGCCCAGTGCCAATGTTATCGTAGTAAGAGACTTGGTTAGTTTCAAGAGCAGTGGATAGCCATGAAGGAAACCCTTGTGGGCAGATGTTTCCGTATGAACCATCTTGAATACCAACGGAAAGAGCGTCAAGGGGGGGCTGAGGCGCTTTGAATCTCAAAGCACCAATTGGTGGAGCGGCGTATCTGATGTTGGAGAAATTGTAGTAGAGGTTAGAAGTTGTTGCACCCTCAAAGCCTGTTAGTCTCCGGCCACGCCCAAGAAGTCGAAATGGCTTGTCACCTTAATTATCGAAGCCTTGTAAATCGAATAACTCAAGTTCACCGATGGAACGTCATTGCCAATCGCGCAGGCAGACGCGACAAAGACAAGAAATACAGACAGCGTGAATAGCTCAGCCATCACGTTGAATAGCGTCTGTCAAGCGATTACAGCTTGGATCTTTCACATGTTGTGAACCACAAGGACGACGTTCCTTATATGCGAGGAACAACGCCAAGGACTTCGACCATGAAGAGCGATTCCAGATGCGGAGCTCATCTTGAGGCGTTCTGTTGCGTATTCGTATCACTTCTCCTTTGAGGCGAAGCGCGGTCTTCCTCCCAGCCTCCGACACAGCCATTCATGCTGGTGATAATGCTGCTGCCTTGCAAACAACCTCCCTACGTTCAGCGCTCCAGTATCCCACAACCGTTCAGGGTGTACGCACGCTATCTGAGCCATTTTGTTGTTGTGGAGGAATTTCACCTTGATGGCAACGGAGCAGCAGTTGGAAGTCATAGAAAGGGCTTACGATTGTGGAAATTGGTAAACTCAGCAGCCCTGAATGCCTCAACCATGACTCCTCTACATCTTGCTCCTAATTCTCTACATGACACCGCCTTTCAGTCGCAAGTCTTTAGTCGATTCTGAGATTCCTGCATGCCGGGCTCAAGTTACCCGACCTACTAG
>Ga0105237_10009626_pt1 | contig 10344 bp, 9 predicted proteins | sample KBSC24metaG_FD_81520 | JGI IMG/M metagenome (GOLD analysis project Ga0105237, IMG submission 81520) | Corn rhizosphere microbial communities from Kellogg Biological Station, Michigan, USA - KBS C2-4 metaG | ecosystem: Host-associated > Plants > Roots > Rhizosphere > Soil | place: Michigan, USA... | reverse complement strand
GCAGCGTCCGGAAATAGTCAGAATCGCCAACGGCATTGACCGAAAGCGACAGAGGTTCGTTCGGCAGCCGTCCCGGCCAATTGTCGATCGTCAACTGTCCATTCGGGTCTGTCTGCGGGTTTGCGGAGCGCGTCAGGGTGCTGACTACCCCTGACCCTATCACCTCCTGCTTGAAAGCCGCAAACGCGTCCGAATGAGCCCGCGATACGATCAGCCGGTTCGAGTCATATCCTCTCGGCCGGTTCTTGGCATATTGGATCTGCTGGTAGACGATGATGGTACTGATGATCAGGGCGATACTGCATGTGAATTGCAACACCACCAATGCCTTCCTCGGAAGGGATGCCGCCTTCCCGATGCGCATCACTCCTTTGAGGACCTTAATAGGTTGGAAGGAGGAAAGATAGAAGGCCGGCCGGCTCCCCGCGAGCAGCCCCGTCACCAATACAAGCGATAGCAGGATCAGCCAGAAATACCCGCTTCCAAACGGCACCTGAATAGCGTCTCTGGTGAGTGCATCGAACGCGGGCAGCACCGCCTGCACCAGGGCAATAGAAAGCAGGAAAGCCAGCACCGTCATCAGCAGCGACTCCACCAGGAACTGCCCGATCAGCTGTCCGCGCAGCGATCCCATCACTTTTCTCACCCCTACCTCCCTTGCCCGCCGTTCGCTCCGCGCCGTCGACAGGTTCATAAAATTGATGCAGGCGATGAGCAACACCAATATTCCTACGATGCTGAACATCCGTACATAATCGATCAATCCCCCTTCCGGCCGGCCGTTTTTGAAATCCGAATACAGGTGCCAGTCCTTCAGCGGGAAGAACATGGCCTCGCGGTGGAATGTCGTATAAGACTGCGGCGCATAGTGCCGAACCAGCTGCCTGGCCTTGGCCTCCGCCCTGGCGGCATCGGCGCCCGGCCGCAGCGACAGGTACAGTTGGAAGTAGGCGTCATTCCAATTGGTCAACGCCTGTTTTATCGCGGGATCCTGGGCAAAATCACTGAAGGGCAGGAGGTAGTCGAAGTGGAAGCTGCTGCTACGCGGCATATCCCGCACAACAGCGGTCACTTTCAAAAAATCGGTCCCGAAACGGACCGTTTTGTTCAGCGCATCCTCTTTGCCGAACAGGCTCCTTGCCATCGACTCGGTGATCACCACCGAAAGGTCTGGCCCATTCAGCGCCGTAGCAGCATCACCCCCCAGCAGCGGAAACGGGAACACCCGCAAAAAATCCTCCCCGACAAATTGCACGTCGCCATAGATACGCTTGTCTTTCACGATCATCACCTGCTGCCCGATATCGAAAGCCTGCGCCACATGCTCCACCTCCGGGATATCCTTCTTCAACGCATCGCCCAGCGGCAGACAGACCTCGGCCTGATTCCGGCTGACCCCATTATCCCTGTAATTGAATCGCACCTGGTAGGCCCGGTCATAGCCGGGAAAAAACCGGTCATAGGACAACTGGTACTGCACCCAAAGCCCGATGAGTAATGCGACGGCCATCCCGGTCGCCAACCCCAATAAATTCAGCAAGCTGTATATTTTACCGCGGACGATATTACGCCAGGCGGTCTTGAAGAAAGTGATGAGCATACAAACCGGCGTCGAAAAAAATGCCAGTTCTTTGATACGCTAAAAATCAATGGATTGTATTGTTTGATTGGCTCGCCGTTGTCCGCTATCGATACAGCGGGTGTCCCTATTTCAGGAACCCGATCAGATAGTCCTCAAAGCTGAAATTCGTCTCCTTCAAGATCCGCCGGAAGCCTCTCCAGTCCAAACTTTTGAGCAGGAACCGCGAGAGGTTCAACGAGTGTCTTTTGTACATTTTCGCGATCAGATACCGAACCTGTTCGTTTAGAAGAGGGAGGTTTCCCTTCTCCATCAGGGCTTTGAAATAGCGATAGCCGTATATGATGAAGTCGGCCTGCATATAATTCTGCTGCTGGCCCGGATGGCGGCGATAGTAGAAAAAAGGCTTTTGCATCAAAAGCACGGGATACCGGGCCGCCAGGCGGATATTCAGATCGGCGTCCGCGAATACGCCGGCCTGGACGTTGAATCCCTGCATCTCCTCGAATTTATCCTTTCTGTAAATACAGCCGGTGGGGCTGATCCCCAGATAGCCCCGACCAAAGAAATGATCGTGAATTACCTTTTCGGGTGGGCAGCAAACCGTCTCGGGCAAGCTAACGTCCGATTGGACGCCGACGCCTACCGCAGCCTGGGGCGCTTTTTCCATCTGTTCGATGCAATATTCAAGGCCAAAGTCAGATATCTTGTCGTCCGAATCGAGGTATTTTAAATATTTGCCGCGGGCGTAAGAGGCCGCCCTTTTGCGATTGGGATAATCTCCCTGATTCGACTCGTTCCTGTACAGCCGGATGCGGCGATCGAAGCCGGCATACCGGCGAGCGATCTCCAGGGACCTATCGGTTGAACTATCATCGACGATGATCAGTTCGAAATCCCTGTATGTGGATAGGAGCACGCTTTCTATTGCTTCAGCAACGTACTCCTCGCGATTGTATACCGTCATTAAGACGCTGATCAACGGTGGATTACTCATAGAGCATGCCGGTTTTCCTCAAGATGGATATATTAAAAAATTGTGCCAAAGGTGTCGATGAGCCGAACCTTGGACAGTGCATTTTGAAGCAGGGCTGGGGCGGCCTGTTCGGTATCGGGGGTGCGGTAGAGGCGTTCGGGAACGGTGGCGAGAGCAGACGTGCCGATCTGGTCACCGAGTCCGTAGAATTTTTGGAAGCTCATGATCAGTCTTCGAGCCTGCGTCAATCCTTTGTGACGAACTACCCGGTTCTTGCGGACCTCATTGCGGCCGGTTGTGAGAGGAGAGGTGGGGGCGGCCCCGGCGAAGCCGGGGCCGCGTGTGTGGTTGATGATTAGTTGAGCGAGCCCTGTTGCGCCTTTTGCTTCATCTGATCGTTGGCCATGATGCCCAGTTCGACCCGGCGATTGAGCGCCCGGTTGGCGTCGTTGTCATTGGGAACTTTCGGCTGGGTCTCGCCGTACCATTTGATCTCCATCCGGCTGGTGGAAACTCCCCTGGATGTGAGATATTCGCTGACGGCATAGGCGCGTTTTTTAGAGAGATCCATATTGTACTCGGGCGATCCGGTATCGTCTGTATGGCCTTCGACGAGGATGTTCTCGTCGGGATATTTCTGGAAGATGCCGGCGACCTTTTCGAGGTTGACCCTGGCTTCTTCGCTGAGGACGCTGGAATTGATCTTGAACAGGAGGCCGGAATTGAAGGTCATATTGATCCCTTCGCCTACTCTTGTGACCTGGGCGTCGGGAACGGCCTGTTTGATCTCTTCGGCCTGTTTGTCCATATGACGGCCGATGAGGTAGCCGGCGCCGCCGCCGATGGCCGTGCCGATGAGGGCATCGAGGACGGAATGCTTCCCATGACCAATCAGCGCTCCTGCGGTAGCGCCGACGGCCATGCCCGCGGCCGTTGCCTTTTGGGTGTTGTTCATACTCTTACAGTCGGTGAGCAGGACGGCGAGGAGGGCTGGTACAAATACGATTGTATTTTTCATGTGTTAGCGAATTTGAAGTTTTTGATCATTTGCAGACGGAGGCCTGGACGAGGTCGATGGCCATGTCCTGCAGGCCGGCCTGTTTAGAGGAGCTGATGTTGGTACAGAGGGTCTGACGATCCTGGGCGTTGATCTTCCGGGCGAGTGTGCCGGCATCGGTGGTCTTGTATTTCGCCTGGTACATTTTGATCAACGTGGTCGTTTTTGCTTTCCAAGCTTCGGGGTCATTCTTTCCTTTGTCGATCGCCTGCTGGTAGCTGGCGATGGCGGCGGGGTAATTGCCTGCGGCGACGTGGATATCGCCTACCTGCATGAGGAACTTCAGGTTAGTGTTATCCATGGCGATGGCCTGCTGCATGTCCTGCAAGGCCTGTTCATATTGCTGTTGCCGGGTGTCGACCTCGGCCATCTTCGAATAGAGCGTGGCGCGTTGCGCGGTGTTCCGGTTCTTTTCGGTGAGTTGGTTGATCGCATTCAGGTCGGCTCTTGCGCCGGTATAGTTGCCCAGGCCCATTTCCGCGGATGCCTTTTCAAAAAGATTGTCGAGGCTGTTTTTGTTGACGGCGAGGCCTTTGCCTGCTGCGTCGAGGGCGTCCGAATACTGTTGCAAGCCATTGAGAGCCGCTGCCTTTCCGGCGTAGCCTTTTTCTTTGGCATCGTAGGCGTCGCATTTTTGAAGCACTTTGTTGAAATTGTCGAGGGCGGTGGAGTAATTGCCGGACTTGTTCTGCTGCTGTCCCTGATTGATGAGATCATAGCAGCCATTGGACATGGTGACGAGGCCGCTTTTACAATGAGTGAGGACGATAGAAACCAGGGCCAGACCGATGATTGTCAGGTGATTTTTCATACTTATTCGATTAGCGCGGCAAATATATGAATTATATCTATAAAGTTCAAGGCGCCTTCCGGGATTCCATAAATGGTTTTAGCAAATCGATCGGTACGGGAAAGATGGTGGTGGAATTCTTTTCCGTGGCGATCTCGCGAAGGGTTTGCAGATATCGCAGGGTGATCGCGCTGGGTTGTTCGTTGAGGATCTTTGCCGCGTCGGCGAGGCGTTGGGAGGCCTGGTATTCCCCTTCGGCCGCGATGACCTTCGAGCGGCGTTCGCGTTCGGCCTCGGCTTGTTTTGCCATGGCGCGTTGCATTTCCTGGGGCAGATCGATCTGTTTCACTTCGACGTTGGACACTTTTATCCCCCATGGCTCGGTATGTGCATCGATGATCTGCTGCAATTTCTGGTTTATCTTTTCGCGTTGGGAGAGCAGGTCGTCGAGATCGGATTGGCCCAGTACGCTGCGGAGGGTAGTCTGGGAGAGCTGGGAGGTTGCCGTGAGATAATTTTCTACTTCCACGATGGATTTTTGCGGCTGGATCACGCGAAAATAGACGACGGCGTTGACTTTAATGGAGACATTGTCCTGGGTGATCACGTCCTGGGGCGGAACGTCCAGCACCAGGGTGCGCAGGCTGACCTTTACCATTTTATCTACGATCGGGATCAGGAGGATCAGCCCCGGTCCTTTTACTGCCATGAGCCGGCCCAGGCGGAAGACGACGCCGCGTTCGTATTCACGCAGGATGCGGATAGCATTGCCCAGGACCAGCAGTCCGAAAAGAATAATGACGACAGTTATCACCGGAACTTTTTCCATATATATTGCGGGTTATCCCATTGTTGACTTGACTTGCAGGGTCAGATTGTCCACGCCGACGACTTCTACTTTTTCCCCCTGGCCGATAGCGCCGCCGACTGCTATGGCCTGCCATATCTCGCTGTAGAGCTGTACCCGGCCGATGGGGGTCAGCGGATCGAGTGAAATGGCCGTCTGGCCGATGAGCCCTTCTGCGCCGGTGACCGGTCTTTGTCGCTGGGCTTTTAATCCGAACCCGAGGACCGTGAGAAAGAAAAGGATCGAGAGGGTAACGGTGGAATATATTGCGGCCCGGGATATCCGGACGAATTCGAGCGTCGAGGTCGTCCGGATCAGCATCAGCGACCCTATCAGCAGGGAGACGGCGCCGCCGATGGCCAGCAGGCCATGGCTGGCAATTTTTATTTCCAGCAGGAAGAGGATCACACCGAAGAGGATCAGGGCGAGACCGGCATAGTTTACGGGCATCATGTGCAGGGAGTACAGGGCAAGCACCAGGGCAATGAATCCGACGATGCCGGGGAAGATGGCGCCGGGATTGTATAGCTCGAACAGCAGGCCGTACATGCCCAGCATCATAAGGAGGTAGGCGATGGTGGGATCGCTGATGATATTCAGCAATTTTTCCGCGAAGCCCATGTCCATGAAATCGATGCGGGCATCCGCGGTGTGCAGAGTTCGGGGCCCTACGGCCGTTTCGACGGTCTGACCGTTTATCTTTTTTAGCAGATCGGCTGAGTTGGGAGCGATGTAGTCTACGATCTTTTCGGCCAGCGCCTCGTTCTCGCTTATCGAGACGCTGTTGCGGACGGCGTTTTCGGCCCATTGAATATTGCGATGGCGTTTGTCGGCTATACTTCGGATAAAGGCTGCGGCATCGTTTGTGATCTTTTCGTTCATGACCGCGTCGGGTTGCTCCTGTGGAGCACCGGAAACGGGATGTGCGGCGCCGATGTTTGTCCCTGGCGCCATTGCGGCGATATGTGCTGAAAGAGTGATGAAGACTCCTGCGGAACCGGCCTGGGATCCTGAAGGAGATACGAAGACGATGATGGGAACGGGACTTGCCAGCAGATCGCCTACGATGACGCGGGAGGATCTCAACAGGCCGCCCGGGGTATTCAGCTGGATCAGCAGACATTCGGCGTGTTCGTTTTGGGCCTTTGCGATGCCGCGACGGATATAGCCGGCCGTGACGGGGTTGATGGTGCCATCGATCTTCAGAGATACTACAGGCTGGGCTTGCGGGAGCAAGGCTGCGAGTGTGCACAGGCAGGAGAATATGAACCGGAATTGCATAGTATACCTCCCTGGAGCCGCCGGGGACCGGCGGCTCCAACTGTAAGTTACTGAATTTTACGGCAGGGCGAAAGCCATGATGGTGCCGGCGGGGTGGAGTCGATCGCCGGCGACGGAGAGGACGAGATATTGTTTACCGTCACGCATATAGGTGCCGGGGGTGGAGGAGCCAAGGGCGGGAAGGGTGGTCTCCCAGAGGAGACGGCCGTTGTCCTTATCGAAGGCGCGGAGCTTCCGGTCTTTTCCGCCGGCGATGAACACCAGACCGCCGCCGGTGACGATTGGGCCGGGGGAGCCGGTGAGACCGGTGGGCTGGCCGCCGGGTTTGGAGAAGATGCTGTCGTTGCCCACGGGGATCTTCCAAACATAGTCGCCGGTGGAGAGATTGACGGCGATCAGTTCGCCCCAGGGTGGTTTGATGCCGGGGTAGTTGCCGGAGCCTCTGAAGGGCGCATAGGCCAGGACGTTAAGCCAGGTAGCGGCGGTGTCGGTGATGAGTCGATTGGGGTTTGTTTCGTTAAGGGCAGCGCGGTTTTGGCGGATCTCGAGGAGATCGGATTCCTGGTGGAGTTGTTTGCGGTCGTTGCCGGAGAGCAGGAAGGCGGCGAGGTCTTTTTCTTTTCCTTTTAGGACTGCGGCGAAGGGAGGCATCTTTCCGCCGCCCTGTCTGATCTTTTCGATCACCTGTTCCTTTGTCTTTCTTTTTTCCAGCCCGATGAGCGAGGGGATCCCGGGTTCGTCGCCGCTGCGGTCCTCCTTGTGGCAGCCTGCGCAATAGGTCATATAGACGGCCCGGCCTGAATGCAATGGTGTCGCCAGGGGGGATGCGGTGTTTTGCGGGTCGATCTTTTTCAATTGGTCGATCTCGGGGGAGTTATTCGACTTTAGATAGAGGATGCCGGTGGCAGGATCGAAGGCTGCGCCGCCCCATTCCGATCCGCCGATGGTACCCGGGAGATTGAGGGTGCCTTCCACAGAAGGAGGGGTGAAGAGGCCTTTATAATTCAGGGCGCGGAAGCGGGCTATCAGAGAATCGTGTGGGGCGGGTGAGAAATCGGCGATATCTTCTTTGGTGATGGATTGGCGGGCGTAGGGCGCGGGCTTTTGGGGGAAGGGCTGCGTGGGCCAGGCTTGTTCGCCGGGTATCGTAGAGGCGGGCACGGGCCTTTCTTCGATGGGGAAGAGGGGTAGGCCGGATTCGCGATCCAACACATAGAGGAAGCCGACCTTCGAGGTCTGCGCCACTGCATCGACGGATCTGCCATTCCGGGTGACCGTAACTAGATTCGGCGGGGCGGGCAGATCGTAGTCCCAGAGATCGTGGTGGATGGTCTGGAAATGCCAGCGATATTTTCCCGTGGCTGCGTCGAGCGCGACGATACAGTTGCCGAAGAGATTTTTCCCTTTGCGATCGGCGCCATAGAAATCATAGGTGGGGGAGCCGGTGGCCAGGAAGACGAGGCCCCTTTTTTCATCGAGGCTCATTCCTGCCCAGTCGTTGGCGCCGCCGGCGTATTTCCAGGCGTCGGGGGGCCAGGTCTCGTAGCCGGGTTCACCGGGTTGGGGGATGGTGTGGAAGGTCCATACCAATTTTCCATTTCGGATGTCATAGGCGCGGACATAGCCGGGTTGGGCGCCGTATAGTTCGGATACCTCGTTCCCGATGATGAGGAGATGGTTGTAGACGATGCCGGGTGAGGTGGGTTTTATGGAAATGTGGTTGGGGTCGTCGCGGATGCCGATGTTCATGCTTACGCGGCCGTTGGTTCCGAAGGTGGGGATTGGTTTGCCGGTTTGGGCGTTTAACGCGAAGAGGTGGTCACCTGCGGTGACCAGTATCCTTTTGTCATTTTTTTCTTCCCAGTATGTGACGCCGCGGCTTACACCGCCGCCTTCGCCGCCGTCGAAGGGGTCGAAGGACCAGCGTTTTTCCCCTGTTGTTGCATCAATAGCGTATACGCGATGGCGGCCGGAGGTGAAATAGAGGGTATTGTCGATCTCGATGGGATTGCATTCGCTGCTGGCGGGGCGGTCGCCGGGGATGCTGTCACCGGGGTCGAAGGTCCAGACGAGCCGGAGCCTGGCGACGTTACTTTTGTTCAGCTGATCGAGTGGCGAGTAGCTGGTGCTGTAAGCGTCTGCCTTGTAGACGGGCCAGTCGTGATCCGAGTTGGTTCGGCAGGCCGGGCCAAGCAAAGTGGTTAGGAGAAGGGCGCAGCGGACCTTAGACCGCATGCGTGAGGACCTCTTTTACCTTCTGGATGACGATGTCGACCTGTTCGGGGCGGAGGAGGACCACTCCGATGAGGAGCTTGTCGCCGTGGGTGCCAGTGACGATGCTGGGGTTGCCGTCCTGCAGCGCTTTGCGGACATCCTTTGGCGTGATCTTGAAGTGGTTTTGGTCCCAGTCGACGATGAGGTTGGGGAAGTTGTTGGCGGGACCCGGATTGATCCAGACCTCGGTCTTAATGGTGGGCAATGTGGCAATGCGGCTACCGATATGGTTGGCGCGTGCGAGCCAGCCATCCCATTCTTTCTTGTGGTCGCGGTCGATGTAGGAGCGGAGAGCGGCATACATGCCGAACATCTCTTCCTTATTCACCTTCATGGGACGGCCGATGGGCGCCTCGTGGGGGCTGTGGTTGAGTTTGGCGGCCTCGATGAGGTCCTTGCGGCCGAAGAGCAGGCCGGCGCTTTGGGGCCCGCGGATCATCTTGCCGCCGGAGAAGGTGACGAGATCGAAGCCTATCTTCTGGTATTTGAACAGATTGTCAACGGGCGGCACGTCGGCGGCGGCGTCGAGGAGGGTTGGGATGTTGTGTTTTTTTGCTATGGCGACGAAATCTTCGTGGGTGACGCTGTGCTTTTCGGCGGCGTTGAAGAAGAGGGCCATGACGGTTTGCGGTGTGAAGGCATTTGCCATTCCGTCGGGGCCTTCGACTTCGACGATCTTTGCGCCGGTGGTGGTGACGGCCTGGTCGAAGAGATAGCGGTGGCTTTTCTGCATGATGACCTCGGGGCGTGGGCCGGGGAGGTTGGGGATGTTCTTTATTTTATCCTTGTCCGTTCCGGTGATACAGGCGGCTGTGCTGAGCAGGATGGCGCAGGCGGCGCCGGAGGTGACCATGGCGCCTTCTACCTTGAGCATCTCGGCGATCTTTGCGCCGACCTTATCCTGGAGTTCGAACATATTGGCGAAGTCGTGGGATGTGGAGTTGATGGCTTCCAATACTTCGGGGAGCATGAGGGAGCCGGAGAGGAAGGTCATGGTGACGTCGGCGTTGATGACGCGGCGGACGCCGAGTTCGGCGAAGAGGTCGCGGGTGACGGCTGGTGGGGTGGCGGCGTTGTTGGCGGGTGTGTTGCTTGCGGCGGCGTTGTTGTTGTTGGCGGCGTTGTTATTGGCGGCGTGGTCCCCGGTGGATTTGTTCGGAGCGGCGATGCCGGCGACACCGGTGGCGGCAAGAGGAAGAAAAGATAGTCTTTTGAGGATATCCCGACGGTTCATGGCAGTATAGTTTAACCAAATATACCCATTTTTACGGGGTTGGGTGCGAAAAATTTGCAGAATCAGTGAGGTTTTTTTGCAAGGCTTCGGTGTGACCGGCGGACTGAATACAGGGGCAGTTTTGTTTTTGCTCCCGGAGGGCGTAGCAGGCGATCACGGCGATGACGATAGCCGAGGAGGTCAGGATAAGTTTCAGATCTTTCATGAAATAGTGGTCTAATGGTTTGGATAAGTTACGGGAATACGCGCGGAGTACCTAATGGATTGTGGATTCTCTTTGATACTGCGGTATGGCTTCAGTGAGGG
>Ga0105237_10009622_pt1 | contig 10346 bp, 9 predicted proteins | sample KBSC24metaG_FD_81520 | JGI IMG/M metagenome (GOLD analysis project Ga0105237, IMG submission 81520) | Corn rhizosphere microbial communities from Kellogg Biological Station, Michigan, USA - KBS C2-4 metaG | ecosystem: Host-associated > Plants > Roots > Rhizosphere > Soil | place: Michigan, USA... | reverse complement strand
GGTCGACATTCCAGCGGTCCCATTCGTCCTGCGGAATGGCCGCGTTGATCATGTACTCGGGATCGTCAGGCGTGCCCCGCGCTTCCATCGTGCGGCCCACCGTGAGCATTTCGGTTCCACGCGGCGAGAAAACTTCGGCGCGGCCGACGCGCACGGTGATTTCAGTGGTCCCATCCGGAAAAACGGTAACGCGATAGCTTCCCTGCTCCGCCGGACGGACGGAAACCGTGGGCGTACTGATTTCGACGTCTGCGCCGCTGTCCCGCAGGACACGAAAAGTCGTGGTGCCGACGGCTACCTGGACCAGATAACGCCGGTCTTCAAGCTCCCCCATGCGGACCTCGCTCCCGGGGCCCAAGCGAATCATGTTGCCGAAGTCGAACTGAATTTCGGCCCGCCCGTTCTGGCCCGTGGACAGCATGTCGTTAACTACCAGAGGTCCGTTCAAGGCCGCCGTGCTCAGTTCGCCCGAGTCGCCGCGCCGCACGGAGACGTCGCCGTTGATCACGCTGATACGAGCAACGCCGTGCTCAGGCGCATAACCGTCGTCGTCCTGCTGCTGCGGGGGCTGCTGCGCCCACACAACGGCCGTTCCAGACAGCAATACCGCCAGGATGGTTCGCGTCATTGTTTGCGTCATCGCCATGGCCTCGCACCCTTAATGGCAAGTGGTGGGCCAAAGCCTAAGCGATTGAGCTAATGGCACTTCGACGTGTTTCCGACGTTTTCCACATGGCTGAAAACCACCAACCTGCTGGGAATGAAGCAGTTGTAATGCCCTTGAGCGAAACGTTTGGCACAGCGAATATCTCATCTAATGTTGCGAAATGTGGGAGACTAAAAGCGAGGGCGGGTGTCCAAGCGTAAATGAAGTATTGGGCTTACCTCAGTGCCAAGCTCGCGCTGGCTGGGTTCTTCCTGTATCGTGTGGGCCACAGCCTTCCCTATCTGCTTCCTCCTCCCAGAATGCGGTTCCATACAGAGCCGATCGGATACGATCTAACCTATACCTTCCTGATGATGGGCTACACGCTGTTGGCGTCAGGAGTGATCTGGGTGGTGATCTGGGACCAGCGCCTCCGCTGCCGGACGTGTTTACGAAAACTCCGCATGCCCGTCCTCACCGGCTCCTGGACTCATATTCTCTTCGGCCGGCCGCGCACCGAATATATCTGCCCCTTTGGCCACGGTACGCTGAAAGTGGACGAGCTGCAGATCACCGGTCATCAGGCCCCGGATTGGCAGCCGCACGAGGACATGTGGAAAGAACTCGTGTCGCTGGACGATAGCAAGAAGTGAAGGCGGAGTCATAGCTAGACCCATGGCGGTAAAACTGCGCATATCCAGAAATTCCGCGGCGTTCCGGATCCTGAAAAGCGCGTGGGGCCGGACCCTCGTGATCGCATTCCTGTTGCTTGGATTGACCGCAACTGGAGTCTTCTCGTACTACTATTTGCACTACTCCCGTATGGTCGACGCGGAGCTGCGCGCCGGTGTGTTATCGAGTGCGACGCTGCTCTATGCGGCTCCCCGCCCGGTCACCGTCGGCGAGCCGATTACACGCGACGACATCGCGGCGTATCTGAAGCGCTGCGGTTATTCGTCACAGAACACCAACCGGATGGGTTGGTATCTAGTTCGTCCGGACGCGGTGGAGGTCAATCCCGGTGTCGACGCGTTCGATCGGGAAGGCGCGGTGATCAAAATCGCCGCCGGCAAGGTGACGCAAATCATTTCGCTGCGCGATCACACCGAACGCACCCAGTTTCTGATGGAGCCGGAGCTCATCAGCAATCTCTACGATAAGAAGCGCGAGAAACGGCGCATCGTGGCCTTTGACGATATTCCCAAAGTCATGGTGAACGCGTTACTGGCGGCCGAGGACAAACACTTCTTCCAGCACGCCGGTTTCGATCCCATCGGAATCATGCGCGCGGCCTGGCGCGACTTGAAAGACGATAAACGCCTGGAAGGCGCTTCGACCATCAGCCAACAACTGGCGCGGACCTTGTTGCTTGGTACGGAGCGCGGCTGGCGGCGTAAGATCCCCGAAACCATAATCACGATGCAGCTGGAGCAGAAGCTCACCAAGCAGCAGATCTTTTACTACTACGCGAATTCGATTTACCTGGGCAATCAGGGCAGCTTCAGCATCCACGGTTTCGGTGAAGGCTCGCAAGTGTACTTAGGAAAGGATCTGAGCAAGATTACTTTGCCCGAAGCGGCCATGCTGGCGGGCCTGATCCAGAGTCCCGGTGCCCGCAATCCGTTCATTCATCCGGAGAAGGCGGTGGCCCGGCGCAACATCGTTCTCAAACAAATGCGCGAGAACGATTTCATCACCGAACGCCAGTATCAGGAAGCGGCGGCGAGCCCGCTCCAGGTGAATCATGGCGAAGTGGAATCGAGCGACGCGCCGTATTTCGTGGACCTGGTCAACGAGGAGCTGCAAACCCGCTTTCAGAACCGCGATTTTTACAACAGCTCAAGCCGCGTATATACGACGCTCGACCTGGAGCTTCAGCATGACGCCGTGGAAGCCGTTCGAGCCGGAATTGTCGAGACCGATACACAATGGAAACGCCGGAATAAGAAATATGGCACTAGCGAGTTCCCTGCCGCACAGGTGGCACTCGTAGCATTTTCGGCTGAAACCGGCGAGCCTCTGGCGGTGGTGGGCGGGCGCAGCTACGGCAGCAGCCAGCTAAATCACGCCAGCGCTATGCGGCAACCGGGATCATCTTTCAAGCCGTTCGTGTATGCGGCGGGAATGATGAGCGCGCTCGATCCTTCCAGCCACACGGTTCTGACGCCCGCATCCACCGTGGTCGATGAAGAGACCACCTTCTGGTACGAACACGATACGCGCTCCTATACGCCCAGCAATTTCGGCGACAAGTTCGAAGGGTTGATGACTTTGCGCTATGCGCTTGCGCATTCGAAGAACATTCCCGCGGTGAAGGTGGCCGAGATGGTGGGATATGACAAGGTCGCCGAAGTGGCGCGGGCGGTGGGCCTGAACCACAATATCCAGCCGACTCCGGCCATCGCTTTGGGTGCCTATGAAGTAACCCCGCTGGAGATCGCCAGCGCTTACACGGTGTTTCCTAACGGCGGCGACCTTCTGAAAAACGGCTTCATCAAGGCCATCCGGGACGGAAATGGCGCCAGCGCGTTTGAGGCTAAGCCCGAGCGAAAAGCCGCCATCGATCCGCGCGTGGCTTTCCTCGTCGAGAGCATGATGGAAGACGTACTGCGCGGCAGCGGTACCGGCGCACGCGCCCGCAATATGGGCTTCCTGCTGCCCGCCGCGGGAAAGACCGGAACCTCGCGCGATGGCTGGTTCGCGGGATTCACTTCCAAGATCATCTGTGTGGTGTGGGTGGGTTTCGACGACAATCGCGATTTCAAGCTGGAGGGTGCAAAAAGCGCGCTGCCGATCTGGACGGAGTTCATGAAGCGGGCGCATCAGCACGCGGAATATAAGAATGTACATTCCTTCCAGCCGCCCGACGGAATCGTAACAGCTGATATCGACGAGGAAACCGGCGAGTTAGCCACCCCCAATTGCCCCAAGGTTCGTAGCGAAGTGTTCATCGCCGGAAGCCAGCCGCTGCAGATCTGCCACATTCACGGCAACGGCCGCACTTTGGTTTCGAGCTGGGATCCGGTGCAACAGCAGAGCGCACCTGCGGCGGGTCCCGCGCCGGAAAGCAGTACCGAAGTGGCAGCGATCCAGGGTACGCAACCCGTTCAACCGGTCCGCCCGCGCGCGATTCCCAGAAGTATTCCGGTGACTCCGCAAGCTCCGCAACAGCCGGAACCGGAGAAACCGAAAAAAGGATTCTTCGGACGGATTAGGGACATCTTCAAGTGACCCTATTGCGCCACGCCGGCTTCCTGCTTTTATTCGCGCCATCGATGTGGGGCGACGCGGCTCTACGTTACCACACGGACGTTCAAGCCAGCGCCGTCATCCCGGCCGCCGCACTTGATCAAGCACTGGGCGGCATGCGTGATATGGAGATCCGAATCAAGGGAAATAAGGCGTACTCTACGGTCGGCAACCTGATTTCGATCGCGGATTTAACCAGTCAGGGATCGATCTTGATGGATCCGGCTCACCGGCGTTTCGCAGAGATTTCATCGGCTCAGTACGGCGATCAGATTCAGGCCGCGCTTTCGACAATGCCGGAGCAAGCGCGCGCCATGCTGGCTTCCCTGAAGATGAATCTGGAATCTCGCACCACGGATCGCAGCGCCACGATTCAGGGAATCCAGACAGAAGAACGCGAATTCGTCCTGACGGTGGACATGGCAATGCCTGGCGGCCCGTCCGCTCCCGCGCCGTTCCTCAAAATGGTCATGCAGGTATGGATCCCCAAGCCAGAAGAGACCGAGCGAGTACCGGCTTTGCAGGAATTTAAGAGGTATCGAACATCGGCTAGTTCCGCCATGAATGTGGCCGAGACCATTAAGCAAGTCTTCAGCTCCATGCCGGGGATGGGCGACAACATCCGCACGATGGTCGAAGACATGACGGCGAACAGCGCGGTCTCACTGCGCACGCATTGCGAAGTTGTCATGCCGCTCCTGGCGCTGTTGAGCCAACAAATGCCCCAACAGGCGGGCCAAGCCTTACCTGCCGGCCTGGATCCGAGCGCCCCTCTTGTTACGCTCAATCAGGAAGTAGTGGAGCTTTCGGCCGATCCCGTGGACGGAGCGATTTTCGATGTTCCCGCGGGATACCAGGCGGTATCGCTGGAAGAGATCCTTACAGGAGCGGTTTCCGGGTCTACGCCACCGCAGTTTAAACAGTAGGACCTCCAGTCGCGCCGAAACTCCGCCGATGATACAGTTAGGATAAGTAACGAAAGGAGGCTTGTCATTATGTCTTTCGTCTCCTTGCTGGTGTTGGGTACCGGCTTGGTGTTTCAAACTCCGCCCACGATGCAAACCTCGGACGGATTTCGCGCGCCCTCACCCAGTCAAAACCAACCGGCTAACCCCGCCCTGACGCCCGAGCTGCGGGGCGACATCATGATGGCCCGCAAGATGTTCCGGGAGGCCATCGACTTCTATAAGCCCGGAGCCGAGACCAGCGCGATCCTGGCCAACAAGACCGGCATCGCTTACCATCAGCTTCAGGATCTGGACAATGCGGAGAAGTATTATCGTCGCGCGATCAAGCTGAATAGGAAGTACTCGGAAGCCGTCAACAATTTGGGAACCGTGTATTACGCCAAGAAATCCTACCGTCGCGCGGTGAATCAGTACAAAAGCGCGCTACACCTGTCGCCCAACTCCGCTTCGATCCTCAGCAATCTGGGAACTGCGTATCTTGCGCGCAAGCAAAGCGACGAAGCGATGACAGCGTACGCGCAAGCTTTGGCCATCGACCCCGAGATCTTCGAGCAGCACAGCAACCAGGGCGTGCTGGTTCAGGAGCGAAGCATCGAGGAGAGGGCCGCTTATTACTTTTTGCTGGCCAAAGGCTCCGCCAAAGCGGGTCTCACCGACCGCAGCTTGCAGTACATTCGTAAAGCGCTAGAAAACGGCTTCAAAGACCGCGAAAAATTCAAGGCGGAACCGGAATTCTCCTCGTTGCAGGATAACCTCGAATTCCAAGAGATTCTCGCCGCGGAGTACAAGGTCCTCTGAAGCAGCCACGGGTTAACAAGAGAAGCCTACCGCTGGTGCTGTTGGCCGCTGCCTGCGCCGCCTGTTCCAGATCCGAGGGGCCCAGCGTACAGCGCGTCGCCTTCCTGCCAATCGAAAACCTGAGCGGCGAAACTAGCTTGGACTGGATCTCCTCCGCCGGGCCAAGAATCGTAAACGATGAACTGTTGGGGGGAGCGGCGAGAGCGGTCCCCGCACATGTCGGCTCCATGCGCGATGCCTTCGCTTTTGGCGCCACGCGACTGGTGCATGGATATGTAGAAAGACGCCGTCAGGGCCTTCATTTCGAATTTGTAGTCGAGGATGCCAAAACTCATAAGGCGCTTCAGACGCTTGCAAGCGATGGCGATCCACTACCTGCTCTGGATCTGCTGGCCAAGCATGTCGACTCCGCGGCGCACGCCTTTTCTTCCACAAATCCGCAGGCCATTTCCGCGTGGGCCAGCGGCGAATATGAAAAAGCCGTCACGCTCGACCCGGGCTTCGGCGCGGCGTGGTCGGGCTGGGTGCAAGCACGCCTGGCAGCGGGAGACAACCAGCAAGCATACGATATAACCTCACGGGCCCTGGCGCAATCGTCCTTACGATCGCCGGTCGACCGTGCGCAGCTGGAATTCGATTCTGCTACGTTGCGCCAGGATGGACCGGCGCAGGAACGGGCTCTCGCGGCGTTGGCGCAGCTGATGCCCCACGATCTGGCGCTTCTACGACAGGTCGCGACCCGGGAAATGAACGCCCGTCATTTTTCCGACGCGATGCGCTACTACCAGGCGATCGTCCAGGAAGCCCCGGACGATACCGAGATCTGGAACCAGCTGGGGTACGCCCAGATTTTCGCGGGTGATTTGGAATCGGCGCAGAAATCGTTCGAGCGCTATGGACGCGATCCGGCCCACGCCGCCAATGCCTTGGACTCTCAGGGCGAAGGGTACTTCCTGAACGGAAAGTTCGTGGATGCGGAGAAGAAATTCCTGGACGCGAACGCCAAGAGCAATACGTTGCTCGGCGGCGTTGATCTGCTCAAGGCCGCCTATTCGCGCTGGCTGCAAGGCGATCTTCCCGGGGCCGACAAGCTGTTTTTGCAATATTCGACCGTCCGTACCCAGCAAAAAGATGCACTCATCCCCTGGCGCCAGGCGGTTTGGGAGTATTCCACGGGCCGAACCGACGCCGCAGTCTCTCGTCTGTCAAATGTAACGGGACCGGCTGAGAATGTCGCGCGGGCGCAACTGGCGTTGTGGAAGGATCTATCCAAGCTTCCCCAGGATCCGGCAGCGCTCAAGCAGGCCTATGAACGGACCCCGCCCACCGCGGACAGCCTCCCCCGTGTCCTTTACGCCGCTGCTTTGCTGCAGGCCGGCCAGAAAGACGATGCCAGGAAGCTGATTGCCCTGTGGCCATTGCCGGGAGCAGACAGCGATCCGCTGCTGCAATCCTTGGTGTTTCCTAAATATCTGGAACTGAAGCGGGAATTGAAATAGATAGACGAGGATAATCAGGCGGGAAACCTTCGGAGAGCGAACAAGCAAAGCCTGCCCGCTCCCCGCAGGGCAAAAGGGTTGTAAGTTAGCTGCCGTTGGCGGAACTGAGAACCGAGGCAACCTTTGAAAAGATCTGGCTGATGCTGGTCGCAACGCCCGGCATAATCGCACCGGCCGCAACGGCCACAAAGCCGGCCATCAGAGCGTATTCGATGAGGTCCTGCCCACGCTGATCCTTCCAAACTTTGAGCTGCAGAAGCATGTTCTTCATAATTTAGTTCAATCTCCTCTCCCTTGAGTGCACGACAGTCCCTGTCGCCAATTCAAAAGTATCATCGGCACGCTTTTTAAAGAATCGGGGTTACACCTAAGGCGAGGGTTGAAATGTCCTCAGGACATTGATTTTTGAAGTACTTGCAACGTCTTCAGTACTATGACCTTCGATTCACGCGCCCGACCGAAGCCACTCGTGAGCGGTTCGCATTCGATTGATTCGCGGACCTCTTTCTCCCCCCTGGTGAAAAGACCTGAGGCCAAAGTACGGTGTTTACCGGAGCGTATTTCGCCCCATCGATGCTTAAGCTCAATGTATGTCTGCCCTGCTGCTGGTTCTTCTGCTGGCCGCGGCCGTCAAGGATGGCCCCACTCCATTGCGCTCAGGCTGCTCGCCCGACGCCCGGGTCCTGGCTTCCCTGCCCGCTAGCGCTCCCCTAACCATTCGGTATTCGATCAACGGGGAGACTGGCCCTTGTTACAAGGTAGCGGTGGAGGTGGATGGGAAGACTCTGGAGGGTTCCCTGCCCGCCAGCGCCATCAGCGAAACCGAGGATTTCGACAAGGCTCGCAGCCAGGCCGTGTGGATCGATACCCCCTTGATCGTGAACACGATCCGGGAGAGCGCTGCCTTGCCGTCCTTGCGAGCGACCGGGGGCGCTAGCTCGGCGTTAGCTCAGAAAGCCGCGGACTTGATCACTTCGAGCCGGCCCCAGAAGGCTCTCGAAATTCTAGAACCCGAACTGAAGACCCACCGCGATCCAGGCCTACTGGCGTTGGCGGGCGTGGCCGCCTGGCGTTCCGACGATCCCCGCTTGGCGCTGGAGTACTTGCGGGCTTCGCTGGACATCGCACCTGCACCGGAGGTGGAGAAGCTCTATCACCAAGTGGAGCGCGAGTCCAAAGGTGATCAGAGCAATGAACGTCTGTACGGGTTGCGGGTACTCCTACGCTACGAAAGTGCGGTGGTTCCAACCGAGACCGCGCGGCAAATGACTACGATTCTCGACCAGGAGTTCATCCGCATTTCGCAGCAGCTCGGTTGCATCGCCGAGGAACGCGTGGTCGCCATTGTGCAGAGCCGTGATGCGTACCGCAAATCCACCGACTCGGCCGAGTGGGCTGGAGGACAATTCGATGGCAGGATACGCGTGCCGGTTTTCGATCCGAAGGTTTTAGATCGAGGCATGCTCAAGGCGCTGGGGCATGAGACTGTCCACGCCTGCCTGACCATGCTCGGGCGCTGGCCGGCATGGCTACAGGAAGGAATCGCGCAGAAGCTTTCCGGGGATTCACTCACGGCGGCCCAGATGAAGCAGATCCATAGCTGGGTCCGCGAGGGAAAAATCCCGCGCTTGAGCAATCTTCGGCAGGACTGGTCGCGCTTAGACGCTCAGCATGCGACGCTGGCTTATGCGCTATCGCTGGCTGCCGTGGAACTGCTGTGGCAGGACTCGGGTGAGGATGGCGTGCGGAATCTGCTGCGAAATCCGGAGCGGCTTCCGCAGGTGACTGCCGACCTCGATCGCAAGTTGGGATTGTAGTTAGCTCTTAGGGTAACGACTGTTCTATTTCGCCAGGTTCTGTAGCTCGGGTGCTGACCACATCCGGATGGCCGAATCGTTCGCCAAGTCATCGATCGCGGCTTCCACCAGACCCGTCATGCGTTTCGTGGTTATAACCCAACCCTGTTTATGTTCCGACGAACCCTGCACTGTCTGCAGCCAGATTGTTCGTCCTCTTGAGTCCTTAATCGTCCACTCCAAAGTAATGACTAGCTTACGTTGCGAAGAGGGCAGCATTGGCTGCGTAGCATTGATCTCACCGAATTTTGGAATTAAGATTATTTGCGCCGCACTGGTTCCTGGAGCCGACGCCCTTTCGACGCGGGTCAGATCGGGGAAAATGATGCCTAACTCGGCCTGCAGTTGCGGACAGGCCGCCTTGCCGACATTAAGGACGTCCTTGATCGCCATTGATTGTCGCTTCTTAGTTGCACAGAATTCCTTTGACAGCACCAATTCGGCTTTGAGCGGAGACTTGCTCGGCACATCGAGACGCTGCGCACTATCCGAGCTTTGTGCGAGTGCCGTCAGCCCGACGAGTTGCGCGCCGAGACAGGAGGCCAGGATTCGTTGATAAAGGGGAAAGTTCAGAGTGCGTTCCTGGTCGGGCCTTCACCCTTAGAGCGTCAAATCAATGGTGACCACGTCATCGCTGCCGGAGCGCGCGAAGGGAATCGTGAGCTGAATCTTCTTACGCGAAGTATAGTTCCGAGGAGCAGGCACAAAGATAAATCCGTGCACCGAGGTCCTAGGGGATAACGTACTGCTTTGAAGCTCCGTTTCCAACAGGTGCTGCCGGCGCGCCTTGTCTTTCGACGCCCTAATCGCCCACATAATTGTGTACACCGAAGGAATCTTCGCTGCGGCGTTCACGACTTTATCGCTCTTCGAAGATTTAGCCGCCCCGGGGACAGTTGATCCGGAGCCGTAGGTCAAACTGTCTCTGCTTAGCAGCACGCTTCCGTCAGGCGTACGATTCTCCACGATCAGAAATACGGGAATATAGCCGCGTGTGCGCAAATCCATTCCGAAGTACTGATGTTGATCCTTCCGATCCTCCACGGCGACCGCAGCAACTACAACCCCTGAATTCTCAACCGTCGTAGAATATTCAGTTATTCGCTTTATAGGGTAATCGGGAAAGGACGCCGCGAAGCCAGCAGCAGCTAAAGAAGACAACATCAAATATCTTGTCCACATTAGCCGCCTATTATAAAGAATCGTCCTCGATTCTTGCAATGAAGGCCCTCATTCGAGTCCGAGTCACTGTGGGCTCTGGCCGGGGGCGTGATGATCTGCTCCGCACCCCGGAGATTGCAAACTAGGAATGTAGGTCCGGATTACTTTC
>Ga0105237_10009621_pt1 | contig 10348 bp, 7 predicted proteins | sample KBSC24metaG_FD_81520 | JGI IMG/M metagenome (GOLD analysis project Ga0105237, IMG submission 81520) | Corn rhizosphere microbial communities from Kellogg Biological Station, Michigan, USA - KBS C2-4 metaG | ecosystem: Host-associated > Plants > Roots > Rhizosphere > Soil | place: Michigan, USA... | reverse complement strand
GGCTCCAGGCGCGAAAGGATCTGCGCGGCCTCATCCTCGTCGAACAGCATCAGCAGGACGGCGGCGGCGGCGCTGCCCTTCAGTGCAGCAGCGGTTGCGACCTCAGGCATTTTCCTTCTTCCCTTCCTTCAGAAGGTCGCGGACGACCAGGGCGGCGCGATCCGGATCCTGCTTCACGAAATTGCGGATCAGGTCGGCGCGCTGGGCGTAGTCATAGGTGGAGGAGATCATGTCGAGCGTGACCGGCATCGACCCGTCGGGATTGACCGTCGCCTGACGGCTGAGTTCGGTCGAGATTTCCCGGCCGATCTTCTGGCCCTCCGCGGCGATCTGTTCGGCGGCGGCGGCCTGGACGGCGGCGCGGCGCTTCAGCAGCGGACGGCCGATGCCGAAGATCACCAGCAAGGCGACCAGCAGGGCGGAGACATTGCGCACCAGCGGCGATACCCATCCGGCCTCATACCAGGGCGCCTGGACGACTTCTTCCTTGGCGAAGCTGCGCGAGGACAGGGCCACGACGTCGCCCCGCGCCTGGTCGAAGCCGACCGCGCCCTTCACCAGAGCCTCCAGCGCGGCGATTTCCTGCGCGCTGCGCGGCTTGCCGTCCGGTCCATTGTCCAGCGCGACGGCGACCGACAGGCGCTTGACCGTGCCGATGGCGTCCTTGGTCACGGAGACTTCGCGGCCGAGTTCGAAGCTGCGGTTGAAGGTTTCTTCGGTCTTCATCAGCGGATTGGGCGGCGTGCCGGGCTGGGCGGCGGTCTGTGCGCTGGTGGCGCCCTGATTGGTCGAACCTTGGGCCACAGCCTGACCGTTGGGGTTGGTCTGGGTCACGGTCGGGTTGACCGGCGCCTGATTGCTGAGCGCACCGGGGATGCCGCTCGCCTCGCTACCGGTACCTTGTCCGCGCGGGTCGGAAGCCCAGGTGCCCTGCTCCGTGCGCAGGCGCGCCTCGTCCTGCGGATAGGTCTCGCGGGTCGCCTGACGCTCCGCGAAGTTGAGTTCGGTATGAACCTCGGTAGAGAATTTGCCGGCGCCCAGGATCGGGGTCAGCAGCGCGATCACCGACTGGCGATAGCGATCCTCCATCCTGGTCTGGACGGCCAGTTGGCGGTCGTCGGCGGCATTGCTGTCATTGTTGCTCAGCAGGCGGCCATTCTGGTCGACGACCGAGATGTCCTCCGGATTGAGTTCCGGGATGGATGAGGCGACCAGATGCACGATGGCGCTGACCTGGGCGTCGGTTAATTGGCGACCAGAGGCAAGACGCAGCATGACCGAGGCGGACGGCTTGGACCGTTCGCGCAGGAACACGCTGGGCGGCTCCACCGCGAGGTGGACCTTGGCGCTCTCGACACTGTCGATCGCCTCGATGGTGCGGGCCAGGTCCATTTCCCTGGCGGAACGCAGCTTTTCGCCTTCCACGGCGCGGCTGGCGCCCATCGGCAGGCTGTCGATCATGCTGTTGCCGTCGGGCGCGCTCTTGGGCAGGCCCTGCGCGGCGAGCATCATCTTCGCCTTGAAATAATCGTCCTCGCCAACGGTCATGCTGCCGCTATTGTCGAAGTCATAGCGAATGCCGTTCTGGTCCAGCACCTGCGCCACGGCCGACTTGTCGGCATCGGGCAAAGCGCGGAACAGATCGCGCTGCGGCGGCTCGCGCAGCGCCAGCCAGGCCGCGCCCGCCGTGGCGACAACGCCCAGCAGGCCCAGCAGCGGCAGGCTTTTCGCCACCGCCGGCTGCTTCATGAAGCCGGTGAAGCGCGCCTTCAGCGCGTCGACGCCCTTGGCGCCGCCAAAGGAAGCGGGGCTGGCGGCGGGAAGAGCGGCAGCGCCGCCAACGGAGGGGGTGAGTGCGTTCTCGCTCATATTACACCGGCATGCTCATGATGTCCTTGTAGGCGGACAGCAATTTGTTGCGGACCTGAAGGGTGGCTTCGAAGCTGACTGACGCCTGCTGCTTGGCCAGCATGACCCCGGCGATATCGGTGGTTTCCCCCCGTTCGAACGAGGCGGCCGCTTCACCCGCCTGGTTCTGCAGGCCGTTAACCTGGTTCAGCGCCGATTTCAGCGCGTCGGTGAAGCCGCCCGGCGCCGTGGCGCCATTGGTGCCGACTGCCGCGCCCGTGCCGACATTGCCGGTCTGGGCAACATCGCGCAGCGCGGCGTTCTTCTGGAGGATGGCGTTGCGGATCGCCATCACGCTGTCGGTCGGAGAAATTCCGGTCATGCCCTATTCCTCCTCAGGCCGCGGCCAGATCGCGCATTTCGGCGAGCCGGTAGCGCAGCGTGCGTTCGGAAATGCCCAGCTTGCGCGCGGCGGCGGCACGGTGCCCATCGGTTTCGCGCAATGCGGCGCGGACAGCCTCCAGCTTGCTGTTGTGGGCGACATCGCGCAGCCGGATCGGCTCGGCGGGCGCCAGGACCTGCTCCACTATGCGCAGTTGCGGCGCGCCGCTGATGTGCAGGTCGACAGGCTCGATCCTGTCCCCGTCGCGCAGCACCAGGGCGCGCTGAAGCACATTGCCCAGCTCGCGGGCATTGCCGGGCCAGACATGGGCGGCCAGCTTTTCCAGCGCCGCGACGGTCGGCCAGACAAAGGCATCCTTGGCGCTGTCCTGCTGGCGCAGCAGCATGGCGGCGGCGATGGCGGTGACGTCGCCCGGACGCTCGGCCAGCGGGCGCAGTTCCAGCGGCATGACATTGAGGCGCCAGTAGAGATCCTCGCGGAAGCGGCCGGCGGCAACCTCAGCGGCAAGGTTGCGGTTGCAGGCCGCGATGATTCGGACATTGACCGGCACCGAATGCGTGGCGCCGACCGGAAGGACTTCGCCTTCCTGCAGCGCGCGCAACAGCTTGGCCTGAAGGCTGAGCGGCAGTTCGGCGATCTCGTCAAGGAACAGCGTGCCGCCGTCGGCCGCGAGGAACAGGCCTTCCGAAGCCTGGGCCGCGCCGGTGAAGCTGCCCTTCTTGTGGCCGAAGAGCATGGCCTCCATCATGGTTTCGGGCAGCGCCGCACAGTTGACGGCGATGAAGTCGCGGGTCACGCGACCGGACTGGGTGTGGAGGAAGCGGGCCATGCCTTCCTTGCCGGTGCCGGTATCGCCCTGGATCAGCACGGTGGCATCGCTGCGGGCGACCCGCCCGGCCAGCGTCATGAGGCGGGCGCTGCCGGCGTCGCCCACGGCGGGAACGGCGGCGGGCCGCGCCAGCTCCGCGATCAGGGCGAAGGCGAAGCCCATGTCCTCCAGGCCGAAGGCGACACGCGCGGGCAGGCCGTTTGCGGCCGGCACCAGCGACGGCGCACCGTCGACCAGATTGATCAATATGTCGCGATGGGTCGCATGGCCGATTTCCGTCGCCAGCAACACGCGCCGGTCTTCCCGCTCGCGCGGGCTCTGCGCATCCACGATCCGTACGGTAAAGAACGCATTCTCCAGCCAGTGCTGCAGGCCCGGAACGAGCGCGCAGACTCCTCGGCTCACGTCCAATGATGACATGAACTTGTCCCCATGTTGTGGCTGGCTTGTGCCCCCGCACGCCCCGAACCTCTTCGATGGGTTGAAACTGCCCGACTGTGGTTATCATATGGTTAATGCGGCAAACCCCTTGCCGCATAACGGCAATTTTTTTCCGCGCGGCCGGAACTTTTCTTCGGCTTTTGCATATGCAGGGGCGACGCCCCAGCCGCCAGATCGACATATTACCCTTTATTTTCAATCAAATAGCAAAAAAATCGCGATCCGCCTAAAAGCTCTTTTCGCGGCGCCGTTATCCCCTTTCGAGGCCGCAAGCAGCCTGATGGCAGCGACCTGAACGAACGAAAGGGTATCAAAATGACTGTTATCGGAACCAACTCCTCGGCGCTGCGTGCATCCAATGCCTCGGCCATGGCCAGCAAGGCTCTCAGCACCGCGATGGAACGCCTGTCGACCGGCAAGCGCATCAACTCGGCAAAGGACGACGCCGCCGGCCTCGCCATCGCCTCGACCATGACCTCGCAGATCCGCGGCATGACCCAGGGCATCCGCAACGCCAATGACGGCATCTCCCTTGCCCAGACGGCGGAAGGTGCGCTGGGCGAAGTCAACAACATGCTGCAGCGCATGCGTGAATTGACCGTCCAGGCGCTGAACGGCACCAACGACACCAATTCGAAGGCGAACATCACCTCGGAACTCGACCAGCTGTCGACCCAGATCAACAGCGTGATGACCAACAGCAAGTTCAACGGCATCTCGCTGTTCCCGACCACGGCGGCAACGATCACCGTCCAGGCCGGTTCGACCGCAGCCGACTCGGTTTCGCTCTCCGTCGGCGGCATCGACCTCTCGGCCGTCGTCGGCGCCAGCGCCGCCACCGTCAGCGGCTCGGCAGCGACCACCGCGACCCTGGCGCTCTATGACACGGCGCTGCAGTCGGTCTCGACCGCCCGCGCCACGCTGGGTGCGACGCAGAGCCGCCTGGAATCGACGGTCAACACGCTGACGGCCAACGTCACCAACCTGACCGACGCCCGCAGCCGCATCGAGGACGCCGACTTCTCGGCCGAAACGACCGCCCTCGCCAAGCAGCAGATCCTGAGCCAGGCCTCGACCGCGATGCTGGCCCAGGCGAACCAGAGCCAGCAGGGCGTGCTGAAGCTGATCAGCTAAGCTGCGATACTGAGATTGACCGGCCGGGGTTTTGGTCACCCCGGCCGTTCATGCCACCCCCGGCACATCAACAGTCCCCACCGTGCCGGGGGTAGAAACTTCGATGAAACGACCAGCTCAAACGAAGCCTCCGTCCCCCCGGGCGGAGGCTTCATCGCATTTGCGGTCCGACCATTTTCCAATCGATGCGGGATCGAAACACTTGCATTGGTGGTTGTCGCACCCATGATGACAGCGATGAACAAGAATATTTCGACAGGAATCGGGCGGCGCGCGATGATCGCGGCCTCCGGTGCGGCGCTGCTGCTTCCCGGCTCCCTGCTGGCGCGGGACGGGGCCGAGGCCTTTTCCTGGAACATGCTGGTCGCCCGGGCGCAACGCCTGGCCCGCGCGGCGTTCAAGGTGACACCCTTTTTCCCCGGAGCCGACAAGATCGGCTACGACGCCTTCAACCAGGCGCGATTCCGGGATGAACGGACGATCTGGAACGACCGGGGCGACGACACCGGCATCCGCCTGTTCCCGCTCAGCAGCACGGTGCAGCAGCCGGTCGAGATCGCATTGGTGGAACAGGGCCACGCCACGCCGCTGCGCTACGACCCCGACATGTTCGACGCGCCAGCCGGCAATGCGGTGCGCAATCTCGGCCCCGATGCGGGCTTTGCCGGTTTTCGCATCATGAACGCGGCACGGGACGGCGACTGGCTGTCCTTTCTGGGCGCCACCTATTTCCGGGCGCCCGCTGAAAGGCAGTTCGGCCTGTCCGCCCGCGCCGTGGCGATCAATACCAGCATCGCGGGCAAGGAGGAATTTCCCCGTTTCACGCATTTCTGGCTGGAGCGGACGGGGCGCAGCAGCGTCACCGTCTATGCGCTGATGGACAGCGCGTCGTTGACCGGCGCCTTCCGCTTCGCCAGTACTCTCACGCCACAGGGCGTGCGGCAGGATGTCGATGCCGTGCTGTTCACGCGCAAGGCGGTCGCGGAACTGGGACTGATGCCGATGACCAGCATGTTCTGGTACGATCAGGCCGATCGGCGCACCCGCACCGACTGGCGGCCGGAAATCCATGATTCAGACATGTTGTCCATCGCCAGCGCCGACGGCACCGTCCATTGCCGCCCGCTGGTCAACCCCTCCGCCCCTCGGGTCGATGTCTTTGCGGAACGCAATCCCAAGGGTTTTGGCCTGCTCCAACGCGACCGGAATTTCGATCATTATCAGGATGACGGGGTCTTCTACGAACGGCGCCCTTCCCTGTGGACGACCAGCCGCAAACCGCTGGGCGCCGGGGAGGTGCGGCTTTACGCCTTCCCGACCGACAGCGAATATACCGATAATGTCGCGGCCTACTGGACCCCCGCCGCGCCCACCCGCGCCGGCAACCGGATAGAGGCGAGCTACCGGCTTGACTGGTCGGCGGCGCGCGCGCCGGCCTCCGCCGGCCTCGCCACGGTCGAAAATATCTGGACCGGCCAATCGGGCGAGGCAGGAGTCGACCGCTTTCTCGTCGATTTCTCCGGGGTGCCGACAGGAACGCAGCCCGAAATCTGGGTCGATCTGGCCGGTGGAACCCTGGTCAAGAAGGCCGGCTATCCGGTCCTGCACCAGAAGGACATGTTCCGGATGGTCCTGGATATCCGTCGGGATCGCGGCAAGGCGACCGATATCCGCGCCCAGCTCAGGGCCGGCAATCGCCCGTTCAGCGAATATGTGCATTACCCGCTGGGCGCCTGAATGACAGGCATGCTAGAGCGTTTTCACTATGAGCGGAAACGCTCTGGTCTTTTGATACAGCATTTTCCGAGCCGTCGACCGTAAACGGTCAACTTGAAAATGCTCCAGGGAACCAGCCAAAGCCAAGTTGGTTCTGAATGACGGGTTTCGGCCCGAACCTCTGGCGAAACGGGTCGGTATGAAGGCAACGGGCGGCGTGCACAGCAACAGGGCCAGCGGATCGACGCCTGCAAGGGCCTTCGAACATCTCCCTCCGGAGCGGCCATTGGCCATGCCCGCGCAGGATTTCGCGGCGGCGCCCCGCGACCTGCCGCATCGTCCGTTCAACATCGACCTGTGGGCGCGTCGCACGCTGGTCGTGCTGCTGGCGCTGCTGCCCGCCTCCATGGCCGCGCATGAGATGCGGCGATCCATCGGCCTTGACGGCATTTCGCCATGGGAAGGCGTGTATCTGGCCCTGTTCATCCCGCTTTTTGCGTGGATTGCCTTTGGCTTCGCCACCAGCCTCATTGGTTTCCTGCTGCTGACCGTGGGGCGCGGCCAGGGCGTGCGACCCTATCGCGCCCGCTCCACGGTGCCGTTGCGTGGCCGGACCGCCGTGCTGCTGCCGGTCTGCAACGAGGATTTTCAGGATGTGCTCGCCCGCCTCTCGATCATGGAGCGCTCGCTCGCGCAGGTGATGGGCGGTGAGCGGTTCGAATTTTTCATCCTGTCCGATTCGAACCCGAAAAATGGAGAGAAGGAGCGCGTCGCCTATCTCAAGATGCGCCGGGGCTTTTCCCGGCCGGTTCATTATCGGCGGCGGACGCTCAACATAGGACGAAAGCCGGGTAACATCGCCGAATGGGTCGAACGCTTCGGCGGCGCCTATGACCATATGATCGTGCTTGATGCGGACAGTGTGATGAGCGGACAGACCATGGCGCGCCTTGCCGCCGACATGGAACGGCATCCCCATGTCGGCCTGATCCAGACCGTGCCGTCGATCGTCGGCGCATCGACGCTGTTCGCCCGGTGGCAGCAATTCGCCAGCCGCCTGTTCGGCCCGATTTCCGCCGCCGGCATGATCTGGTGGGCGGGATCGGAAGGCATGTTCTGGGGCCATAATGCGATCCTGCGGACCAGGGCCTTCGCGCAGAGCTGCGGCCTGCCCGAACTGCCCGGACGCGCGCCCTTTGGCGGGCATATCATGAGCCACGACATGGTCGAGGCCGCGCTGCTGCGCCGCCGCGGCTGGGACGTGCATATCGTCATGGCCGACGACAGCTTCGAGGAATTTCCCCCGTCCCTGCCCGACCTCGCCACCCGTGACCGCCGCTGGTGCCAGGGCAATATCCAGCATGTGCCGCTGCTTTCGAAGATCAGGGGCATGCACCCGGTCAGCAAATTCCAGCTTTTCGTCGGAGCGTCGGCCTATTGCACGTCGCCGCTATGGCTGGCCCTGATGCTTGTGGTGCTGGGCGGCGCGGCGGCGGGCGTGTGGCCGCCCAGCGCGATATTGCCGTCGGGCGGACTGCTCGCGCTGACAGCGGTGCTGCTGTTCGGGCCGAAGCTGCTCGCGCTGCTCTGGGCGCTGGCCGATCCGGCGCGACGCATCGGCTTTGGCGGCGGGGTGCGCATGATGCGCGGCGTGATCGCGGACATTGCGTTGTCGATCCTGATGGCGCCGATCAGCATGCTGACGCAGACCATAAACCTGTTCGGCATATTGATGGGCCGCAAGAGCAGCTGGAACGGCCAGACCCGCGACCGGGACGGCATGCGGATGCTGCCCGCGATCTGGCTGTTCAAATGGCATATGCTGCTGGGCGCGGGACTGACGCTGCTGGCGGTGAAATCCGATACCTCGCTTGGCTGGATCATACCTGTGGTGGCGGGCCTTGCGCTGGCGCCCTTCTTCGCGGCCTTCACCGCGCGCAAGGATCTGGGCACGCATGTCGCGAAAAGTGGGCTGTTCCAGGTGGCGGAACCGTGGTGGCGCACGCAGAATTACCAGAAGACGCGCTACCGGCAGTTGCAGTTGGACAATGCAAGGCCGCCCTTCGAAGGATTGTCCAACGTGGCCAATGACGGCTAGCGGTCAGAACACCTTGTTCCTGCGAAGGCAGGCAGGGAGGCGTCGGACAGAGCTCAGTCCCAATCCCGCAATTTCTCGCGCAGCTTGTCGAGCGCGGCCTTCTTGATCTGACAGACGCGCGCGGCGCCGATGTCCAGCGTCGAGCCGATCTCGTCCAGGTTCAGTTCCTCGACGAAATAAAGCTGAAGCACCAGAGCCTCCCGCTGCGGCAGTTCCCCGATATATTTCGCCAGCGCGCCTTTGAGCGACTCGCGCTCCATCACATCGTCGGCGCGGTCCTCGACATCGGCAAACCACATGGACTGGTCGGAATAGACCTCGTCCATGCTGCTATGCTGCACCATCTCGCAGCTATCGGCCACTTCGCGGTAAGCGGAGGCGTCCAGCCCCATCTCGGCCGACATTTCCGCCTCCAGCGGCGCGCGGCCCAGCTTCTGCTCCAGCCGGTTGCGGATGACGGTCAGCTGCTTGCGCTGTGCCATGGCGGAACGCGTCATCGTCGCCTGACGGCGCAGATGGTCGATCATCGCCCCCCGCACGCGCATCTGCGCATAGGAGGCAAAGCCCAGACCCCGATCCTCGAAGCCGTTCGCAGCCTCAACGAGCGCGATCATGCCGATCTGGAGCAGGTCCTCGATCTCGATCGCGCTCGATACCCGGCCATGGACATGCCAGGCGATCTTGCGCACCAGCGGCATATATTGGCGCGCCAGCCTTTCGGGCGAATTGGCATGGGCGGACCGGCCATAGGTGTTGGCATCGGAACCGGCGACGACCCTATTCATGAACATTGGTCAGGCTCCTCAGAGCGATTTCGAGGGAAATGGAACATTCCCCGGCTCGGAAATCGCGGCAAAATAAAGACATAGGCCCTTCTTCATCTCCCCGGCCTATGCAACGCGTTCGCGAGCAGGCAGCGGATCATGGCGCGGCGCGGGCCGCTGTTCGCCGCCGACCACGGCGACGACTTCCACGCCCTTGCCGTCGGGAATTTCCAGGAAGGACAGCACCGGCGTTTCGGGCAGATGCGGCTTGAACAGTCGGGCCAGCGCCCGGCGCGCGATCGGCGAAGTGACGATGGCGAAGGTACGCGCCTGCCCCAGCAGCGGCCGGGCGGCGGCGATCACCGCCTCTATGATGCGGTTGGCCAGCGCGGGCTCGATCGGGTGCCGGGCATCGCCCGCGACCCGCATCGCCTGCGCCAGCAGCGCTTCCAGATCGCCGTCCAGCGTGATCACCGGCAGCGGCATCTTCACCGGCACCAGCCCCTGGATGATCAGCGAACCGATCCGCTGGCGCACCGCTTCAACCAACTGGTCGAGGGTCATGTCCGGCCGCGCAGCATCGACCATCGCCTCACAGATGCGGCGGAAGTCCTTGAGCGGGATGCCCTCCGCCAGCAGGGCGCGGCAAAGCGCGCTGATCTGGGTGAGGTTCAGCAGGCCGGGCGTCAGGCCGTCGACCAGTTGCGGCGCAGCGTCCTTCAGATTGTCGAGCAGCTTGCGCGCTTCGTCCAGGCCGAACATCTCGCTGGCGTTCATGGCGATGAGCTGGTTGAGATGGGTGGCGACCACCGTCGGCGGGTCGACCACGGTATAGCCGGCGACCACCGCTTCGCTGCGCTTGGCGGGCGAAATCCAGACAGCGTCCAGGCCAAAGGTCGGGTCCTTCGCCTCGCGGCCGGACACCGTGCCCTCCAGTGCGCCGCTGTCGAGCGCGAGCAGATCGTCGGGAAAAATCTCGTCCTCGCCCACGACCACCCCGGCGATCGTGATGCGATATTGATTGGGCTCCAGTGCCAGATTGTCCTTCACGCGGACCATCGGCACGACAAAGCCCAGTTCCTTCGAAAGCTGGCGCCGGATGCCGGTGATCCGGG
>Ga0105237_10009620_pt1 | contig 10348 bp, 8 predicted proteins | sample KBSC24metaG_FD_81520 | JGI IMG/M metagenome (GOLD analysis project Ga0105237, IMG submission 81520) | Corn rhizosphere microbial communities from Kellogg Biological Station, Michigan, USA - KBS C2-4 metaG | ecosystem: Host-associated > Plants > Roots > Rhizosphere > Soil | place: Michigan, USA... | reverse complement strand
CGGGGTCGGTCGAACGCAGCCGCACGAAGCTGCGTATCAGCAGCCCCGCGCCTACCAGCACGACCAGCGAGAGCGCAATCTCCAGCACCACAATCGAACTCCGCATCAAGCGTCCGCGACGCCCTGACGTTCCGCCGCGTCCGCCCTCCACCAGGGCGACATTCAGATTCGAGCCCGAAATTTGAATTGCCGGCACAATTCCGAACAATATGCCAGTACCCACAGAGACGGCCAAGGCAAACAGGAAAAGCCGTCCATCCAGCCGGGCGTTGGCCAGTAGCGGAATGCTCTGCGCGCCGAGACTCGCAAAGAACGTCACGCTCACGCGCGCAATCAGCAGGCCGATCGCGCCTCCGAGAAGAGACAGCACCAGACTCTCCGTGAGCAGTTGCAGCATCAAACGTCCGCGGGTCGCGCCCATGGCATTCCGAATCGCGATCTCCTTGCGGCGGCTCGAACCTCGCGCCAGCAGCAGATTCGCCACATTCAGGCACGCCATCAGCAGCAGGAACCCCACCGCACCGAACAGCACCAGGAGCGCGTCGCGAGTATTGCCAACCAGCTCGTCGCGAAACGGAAATAGCGAGGGACGAAGGCCCGCATTGAAACCGGGATTCTCCCGCTCCAACCCGTCGCCGATTCCTTCCATCTCGGCACGCGCCTGCTCCAGAGTCGTCCGAGGTCGTAATCGCCCTACGCCCATCAACATGCGCGCGTTCGCCATTCGCGGATCGGCCAGGTTCAAGGCAAGGGGGACCCAAACGTCTGTCGAGGGGTTGATCACGGAGAAACCCGCCGGCAGAACTCCCGTGACTGTGTAGTTCTGATCGCGCAGGCGGATCGATTTTCCGGCGATCGCGGGATCGGAGGCGAATCGCCTCTCCCACAGGCGGTGGCTGATCAGGACATAATTGGCGTGCCCCGGCTGGTCCTCATCTGCCCGGAAGGCGCGCCCCACCACGGGCTGTACTCCCAAAACCGCGAATAATTCGAATGTCACGCGCTCGGCGTGCAACTCCTCGGGCTCCATTCGCCCGTTCGGCCCGCCGGTAAGATTGACATTGACTTCCTGCACGGCGGCCATGCCTTCCAAGGTGTGACTCCGCTGCTGCAATTGCCGGAAATTGGTGCCGGCTGTGAATAATCGGTACTTGCCCTGAGCTGGATTCTTTTCCCAAACTATTAGCAGGCGCTCGGGGTCCCGGTACGGCAGCGGCCGCAACAATACGGCATCCACGACACTGAAAATGGCGGTAGTTGCACCCATTCCCAGCGCTAATGCCAGCAGCGCGATCAAGGTAAAACCGGGGGTCTTCAATAGCAGACGAACCCCCAGCCTCAGATCGCTGGCAAGTGAGTGCATGGCTTGTCAGGTTAACAGATAATCAAGCTGACATGGAACCAATTGTCACTTGGCTGTATTACATACCACTAAAGTAATTGAATTCTTATCGGACCGCTTCCGAGCCGTGGCCGCAAGGGAGCGGTGCTTTCTATGCCAGTTGTTCCGTCGCAGTCCTGCCGCGCCGAAGGCGAGAAATCCGCTTCCTCGCGGTCACGGCTCGGTAGCGCCGGCAAGCGGTCTAGCTGATCACGCGGCTGAGCAGCGATTGGATCAGGATCCCGCCGTTCACGTTGTTGACGTGAATCTGGGCGCCACCGCGATTTAGCGTGGTGCGCAGACGGTTGCCGCCCGACACGCGCAGCACTCGCCCGATGTTGGACTCGATGCCACCGCTCAGATTGTGCGCGAAGAGTTGCGCCCCGATATCTTTCGGCAGCGAAAGCCGGATCGGGCCGTTCACCGAGCTCAGCGAGATCGAAGTGGTGCGGCTGACACGATTGAAATCGGCCTCCAGGTGACCGTTCACCGTGGAGAGATCCGCCTGCCCGCCCAATCTCTCCGCCTTGATGCTGCCGTTAATGGAGGTCGCCTTGATGGAGCCTTCCAGACCGCTGATCGACAGCCCGCCATTCACCAGCTTCACATTCTCCAGATTGGCATTGCGTGGAACCGTGATGCGGTACTCCACGCTGGCAGGGTGCTCGGCATCCGCGCCCGCATACTGGGTGTGGATCGAGACCAGCCCGCTCGAAGAATCGACCACAATGTGGGCGTCATCCAGCTGCTTCGGATCTCGCGACCGCTTGATGGCCTGCACCAGGACTTCATCGCGATCCCAGGTAGTGATCCGGACGTCACCGTAGAGATTCTGAATCACTACGCGACCATTTGGATTCAGCGCGTACGTCTGCTGAAAATCCGCTTTCGGAGTAACTACGATGCTCGCATTGAGAACATTTCCCGCCGCCAGCACCGCCCACAACACCCAGGTACGATTCACGTGTCCAACCATCGCGCGCCCCCTCCAGAACAACGCAGTTCCCTCGAATGACCCGATGCTACTATTCCCAATAATCCGCCCGCGAAAAAAACTATACGCGGACCGGAGACCGAACCACTTCAGTCTCGCGATCCGCGTACCTACGCAGGAGAGACTGTAAAAACCGCTAACTCTTAGCGGACGATTCCATGCTTTCTTCCACGATGCGGCCGTCGAAGAGTCGAATCGTACGATCCGCGAATTCGGCATAGCGCGGGTCGTGAGTCACCATGCAAATCGTGGAGCCCGCCTGATGCAGTTCCCGAAGCAGGTTCATCACAGCTTCGCCGTTTGCCGAATCCAGGTTCCCAGTAGGTTCGTCCGCCAGCAGGATGAGCGGGTCGCCCGACAATGCGCGAGCTACTGCGACACGCTGCTGTTGACCGCCCGACAGCTGCGAGGGGTAATGTTTCATGCGATGAGACATTCCGACGCGCTCGAGCGCTTCCTGCACGCGACGCTTGCGCTCAGCCGAAGGCATGCCGCGATACGTCAGCGGCAATTCTACGTTTTCGTAGACGGTGAGGTCACCGATTAAGTTGAATGCCTGGAAAATAAATCCGATCTCGCGGTTGCGGATGCGGGCGCGCTCGGAGAGCTTCAGCCCCGTCACCGGTTTCCCGTTCAAATAATATGTGCCGTCGCTCGGCGTATCGAGCAACCCGAGGATCGCGAGCAGAGTCGACTTCCCGCAGCCGGACGGACCGGCAATCGACAAGTATTCTCCCTTCTTAACGTCGAAGTGGACGGCGGAAAGCGCGTGTGTTTCCACTTCGTCGGTGACGAAGACTTTGCTCACATTCTCTAATCGGATGAGTGGTTGTGCGCCGTTATCCATTGTCATTACCCCTTGTTTACGAGAGTCGGAAGTCCTTAGTTCAACTTAATTCGGTCGTATGCGTCATAAGCGGACATATCGGAGAGAATCACCCGATCCCCCACTTTGAGTCCTTCTTTGACTTCGATGGTGTTCACCGAGCTGCGGCCAAAAGTCACCTTCGTTTTCGCCGCGTATTTACCATCCGGATCGATCTTAAAGAGCGACACGCTGCTATTTTCCTGTCCGAAGACGGGCCGGCCGACGTACACCACGTTATCCAATTTTTCCAGCTGGATGGTGCCGTCCACACTCAAGTCGGGGCGCGCGCCATTCGGCAGACTTCCCAATAGAGCGACGTCGACGGTGACCGTTCCGTTGAGGATAGATGGGTCGATTCGGATGACTTTGCCTTCGATCATGCCGTTCGAGCCGCCGCCGGCAAGCCGCGTATCGATCGTCGCAGGCTGTCCGATGGTGATGTCTTTAACCTGCGTTTCGGCGATCTTCAATTCCGCCTTCAAGTGCGACGGCTGGGCAACCTTGCCGAGCGCGGTGCCCGCCACAACCTTCTGGCCTTCTTCCACCGGAACCATGGGTGGCGGCAGGGCTTGCAAGGTACCGTCAAAGCCCGCGCGAACCTTCAACTGATCCACCTGGCTCTTCTTCAGCTCATATTCACCGCGAAGCTGATCCACCTTCACCTTTTGAGCAGCCAACTGGGCCTCTTCCCCGCGGGAATAGGTAGTCAGGCGCTGCTGTTCAATCTTGTACCGGCCCGCCAGCTGTTTCGCCTTCACATCCGAAATCTGGGCGTCCACATTTGGCAGCAGGTTCTCCTTGGCGAGCGCTAAGTCACGGTCGGCCTGAAGCTTAGCGGTGTTGTAATCGGCCTCCACCTGGGCGGCATTGGCCTGCATATCGAGCAGCGACTTCTCCAGGGTGACCTTCAGGTTCTCGTAGTCGGCCTGAGCCGCCTTCAGCGCGAATTCGGCGCTCAGGAGCAACGTCTGCAGTTCCGGGCTGCTCATTTCCATGACGACGGAATCGGCCTTCACCTGCGTGCCGGGACGGATCAGAATGCGGCCCACGCGGCCATCGGTAGTCGCCGTGATCAGCATGGTGTCGACCGGAACTAATGTCCCCAGCCCGCGAACCTCGCGCAGCATGGGCCCACGCTTTACCTGGTCGGGCCAAAGTGTCGACATCTCTACCCCCGGGGCGGCCGGCTTCAGCTTCCCGAGTCCGATGGTAATGCCTCCAATCGCCACTACCAATACCACGATGGTCACGATCCACCGGACGAGCTTTCTTTTGCCTGCGCCTTTGCGTTGTATATCCATGTTGATTTCCGGACCCGTTAAAGGGCACGGCATCTGCCAATCTGTGCTAGGGCTAACGCTATGACGTATCAGCACTAAGATCGGATAGCCAAAGAATCGGGGTGTTCGCTATTGGGACACCCTGTGCAGAGGTGGGACACCGCAACGTTAGAAGAAGAAATGCTTTGTCCAATCCACCATGGTGTGCAGAATAGCTGACGACACGACCGTAGACGACCGGTCGAACACCCTCCCATAAGCGTATCCGGCAATCGTAGCAGCGATCGCATACCGCCAGTTCGGGACCGCTTGCGGTCCATTATCGAGGTGCGCCGACCCGAAAATCACGCTGGCCAGGAGCAACACCTGCCAGGTCCGCCCGAATCGCTGCATCAGCCAGTTTTGAATCAGCGCCCGAAACAGAATTTCCTCGGGAATCGCGGTGCCGGCAAAAATGATGCCGATGGCGGCCGTCATCTTCGCGGCAGGCTGAACCGGAAGATGCGGCAGCGGGATAAACCCGATCGCCACGCTGACCACGATCAGAATCGGCGCCAGGATAGCAAACGCCACCAGCGGCAGCCACCAATCGCGGCCGCCCCGCGGCAGATTGTACTTCATACCAGGAAAGCGTCGAAATCCGATAAAAAGCGCAAGGCCCAGCAAAATCGCGATCCCGTAACCCACACTATGCAGGAATCCTTGCGCCGCCCGAGGCACCAGGCTTCCCCCGACCGCGAACTCCAGAGGCAGCCATATCAATAAGATGCTGATGAAATCGGTGAAAGGAGGCTTCGCTCCCGTCGCCACCCTGTCGGTCCAGACCGCACACCCAACCGGAAGCAGAGTGTAGACGAAGACGATCACGATTAACTGGAAGCTCAGCGACTGCACCAGGGCTGCCGCCGCTGCAAAAATCCCGGTAAGAAGGAAAGGAAGAGCCCAGACCAGGGACGGGCTCTTGCTGAGCTTGGCCTGCAAGCGCACCTGGACGATGGGGGCGAAGAAGGAGAACACCGCCGCGATTAATAAGACGAGAAATAGGAGTTGCATCCGGAATTCCCAGTCTAGCGAAAGAAGGTTAGCCACAGATAAACACAGATGAACACCGATAAGGATAAGAAAATAAAGAATTTCTTATCTGTGTTCATCTGTGGCCAATTGAATCAGTTCTCGAGCTTGACCACTGCCAGCTTCTTCACCGTGGGAATGTCCTTCAAACTCTTGATCGTCATCCGAATACCCGTTCCTTCCGGATATTTCACTGCCTCGTCCAGCAGCTTCGAAATGCGCGCGGAGGGCCCGCTCTGCCGAGCCGCCTCCATCGCCCTGTCCCCCAGGATCAGGGCTATTCGGAAACAGCCCGCGCAGGGAGCCATATGAATTATGGTGCGTTTCTTCTTTTTCAGTTGCAGCGCCCATCCCGACCTCAGCGAGTAGTTCTTCCACTCCTGAATAGTGACGTCGTGCTCCGCGGCCATCGCATCGATCAGCGAATCCCACACGGGCTTCGCACTACCCATAGCTTCGGCGAGCTCTTGATCGGTAGGGCGTTCCGCCTTCCCGATGAATGCGTTCGTTTCCATATAGGTCTATCCGTTGGGTGCGAGGGAGGCAGCTGCCAGTACCTGGCCAACGAGTTCGGTCGATCCGTTATAGAAAGGATGACCGCGATAGAAACTGGCAACATACGTTTCGGGAGCTCGTCCGCCTCTCCAACCAGCCACCTCGCGAATCAACCGCGAGTAGCCTGCATTGAAGTGCAGTTTCTGCGAATCCACAAATCCGCCAGCGATGAAGGCGTGCGTCTTCCGCGCACACTGGCAAGGATTGGAAGCCGACGCGAGTCCACAATTCCCAGTCAGGTATCCGCAAAGGTCTTGCGCCGCGTCACTGCGAAGCTGCCGGAAAGCGCCGGCCGTCACGCCCAGGATTTCGCCGCCAAGGTGGTCGCAGACGCCGAAGATCTCTCCCAGGATGAACGCCAGCCGGTGCCGCCCTTCCAGGCAGAGCAAGGTCCCGTTGATGCAGCCGATCGCCGTCTCTTCGATCAGCATCTCCAGCGGAAAGGGAAGCGTACGTTCGTCGGGAGGATCGAAGTCGGGAAGCAGCCGCAAGCCGATCGAAGCATCGGCAAAGGAACAGATCGCATTCCCCGCCAGCCATTTCTGCTTGCGAAAATTTAGGAGGTGATGGCCGGCCAAGCGATACAGCCAGACACCGAATCTGCCGTAGGAGTCGAAGGCGTGAAGGGAGTTTAGCGCCTCAACCAGGATCCCTTGGGTCGCGACCTCCGCATCCGCGTGCCTGCCAAGCATGCGGATCGCGATGTTGAAGATCCAGGGTTGATGGAAAGTGAACAACTGATAGAGCGCATCGCGGTCTCCAGACTGCGCTCGCAACGCCAGTTCCTCATCGGGAACCGGGCCTGCGGTCTCGAGGAAGGGATTCCGCATAGCTGCCCGGAGCGTAGCACATGTATGCGTCCGCGGCACCCGGGGATTTCGCATGCCCTTACAGAATGTACCGCTCCCTTGCGGTCGCGGCTCGGTAGACATGCGCAAATGTTTCCGAGCCGCGACCGCCAGGAAGCGGTCCTTGCTAAAGGTTTTTGGACGTCCGGCCTACTTCAAAACGATGCCGCGCTCGTCCAGCAACTCACCGGTCTGCGTCAGCAGGGCCAGGCGGCGGGTGCGCACCGAAATCTGGCTGGTCACCACCGACAGTTCGGCGGTCGCCAGATCCTGTTGCGCCTGCAGAACGTTCTGGTTGGTTTCCGTCCCCAGCTTATACTTCTGGTTCTCGGCATCCAGGTTCTTCTCGGCGAAATCCTTCTGGATGACTGCCAGCTTCAGCTGTTCCTTTGCGCCTTCGAGCGACGTGACGGCATTCAGAATATTGAGCCGGATGTTCTGCTGCTGATTGCGAAGCGTCAGCGCGTCCTGCTTCTTTTGCACGACCGCATTCGCCATGGTCGCCGAGGCGGCGCGGGAACGGATCGGCAGGGTCAACACGAGGCCTGCCTGATAGGTTGGGTAACCGAAGCCAAACATCTGGCCGAGCGCGTCCGCGATGCCACCCGGAACCGGCTCGACAATACCGCCGGCGTTCGTCAGGCTGGAGCTATTCGGGTAGAAGATCCCGCCGCGTCCGTTCGACGTGTACTGCGCGTTAAAAACAAGGTTGGGCAGCAAGCCGTTCTTGGCTGATTGAATCGCCAGATCGTCCACGTCCAGGCGTTGCGCATTCGCTTTAATCGCCGGATTCAGGTTCAACGCCTTCTGCACTTCCTGCTCGCGATCTTCGGTAATCGATTCGGACGGCCCCAGATCGACAGGCTCCGTGAGGACGACCGGAAGGGTGCGCACGGTCGGGTCGAGATCCGCGCCGATCTGGTGGCGAATCGCATCCTGGGTTTGCGCCAGATTGAATTTGGCCTGCGAAACGGCAACTTCGGCGGCGGCCAGACGCTGCTTTGGGTTGAAAATATCGAGCGGCGAAAGAGCGCCCAGGTCTAACTGCTGCTGCATATACTTCAAGTATTCAGAAGCTACGTCGCGCGCCTTTTCCTGAACCAGCAGAGTTTCGCGAGCCGAGATGAAGCTCCAGTACGCGTTCTCCGCGGTGTTCACCAGGCTCAGCACCTGGCTGGTCAACTGGTACTCCGAAACTTTCAAACTGCTCTGCGCCGCCATTATCGGAATCCGATTCACGAAGGGGCCGCGATTGCGCAACAACGGCTGGTTGACGTTGAAGTTGAGTCCCGACGTCAGCGACGGGTTGTAAAAGTTGAATCCGCTGCTGTTGGAGGTCTTGGAGCCCTGGAAGGTCACCGAATACTGGGTGCCGGTCTCGAGCGTCTGCGTGTAACTCAAACTGTAAGGCTGCGCCAACGACTTGGTGGGGCCGGTGTTGTTGCGCGCGTCCAGTGCGCTTGAAGGCAGGGTGGTGGATCGCGTTGTCGAGAACGATGCGCGAGCCGAAGGATCGAACGCGCCTAACGCCGTCTGGATGGCGTTGCGCGGTGTTTCGACGCTCAACAACTGAATCTGGATGTCGGTATTATTCGCCATCACCAGTTCCAGGTAGTGCTTCAGGGACAGTTCGAGTTTGCCATCCACCACGAAATCCTTCAGCTTTACGGGGTCGCGAAGCTGGACGTGGGTCTGCGGCTTATTGAACGTCTCCCGGAAATAGTTGGGCTTCGGGAATGACACCGTCTGCCCAAACGTGACGGCCGTCAGTAATATGCCTGTAATGAATGTTCGAAACGCCATAATTCTACTCGTAGCGAATGGCCTCAATGGGATCCAGTTTCGCGGCCTGTACGGCCGGATAAATTCCAAACAACAACCCGATGAATACCGACACGCCGAACGCGACCACGATCGACGCGGTAGTCACCACCGTGGACCAGCCCGCGGCCGATCCGATAATTTTTGACAAGGTGAACCCGAACGCAATCCCGATCAAACCGCCTACGATCGAGATCAACACGGCCTCCGTCAGGAACTGACGGACAATGTCCGCCTGGCGTGCACCGATTGCGCGGCGAATGCCGATTTCACGCGTTCTTTCCAAAACGGTGGCGAGCATGATGTTCATGATGCCGATACCGCCGACCAGCAGCGAGATGCCGGCGATACAGATCATGACCACGCTGAAGATCAACTGCGTTTGCTTTTTCTGTTCCAACAAACCCGCCGGCACGACCACCGTGAAATCGCCCGCATCTTTGTGCGTCGCGGTGAGAATCGCTTTGACCACGTTGGACGTTTCGATGGAATCGACGTTAGGTCCAACCTTCATATAGATCCCGTCGATTTCGTCTTTCAGGTAGCTGGTATTGTCTTCGAAGCGGCGCATCACGGTGTTCAGCGGCGCGATCACCAGGTTGTTCTTGTTGACCGCCTGCACGCCTTCCACATCGGCATCGCCCGAAGCCGAAGGAGTCAGAACGCCGATCACCTGGAGCCAGGTGTCGTTGACCTTGACGTACTTGCCTACCGCCTTGTCGAAGCCGAGGAGGCTGACTTTGGCGCCTTCGCCCAGCACACAGACGGGCGCGGAACTCTTGTTCTCGTCTTCCGTAAAGAAGCGTCCGTCGATCAGCTTCAGGCTGTTGATTTCGACGAAATTCGGGTACACGCCGATCAATTGGGGCGGCTCATTGGTGGTCTTGGGTAGCAGCTTTTGCGGCTTGAAACGCTTACGAGGGGTAATCGCGACCAGGCCGCTGACGTTTTCTGAGATCGCTCGGAAATCGCGGAAACTCAGGCCCGGCGAGATCGCGCGAACCGTCTGGAGTTCGTTGCGATCCACCGCTTCGTGCGACTCGACGATGATATTGTTCACGCCCAACTGGTCGATGAAGCTTTCCATCTCTTTTTGGGCGCCGGCCGTAATGGAGAGCATCGCAACCACCGCGCCCACACCGAAGATCATGCCGAGCATCGTCAGCAAGCTGCGAAGTTTGTGGGCGAAGAGGCTCGCGAGCCCCATCTTTAATTCAGGAAGGATGTGTGAAAGGCCCATGTTATTTGGTTCCTGGCATTCCGCCCATCGGGTTACCGGACGCCGCTTTCTTGTCGCCTGACTTCTTCTTGTCCGATTTGTCGGCGGTCGGATCGGCGAGCGCGATGACTTCGCCCGGCTTGACGCCGGAAGCCAGCACCATCAGCGATTCGCTCTGCTTCTGCAGCTGCACTTCGCGCGCTTCGAACTTGCCGTTCTTCTGCTGAACGTAAACAACGGCGTGGCCGTTGCGCTGGAAGACCGCCTGGGTGGGGACGTGCAGAACGTCCGGAATTTTTTCGACCACGATT